>ENA-UOJO01000006-UOJO01000006.1-human-gut-metagenome-genome-assembly--contig:-P57-NODE-6-length-394848-cov-9.521456_pt1 | contig 394848 bp, 249 predicted proteins | sample MGYA00242351_ERZ723898 | MGnify/ENA metagenome assembly ERZ723898 | reverse complement strand
TTCAGTCCCCAGTTTTCTTCATTTACAATCTCAGCACCTTCAGCAGTAAGGATGCCTTTGAATTTTTCTACCGCTTCCTTCATCTGAACATCAGACAAAACGGGAGTTAAAATGAAAACGGTTTCGTATTGATTCATACTTGTTTAATTAATGAATTAATAATTCGTTTAAAAATTTGCGGTGCAAAGGTAGGGATTTTATTTTGATCTACAAACATTTAATGTTTTTTTGTGCCTGAAGGTAGGATTTATCATAGAAGTGACTTACCTTTGCAAAGTTGTTTAAACAATAATTTCATGATCGAGCAATTTAACTTTGACATCCGGCTGATTTTTGCCATCCTGAATGGTAAAGTTTCCGCCGCAATCAACCGAAAACTGTCCCGTAACTTCCGCCAGAACGGTTTGGAGATTACTCCGGAACAATGGACTGTCCTCATCTTTTTGTGGGAAAAAGACGGAGTGACGCAACAAGAGTTGTGCAATGCAACTTTTAAAGACAAGCCCAGTATGACACGCCTGATTGATAATATGGAACGTCAACATCTGGTAGTCCGTATCTCGGATAAAAAAGACCGCCGCACCAATCTTATCCACCTCACCAAAGATGGAAAAGAACTGGAAGAACGCGCACGGGTAATCGCTAACCAAACTTTAAAAGAAGCATTGCGCGGCATTACCGTAGAAGAACTGAGCATAAGCCAGGAAGTATTAAGAAAAATATTTTTCAATACGAAAGACTGAAATTCAGTGATCAGCGATTAGGGTTTAGTGATTAATAATCTTCGTTTTTCATTCGTCATTCTTCATTCTTTATTAAAATATGGTTTTTTTGCAAAAATAATTTCGCTTGTTAAAGAATTATGCTTTTCTTTGTGACAAGAATACGAAAGAATATAATAATCTAATTAAAATACACACACATGAAAGGCTTATTAAAAAATCTGGGATTGATATTAGTCGTAATAGGAGCTGTAATCCTGGTTGCATGTTCTTTTACCGGCAATGTTAACAACAATACCATCTTGGGCAGTTCTGCCGTTTTGGTTGTAGTGGGATTGATTTCCTACATTGTCATCAACAAGAGAATTGTCGACTAATATCAAAAGAAAAGAAATAAAGAAGGCGGTTAGCATATACATGCAAACCGCCTTTTTTATTTTCTCTCCCCCAGAGGAGCCGAGTCTCATCAAGACTCAGCTTCCGGAGTAATCAGTTTATATCCTTTTCCGTGAATGTTGATGATTTCAATCGAATCATCTTCTTTCAGGTGCTTACGCAGCTTTGTGATATATACATCCATACTACGTGCATTGAAATAGTTGTCATCAATCCAAATAGTCTTCAACGCAAAGTCACGCTGCAGAATTTCGTTGGCATGTGCACAAAGCAAGCCCAGCAGTTCGGATTCTTTGGTGGTCAGTTTAGTCTGCTTCTCGGCAGTCGCCAGAATCTGTTTCTGCGTGTCGAATGTAAACTTACCAATCTTATAGATGTTGCTCTCCTTGTTCTTCTTTCCGCGAACACGTCTCAGGATAGCTTCAATTCTGAAAGTCAGCTCTTCCATACTGAAGGGCTTGGTGATGTAGTCATCGGCACCAATCTTGAAACCTTCCAGAATATCTTCCTTCAATGTTTTTGCCGTCAAGAAGATAATAGGTATTTCGGCATTGGCCGCACGCACTTCTTGTGCCAGTGTGAATCCGTCTTTCTTCGGCATCATCACATCAAACACACACAAGTCATATTTATTCTTCAGGAAAGCCTTGTATCCTGCTTCTCCATCGGGATATAACTCGGCAGCGTAACCTTTTGCCTGTAAATATTCTCTTAAAAGCATGCCAAGATTTTCATCATCTTCGCACAATAAAATACGCAGTTTCTCGTCCATATCATTAATTTTTAAGTAAAGGTAATGCAATAATAAATTTAGTTCCAACGTTTAGTTCACTCTCTGCCCGGATAGTTCCCTTATGGTCTGTAATAATCTTCTTCACATAAGACAATCCCAATCCAAAGCCTTTCACATCGTGCAGATTACCTGTATGCACGCGGTAGAACTTTTCAAATATCTTTTTCAAATTTTCTTTCTTAATACCTATTCCGTTATCCTGAATAGAAATCATCAGCTTGCCCGGTTCATTCCAGGTCTTCACTTTCAATTCCAAATCGGCATCCGGTCTCTTATACTTCACCGCATTATCCATCAGATTGAAAATCACATTCGTAAGATGCATTTCATCTGCAAAGATATTCGGGTCTGTTGCGTTCAGTTCCGACTCTATATTACCGTTATAACGTTCTACCTTCAGGGTGAATGTATTGATAACACCGGTAATCAACTCATCGGCATCCAATTCCTTCATTTTTAAGGTAGCTTTCTGTTTGTCGAACATCGACATCTGGAGTACCTTCTCCACCTGGAACCTCAACCGTTTCGTCTCATCATTGATGACCGTCGATATATGCTGGAACATGGCAGGCGACTTACCCACTGCAGGGTCTTTCAACATCTGCGCCGCCAGCGAAATGGTCGATATCGGCGTTTTAAACTCATGCGTCATATTGTTGATAAAGTCATTCTTCATCTCCGTCAGTTTCTTTTGGCGGAACACGATATAAATCGTGAAGATAAACGTAATCAGCAACACAAAGGTGAATATCATCGACGGTATCATAAAGTTGATCGAGTCGAAAATATAATCTCTTTTACCCGGAAAATGTATCTTTACGATACTCATACGGGCAGGTGGATCATTCAGGAACAAAGGCTGGGAGTAAGAATACTCGCTACCTTCATCGACATAGTCCGAACAACGGTATACTTCCCGTCCATCCCGGTCAATCACCTTAAAGTGATATCCCAGATCAATGCCGTTATCTACCAAGCCCGACTTTAAGTACTGATCCAAGTTCTTAAAGTTGATGCGTTCCTCAATCGGCTTGCTACTTGCCGTATATAACATCTGCAAGGCAACTTCATCCAACAAGCCACGCTGGTACACATAACGTTCTTTCATTAAATCAATTTGTGTACGAGCTGTTTTAGGAATCGTCTTAGCACCATGCTTACGTGAAATCATCGCTCTCGGCAGCTCTGACGGCTTATTTGTGATCGTCTGAAGTTCCATGGCCGAATACTTGGAACCATCCGGCGACGTCACCGTAAACCGTTGTGTCTGCACCAATGCCTGTCCTTGCTCAGTCAATTCCCACGCTCTCTTTTCTGCCTCAGAGATGTCTTCCCGCAACCAACGGGCAACCTCAGCGGACTCCACTTCTTTAGAAGCAGCCATCAGTCCACGCTTCACAGATTCATCAAATTGCTCGTTACGCATCTTTACCATCTTCTCTATGTAGCTGATTTGCAGATACAAGAGGCTGAGGAAAGATAACCCCATAACGATGCCTAATATCCATATTGTTGACTTCTTCATAGTCACAAAATTAACACTCCCTAATTAACACTCCTAACCTATTAACCTGATTTAACCGCAAGTTCTCGTAAATTAACCGAAAAGAGTTTTTTAAGTTGCATTACGAGCATTATAACAAATAAGAGTCTCTTTGGTTTGCAAATTTAATAAAAAATTAATCATTCACATTCACATTTGCACATGTTCTTAATCAGTGTTAATAAAAAAGCCATTACCCCTCGTTCTGAGGGAGTAACGGCTTTAACAAATTATAAAAACAGACGAAGTGAAGTCTTTTATTCTTCAGCTTGCTTAGCTTCGAACTCCTTAACCAACTTATCTTGTACATCACTTGGAACAAGTTCGTAGCTGGCAAATTTCATGATAAATGAAGCACGTCCTCCTGTCAAAGAACTCAAGGCTGTGGAGTAAGATGCCATTTCCTTCAAAGGTACTTTAGCACTCAGCTTTTCATAACCGGCTTCACTACTCATACCCATAATCATGGCACGGCGTCCCTGCAAGTCACCCATCACATCACCCATTCTATCCGACGGAACAAATACTTCCACATCATAGATAGGTTCAAGGATCTTCGGTCCTGCATTCTTGAATGCTTCACTAAATGCACTACGGCCAGCTAACATGAAGGAAATTTCATTGGAGTCTACCGGGTGCATCTTACCATCATACACGATAACACGTACATCACGAGCATACGAACCGGTCAACGGACCTTGTTCCATACGAGACATGATACCTTTCAGGATAGCCGGCATGAAACGCGCGTCAATAGAACCACCTACGATACTATTAATAAATACCAATTTACCGCCCCATTCCAATGGGATTTCTTCGGTACCTTTCACGTTCATCTTAAACTCCTGCGCACCAAACTTATAAGTATCAGGCAGCGGCATACCTTCGTAATAAGGTTCTACAATCAGATGCACCTCACCAAACTGGCCTGCACCACCCGATTGTTTCTTATGGCGATAGTCTGCACGAGCCGCCTTCGTAATGGTTTCACGATACGGAATTCTCGGTTCCTCATATTTGATTTGCAACTTTTCATTATTCTCCAAACGCCATTTCAACGTACGCAAGTGGAATTCACCCTGTCCGTGAACAATAGTCTGGCGCAATTCCTTGGATTGCTCTATTACCCAAGTCGGATCTTCCTCGCGCATACGGTTCAATATGGCCATCATCTTTTCTGTATCGGCCTCATTCACGGGTTTGATAGCACGGGAATATTTTGAATTGGGATATTTGACAAAGTTGAAACGGTTTTCAGTACCCTTACCATTCAGAGTATTACCTGTATGCACATCTTTTAATTTCACAGTACAACCGATATCACCGGCCACCATTTCTTCTACCTTAATACGGTTGGCACCTGCACAGGCATAAATCTGGGCGATACGTTCTTTTGAACCACGGTCAGCATTCGTAAAGTCTTCACCTTCGTGCACTTTACCGCTCATAACCTTGAAGTACTGAACATCACCGATATGAGGTTCAACAGCGGTCTTGAAGAAATAGAGAGAAGTAGGTCCATTCGGATTCGGTTCCACAACCTCGCCACGAGTATTGTGTACGGGCGGCATCTCGTTTACAAACGGAACCACATTACCCAGGAATTCCATCAAACGACGCACACCCATATCTTTACCTGCACAAACACAGAATACAGGGAACATGCCACGTGAAGCCAGTCCCTTACGGATACCTTCACGCATTTCATCTTCCGTTAGAGATTCTTGTTCAAAGAATTTCTCCATCAGGCTTTCATCGTGTTCAGCAGCTGCTTCTACCAGCGCTTTATGCAGTTCGGTTGCCTTTTCCAATTCCTCTGCAGGAACATCTTCAATGGTGGGTGCACCACCTTCGGGGCCCCACGAATATTTTTTCATCAAAAGTACATCAATCAACGAATTGAAGTTCGGTCCGGTAGCCAACGGATATTGCACGGGAACTACCTTCGAACCATAAGCAGACCTCAACTGCTCCAGTACCATATCATAATCACACTTCTCATGGTCAAGCTGATTCACCAGGAAAATCACCGGTTTACCTAACTTTTCTGTATATCGGAAATGATTTTGGGTACCCACTTCAGGACCATATTGGCCATTCAGAAGTAATATTGCAGTATCAGTAACATTGAGTGCTGTCATGGCAGCTCCAACAAAGTCATCACTTCCCGGACAGTCTATAATATTAAGTTTCTTGCCGTTCCACTCCACATGGAAAACGGTGGAAAACACAGAATAGCCATATTCTTGCTCCACCGGGAAGTAATCGCTGACTGTATTCTTGGCAGTAATTCTGCCGCGACGTTTTATAATACCACTCTCAAAGAGCAGCGCTTCTGTGAGAGTGGTTTTACCCGAGCCATCATTGCCAAGCAGGGCAATGTTCTTAATTTCATTCGTCTGATATACTTTCATGATATATAAGATTTAAAATGAATAACTCAGTATGCCTTCGCATACCCTTAATTTTTGTGAGGCGCAAATTATGAATTTATCAAAAGAAAAGCAATAAATCGATAGTGTTACTAAACTATGTTATGTAACACATCACTACTAACAGAAAGATTTTCTTAACTTTACAGCATAAATCACTAATCTTTAAACTTACAATGAAAGCACTGCTATCCGCCACCACGCTGTTGATTCTTCTATTGTTCAGCGGATGCCAATCCAATGGTGCCTCGCACAGGCAACGGCCATTGATCGGCATATCCTGCTCCCACCCCAATGATTATTCGACTGCCCGAATGACTTACACAGAATCTGTGATACAAGCCGGTGGTACTCCGATGCTCATCCCTATCACAACGGACAGTACGGTTTTGGCGGATATCGTCAGCCGGCTGGATGCAATTATATTAATAGGAGGGGCTGACATTCACCCTTCTTATTATAATGAAGAACCTATCGAGCAACTGGGGGAGGTTGATTCGCTGCGCGATGTTTACGACATCGCCCTGATTCGTCTTGCAGCACAGCGCAATGTACCGATGTTAGGTATCTGTAGGGGTGAGCAATTGATAAATGTAGCGTTCGGCGGGACACTCTATCAGGACATACCGACACAATACCCGGACACTACCGTACGACATAATCAAAAAGAACCGAGCAGTGTGCCCACACATACGATTCATCTCCTGCAAGGCTCCGCAATAGCTCAAATTACGGGGCAAACGGAGCTTTTCACAAATACGCATCATCACCAGGCGGTGAAGCAGGCAGCACCCGGTTTCCGGATTACGGCATGGACCACGGACAGCATTCCCGAAGCCATTGAAAATATCAATGGAAAGCCTATTTGGGGAGTACAGTTCCACCCGGAAGCATTAACAGTAGCAGGCGACAGTATATCTGCCAGATTCTTCCACTTTCTGGTTGATAAAGCAACGGCATTCCGAAGGAGTAAATAAACCCGGTGCCTACTCATCTCGAAAGGCATAGGCAAGTCACTTTTGTTTCTCAGTTAAGGCACTCTTGTTTCTCAGGCAAGAAACTTTTATTTCAAAGGGAAGAAACTTTTGTTTCTTAGGCAAGGCACTCTTGTTTCAGTGGGAAGAAACAAAATGGGACAAACAAGAGCCTGACAAAGCTAAAGTATCTCTCCTCCTAATCACAAGAAAGGGCGCAATCTTACGACTACACCCTTACTTTTATCAATAGACTTATTTTCATAAGATGAGGCTATTATTATAATATAGGTACGCGCGTGCATCACATATAATCCAACTTAATCACGATCACCCTTATATCCTGATCTTCCTTATCCGTAGCTATCTTTGCAATATGCCAGTCGGACGGGAAGAACAAGAAAAACTCACCGGGAACAGAGTCGATAAAGGTAGTTTTTTCCGGATCAAAATCATAGTGAATAACATCTTTCTTCTCACTATATTCGCAATTAGCCTTTGAAGACTCATGATCCAGCAATGCAAAACGCTCCGTTCCTTTCACCACATACTGCAAATCTATATGTTTCCGGTGTGATTCGGATGTCCGCTTCTCTAACGGTTCATTCTTGCTATCTTCAACAGAAACCACAAGTGATGTTCCTTCTACCGGATGTTTTCCCTTCTCGATAGTAGTCAGGTCGTGCGACGCCAACCAGCGAAAAGCCGCCTTCCATTGTTCCGGATTCGCTTCGTACTGCGCTTTGAATTCCGCTAAATTCGTAGAAGAATGGGGCTTCGCCTTCAAACCTTCACTCCAGACTTTCGATTTTACCCATTTTTCAGGCGAGATACTTTTTACTTTCTTGCCACTTTGAGCAGAGACAGACAGACAAACCGCAAGCATACAAGCAGTTGCCAATAACCATTGTAAGTGTTTCATGTTAATGTTTTCTATAATTTCGTTTACTGACTACAAAGATATAAATTATAAATCGTATAAAATTGAAACATCTGTCTACCTATATTGAATTATTTGTGGAACATTAAATGATAAGTCGTTCTTATCTTTGCAACAGAAATTAATTCGTAAACTAACAATAAACCATTCAAATCATGAGAAACATTTTCTGGAGTATGACATTAGTTGTTGCCTGTTTGTTTGGAGCTGCTACAGCGCAAGCCCAAAAACAGGTAACCACCAACAATGCCATCGTGCCGGGTGAAGTATGGAACGACACCGACGGTAACCCCATCAATGCACATGGCGGCGGTATCCTCTACCATGAAGGAACGTACTACTGGTACGGTGAGTACAAAAAAGGTAAAACCATCCTGCCCGAATGGGCTACATGGGAGTGTTACCGCACGGATGTAACCGGCGTGAGCTGCTATTCATCCAAAGACCTTCTGAACTGGAAGTTCGAAGGCATCGTGCTTCCCGCAGTGAAGGACGACCAAGGTCACGACCTGCACACCAGCAAGGTACTGGAACGTCCGAAGGTGATTTATAACCCCAAAACCAAGAAATTCGTGATGTGGGCACATGTGGAAAGTGCCGACTACAGCAAGGCATGCACCGGAGTAGCCATCAGTGACTCCCCTACCGGAGAATTCACCTATCTGGGCAGTTTCCGCCCCAACGGTGCCATGAGCCGCGACCAAACCGTATTCGTAGACGATGATGGCCGTGCCTACCACTTTTATTCGTCAGAAAACAATGCAACGCTGTACATCAGCGAATTGACTGACGATTATCAAAGACCGAGCGGACGCTATACCCGTAACTTCGTCAAGGAAAGCCGCGAAGCTCCCGCCGTCTTCAAGCGTAACGGAAAATACTACATGCTCTCTTCCGGCTGTACCGGTTGGGATCCCAATCAGGCTGAACTGGCAGTAGCAGACTCCATTATGGGTGAATGGAAAACAATCGGCAACCCTTGTACCGGAACAGATGCCGACAAGACATTCTATGCTCAAAGCACTTACGTGCAGAAAGTTATGGGCAAGAAAGACATGTACATTGCCATGTTCGACCGCTGGAATAAGAAAGACCTGGAAAACTCACGTTATGTATGGCTTCCATTCTCCTTCGAAGGTGATAAAATCACCATTCCCTGGCGTGACAAATGGAACTTCGACAGCTTTGCCGACCAAGGTCGTTTTGAAGCCGGCAAAGGAACTTTCCTGCTAAATGGCAAGCCATTTGTGGTTAAAGCCGCCGAACTGCACTACCCACGCATCCCGAAACCATATTGGGACCAACGCATCAAGTTGTGCAAAGCACTGGGTATGAATACCGTTTGCCTCTATGTATTCTGGAACTCTCACGAACCGCAACCCGGCGTATATGACTTTACGGAGCAAAACGACCTGGCCGAGTTCTGCCGTCTGTGCCAGCAAAATGATATGTATGTCATCCTCCGTCCCGGACCATATGTTTGCGCCGAGTGGGAAATGGGTGGTCTGCCATGGTGGCTGCTTAAGAAAAAGGATGTACGTCTGCGCGAATCCGATCCTTACTTCATTGAGCGTGTAGCTCTGTTCGAAGAAGCCGTAGCCAAGCAAGTGAAAGACCTGACGATTGCCAATGGCGGTCCCATCATCATGGTACAGGTAGAAAACGAATATGGATCTTACGGAGAAGATAAGGGTTATGTATCCCAAATCAGAGACATCGTACGTGCCAACTTCGGAAATGACATCGCCCTGTTCCAATGCGACTGGGCCTCTAACTTCACCCTGAACGGACTCGATGATCTGATCTGGACCATGAACTTCGGTACAGGTGCCAACGTCGACCAGCAATTTGCCAAACTGAAACAACTTCGTCCCAACAGCCCGCTGATGTGTTCTGAATTCTGGAGTGGTTGGTTCGACAAATGGGGTGCCAACCACGAAACCCGTCCTGCTGCTGATATGATCAAAGGTATCGACGATATGTTATCGAGAGGCATTTCATTCAGCCTGTATATGACACATGGAGGTACGAACTGGGGACACTGGGCAGGCGCCAACTCTCCCGGCTTTGCACCCGATGTGACGTCTTACGATTATGATGCACCTATCAGTGAATCCGGTCAGACAACTCCTAAGTATTGGGCGTTGAGAGAAGCCATGGCGAAATACATGGATGGTGAGAAACAGGCGAAAGTACCTGCACTGATCAAACCTATCAGCATCCCTGCTTTCAGATTCACAGAAATGGCACCATTGTTCGAGAACCTGCCCGCAGCAAAGAAGGATGAAAACATCCGCACCATGGAAGAGTACAACCAGGGCTTCGGAAGCATCCTCTACCGCACTACCCTGCCTGAATTGAAATCGCCCGCTACCCTCACAGTGAACGATGCGCACGACTATGCACAGGTATTCGTAGACGGGAAATACATCGGCAAACTCGACAGAAGAAACGGTGAAAAGCAATTGGTACTCCCCGCCTGCGTCAAAGGTTCCAGACTTGATATTCTGGTAGAGGCCATGGGTCGCATCAACTTCGGTCGTGCCATCAAAGACTTCAAAGGAATCACGAAAAACGTAGAACTTTCTATGGACATCAACGGATATCCTTTCGTTTGCGACCTGAAGAACTGGGAAGTTTTCAACATTGAAGATACCTATGAATTCTATCAGGGCATGAAGTTCCAGCCGATAGAGTCATTGACAGATCGTCTCGGACAACGTATTCCGGGTGTTTACCGTGCTAAATTCCAGGTGAAGAAACCGAGTGATACTTTCCTGAACTTCGAAACATGGGGCAAAGGACTGGTTTATGTGAACGGTTATGCATTAGGCCGTATCTGGGAGATCGGTCCTCAGCAGACTCTTTATGTACCGGGATGCTGGTTGAAGAAAGGTGAGAATGAAATCGTAGTTTTCGATATTGTAGGCCCTAAAGAAGCTAAGTCCGAAGGTTTAAGTGAACCGCTCCTTGACCAGCTGCTTGTACAAAAACCCTTGACACATCGCAATGAAGGCGAAAACCTGAACTTGTCAGGTGAAAAGCCTGTATTCACGGGAAGTTTCAAACCGGGTAACGGCTGGCAGGAAGTTAAATTCAACAAACCTGTTACCGGACGCTATGTTTGCATTGAAGCATTAAACTCACAGGATGGAAAAGACCTGGCTTGCATTGCTGAAATGTATTTCTTGGACAAGGATGGTAGCCGTCTGTCCCGCGAGCCTTGGATTGTGAAGTATGCCGACAGCGAAGACGTGGCTCACGTCAACCGCTCTGCCGACAAGACTTTCGACCTTCAGGAATCTACCTATTGGAGTACAGAGAAAGGTAGTCCTTATCCGCATACGATTGTAATCGATCTGGGCGCCAGTCATGCATTGACAGGTTTCCAATGCTTGCCCCGAATGGAAAGCGAAGTACCGGGTGGCATCAAGGATTTCAAGATTTATGTGAAGGGGGAAAACTTCAAATACTAATCTGATTCACCACAGAGTAACACAGAGCCCACAGAGTTCTATTGATTTAAAATCAAATGAATGAACTCCATGGGACTCTGTGCTACTCTGTGGTGAGATCTTAATAAATTATCACCTGATCCAGCACCACTCCTTCATCCAAAGCCGTAATAACCAGCTTATGAGAAGCCTGTTTATTAATCGGTAAAGTCACTTTCCGAATAGCCTGATTGCGCAATACATTCTCTTTCCATTCTTCACTGCGTCCTTTCGTCTCATAAGATACCGTTTGCGGAACGGCCTCATCTACAGATATAGCGAAACGAAGCTGTTTCTCATCCAGTGGATGACTTGGCAATAGCCTGATCTCAACTTCAACAGAATCTTTTCCATAATCATCAAAAGCGAAGGTCAGAGAGGAACCTTTACGGATACCTGCCGCTTTTCTTTCATATCCTAAGCCCTCGTACGGAACAGGTTTCCCATATGTACATTCCATAGCATTCCATTTGCAGAATATTTTCCGGTCTGTCACCATAGGTTCGGTAGCGGTAGTATGCTCTACACGCTTGAATACCGGCAACTTACGGGGTTGAAAATCCATCATACGGTTCCATTTGCCATTCTGCAATGAATTATACTGCTGCGTCAAGGATGCAATGCTGTCAAAAGCAGCATCACTTTGTTTCCAGTCAGCCTTAGAGTGACGGGCAAGCTGGGCAGTCAGAATTTTCCGGTTCATTTGTGCAGCGGCCTGCACCGGATATTTCACAAGCTGGAAATAAGCATCCTGCCTGTCCGTCGGAATGTTACTCTCCATTCTCTCGACAACATCGGACAAGACGGTATAAGATCTCAGACGCTCACTAATGGTCTGCTCGCTCCAAGGCAGATCTTTAATCACCTTGTATTTCGGATCGCGCTCTTCTTCACGCGTATTTCCCATAAATTCGGGCTTACGGATGTAGGATAGCTGGTAATGTGCTTCCATGGCAGGCAACAGTTCCTCGGCACAATTACTTCCAAATTCCCGCCCCAACCAGGATTTCAGATGGGCAGTGACTCCTATTTCGTTCACTTCATCGATGTTCCACGCCATATCCAGGAAAAGCTCTATCTGATATTCCGCAGGTTTGATATCACCCACATTCAACACCCACATCTTCTGAATGCCACGGTCGTAAGCCAGCTTCATTTGTTGATGGAGCAGATAAGGGCTGAAAGTTCCCAACCAAAGATAATCGTGAGGACGGCCCCAGTAAGATACATGGTAATAAATACCGTTGCCTCCTTTGCGGGCACGCTCTTCCGCTGTCGGGAAGTGACGGATATACCCGTAATTATCATCACACCAGATCAACGTTACATCATCAGGCACCTGTAAGCCGGCATTATAAATATCCAACACCTCTTTATAAGGAATAAATGCTTGCGGAATAGCCGTAACATCTTTATTGACATACTTCTGCAAGAGTCCGCGCTGGTCTTTAAGCACACGTTCCAATACAGCTTTCTGTTCTGCTACGGTTTTGGCTCCCTGCATCTGTCCGTCGTGCACGCCACGCATACCCAAAGTATAGATATTACCTTGTTGAGCAACCTCTTTTACCCGGTCTTCCCAGAATTTATAAACAGACGCACTATTATTCACATAGTCATAATCACCCTGACCGCGACGGCGCCACTCACCGGCAGCACTACACACCATCGGTTCACAATGCGATGAACCTATAAAAATACCATATTCTTCCGCAACTTTCCTGTTGCCTTCCGTCAGGAAGAAAGGCAAAGTACATTCGTGCATCGCAGGCCAATAGGTATTGGCACGTAAACGCAGCAACAGTTCAAAGATACGTGCATTCGTCTTCGGACCGATATGTCCTTTTATATCCGACGGTTCATACGTCTGACTACTCCAAGGCATCAATCCCCAGTCTTCGTCATTGATAAATATACCCCGATATTCCACGGAAGGAGATTGCAATGTCTGATACTCTGCCGACAGCACAAAAGAAGTCTTCTTCTCCGGTGTTACATCCGCCCACCATTCCCAGGGAGATACACCTATCAGACGGGATAATTCCATGATACCATAAGCCGTACCATGCGAATCACTACCTGCTACCAGCAATTTTCCATCCGGCAGAACCTGCAAAAGAAAAGCCTGTTTCTTGCCTGCCAAAGCACTTACGTCCGCACTCACAGCTTTCAGCAACGGGCTTTTTCCAACCGTACCTACTATGATATTCCCTTGCCGGGCATCTACGGCGGCAGATGCAGAAAATACCGATTGATAATCACGTATGAACAGTTTCAATGCGGTTTGCACTACCTTCTCTTCCGCATTATCACAAGCCAACTTGATCGGTTGGTCGGAGCGCAGACTAAACTGTGCACAACAAATCTGTGTCACCCAAAGAAAAACTAAACCTATAAATCCCTTCTTCATATATTTCAATTTATTTTTCAAAGCTATATTCTATACATTTCTTCAAAAACTGATTTTAATGCTTCCTCCATAAGGGTTAAAATCAAATATCATTTTATCGTCCTGCTCCCGGACAGACAGTTCTTTCCCATTCTGCAAAACTTTTACTCCACTCTTTCCTTTCTTATCAACCACCATTGTCAAAGGTTCGCCAAATAACTCCTGATTCAATGCCAAACGTGGGCTGACCATCCAATGGGATTTTTTCTTCGTCACATCCAGTTGGATATTATTCCGTTCCTTAACGTAGGCAGCCACTTCACGGAAAGTGCCCACCCATATATCATCTTCCTGCGCCTTCACCCGTTTGAAATGTTCCCACAATATATCCGGAGAAGTAAAAGCATCATAACCCACCGAAATACCATGAATCATCGTGACTCCCCAGTCGCCTGCAATGATAAGTTCCTTCACCCATTTATCCAGTGACTCAACTGTTGATTTTGATTTTTCACCACCTATAGCATATTGCTTCGTACGTGTACCTATTCTATCTTTTGAAGCAATCCGCAACACATCTTCATTATAAGAATTAAACGGATAACAGAAAGTCAGCGGTCTTTCACCTATTTCTGCCTGAAGAATACTATCATTCCGGTCAACTTCCACTTGCACTTCTTTCAGACTCATATTTTTCAGATTGGCATGCGACCAACTGTGACTGGATATTTCATGCCCTTTACAGGCCATTTCCTTCATTTGTACCCAAGTCATACGTGGCTTACCTTGCTGTTCCGCCACATTCCCTATCCCTTTTCCCCATATCCAGAAAGTACCCTTGAAACCTACTTTTTCCATTTCCGGGAAAACAAGCGTATAGTGTTCTTCTAGACCGTCATCGTAAGTATAGCTGATAGCACATTTCTTATTATCCTTATAATCGGCCACATACACTTCCGGATCATAGTGCCGGACATAAGGTTTCAGTGCCGGAACAACCTTAGCAACAGCTTCCATAGCAATGCCTGCCACTACCTTTCCACCATAAATATTCAGATGTGTATTGTCTATTTTCCCTTTCGGACAAAAATCATAAATCCCCGCAGGTACCCACATAAAGAGGCTTTTTGATTTTTCTACGCCCATATCTACCACCAGATCATGCGTCAGTTTATTCAGATCGACAAAAGGCACGTCCATTTCTTCAGCTACCCTACGGGGAGAATTCAGATACTCCCCATGCGTATCCACAAGCACATTTCCTTCCACCTCATAACTTCCTTTAGGCTCCGTCACCCCTTCAGGAGGAAAGTTTCTCCGTACAATGGAATTAAACAGTACAGGATAAGCCCCCTTTTCGCGGGTTTCTCTTACGAAACGACGTAGGTTATCATCAAATGTAGTTCCCGGATCGGTATGCAGTTTTTCGGAAGCTTTCTCATCATTATGTCCGAACTGAATAAACACATAATCTCCCTTTTTCAATTTGGCAAGCACCGCATCCCAACGCCCTTCATTGATGAAACTCAATGAACTCCGTCCATTCATGGCATGATTGTCCACTGCGACATCCTCCGTCAGAAAACAGGGAAGCATCTGCCCCCAACCACGTTCCAGATTACCGTTCTTCAGGCTTTTGTTAGCCATGGTAGAATCGCCTATCATAAAGATCGTGATAACGTCTTTCTTTTCCGTTATAAAGGCTGAAAAGAGTAATATCGCACAGAGTGCAAACAGTAGTTTTATTTTCAGATTTTTCATACTAAGAAATTTTCAGTAAAAATAAGTAAGTTCATAGATACGGCGTATGGAGCTACGTACAATTAGATGTATTATCGTACATAAAGAAGTACAATCTTTCTATAATCCCCTATTGACCAACAGATAATAGACTAACGCCCAGTCCTGATCATTCGCATAAGGATCGTAAAATTCCGCCTTCACACCGTCAATCTTATAGGGATACATATAAGCACAAGACGCCTTCCCATCTTCGAAGAAAAGACAGAGATTATTCCTCACTACATTTTCCGCACGCTTCTGATAAGAGCTATCACCGGTACATAACGCATAGTAATGATACACCGCACCGGTTATCGTACTCCAATAATGGGGAAAAGTATCGCCAAACAGTTCACGTTTGCCAAACCAATGCCCATCCCAATGACGAATCGCAACTTCATTCAGATGGTAGCTGGGTTGGAAACCATTGAATGCTTCCAGTACAGGCATTTGCCGTTTCACTTCATCCAGATATTTTTGACTGCCTGTCTCCAGATAGAGCTGTGCAAGGAATTGGATGGCAGGAGCCACAATGCTTTGCTCATAATTTACCTCATGCGCAGGGTAATTCAAACCATTCTTTACAAACACATCACCTGTCTTTATAAAATCGTTCCGCAAATCCGTGTATTCTTTCTTCATTCCGGCTTCTTTCAGGCTTTGCAGTCCCAACCGAACAGGAATACCTATTGCATAAAAGCCATAACCAAACTGCTGGAACATAGATTTCAGAGTCTTATAGCCATCAGTCACAAATTGTTTGTCGCCAGTCACTTTATACATCTGAAAATAGAATTCTGCCACCCACATATAATTATACCCACGGTTGCGATTCTTCTGGTCTACACTCGAATAGGTTACGTAATTATCCGTTTGCAGTTTCCGACGTACAAAATCAGCATACCTCAAAAGAGATTGCTTTAATTCCGGGTCTTTAGTCAGTAAATACTGTTTTGCCAGTAATACCCCCATGCCCAGACGTTCCGCTCCTTCATCGCGATCCACCGGATTACAGTTTGGCGTATCATTCAGATAAATGCTATCACCTTCATTATCATAAACCATATAAGCCCCATCACGCAAATCAGACGGATTGTTCATCTGCTGACGGGTACGAATAAAATCGACACGTTTTCGGATTAAATCAGCCGTATTGCTGATGACCAGACAGTCTGCATGAGTTTGCTTATTTCCATTGTAACAGAAATCAAAACGTACCTCACCAGCCTGTTCCATCGGTACTTCTACGAAACAAAGATTCCCTTCCTGCTTTACGGGGACAGGTACTCCATTCATTTTAGCGGTACACGCTTCTAAAGGTTCCAGACTCCGACATTCCACACGGGCTTTCTCTCCTTTCTCAAACACATATTTATTGCAAGATACAAGTACACTCCCTTTTTCCAGAAGCTTACGGCGGAAATCATCATTCCCATTGTGAGCAAAAACATGCCACTCCAGTGAATAGCTTTCTCCCGGCTTCAACAATAAATCCGGTAGTTCCAATGCAATGATACCTCTTGTCTGTGAGTTTGCCTTTTTACGTCCACGCTCCCAGATTTCATAGTTTCTGATAACTCCGTCCGTCACCACCAGTCCCAGATGGGGAGTAAAATCTCCCATACGGATAGCATTGACATAGGCAGCACTTCCACCTTTCCAAATATGCGTATGAGCACGGGAATTAATGCATTGTTGTGCATCCGGATAATTATCATTGAAAGGAGTATAGATAGCCACATCATATAAAGACACAGGTTCTTCTCCTTCATTGGTAAAAGAATATTCTTCGACCAAATCGCCCTGTTTTATTTCTCTTTTTACCAGAATGCGTATATCACCTTCACGATATAAAACCTTCATTCCGTCAGGACTGATTTCCACGGGTACTCTCCATTCCCGCTTTACAGTTTCCCTTCCTTTAACCACCGTAAAGTATCCCAATCCCCAACCATAGTTATCTTTAACCCAAGGGTATTGAGTCCCATCAGTTTTCACTACCCAGTTCATACTACGGTTATCGCCCTTCAAGGTCAGTTCACTAATGGCACCGGTAGAGGGATCAATACGCATCTCCACAGGAAAATTCCCGGCAGATAAACAATTGACTGCGACCAACAGACAAACAAAAATTCCGATTCTTTTTATCAGTTCGTTCTTCATGGTAATAGCTTCGGTTTTTAATAATTTCAATCTCTATTCTTTTTAGACTTTTCAAAAATAATAAATACTATCGACAGTCACAAAACTATTGTCACTTCCATAAACAGCCTTTGTTTTATCAGTCCACACAGGCATAATGCCTGTCACTTCTATCAATAAGGTATAATTATCTTCCGGCATCTCCGGAGTCATGATGCGAATTGCCTTTTCCGGATATTTACTATAAAAATCCACTAAAGAAACATACACCGTATCCTTCTTTGCATCCAGCAAACTCACTCTTGCATATCCGCTATGAGGATTCGATTCCCCGATCACCGCAGTATGAGTTCCTTTAAAAGGAATACTCAGAACACTGCCCTTCACATTCGACAGTAACCGCCCGTTGTCTTGCTCCCAGTCCGGTGTAAATTCCATCTTTGAAACAGGAATCTGCTTTCCTTTGCGTAATGCATCTACAGGTTTCAGCCGGTTGATATCCCAGCATTGCCAATATTCCGGAATGGAAATATGCGTTCCATCCACTTGCAGAGGCATCCACACATAAGTAGCGGCCGAGGCCTGATGAGGATACGACCAACGGTCACCCATAAACATCGGGATTGTATCATTCCCTCTTTTCAAAGGAAAAACAAAAGTACTTTGTGAGTTATAAGTCAGTTTTCCTTCGGGGCAAAATAGCCCTTGCTTCGTCCATGGGCCTTCAATATTCGGTGCTGTAAAATAGAAATTATCATTTTTCTCCCAACTGGTCAGATTAGAGTACAGCATATAATACATGCCGTTTTTCTTGAACATGGCAGGCGATTCACCCGAATCTTTTATATAAGCAGCTTCCGCCTCAACCGAACAATAATCGTCACTCAAACGATAGACAGGTCCATGATGAATCAGCAGATACCCCTTACCATCCGTATCCTGAAAGGTTCCCATATCCCAACGTTTCACAGGCTTACCTTCATAAAGCAGCGGTCCCTGCAATTTATATTCCCCATTGATCGTGCTACAGGTAGCATAGCCTATATATGGGTCCATATAACCTAAATCATCGGCATGCATATACATGACATACTCTCCGGTAGAAGGGCATTTCATCACCTTCACACGCTCACCTACACGATCAGGCCCCAGTATTCCGTCAGATTGTACGGGTAATACAATCCTTTCGAATTTCCAGTTCACCAAATCATCCGAAGAGTAGCAACTAAATCCCGGAAAGGCATTGCTTTTGTCCGATTTATATTCCCCGAAAAGATAATATCTGCCGCCGTCTTCCACGATACAGGCACCATGTGCATTGACTATATTGCCTTGATCGTCAAACCAGGGGATACCATTATAAACAATCTTTTCAGAACCTTCATTGAAGGTGTCCGAACAACCTACACAAAAAAAAGCTAATAACAATATTAATTTCACCATATCAATGTTGATTAACAAACCCATTAATTTTATCGTCTTTAGTGCTCGGAGAATGAATAAGTCACATTCCTTTCCGTCACATTTTCCGTATTATCTATCTTTTTCACAAAATCCCTCACTTCATTTACATGCACGTCTTCAATCACTACATTTCTGGCCGGCAGCTTCGTATCTCCTTTCAACTCATAGATGGCATCGGCCGAAGTACACACCACATTTTTCATGTAAATGCCATCAATGCGCGTAATGCGTTCTTCATACGTAGGCACAAGGTCTTTCCATTGGTAAAGCACATCCGTATCTATCTCAAGTACCCGCTGTACATGGCCGGCCCTGATATTCTCCATGTGAATATTTTCCACAAATGCTCCCCGGCGGTGGTTGGTTTTCACAAAGAAAAGTCGCCTGACAGATTGCGGTACCTTACAATCATGCATATACACATTCCGAATGCCTCCTGATATTTCACTACCGATACCCAGTAAAGTATGCCCTTCCACAATGTTACAATTACGGATCACTATATTTTCAGTTGGTATATTCAGTCGCCATGCATCCCGGTTGCGTCCTGCCTTGATAACCACCGCATCATCACCCTGATCGAAAGTACAGTCTTCTACCAGGAAGTTACGGGTCATTTCCAGATCGATTCCATCATTATTGTGACCGTGTGCTTTTACATCCAGATTCCGGGCAATACCGCCATCACACATGTAGATATGAATAGTCCAAAACGGGCTTTCCCTAATTTTAAACCCGTCAAGCAATACATTCCTGCAACGGTTGAAATGTATCAGATGCGGACGAAGATTGTTTTCTCCCACCGCCATTTGCCGTTTCTCTACGGGAACATCCGTAGAGGCCATCGTATAGAGCTCTTTCAATGCATTCAAATGGGCTTCCGGACGTGCAAACCACACTTTCCAAGTATCCATTTTAGGTTTCAGCATACCTTTTCCGGTAATCGCTACATTCTCACAACCAATAGCATAGACCAGCGGAGAGTAATTATAACATTCCATACCCTCCCATGAAGTCATTACAGCAGGCAGATAATCAGATGGATGGTCCGTAAAACATAACACAGCATTTTCCGATAAGTATAAGTTGACATTACTTTTCAAATGCACAGGACCGGTCAACCATTCTCCTTCGGGAATTACAACTCTGCCGCCACCTGCTTTATGGCAGGCATCGATGGCTTTAGCTATGGCAAAGGTATTATCGACTTTTCCTCCTTCTACAGCACCATATTCTAAAATAGAAAAATCATTCTGAGGATAGATAAACTCTTTTATCGGATCCATAGGAAAAGGAGCATCAACATTCACCGTAATATATTGTCCGAAAACCGGGAATAAAGAGGCCATAAATACACCTAACACAGATAAAGCCCTTTTAAAGAATTCTTTTTGCATTCTCGTCTTATTAAAAGTCATAAACAGCTTTTAAAAAGGTCACTTACATAAAGGCAAGTGACCTTTCTAAAATACCCATCTCACCTATCCCTATTTATTGTTCAGCAGGAGTATCAGCAGCAGTTTTCCAGTAAGGATTTTGATAAATAGGAGAACTTTCAATCGTTACTCCATCAGAAGCCGTTATCAGAAATTGTTTGGCCATTATCGGCTCCAGATAATGAGCCATTTTCCACTTATAACCTCCATAGCACTTTTGAGTACTGGTTCTACGATAAGGACGAAGATACTCACTATCCGACTTCTGTGATACAGTTGCATTTGCAGAACCGTCTGCTACCAAACCATTGTACCATTGTTCCATCGGTGTATTCCAGAGGTGCATACCTTCGGGAATATAAGGAGTTGAAAGCATCTGATCCATAGCTCTCCAACGGCATACATCCATATATCGTAAACCTTCTGAAAGGAATTCCGAACGGCGTTCGCGACGGATATTATACAATGTTTTGTCTGTCAAAAGCCGTCCGGCTGAATAAGCTCCCCAGTCATTTTCCGCTTCTTTTGCCATATCAGTAGCCATAATTGTCGCATCAATATCTTCGCTGACATGAGCGCGACGACGAAGAATCTGCCAATATTCACGTGCAGTACCATCCAACGTCCCATTCTTTTCATAACTGGCTTCCATATAATTCAATAATGCTTCTGCCGAACGATAAAGCACTACCCCTACAAAGCCAGCCCACACATCTTGATAGTGCTTTACATCGAAAGCCCCCCCTTTTCGTAAAAGATAACCAGTGGTTGCACGTGTCTGATTGGCACCATCTGTGATTCCCGGATAAGGTTCAGTACGATAAAAAGTACTAAGTGGGCTTGTTCCATCAACAAGAATATTTTTCTGTCCCGGCTCTTTCAGGAAAACAGATAAGCGGGAATCTCTGTTGGCACGGACATCCGCTATTGTTTTGTCTCCTTTATAAACTCCATTACCATCGGAATAGGAACCGTTCTTATAAACAGGTGTACCATCCGCCATCAGGAAATTCTGCACGCAAGCACGAGTTATGCCTAAAGCCCAGTTACCCTGATTGGCACCGACACATATCCCATGTGTAGATACGCCATACGTATATTGCTTCCAAAGCAAAACTTCAGGATAGGAAGAAAGGTCTTCCACTGCATACATTTCATAAAACGGGTTCTCAGAATCTCCTGAATTTTGTTGCAATGTACCTGTATTAGCAGTTAACGAATTCTTATACTTCTCAGCTACTTCCTTCGAAGCTGAGATAGCCTCATCAAGAAAGTAATTAATTTCATTTTCAATACTTCCACTCGGATACTGATAGTTGGCATTATATTCTTTTGATTTACCTGGCCAGCCTTCTCCATTGGGAACAAATGCAGTACCTTTAAAATATTTCAGCCATGTACCTTCATAAAGAGCTACACGAGATTTTATCAAAAGAGCCAGATCACGGTTAATCCGAGTGGTTACCATATCTTTCCCATTCATCAGAACAGCTGCCTTATCTAAATCTGACAGGATGAAGCGTGCAACTTCGTTACGTGGCATACGCTTACTGGCCTCAATCAATGCCGTTTCATCATCCGGCAGAGGTTCGGTAATGATAGGGAAGTCACCGAAATTTTGATAGCGTTTGAAATATTCGAGCGCACGCAAGGTATACATCTCTCCGATATAATGTTTGATACTCACCAAATCACCCGAAATTGTATTCTGTGATCCACTTAAATCTTCCCCGAAACGAGGTAACACTTCCGAAAAGAAGAAATTCAATCTATAAATTGTTTCAAACGACCAGTTTCCTTCCGAATATGGAACTTTCCACTGGCCTTCAAAGAAACGGTCGGGAGCCGTCTCCGGTATCTGATTGTCAGTATACTGATCGTCGGTACCGTAATATCCATAATTACTGCCCGGAAGAATACGTGGATATATCTCGTCCGCATAGGCTTGCAACTGGGAAGCCTCCGTAAAATACTTATCCGGATCTACTGAAGATTTCGGCTCACTATCCAGAAAATCATCACAAGCCGTGAGACCCATAGTGAAGATTGTAGCTAAAGCTATTCTATATAATGTTTTCATATTACTAATCTATTTAAAAAGTTAAACTTAATCCGAATGACCATGTACTTGACAACGGATAAACATTTCCTCCGACACCTCCGGTACATGTTTCAGGATCAAACACATCAAATAAGGAAGTGAAAGTCAGCAAATTCTCACCTGAAACGAACAAACGACATTTTGAAATACCGGCTTTCTTGGTCCATGTTGCAGGCAGGGTATAGCCCAATTGCAAATTTTTCAAACGCATATATGCCGCATTCTGCATGTAACGACTCTGTACACGCTGGTTTTTACCACCATCTGCATAACTCAGAAGAGGACGGGGAAAATACGAATCTACATTTGCCGGGATTTCATACCCTTCCAGTCCAACCGACTCTGCGCGGAAATAGTCATTGTGTTGTACAAATCCGCGTATATGCCATTCACTAACATTACCGCGAGCACCCCAGAAGTAACCACCTGCATTATCATTGTTCGTCGTAGAGTCACCTCCAGCCCAGAAATCATGTTTCAATACTCCTTGCAGAAAACAACGGAAATCGAATCCTTTCCAATCAGCAGTAAGGTCAATCCCAAAGAAATAGTGCGGATTGGCATCACCCAGTACTTTTAAATCACCATGGTCATTCAACGTATTGGCTCCTGTAGAAATTTTGCCATCACCATTCAGGTCTTTATACATGATATCACCAGCTCCCCATTGTGTTCCGATAGCACTTTGTCCACCATTAGGCAACGAAGCAATATGTGCATCCATTTCAGCTTGTGTTTTAGCTATGCCAATTGTTTCAAATCCCCAGATCTGATTTATTTTCTGTCCGGCGATATACGACCAATTTATACCTGTATTGGAACTTCCCGAAGTCAATGATCCGGTTTTATTACTTGGATAACTGTCTATGTAGGTCTGTTGATCGGACAACGATACGCTGACACCATAATTCAGTCCATTCTTCAGGCGATCTCTCCAAGCAAGCGAAACTTCCCAACCTTTTGTTTTAAGATCACAATTATTCGTTTGAGGTGCTTTAACTCCCAAAGTCAAAGGTAATTCCGGAGCATCGCCCACCATATCTTTCGTATAACGGATAAAGTAATCGAACGAGCCCGTCAGACGATTGTTGAAAAGACCGTAATCAAGTCCAATATCCCAAGTCCGTACTTTTTCCCAAGTCAAAACCGTACTGATCAGGTCACCGACTTTTGCCGTATTGGGTTTTGTTCCATTTTGCAACCATCCTCCATCCAAGATACCCAACGTCATAGTCCGGTAAGTAGGATACCACTGATTCGTATTTTGATTACCCAGCTGGCCATAAGAAAAACGAAGTTTCAGCAAGTTTGCCACATTTTGTATGGGTTGCCAGAACTTTTCCTGTGCAATATTCCAACCTAAAGAAAAGGAAGGAGACCACTGCCATCGGTTACCACGGCGGAAACGGGAAGTTCCATCGTAACGAATATTGGCTTCTGCCAGATAGCGCCCTTGATAGTCATAATTCAAACGTCCGAAGAAACCGGCAGTAGCCCATCTGTTACTATAACCATGTACAGTAGCATCTTTGGACAGGCCACTGTTCAATTGTCCGTTCGTCAAGTCAAATTCGGGCATATCTGACATTATCAATCCATTCTTAAATACATTCAAATCGCTTTGTTCCATCTCTTCCGCCTGGAATCCGAGCATTATTTTAAAATTATGCGAATCATTGAATGTACGTGCGTATTCGCTATAAACGTTCAGGTTCAGATAATTTTCCTTCTTATCCTCCTGATACAACCCCGAATCTTTTTCGCGATAGAGCTCGGTTCCGGTGGGACCCAATTGATAGGAAGGCAAAGTCGTTTCTTTAACTTTCTGGTTCATGATACTATAGTTGAACTCCACATTCGTTACCCAGTTCTTTATAGGTTCAAAAATAAGAGCCGCCTGATAATAATGGCGGTCCGTCTGTACATCACGTTGCCCACCCTGTTCCAGTTCTACAGCATTATAACCGAAGATATTACCACTTGGATCATACATAGGAATATTGGGCCAGTTCTGACGACCGAACATACGATAAAAAGTATCATTGAATTTACGCGGGCGCCAAACATCATTACGAGTAAAGCGTGCGGTGAAGTTAAACTTCAGCCAATCAGTTAGCTCACTGGTGAATTTACCGGTTGCATTGTAGCGTTTCATACCGTCTTCACCTATCTTCAATAAACCGCCCTGATCAAGATAATTAAAAGAACCATAATAGGTCATCTTCTCACTTCCACCCGATACACTCACATTGTGTTCCTGAGAGAATACCGTACTTTTATAAAGCTCACCATAAATATCCGTATTACCATAAGCATACTGCCACACATCATTCCACGCTGCGGGATTACTGGGACTGGGATCCATACCAGCCGTTAGTTTGCCAGACTGATAGTCAAGCATCTTCTGCATAGTTTCATTGGAGAACCTGGCTGCCTTACCACTATTCTTGAGAGATTCATTCATAAAAACAGCAAAAGTATACGAGTCCATAGATTCCGGTAACCCTATAGGGCTGGCTATACGGAAACTATTATTATAATTGATCGTAGCTTTTCCAGCTTTCCCCTTCTTTGTAGTAATAAGTATGACCCCAAACGGTGCCCGGGAACCATAAATAGAAGATGCAGCCGCATCTTTCAATACCGAAATGTTCTCAATATCCTGCGGATTCACAGTGTTAATATCCCCTTCCATACCATCAATCAAGATGAGTGGAGATCCACTTGAAGAACCAATAGTTCCGGTACCACGCACGGAAATATCCATATTTTGGTCCAAAGCTCCGGAACTTGTGGTAATTTTAAGTCCCGGTACTAAACCTTGCAGGGCTTGTGTTGCCGACGATACCGGACGAGACTCTAATTCTTTGGCTGTAGCAATCCCCACTGATCCGGTCAGATTTACCTTCTTCTGTGTACCAAAACCCACGACTACAACTTCTTCAAGCATTTCCGTATCGTCTTTCAGAGTTACATCTATGACTTTACCTGTAACGGCCTGTACTTCCTGCGTTTTATAACCAATATAGGAAATAGCGAGTGTCGCACCCGAAGTTACCGAGAGGGAAAAATTACCGTTTATATCGGTAATGATTCCATTGGAAGTTCCTTTTTCCACCACACTTGCACCGATTACCGGTTCTCCCATTGAATCTTTCACAACTCCTGAAACCTTGATTTGTTGCTGAACGATTTCCAGACTTGTTTCATTGCTTCCAGCCATCATCGAAAGAGGATGTCCTGCAATGAAACCAGTACAAAGCAACAAGGCTGCAAGCGCCTTCCGATTGTTCCTTAAAGAATTTGATTTCATTGTTTTTCTTTAAATTAGATAATTAAAAAGGTTAATTAAATCTCTTGAGTTCCCCTCTAAAAGGGGTATGCAAATGTATAGGAACTAACTTAAAAGAACCGATGACAAATATTGCTTCGATAAAGGACAAATTCGTCATGCCCATTTTGCCACTCTTTTCTGACCATTTTACCCCGATTCTTAGCTCATTGTCTCCGGACTGCATAATCCGAATGGTAAACTACAATTCGTCCATACTGAAAGGAGACAAACAAAAGTAAGGGTTTGATTCCAAAATAAACAGTGAGATATCGGGAAAAGAGAAGGGTGAAAATGGTCAATATACAATCAAGTTGTCCCATGTTAATGAAAAAGTTCTCTTCTCTTCATCAGAAACTTCCTAATAATGCAAAGGAAAGTTTGCGGCATCGAATAAAAAGTTATAAATTGCAGCTTCATTTATATATTCGTAATCTACAAATATGAATTCGTAAATTACATTTTTATATTCGCAGACTATGAATATACTTTTTTATTAACTTTGACAGGTTTTGTATAAAGAGAAAATAAGTTTTGTACGAATAGAGAGCAGGTTTCTTCCCTATACGGAGCAAACAGGAAACATATAACTACTAAATAAATCTATATTATGGCTGAATATGAAATGCAGGAGATGAACCTGCCAAACAAAGACGGGAAGCGTATACTCTATCCCCGCCTTGTACAACACGGACAAGCGAGTACGGACTACATCGCAAAGATACTGTCCGAAAAGAGTTCATTTACCAGAGGTGACATCAAAGGTTTGCTACAGGAACTGGCCGATGAACTGGCTTACCAAATGGGACAAGGGAAATCGGTAAAGTTGGATGGAATAGGAACCTTTGTTCCCTCACTGGCTCTGCGCATAGACAAGGAACGGGAAACCGGAGAAGCAGATAGCACCCGAAGAAATGCGAGAAGCATCGTAGTAGGCAGCATCAACTTCAGAGCAGAGAAATCATTGATTCACAATACCAATTATAACTGTGATCTGGAACGTTCGCAACAGAAATTCCGCCGTTCATCGCAGAAGTACACACCGGAAGAACGCCTGGAACGGGCAAAGCAATATCTTACCGGACATCCTTATATGACGGTCAGGAATTATGTCCAGCTAACAGGGCTGCGACCCACTACCGCCTCTGTAGAGTTAAGGAAATGGGCAGAGAATCCGGAAAGTGGTATTACAACTTCCGGACGAGGCACACATAAGGTGTATATACAAAGGTAAATTCGTCAAACAGCAGGGACAGATTGGGCAAAACACCTGTTTGGGATAGCTGTAACGCGAATTTATTGTATTTTTGTTGCAAAGACAAATTCATAACCAAACTGATTATGCAACGACATTCATCCCTATTGATTCTATTGTTTTTGCTGCTTTTTACAACAAGCGGCACGGCGCAGCCTTACATATTACAACACCTAAGTATAGAAGATGGGCTATCGAATAATTATGTCCAGGACATTGCGCAAGATAAACGGGGATGTATCTGGATTGCAACCGTACTGGGGCTGAACCGGTTCGACGGACTTAAGTTTACTACTTACAAAAGTACCAATTCTAAATTAGGGAATGATGCGCTGAATGCGTTACTCTACGATGAAGAAGAAGATGAACTATGGATAGGAAGTAATAGTGGACTGTATATACTCGATTGCTCTACAGAGCAAATCAGAAGATGCACGCCCTCAGAAGGGATAGCAATCAACAATGTTTCATACCTAACTCCCGCTTCTAACGACGGAATATGGATTGTTGCCCACACAGGACAGATAGTACACTATAACAAAAAGGATGAGAAATACACCTTATTATCAGATCAAATCAAAGGAGAACTGAAACCGTCAAGCTGGTGCGCTTTCGATGATGAAGACGGGCATCTGTACATAGGGCATGCACAAGGTGGATTGAGCATCATTGATCTGGGAAACAAAACAATCCGCACTCTCTCCAACATTCCCGAGAATCCCAACAGCCTGCCCGGAAACAGCGTTTATACAATCTATAAAGACCATTTGGAGAATATCTGGGTGGGTACAAATCAAGGGCTCGGGCTGCTCAATCCTAAGACAGATGAATTTACCATCTTCAAACATGAGTCCAATAATCCACATTCATTGATAGCCGACCATATATATGACATAAAGGAAATGGAAGACGGCACCTTATGGATAGCCAGTGACATCGGCGGAATCAGTATACTCGATTTGCATAACATCACTTTCAAATCTCCCCAAAACGTACAGTTCTATAACATCACTGCAACGATGGATAAACATGGACTCTCATCAGGAAATATACGAAGCCTGTTGCAAGACAAGTTTGGCAATATATGGATAGGTAATTATAGCAGCGGAGTGGACTTTATCAGTCATACCCAACCTATATTCCATGTACTTCCCTACACCACCCAAGGCAAAGATAAACAGAAAAACAAACCGGTTTGGGGACTATTTCAGGACAGTGAAGGAGAAATATGGCTGGGTGGAGAAAATGAGGCAGTTGTATTTAAAGACAATAAGCAACTGAAAAGTTTCGACATCACGAAATATTTATCCAGACCTTACGGACAAGTATTTTCCCTCCATGAAATGACTCCCGGCACTTTTCTGCTTGGAATATACGATGACGGCCTGCTGAAACTTGATACAAAAAGCAATCGAATAGAACGTATAAAGCTCGACATGAGCAACATAGACATTCTTTCCTTTTTCAAAGACAACGACGGAACCATGTGGATAGGTGCCGAATACGGCATATACACCTATAAAGACGGGGTCATACGGAAAGAGGAAGATATTATCCGGGAACTGTCCGATAAATCGATATATGGCATTTTACGCGACCGGCAAGGAAGGTTATGGATGGGATCTTATGGTGGCAGAATAACAATATTCGACAAAGATTATAAAGTGGTTACGCGGTTAGATCACAGCAATGGGTTCAAAACCAACGGAATCAATGATCTCTTTATGGACTCGCAAGGTGGTGTGTGGGCAGCAACCCGTAATGGAATTGGTTACATAAAAGATACCAGTAAACCGGAAGAGTTTGAACTCTATGGTTACAGCCACGGGCTTGAAGATACTTTCGTACGCAGCATCCAGGAAGATTTGCAAGGAAATATCTGGATCAGTACCAACAATGGCATTTCTTTATGGAACAAGCAAAAACAGCAATTTGAAAACTATGATTACCGGGACGGGATACCGATGGGAAATTTCATAGAAGGTTCAGCCTGCTGCACACCGGACGGTACTCTCTACTTCGCCTCACTGAACGGTGTCTGTTACTTCAATCCGCAGAGCCTGACTACGGACCGCCAAGTAGCCCCTGTACAGATCATGGAATGCAGGCACCTCAATAACCAGATAGAAAGTCGCCGGGCGGAAGCATTGATTCCAATTACAAACGGGCACATTGATTTACCGTACGACCAAAATTCTTTCCGGATCACATTTTCCATATCGGATTATTCACAAAGTGGACAGGTAGAGTATGCATATCTGATAGAAGGCTTGGAGAATACATGGACCAATACTTTAGGCGAGAGCCAGATTACATTCCGCAACATTTCTCCCGGTGAATATACCTTTAAGGTAAAGGCGCGTTTGAGAAATCAGGAATGGGACGACAATCATGTGGCAACATTGAAAGTATACATCCATCCGCCACTATGGTTGACGTGGTATGCAAAGATTTTCTATATCCTGCTGGTATTGCTGGGCATCTACAGTTGGTTCCGTTTCTACAAACGCAAGTTGCTGTTGGAAAGCTCACTCGAACTGGAGAAGAAGAAGAGCCAGAACGAACAGGAGCTCAATAACGAACGCCTGCGCTTCTATACCAATATCACGCATGAGCTACGCACACCACTGACATTGATACTCGGTCCGTTGGAGGATCTGATTAATGATCCGAAAATACCGGCTTTCTACGGTAATAAGATTAAAGTCATTCACAGCAGTGCACTACGATTGTTGAACCTTATCAATCAGATACTGGAATTCCGCAAGACAGAAACGCAAAACCGGAAACTGACCGTAGCGAAAGGGAACCTGAGTAGCCTGGTGACAGAAACAGGACTGCGCTATAAAGAACTGAACAGGAATGAGAAAGTAAAGTTCCGCATCAATATTGCAGTAAAAGATGCAAAGATTTATTTCGATACCGATGTCATTTCCACCATATTGAACAATCTGCTGAGTAATGCGATAAAATATACCTCAGAAGGAGAAATCAACCTGATCCTGCGTTCTGCCGATGATGGAGGAAATCAGTATACGGAAATCATCGTAAGCGATACCGGATATGGCATAGATGCTGAGGCACTTCCTCATATCTTCGACCGTTACTATCAGGCAAAGGGGAAACATCAGGCATCCGGTACGGGCATAGGACTTGCTTTAGTAAAGTCACTTGCCGACTTGCACGAAGGAACACTCCAAGTGGAAAGTGAAATAGGTAAAGGAACGACTTTCACCTTCCGTCTTCTGACTGAAAACACGTACCCGAATGCGCTGCACAGAGAGGAAAAGGAAACGCTCGCACAGGAAGAGACAGAAATTGCGGAAACGGTGGAAGAAGAAAAAGAAGAGGCTGATACCCGCCCTGTAGTACTGGTAGTGGAAGATAATGACGATATACGCGAATATATTGCCACTTCTTTCAGTAGCAACTACCGCATCTTGACAGCAACGAACGGTAAGGAGGGTTTAGAGCAAGCACAGAAATATATTCCGGACATCATCATCAGCGACATCATGATGCCGGAAATGGACGGCATCGAACTCTGCAAGCTGGTGAAAGAAGATATACGCACCAGCCATATCCCCGTCATCCTGCTCACAGCCAAAGATTCCATCCAAGATAAAGAAGAAGGATACGAAAGTGGTGCAGACTCCTATCTGACCAAACCCTTTAGTGCCAAACTGTTGAACAGCCGTGTACACAACCTACTGGAATCCCGCAAAAAGCTGGCACTTATAGTAGCCAATCGCACCAAAGAGTTGAAACCGGAACAACAGGAAGAAACCATCAAACTAAATAAGCTGGATGAAGAATTCCTGACTAAATTCACCACCATCGTAGAGGAGAATATAGACATGGAAAAGATGGACATGTCCTTCATGATGGAGAAAATGAACATGAGCCATTCCACACTCTACCGGAAGATCAAGAGCCTGACCGGAATGTCAGGCAATGAACTCATCCGGAAAATCAGACTGAAAAACAGTTTGCGGTTACTGATGGAAGAAGGGCATAATATTTCAGAAGCAGCCTATGCAAGCGGCTTCAATGACCTTGGATATTTCCGCTCCTGCTTCAGGGAGGAATATGGAATGGCACCATCGGAATATATCAGATTACGGAAATCGTAAGACTAACGCCCCGTAGCCTGCAAATATTCGCACTTCTTCACCTCATACCGGGCATAAGACTCCACATAGCGGTCCTTACTTTGCTGGAAAAGCGTCTGAGCATCCAGTAAGTCATTCATCGTACAGGTTCCGGCCTTGTAGTAGTCCGTATTCAGGCGAAGATTCTCCGTGGCCTGTTCAATGGATCGCATGGATATTTGCATCTGTTTGTAAGCATCCGTCAGGTCGTTCCAATTCTGCTGCATACGGAGGATAAGCAGTTCGCTCTGGTCCGTAAGCTGATTCTCGGCATTGCGTACCTGGAGTTCCTGTTTCCGCACGTCATGCGAGCCGCCCCACCAACCGGATAAAGGGATTGAAACTGTGGCAAAACCCATCCAGAAAGGGTGGTCTTTATCCATCAGATTGTCATACATATATCCACCGCCAATGGCAACGGTAGGCAAATATTTGCCAACGGTTATGCGGCGTTGCAGCTTATTGGCTTTGAGGTTTTGCTGCAACAAGTGATATTCATTAGTCAGAACCAGGGAGGACTCAGGGTTCCGGTAAAGTCCCTGCGGATGTTCCGGCAAGACTTCGCCAGCGACAGGAGGAACATCCACAATTCCGGAATCTTCTCCTATATACTGTGCCAGCACTTGTTGTGAAAGCGTCAACGCATTCTCAATCTGGCTGCGACTGCTCTCTATCTCGTTCTGCCGCAACTGTACCTGAAGCAGGTCATTACGCGTTGTCACTCCAGCATTTACCGAAGCTTCGACATCTTTCAGCAGATTAGCCAACTGTGCCTCGACCACGGTAATGGTCTGCAACTTCTCTTTCAACATCACAACCTGCCAGTAATAGTTTTCAGTAGTAAGTTTCACTTCATTTTCCGATTGGTTATATTGCAACCGGTTAACCTGAATGTTTACCTTCGCCAACTTATTACCGTTTACAATCTGCCCTCCCGTGAAAAGCGGCATCGAGGCCGATACGCCCCCTACCACTCCTTTCTTCATAAGTGACATTTGCATTCCAAGTCCCATGTCCAACTGAAGTAATCCTTTGTCAGCCATAAATCCCGTACCTGTCGCACTCAAAGAAGGGAAATACTTGGTGAATGCTTCCTGACTGCCTTGTTTGGCTATTTCCAGATTATTGCCGGCATTCTTTATCCGCACATTGTTTTCAAGAGCCCGTTGCAGGCATTCGTCCAGAGTATACACACGCTGGGCAGAAACCGGAACCAACTGTGTGAAACCTACTAACCAAAGAAATATATATCGATTCAATTTCTGTTTCATAATGCTGTATCTATTGATTGTTTTACTCATTTTCCATTTTCTCCATAGCTATGCGCTTACGTGTAGAGCCACTGAACATGAACCAGTAGCAGACCGGAAGCACTGTAAGCAAAAATACCATTGTGATGAGTGTGCCGTAACAGATAACGGTTCCCATTGGCATCCACAGTCCGCTGCCTCCCAGTATCATCGGGATGACACCCATGGATGCAGCTGCCGAAGTAAGGAAGATGGGACGCATGCGACGACGGGCCGAATGATAAATGGCATCGCGTACACTCAACTTTTCCGTTTTCCGTAATTCTTCAGCGTAGTCTATCATGATAATACCGTTACGCACAATGATACCCATCAGGCTAACAACGCCCAGAATACTGGTTACGCCGAAGTCCACGCCCTGCACAAGTACTCCTACAGCCGTTCCAAACACGCAAAGGGCCATACAGGCAAAGATGAGCAAGGCAATATTGACATTGCGGAAATGGATCAGCAAGATAAAGTAGATAATAGCGGCAGCAATCAGCAATCCGGCCAGAATGGGAGGCAGTTTCTCTTCACTATCTTCCAGGTCACCACCATAAGTCAGGGTTACATCAGGAGAAAATGAAAGATTCGCTACTGCTTTCTGTACTTTGCCGGTTACGTCCATACCATTCTCACCGCGCTGAAGGTCTGCCATGACAGTAATCGTATAAATGCCGTTGCGACGTACAATCTGACCGTTCTCCCATGCCGGAACCACATCGGCCACTTGTCGCAAAGGTACATTCGCCAGTCCTCCGGCAACAGGTATGAGTTCGTCTTCCAAATCACAACTGTTGGCCGAATCTGCCTGGGAGTTCTTCAACTTGACAGAAATATCGTAATCACCTTCCCAAACGGTTGCCACGGGGATACCACTGCCGTAACGCATGGCAAGGGTGGTTTCCAGCATTACATTACTGATACCCAACCGGGTGGCTTCATCCTCTTTCAGTACGACGCGGGTAGTGGCAAGCGGATCATTAAAGTTAGTGCTTACCAATACTAGTTCGGGCATGGAGCGTAACAGTGCCGTCACCTTTTCGGCTTCACGACGTAATGTGTCGATATTCTCACCGCTGAGGCGTACTTCAACAGGGTACGTCGCTTCGTTATAGCTCAGTTGCTTAAAGCGTACCAAGGCTTCCGGGAAGTAATCGGTATACTTAGGCGCATATTCATTCAGTAGGTCTTCCGTCGCTTGGTTGCTTACCGTATTGACAATGAATTGTGCAAAATTAGTCCCGGCTATCTGCGGAGCGTAGGCTGTCTGGAAACGTGGAGAAGCACAACCCACAAAGGATGCCACAGACACTACACGCGGATCATTGCGCAGGATATGCTCCAGGCTGTCGGCTATTTGGCCGGTCTTCTCTACAGCGGTTCCCGTAGGCAGGGAAATTTCCACAGCAAACTGGTTGCGTTCTGCTATCGGCATCAATCTTTGCGGCAATTTACCCATCAGGACGATGCCTATGATAATAGAAAGAAGGCCTAAAGCCATCGTCATACGGGGCCAGGTGAAACAGAGATCCAGTAATTTATTATAGTATTTCTGCAAGGCATCGAGGAAGGAAAACTTCTTTTTCCCATTCTTATTTGTTGCGCTCTCCATCGGTTTGCGAATGAAATAGAATTGCATGAACGGCACCAGCAATGCAGCCACTAACAAGGATACTCCCAACACGATGCTGATGGCCCAAGGGAAACTAACCAGAAAATCCTGTATCTGTCCTGTTGTTGTGATAAGGAAGGGAAAAAAGGTGATGCTGATGGCACACGTCGCCGAGAATATCGATTTAAAGAAATGCGTGGCACTCTGTATCGAAGCATGCCAGCGCGACACACCTTCACCCAACTTTTCCAGATAGCTATCGATAATGACGATTGAGTTATCCACAATCATCCCCAAAGTTACAATAAGAGCCGCCAAAGTCACAGTATTCAGTTCGATATCAAAGGCATGAAACAATCCCAATGATATGAATATTGTAATAGGTATAGTGGAAGCGGCTACCAGTGCCACACGCATAGGCAACAGGAGCATCACCACTATAATCACCGCTATAATGGCAACCAACAGTTCGTGCAGGAAGTTATCCACACTATCTCCTACTACCTGGCTCTGATCGGTGATACAGAAAAGGTTGACATCCGACGGTAATGACGGTTGGAACTCTGCAATCGTCCGGTTTATCTCCTCTCCCATTTGAACGATGTTCTTGCCTTTCTTCATCTCTATACTTAGCAAAAGGCATTTTTTACCATTGTTAGTGATATAGCTGTCGGGGGCAGGATATTCTTTTACCACACGGGCCACGTCCTTCAGGCGAATGTTATTTCCCATCGGATCGGTATAAACGATTTGTTCCTGCACATCGCGCACCGTATTCAATGACTTAGCCACATAGACAGGCTGAACATATACAGGATTCTTCACCCGACCGCCCGAAGTAGTGAAACCTTTCGTAAAAAGGGTAACGGCGAGTGTCTGTTCAGTCAGCCCATATTGCGAAAGTTTATGGGTATCCAGATATATGGAGATCTGTTCCTTTTGCATTCCGCTTACCGTCATACGGCCGATGCTGTTGATACGGCGCAGGCGGTCTTGCAGGGCGTCCATATAGTCGTCCAGTTCACGATAGGTCTTGTCCACACTTTCCATAGTGATGAGCAAGGCGGAAGTATCGCCAAAATCATCCATCACCTGTACAGCCAGTACATTCTTGGGCAGTTGCGCCTTGAAAGTGGAAACACCGTGCTTGAACTTGCTCCAGAATTCATCTTTGTTATTCAGCTCGTCATTGAGTTGTACCTGAATATAAATAATGCCATCGCGGCTCATGGAGAAAGTCTTATCTTTCTTCACTTCTTTATAGCTGAAAATATAATTTTCCAAGGGTTTGGCTACCTGTTCCACCATTTCCTCTGCCGTGTTGCCCGGAGCTACTGCCACTACAATACCCTGACGGATTGTGAAGTCAGGAAATTCATTCTTGCGCATATTCGGCAAACTGTAAATTCCAAAAGCAACAAGGCAACACACAACGAGAATTATAATCTGGCGATAGTGCATCGCCCATTCTACTGCGTTACGTTTCTTATTCATTATCTTATATTTTGTCGGTGATGTGACTAATATTTTGATTGTTCCTCATTTAGTTATAAAACCACGGATGTATTCTCACATACTTTCTGCTGTCCTTCCACAATGATTTCCTCACTCTCCTCCAAACCGGACAGCACAACGACTCCTTCACTTGTAAATCCTCCGCATTGGATAATGCGTTTACTGGCTTTTCCTCCGGCATTCACCCAGACGAAGGAACGGTTCTGTTCGTCCAGTTGGACAATGTGGGCAGGAATAACATGAAGCGTTCCCATCCCAGTACCGGACAAGACCGCTTCCACCACCATACCCGGCATCAACTCTTTATCAGCATCATCCACCCGTATCTTGACATCGTATGAGCGTGAAAGCGGATTGGCTACAATTCCTTTCTCTGTTACTGTTCCCGCGAAGACACGCCCGTTCAAGGCAGAGACGGTAATCGTTGCTTTTTGTCCCGTGGCAATGGCGGCAATCTCTGTCTCCGGAACGGCAATCTTCACTTTCAGCTGATTGGCTGTCACTAATTTGACCACCGGTAAGCCCGGCATTATATTCTGCCCTACCTCTGCCATCTTTTCCGATATGATTCCACTGAAGGGCGCATAAAGTTTGCAATCATCCAGATTCTTGCGCGCCACTTCTTCCATTGACTTTGCCTGTTGCAACTTACTCTGCACTTCCACCCACTTTATCTCGGGAAGGCTTCCTTTATCATACAATTCTTTCATTCTCCGATAGGCATCTTCTGCTTGCTCCAGTGAGGCTTTGGCAGCATCATAGCTGCTCTGCATGGAAAGCGGATCGACCGTAGCAATAAGTTGGCCTTTCGCTACCCGGTCACCCAACCCCACATGTACCGTTTTTACCGTTCCCATAATCGAAAAGCTAAGCGAAGTACTGTTCGCTTCTTCCACCGTACCGGAAAAACGTTCCGTTCCATCTATCTCAGAAGAAGAAACTCGTAAAACTTTCACCTTTACCGGAGTCATAGTAGTCTGTTTGTCTCCATTATTCTGGCAACTCGTCAGGCCAAATAATAGCAATAGCACCGTTACATTACAAAGTTGTCTCATACTTTTTTCCATTTTTAGTTCATTATTTCCGGTGCAAAGGAAAATGATTTATCGAAAGGGCTTAATTTCCATATTACCACAGAAGTGTTCTATTTTTCAAAACAAATATCAAATAAGCTAAATAGGACACTATTCTGGAAATATCTATCATCTACATCTACCGGATATTCTGTTTATTTGCAACCAAAAAGAAATATAGTGTATGGAGGCAAAACTGAGATCAGGATGTTTGGATGATGTCTTGGTAAAAAAGATATCTGTATATAATGACAGCCGCATAGCTATCATTGATGAATTGCAAAGTTTAAATATAGAACAGGCTGTAAAAGTTGAGGCATACATCATCTTGTTGTGCGTAAAAGGAAAAGGTTCACTCTATATCAATGGAGAATCGAGGATGATACACGTGAACGATCTGTTCATTTGCCATCCTAATATCATATTGGAAAATAGTATGATAAGTATTGATTTTGAATGCCGTTGCATCTGTCTGTCATCGGAGTACATGAAGCAATTACTTCTCATAGCAGGTGAAAGCTGGGACTTGAAAATGTTCATTGAGAAAATCCCCATTCTTTCACTGAATGCAGAAGAGGCAGAGTTGTTTTGCCAATACTATTCCCTGTTGCGTTCTAAAATGCTGGGCACTCCATGCAAACATCAAAAGGAACTGATCGACTCTCTGATCCAAGCATTTCTTTATGAGTTTCACGATGCACTGGAACGCTTCATCAAGCTGAAACCGCCAACATTCACCTCGGGCGAAAACTTATTTAAGGAGTTCATCAGTCTCTTGTCTTCATCATACCCCAAAGAGCGCATGATCGGATTCTACGCCAACCAACTGTATGTTACTCCTAAGTACTTATCGGCAGTCTGCAAAGAAGTCAGTGGACAGACGGCTTCCGAACTCATCACTCAATACATGGTGAAAGATATTTTGTATCTGTTGAGAAACTCTCAGAAGAGTATTAAAGAAATAGCCAATGAACTGAATTTCCCTAATCTGTCTTTTTTTGGAAAGTACGTAAAACAGCATTTGGGTATGTCGCCTAAACAGTATAGGGAATCTTCCTATGGTTAATATAAAAGGGCAATCTTCTTGATTCGAAGATTGCCCTCTCTTATAAATACTACCTACTGAAAACTGTGACTTAAAAAACTACCCTTTGTTTATTAATACCAATCTTATGTTAATCTATAACCTATTGTCGATGTTGCAAAGATAGGGTGAAATTCCTATTCAGTAGTAGCACAATTGTTTCATAAAAGGTGATAAATCAGTCAATTTTCAGTTTATCCCCCGATAAATCGACTTTAAACAGGTGCGGAATACGAATATATCGCCCGTTCACGTCTTTATGACTATGAACCGACATCATCCACTCACCATCCAAACTACGGAACAACATTCCATGTCCGAAGTTAGGCGGAGTGATCGGTTCTTTCTCTTGTATCCAGGGGCCATCCAAAGTTCCGCTTTCGGAATAGGCAACGCCTTGTGTATAGTCCTGAAATACCCAGCTTGTCCATATCATACCTAACCGGCCCGTACCTGTGCGGAAAAGCCATGGTCCGTCGGTTACACGGTTGGGCAATACTTTGTCCTCCATCTTTTCGCGGCTCCAGGGAGAGTCACTGGCACGGAAAAGAATCTTTCCTTTGCCGATGGAACCGCTTAAATCGGACTTTAATTCAATCTTTTCCATTGTACCGTTCCAGTTTTGCAGCCATTCGTGGCAATAGATCATATAAGGTTTGCCGTCACTGTCCACCCAGAATGTACCATCAAGGGTAGGCATATTCTCGGGTAGGTAAGTGGGGTCTTTCATAGGTTTATAAGGGCCATCCGGTTTATTACTGACCAGAATGTGGCTGGCACGACGGGGGATAACGTTTCCTTTTACGGTATCAATCTTGATGGCGTTATTCGTAAAAGTGGCGAAATAGTAATATTTTCCATTGTATTCATGCAATTCGGCTGCCCAAATTTCGGGTTTAGGACCCATCCAGGAGTTAGGATCAGTTTCAGCTACACGATAAGGGCCTTCCCAACGGGCAAGGTCTTTGCTTTTCCATAGGAGGCCGCCGGTACCGGTCATGTAATAAGTGGAGGTTTTCTTATCGGCCAGTATGCATGGGTCACTCAGGTGGATGGAATCGAGAGGGATGTTGGTACGGAAACGGTTTGGGACTTTCTGCTGGGCAGATGCAAGGACAGAACACAAGGAGAATAAAAGGAGTAATAGTTCTCTTTTCTTCATGCTATAATAATAATGAGTATAATAAAGAGTATCTCAATTCCCCTCCTCCTGGGAGGAGAATTGAGATAGATTTACTTATTCAATTTCTATACCGTGTTGTACCGGAGTAAGAATGAACGTAAATTCATAGTCACCATAAGGCAACTGATATTGTGGCAACGGCCATGCACCCCAACTGTTCACACATCCTAAGCCCATCTGAGCCTTGTCGATGCAGAGATTTGTCAGGTTAGCTTCTTTCACTTCGGGAGAGTGGTTCTGGGCTTTCTCCCAACCATCGTCCAAAGACTCGATAGTATAGTGCAGGGCTGATGCAGAGAACGGAGCATCAGCTACAATCTGCAAACCGCGTCCAGCATCGTTCAGTTGCTTCCACCAGCGGATATCGGTCTTCGTACCTGTTTCCTGCGGACGGATATAAGAATAGAATTGTTCATCTACACTCTGGCGATACAATCCCAGATCTGTACAATGATTGCGGTCACTGTAGTTCTCTACCGGGCCACGGCCATAGTATTCTACAGTTTCAAAAGTCTTGGGCATCTGCATCTGCATACCGAAACGGAACATATGAGATACTTTAGCCTGCGGATCGGCAGTCATCTTCTGAGTCACCTTTACAGCACCCTTGTTATTGATTACATAAGTAAGATCCAGTTTGGCAGAAACATTCTTCATTTCGTATTCTGCACGTACCACAGTCTGATTGTCTACTGTTTCCCATTTGAAGGAAGTCAGCTTCAGACCCGGGTTCTTCCAGGCAGCGAATTTCTGTTGCAAACCTGCACCGAAATCATTGTCCGTAGGTGCACGCCAGAAGTTAGGTGCCAGTTCGGCATCTTCGTTCATCAATTCCGTTCCTGCTACGTTGTAGCGATTCAGGTAACCGGTATGTTTGTTGAATTCCAGACGGAAGTTATCACCGTTGATAATCAGATAACGCCAGTCGTTTTCCTGGATTTGAGGAGCAACGGTAGGAGTATTCACAACTTCCACATTCTTCAGGTCCATGGCAGGAGCCTTGTAGGGGTTCAGTACAAGTTGGTCTTTGGCTACGGCATATCCGGCAGGAAGTAGACCTTCGCGGTTCTTCAGGCGATAAGTTACATTCAGCAACCATTCTTTGCATTCGCAGGTTTTGCCGATGTTCAATTTCACTTTGACAGTCTGCTGCGGAGCTACGTTGAGGTCTTCGACACGACCGGTACGAATTACTTTACCGTTAGCAAGTAATTGCCAATCCAGATAGTAAGCGGAAAGGTCACGGAAGAAGTTTTCGTTGTACACGTTCACTTCGCCGTTCTTCAGGTCAGCGGGAGTTGTCCAGATGTTCTGGTAATAGTAACCCACTTCGTACATGTGCGGATTGGGAACACGGTCGGGGCTGATCAGACCATTATCACAGAAGTTCTTATCGGAACCGTCGTAACGGTTGAAGTCGCCGCCATAAGCGTAGATAGTTACACCGTCTTTACCTTTCCAACGAACGGACTGGTCTACGAAGTCCCAGATAAAACCGCCTTGCAGGTTGGGATATTTACGGATCAGATCCCAATATTCTTTGAAACCACCCTGTGAGTTACCCATAGCGTGAGCATATTCACACTGGATAAGCGGCTTCTTGGCATCTGTACGTTGGCCATATTTTTCCATGTGCTTGTAATCAGCATACATAGGGCAGTCGATGTCGGTAAATTCGTTTCCGTGTGCCTGTTCGTATTGTACGGCACGGCTGGAGTCTTCATTCTTAATCCAACGGTAGCAAGCTTCAAAATTAGGTCCGAAGCCGGCTTCGTTACCCAATGACCAGAAAATGATGCTGGGATGGTTGAAGCCGCGTTGTACGTTGCGCTGGTTACGTTCCATGTGAGCCTTGGCATAGTCGGTGCGTTTAGCCAGTGTCTTTTCACGATAACCCATACCGTGTGATTCGATATTAGCCTCAGCCACTACATACAGACCGTATTGGTCGCAAAGGTCGTACCACAGGTTATCATCAGGATAGTGACAGGTACGCACAGCGTTGATATTGAATTTCTTCATGACCTGAATATCCTGGATCATGCGTTCGGGAGATACGACATAACCACCATCCGGATCAATTTCATGACGGTCGGCACCTTTGAAGAGAACGGCCTGGCCGTTTACTAATATCTGGTCACCTTTCAATTCGATCTTACGGAAGCCTACCTTTACGGGGATTACTTCGTTGCTGCCTTGCAAAGTGGCACGCAGTGTATAGAGGTAAGGAGTTTCGGCTGTCCATTTATGCGGATTTTCCACATTCATCAGAATGGTACCGCTACCTTTGGCTGTTTCCGTAGCTACTGCCTTGCCGGCAGCATCGAGTAATTCCAGGTTTACGTTACCGCTGCCTTTCAGGTCGAGCGTCACACGCAGGGAACCATTTTTGTATGCCTCGTCCAGATCCGGAGTGATACGGATATCCTGGATACGTTTCTTGTTGCGGGCATAGAGGTAGCAATCACGTCCCACACCACTGTAACGGAAGAAGTCCTGGTCTTCCAGGTAGGTTCCATCACACCAGCGGAATACCTGGAAAGCGATGAGATTCGTTTGTCCGGGCTTCAAATAAGGAGTCAAGTCGAATTCAGCTTCGAGCTTGCTGTCTTCGCTATATCCTACATAACGGCCATTTACCCAGAGATACATGTTGGAGGTTACAGAACCGAAATGAGCGATAATGTCTTTCCCTTTCCAGTCGGCGGGAACAATGATTTCACGACGGTAAGAACCTACATGATTGTTCTCTGTAGGAACTTCAGGAGGGTTGTTCTGGAACTGATTACGCCAAGCATAACCGGTGTTTACATAAATAGGATCGCCATAACCGTTCAATTCCCACACAGCGGGAACTTGCAGATTATTCCAACCTTTGTCATTGAAACCTACTTTCCAGAAGTCGGTAGGACGCTGGTCGGCATTGCGCACCCAAGAGAATTTCCAGGTACCGTTCAAAGTCATGTAATTAGTAGATTGGGCTTTCTTACCTTGCATGGCGGCATCTGCCGATTCATAGGCAAAGTAATTAGTGTGCATGGGAGCACGGTTCACGGCATTGATTTCCGGATCAAGCCACTCTTTAAAGGACTGTGCATTTGCAGTCAGAGCCAGGGCTGCAAAGAGTCCGGTAATAAGATGTTTCTTCATGGATATAAAATTATTATGTTTGTAGCGGTACGAAGAATATTTTCTGCATACCGCTACAAAGATAGGATGAATGAACTTTTTTTAGGGTGAATAATAGTTCAAAAAAGGGGGAATAGAGTTCAAAGAGCTACAAGCTACTGTAATCTATACACTCCAAACGAACGTGGTTCAAGTTTCAGTTTCAGAGATTGCCCTTCTACCTGCACCGGACGTACACGGGGAACAATCGCTTCCTGATCCAGCGTATTTACTGTGCGCCAATTGTCATTCTGTAAATAAGTGCAGGAACCGGCAACCAACTGACGTTTCTTCAAACCATTGAAATCGATCTGAACATCGGCAGGCTTACTACTTGCATTCACCAGTTTCAGAATGATTTCTCCGGTAGGTGCATTCAGTGCAGCTGTTGCATAGAGGCTGTCCTGCCCCGCTACTGCTTTGCCATCCATCTTCAGGCTGAGCACATCGGTACCGGCATTCATGCCGTACATCTGCTGAACGTAATAGTTCGGTGTGCGCATCATGCGCAGGTTATCGAACCAGATCAAATCCGGATTCCACTGCCAAGCGTCTACGTGAGCAAACAACGGCGCATAAGTAGCCAGATGGACAACATCCGCATTCCGTTCCAATCCCGTCATAAAGGCAGCTTCGGAAAGGGCGGCGAGGAAGTTGTTATCCTTCTTCGTGGAATGATCGTGTGAAGCATATTCTCCGGCGAAAACCTTCGGACCTTTGCGGTCGTAATTGTCATAGCGTGACGCATTGCCAAAGAACCAATCAGGATTCATGTAGTAGTGTTCGTCCACCAGGTCTACACCGATACGCTTCATTTCGGGCCAGAGATAATCGAATTTATCACCGTTGGCACTCGGACCGGAGCTACCTACAACCTTCACATTAGGGTATTTCGCACGGATGGCTTTTGTGAAAGCTTCGAGCCGTTCTACATAAACCTTGTCCCACTGTTCATTACCAATACCGATCATCTTCAGATTGAAGGGTTCGGGATGTCCCATATCGGCACGCACCTTTCCCCACTTGGAAGTAACAGGGCCGTTGGCAAATTCAATCAGGTCGAGTGCATCCTGTATATACGGGTCTAGTTCATCCATCGGGACCACTTCGTTGCTTTCGTACTGGCAGGAGAGCCCGCAGCTGATTACCGGAAGAGGTTCTGCACCGAGGTCTTCGCTCAACAGAAAGTATTCGAAGTAGCCAAGTCCCAAAGTCTGGAAATAGTCAGGGAAGGCTTTATGTTTGAAGGTGTAGTTCCAGCGGTTTTCATTCAGAGGGCGGTTTTCAACAGGACCTACGGAATTCTTCCACTGGTAACGGGTTTCAAGACTGTTACCCTCGATGATACAACCACCGGGGAAACGGAATACGCCCGGGTTAAGGTCATAAAGGGCTTGTGCGAGGTCGGCACGCAGGCCATTCTCACGTCCTTTCCAAGTATTCACAGGGAACAGGGAGATATGATCCATATCCACCGTACCCTGCGTTTCGAGAACGATACGCAGGCGGGCATGAGCGTCTGTGAAAGGAGATTTCAGCACCACCGTCAGCTTTTGCCAGCTATTGCCGCTGACTTCGATTTCTTTCTTCAACAGATTCTGTGCATTGGAGTTGACGAGCTCGATGGAGAGCTTCATCGGCTTCGCATCCGGTGTGCGGGCATAAACGGAGAAACGGTATTCTTCGCCCTGCTTCACACCGATGCCGCGATAACCTTCATTATCCAGTCCGGCACGCAGTAGGCGTCCGTCGTTCACTACGCGTACATAGTGAGGATTGCGGTCAAAACAAGGATTTGCATCCTGAACGGTTACATTACCGAAAGGCACCCAACCCACGAAAGGTTGTGGAAACTCAAACGAACGGTTCTTTACCAGTTCGGCATACAGACCGCCATCGGCACCGAAGTTGATATCTTCGAAAAAGATGCCATACATTTCAGGTTGTATCTTTGCCGTCGGTTTAGAAACGTCGACGGTCATCACATGTTGTTGTGCCTGCATGCTCAAAGCAAGAGACAAAGCCAAAAGGGCAGTTAACTTTCTCATTATTATATCTTATTTTTTCTTTTCAATATTCTGATGGATACGTATCACAGTAAACGAATAAGCCGGCATTGAGTAAGAAAAGTCATTTCCTTCTACCTTGAAATCAGAAGAAGCGGGTTTAGCTCCTCTGTCTTTCGGATCACCTGTCAATATCGTTTTTGTAGCCGAAGGATTTACCAAAGTAGTTCCGTCCAGTTTCACTTGGGAAGAAACTTCCACCGGCAGCATATTCACTAACTTCACGATATAATCTCCGGTATTAACGTCTTTCACGACTGATACTCCGACACGTTTCTTCACGGCATCCCAACCATTATTCAGTTTTACCGTAGAAGACAGGTATTCGGTACCAGCATTCTGACCATACATCTGTTGAGTATAGTAGCCTACTGTGGGTCTCACTTCCGTATTATTGAAATAGATCAAGTCCGGATTCCATTGTGTATGACCATCTTTAGCCAACAACGGAGCATAGGAAGTCATTTCTACCACGTCACCGTTACGTTCTACGGCCGTCAGATAGAGAGCTTCGGCAAGCGCAGTTTCTACATTGTTGGGACGTCCCGGCAAGTGGGCGGCATATTCTCCCAAGTAAACTTTCGCTTTGCTACGGTCGTAATGATCGTAATATTCCTGGTTATGGATCATCCAACCCGGTTCTACATAGTAATGCTCGTCTACCATCGGTACACCCAATTCGGTAGCAAGGTCCCAACCTACTTCATAATCCGTACCTTCGTAGAACGGACCGGTAGTACCAATCACAGTAACTTCAGGATGTTTTGCTTTTACTGCATCGAATATCATCTTAAAGCGTTCCACGAAAACAGGTGTAATCATGTCTTCATTACCGATACCGATAAACTTCAGATTGAACGGTTTCGGATGTCCGGCTTCCGCACGCTTCTTACCCCACACGGTTTTGCGGGCATCTCCGTTGGCATATTCTATCAGGTCGAGAACATCTTGGATGTATTGATCCATTTCTTCCATCGGCACGCCACCCTGCTGTCCCATGCAAGTCAGTTCATCCTTGGAATGGTGAGCGCAGGTACCAGAGTTCTGACAAGGTACACCGGCTGCAAGCACAGGTACGGGCTCCGCACCCATATCTTCACAGAACAAGAAGTATTCGTGGTATCCCAGACCGCGTGTCTGATGGTATCCCCAAAGATTACGAAGCGGCTTGCGGGCTTCCAACGGACCGATAGAGCCTTTCCAATCATAAATATTATCTATTCCATCGCCATGAGCCACACAACCACCGGGGAAACGTACGAAACGAGGATGCAGGTCGGCAAGCGTTTGTGCCAGATCGGCACGGAGTCCGTTCTTACGACCTTTGAAGGTCTTTTGTGGGAAGAGAGAAATCATATCCAGCGCATACTTGCTGACAGCCTGGGGAACAATGGACAGAGATGCAGCCACCGCATCGCTTGTGGCTGTCAGGACTGCTTTCTGTTGTTTCCAATCTTTAGATGTTACATTTACGGCAGTTTGTCCTATAATTGTTCCATCTTTATCAACTAAGTTCACAAGTACCTTACCCCCTTTACCCTCAAGTACTTTACCAAAGAGTGAGAAGTCATATTTCTCGCCTTTCTTCAAGGCTATGCCATCGAAACCAGCATTCATCAATGCAGTTTGTTCAGTTGCATTCACATCGAAGACGGCATAATGGGGATTATTAGGATGAATAGGATTCTCTGTTGCAATGCTCAATGTAGCATCACTGCCCTGAACACTCCAGGAATGAGTACTATTCCAGTTCTGATCGTTACCACGGTCGGTCGGGGTATATTCAAAGTCGCGATTCTGAATCAGTTCGGCATACAAACCGCCGTCAGCTCCATAGTTGATATCCTCAAAGAAAATACCAATCAGATGCTTGCTGATTTCTTTCGCCTGACCTGCATTTACCTGAATAGTAGCCTCTACAGGCTTGAGGTTGGCAAAACGTACAGGGTCTTGCTCGGTACGCTCGGCATTCAGTGACTGACGGTATTTCTTATGCTCGGCATAGCGGATGATCTGCTGCACGGTAGTATAGGGAACTTCCTGTACCCAGCCTTCTTCTTCGGAACCATTCACCAACACCTTCTTCTGAGTGGTGGGGTACACATCTTTGGGCTCATACTTGCTACGTTCTTCGGGAGAGAAATAACTCTGTGCTTCCCACTTCTGCAAGTCGGGAGAGGTTACATAGGCAAGTGCCTTACCGGTATTCGTAGCTTCCCAGATGCAATGCCATTTGCCATCGGCACGGGTTTGCATCAAATGGGGCTTGAACATAGTCTTTGCCCGTCCCCACGGACCGAAGTCGGAATTCACATAGGCAAATCCATCGGCCACGCTAAACCACTTCTCTCCGTCGGGACTCCAGGCAAACTTCAGGCCGCTGCGTCCGTCACGGTTCGAATAGGAAAAGAGGTACACCTGATTCGGTTCATTCGTCACGCCCTCCACCTTTGCCTGCACAGGGAAGACAAAAGACAGAAGTAAACATACACTTAAAAATCTAATCAATCTGTTCATGGTATTATTTATCGGGTTATTTGTTTTTCCAATACTTTCTCAGCTTCTCAGCCTCTTTCTTTGTGATGTGGATTACTGCTCCATGTTTCGGTGAAGAAAAGTTAGTCGCCTTCATCACGCCCTCGTTGAAACGCCCCAAATCTTTGAAGTTCACAAAGTCAGTGGTTTCACTGAAACCGAAATTATGAGGATTGATACCATAGATGTCATACATTACCACCCATTTGTCTTCGCCAATGCGCTTCCACATGTTAGGAGCTTCGCAGGCTTTCGGTTCCGGGTCTACCCATTCCGGCAGATAAGTATATCCACGGTTGATATATTTCGATACAGCTTGTTTGATACCCGGTGTTCCGTCGTGAGCTACGTAGAACATGTGATACTTATCACCTACTTTCGTGATATCGGCATCGATAGCTGATTTGGTAGCATCAGGATATTGGAACAATAGGCGGGGTTCTGTTTCCAGACCGTCGAAGTCTTCGTTTACATAAGCATAGTACAGCATATTCCGTGCATTGCCCATGCGCATGGTGAAGTAGATCATTATTCTGCCTGCATGTTCATCGTAGACCAGCTCAGGTGCCCAGGCACAACCGATCTCATCATATCCGGGAAAAGTCTTGTCAATACGAACCACATGGTGTGTCCAGTTTACAAGGTCTTTTGATTTCATCAGGACAAAACCACGGTTGTTGCCCCAGCCATATTTGGCTCCGTCACGCTCCCACTCGGTGTTGCGCAGACCTTTCTGCTGGGCAAAGATGTGCAGGTCGGTCATGGCAATGTAGAAAGTACCATCCGGTGCACGATAGATATGCGGGTCACGGATACCTTTCTGTTCGGCAATCGTATCACCGGCGATAATGGGCTGACCGTTATTTACATCCGTAAATGTATATCCGTCATCGCTGACTGCGAAATATAAACTATGTGTATCGTCTTTGAAATAGGTAAACAGGTAAGCTCCCATTTCCTTCTCATTCGTTTTCCAGTCCTGAACCAGTACCGCGCCACCTTGTGGTTGGAGGGTCAATTGAAGTTTGCCGTCAGCTTTCAGTTTCAGAGTTTGCAACTGGGGTTGCAGTTCTTTATCATCATTATAGAGTGAGAGAGTCTCTCCTGCCAGCATAGGTAATTCGAGTTTCAACTTCAACACTTCCTTTGTACCGTTAACGGCAGCCACATACCATTGCTTGCCGTGACGACGTGCAACGACTGCATATTTTCCGGGATAACCATCAATAAAACGTGTTTCATCCCACGTAGTAGGCACCTGTTTCATAAAGTCCAAGCAAACTTGCGGGGCATCTGTCAGGTTATTGGGTGCCAAAGCATAATTCTGAATAGGATTCTGGAACAACACAGCCGTTGACAACTGGAATACATCCGTCGTGCGACGGGTAGTTCCGCCATTGTTTCCACGGTTCAAACGCTTGTTCAGGAAAGTACCACCAAATTCCATACAGCCTACCGAATTACGGATAAAAGGATGCAGACAGGCATTGAAAGCCTCTTCGTCACAGTAGTGCTGGTTGAAAATCAGATTCTCGGAAGCCAGTACCGCTTCGCTGCCTACATAGTTGGGATACATCCTCTCCCATCCGCGAGGCACTGTACAGCCGTGGAAGATTACCATCAGACCATGATCGTCAGCATCACTCAGAATACCTTCGTACAAACGCATGGTTTCCTGTTTGTCTCCACCGAAAAAGTCGACTTTGATACCTTTCACACCCTGCTCCTGAAGCCATTTCATTTCACGCTTGCGGATAATCGGATCATCCATCATGTTGACGGGCCCTTGCTCGATATCATTCCAGTAGCCGCTTGAACTGTACCACAAGAATACATCCACTCCCTTACCTTGTGCATAGTCAATGAGTGATTCCATACGCTTATGGCCGATCTTCGTATCCCACCAGTTATCAATCAATACATATTCATAGCCCATTGCAGCAGCCAGATCAACATAACGCACCTGGTCATCATAATTGATACTGCCGTCCTGCCAGAGTATCCAGCTCCAGGTACCACGTCCCATCTGATAATCATGTTCCGTCTCATACAACGGTTCCACAACATCCCAGATAACAGTGGTTTCTACAATAGGTTTCAATGTTTCACCTACCGTAATCGTACGCCAAGGTGTAGAACCCGGTAAAGCGAAAGCGGGGGCAACTGTTCCGTTACCATTATTCTCTTCAGCCATCGGGAAAGCTACCGTATACAGATTTCCTTCTGTTACATCGCTCAGGCGCGAGCCGCAATAACGACTGTCTACTCCCGTCTCACTGACAAGCACCCAGCCATTATCTCCTACGCGGAACAGGCAGGGGAAAGTATATCCGTGGCCGTATTGTGAACGGACATCCATCGGGGCATCTGCCTTATATTCTTCTTCATAACTCGGTTTTGTCCGCTTCCAGCCTATCATAGCGTCACTTTGCGGACACATAAAGGTAGTAGTCTGTTCAGGAAAACGGAAGCCGGTTGCCTCACTGTTCACAACAAGGCTTCCCCGTTCGCCCTGGCGGGGCAACGTATAGCGGAAAGCAACGTCATTATTGCTCACACGAAAGATTACGTCCATCTTCTGCCCTTTTGCATTGGCAAAAGCACATACCAATTCATTGGCCTGATAGTGTATCTTGGAAGCTTTGATACGCGATTGCGTGTAAACGGTATCAATTTTCCTTTCTTTATGCCCGGTCAGTTTCATTGCTTTCGCGAAATCTCCCACATTGGTCTCCAGACCCAACGGAGATGATTCCAACATCTGTTTTCCGTTATAGGTGAGAGAATACGATGCTTCCTTCCCTTCCGGGCACGAAACTGTTAGTTGTAATTTACCGTCAGGTCCGCTGACGGTTACATTCTGTGCTGTCAGCGGCAAGGCTACCGCCATACATAAAAAAGCTAATCCCTTCAGTTTGTTTCTCATGATCAAATAATGTTTCTCTGGTATTTTAATAGTCATATAATTAAAGGGTTGGCACTACCGGCTTAATGGTTCCGTCCGCATTGAATTCCATGCGATCGATGCACACCTCGCGGTGCACGCCCGGACCATCTTTCAGGAAGTTCTTATTAATACGATGGTAAACGATATACCACTCATCCGTACCCGGAATTTGTAGCACTGCATTGTGTGCAGGACCGTAGATTTGTTTCTCCGGATTCTGAATCAGTACAATCGGATCTTTAGCGACCTCAATAGGTCCCAGCGGCGATTTAGATGTACCGTAAGCCACATGATAGTTGGGTGAACCGGTGTCATCTACCGACCACATAAAATAATAAAGTCCGTTACGGTAAAATACATAAGGAGCTTCGCGGAATGCATAATCCTGCAAGGTTCCTCCTTCGGGAGTCATCACCGTAAGTGTTTTCTTCTTGATGGAGATCATATCTTTATTCAGTTCGGCGCCGGCCATGTAGCCATTACCCCAATATAGATAGGGTTTACCGGATACGGGATCGGTAAAGACATCCACGTCTATCTGCTGTCCGTGTCCTACAGGAGAGTCTGTAATGATGGGCTGTCCCAGATCGGTAAACGGTCCGGTAGGTGAGTCGGCCATTGCTACGCCGATTTGCTTTCCTCCGCCTTTGGCAGGATTGCCGCTATAATAAAAGAAGTACTTATATTCTCCCTTGATGAGTTTTTCTTCAATACACGGTGCCCAGGCATTTCCATTCGCCCAAGGTACCTGTTCGGATTTCAAATCCAGCATAACGCCTTCATAGTTCCAGTTCTTCAGGTCGGTTGAAGAGAAAACAGTGAAGTACCATCCGCCCCAGCCGGGTTGTCCGTCTGTTGTGGAATAGATATAATATTTCTTTGTCTTGTTTGAGTATAAGATTTCAGGGTCGGCATGGAATCCGGGCAGTACAGGGTTATTCGGTATTGCACCCAATTCGGCAGGCTTGCCCCATTTATCCGTGATGCGGATCAATTCATCGCGCGTGATAGGAATAATCGTTCCGTGACGGGGATGGAAATTCATCTTCACTTCACTGTCTATCACTTTGAAGTTCTTCAGGTCGGTAGTTTCCGTAAACTGATATTTGCCTTTCATGTATACATCATACATTAATATATACTTATCCTGATTTATCAGTTTAAATGTACCGGCTCCTTCTACAGCGTCCTTTGTCTGCTGCTTGTAGTCCGGTTCTTCTTCCCATTGACCGGAAGTCAGTGAACGGGTGGTTGCCACTTTAATGCCGTTTCCATGTCCCTCTGTCTTATAGAACAGGTGGAAAACACCGTCTTTATAGACAATGTCTCCGTCGATACATGATTTCTTATTCTCCGGAATGAAGAGCGGTTTCGGTTCGCCGATCAGATCTGTAAAGTCATCGTTGGCATATGCATAGTAGATGATATCGGCTCCACCGGCATACTGCATAGACCAGTACACCATATATTTTCCGACTTCAGGATCAAAAACCGTCTGCGGTGCCCAAACACGTTTCAACTTTTCCTGTCCTTTATAACGTTTCTGCATGTTGATGATGGAATGCGTCCAGTTTACAAGGTCATTAGACTTCAGCAGCACCATTGCACGGTTCGAATCCCAACCATTGTCAGATACCATATCTGTCACCACCATATAAAAGGTATGACCGTCCTGACTTCTCAGGATATGCGGGTCGCGCACACCACCGGTCGAACTTATTACTTTTGAATCAAGAACGGGCTTGCCGTCATTCAGTGCCCAATATGTATATCCGTCCATACTTACGGCATAACATACAGCTTCTTCACTGATGTGGTTACCTGTAAAGTAGGTAAACAAATAAGCCACATAATCTTTTTCAACGATAGGATGTTGTTGGGAAAAAGAAGGCAATGTCATTGCCAACATTAAACTAATAGCAACTGCAAAATGTCTCATAGTGTTCCTCATAAAATTCACGTTAGTTATTGGGTGTCAAAAATACACATAAAATAAGAGATATACTACCACGAATCATGCAAAAAGGGAATAATTTTGTGTCATTTCATTAAAAAACAAAGTTTTACCCAGGTTATTAAACCAAAATGGAGCTTGCCAATGCCGACAAACTCCATTTTGTATCTTCTGGAAAAAATAGAATAATCAATTCAGGAATCGTACCATTTCGCAAGCCGCCAGTAAGAAAGCCCCTACTCCAAAGTTAGCTGTTGAATTGGCATCTACCACTTGTCCCGGAATAGCCTTCTCACCGATAGGCTGCACATAGCCGACACGTCCATCCGACTGCAAAGCAACAGTTGTCAGGTACTTCCAGGCTTTTTCTACTACAGGCTGATAAGTAGCCTTATCCAAAAAGCCATTATTCATACCCCACAGCAGACCATAAGTAAAGAAAGCAGTGCCACTGGTTTCCGGTCCGGGTGCATGTTCCGGATCAAGCAAACTCCGTGTCCAGTATCCTTCCGGCTGCTGACAGGCTGCCACAGCTTTTGCCATCGCGCGGTAACGGTCTATATATTCCTGACGGTATTTATCCGTTTCAGGCAAATCTTTCAGGACCTTAGCCAAAGCAGCTAAAACCCATCCATCTCCACGAGCCCAAAAATCTTTCTTACCATTCACACTTTTATGTTTAGGATAGAGATATTTTCCGTCACGATAATAAAGCGCATCTTCCGGATCGTACATCAAACTGTCGGCAAATGCCCAGTACTCATGCAGTTTCTCCAGATAAAGCGGATTGCCGGTAATCTTATATAGTTTAGTCATCACAGGCATCACCATGTAAAGACCGTCAGCCCACCACCAATAATCATTCTTATCCGTACTCATCTGATATTCCATCACTTCGCGGGCACGAGCTATTTTTTGAGTATCCGGTTCTATATTGTATAAATCGGCATACGTCTGGAAACAAATCTGGTAATCACCAAAAAGCACATAATCGTCACTCTCGCCATAGCTGTATTTCCATTCGGCTTTATTATCCGACTTAGCACCTTTCCATTGATTATGTTCAGCCCAAGCCTTGGAGTAGTTCATGAAATCGGAATCACCGGTCAGAAAGAACGCTTCCATGTTACCACTATGGTAAGCTGCATTGTCCCAGAAAGAGCGTCCGTGCTCAGGATTCTGAGTTTGCCAGTAGTTATTCACTTTATAAATAATATCCACAATCTCTTTGGCCTCATCCTTGGGAGATGCACAAGCGGACATTCCACTCCAGCAGAAAACCCCAATCAGGATGTTTACTAAATACTTATTCATACTCTTGCTATTCTTTATCTATTTACTATACTAATTGTCTGAGCGTTTAATGTTCCATTCTGTTTCTCTCTATTGAAACAATATTTCCAACATGGCGGAACCAATGTTTCATCGTGCTGAAACGATTGTTTCTCCTTTGTGAAAATAGAGTTTCATCACGTTGAAAACAGAATCATCTTATGTAAGGCTTTCAATCGCCCTTAGGCTTTACAACTTCCAGCACATATACCGGTTGAGGGGCAAACTCTACCCTACGTTCTCCATCACCTTGTTTGGTGTGCTGCACAAAGAGATGAAGACGACGTTTTTGCTTCCACAATTCCGTATCGTGAGACGGTTCCCAAGCATCTACCGGGAAGTTGGTCAGATCGGTAAACGTCCACTTACCTACTCCTACAGCTGCAGCGTGCGCCAGCGATACCCGGCTTCCCCGTTCCTCATCACGGAAAATATAAAATATCTCGCCACCATCCACTACGATACGCGGGCGGGCGATAGGAATCATCTTCGTACCACCCCCTTTCAGAGAAAAGGGAGTATGGCGGTTCGAAACCTGGCGATTGTGCCACATCTGTCCGTCATGCCACACAATACGGTATTGCGGTACTTCGCTGTCAGGATCACGCCAATACGTGGCAATGTACGGGTTACCGCTTGCATCGGCACTCATACTGGTCTGATTGATCAGTTCTGAGTTTTGCGGGATGCGGCAGGCATATTCCGCATTATTGTACCGGATAGGTAAATCGTATTTCTTGCCATTTGCTTTGTACCAGGTCACACCATTATCGTAAGAACGGGCATAACAAAGATCATGATTTGTTTCCACGTGCCACGTTTCGCGCCACACCCAAGATAGGTGTATCGTGCCTTGTTCATCCACATAGAGTTGCCAGTAGGCATTCCGTTGGTCTTCACCATCTATCAGCACATCTTGTACACGATTCCACTTCTTCTCCTTTACAGAATAATGATTCATCACCAGATTCCCCCGTCCGGAAGAGCCGGAGCGATAAACAAACAGCAAATCTCCCCCATTCAACGGATAGAATTCCGGATAAGTCACATTACCTTCATCCACATCGGTCATCGGTTCCTTATCTCCAAGTTCCAGCGTATAAGGGGCGGTACTACGGCAATAATTCAGTTTATGCCCATGGTGGTCGAATGAGAGATGCAGATACCCCTCGCCATCCAGCATCATGCTGATTATGTTATGGGCATCTTTCACATTTCCCTTGTATTGTGTCCGCTTCAGTGTCCATTGGTCAGAGTCCAACTTCCGTTTACCGAGCACCAGATAGCCGTCGCCGTCATAGTAACTGATATACTGTTCGTCTCCCTGCGTCACAAGTGAATTGTTTCTGAAGACAGTAGTGTTGACTGATGTCTGACTATACCCATTCCCCACTTCCACGAGCCGGGACTGTTGTGCCCGGAGCGTGGTAAGTGTCAAGAGAATCAGAAAGAAAAAGAGAATGTATCTGTTCATGATAACTTATTTCTTAATAGGCGTGATCTTTCGGGAAGTCTTCTCCACCCCACGCCTTCTTTGATGTCCACGGTTGCGGGGCATCTGTCCAGAAAGGAGCGTCAGCGGGCAATCCTAACGGCAGGAAGGCAAGTGAGGCCAAATATAGGCTGCCATTATTGGTATACCAATCCGATATATTAGGTTGGGAACCATTGAAACCCAATGTCAGATAGCCTTCCGCATTGAAGTTGCGATTATCACCGAACATACGTTGAATGACAGCGGTCATTGCCGCACGTACCTGTCCGGCAGGCAACTCTTTTGGTAACCAACCACGCAATGACAGCAAGGCAAGCGGTTGCAGTACGCCGGTACGGTAAGTAATCGAACGGCCAAATACCGGGAAAGTGCCTTCGGGAGAAACAAAACGTTCCAATATCATGCCGAAACGCTGCATACGCTTCAAGGCATTCGGAAAGTTTCCGCCTTTCACATTCCAGATATTCTGCTTTCCGCCATTTGTCATCACTTCAAGGCATTCCACATACATGGGATGAATCACAAAACTATTGTAATAATCGAAGGCGAAATCCTCTCCGTCACTGTACCAGCCATCTCCTACATACCATTCATCGACTTTACGCAAAGCTGAGGTGATACGGTAATAATCCGTCTGGGCACCTGCCTTTTTCAGGAAGCACTCAACAGTTGAAGAGAATAATAACCAATTTGTATAGGGTGGATCCACCCGACGCAGTTGCTGGAATTCAGCAATATAACGCTGTTTTGTCAAATCATCCAATGGAACCCACAAAGCGTCATATCCGCGCAAAAAACTTTCAGCTATATAGGCGGCATCCACCAGGGGTTGTCCCTCTTTCCGCCACAACAGATAATCTTTACTTTCCGGATCTACAGATTGAGCATAGCTCTTTAATGCCCATTCACGCAATTGTTTGCGTTGTATTCCTTCTGCCGTATCATCATCAGGCAGTGACAGCCACGGAGCCAGTCCGGCCATCAACCGTCCGAAGCATTCCATATAAGTCACCCGCTTATCACGACCGTCCCATGTAGGGCTCAACTCTACCAGCATATTTTCCTGCAACTTGCCTTCGCTCATATTACTGAGTACAGGCGCTGCCATCTGGTACAGAATTCCCGCCCAGAGTTCACGATCAGACTTTACTTTTTCCGTTTTCTTTTTTGCCGAAACATTGAGGGGAACCAGCAACGCTACAATCAACAGTAGCCACAAATATTTCCACGTTTTCATGATATTCAATTATAAGTTGTTTTTCATCGTTGCAAATATATTCGTTTTCAGATAAACCGAACTGCTAAAATTATTTCAAAAAGGGTATATAATCGACCATTCTATAGGAAAATGGCCGATTTTCACTCCACACTCACCACTTATCCACCCACTCTATAAATGGAATTCCTTTCCCATTAAAACGAACAGGCAGCCAAATATACCTAGAATCCGACAAGCTTTTCGGACGCCACACATCTGCCATAAACATGTATCCACCATCCTTTAGTGGCAGTATGTAGGTACTTTGTCCTCCAAAAGTAATTTTCGCATCTTTACCTACACAAGGATTGGGTAATTGCGACCATTCCCCCAGAATTGAAGAAGCAGTCATCAAACGGGCTTCATTCGGCTCCCATCCTGTACATCCCGAAGCTATCATCCAATAAGTTCCATCCTTCTTAAATATAGCCGGCGCTTCATTATGTCCTCCGGGAAATATACGAATGTACTTTCCGGTATGGCTCAGATAATCATCGGACAATTCTGCGATATGGAGTGTCAGGTTCTCTTCCGAGGAATAAATATGGTAGGCTGTGCCGTCATCATCCACAAACAAAGTCATATCACGGGACATCTGTCCGTCACCTTCCAGGTCACGTTTCACAAACATTCCCTTATTGACAGCCTCACGCCACTCCGGAGTCCACCATTCATAATCTTTCGGATTCCAGGTAAGCTTCTTCTCCTCCTGTGTCATATTTAGCGGATAGACACCGGGATTCACGCGCCCTGAACGGATAAACCGATAAGGTCCCGCCGGGGTGTCGCTTACTGCAACTCCGGCACGGGAAGGCCCATATCCTCTTCCTTTAAGTTCCAAATGGAACCACATTACGTATTTTCCTGTTTTCTGATTATAAATAACTTTAGGACGTTCTATGATACATCCTTTCTCTATATCACTTCCTGCTTCGTCAGATACAGCCAAAGCTACACCTTCGTACTTCCAGTTACGCAAATCGGTTGATGAATAACATGTCACTCCCACCTGTGTTGTAAAACCGGAAGAAGGCCGGTGCTCTCCAAACCAGTAGTATTTCCCGTTGTTGAAGAGGATACCGCCGCCATGGGCGTTAATAACATTACCGTCTGTATCTTTCCAGACTTCACCGGAAACAATATCTTTCGTACCAATCGAAGTATTTTGTGCGGAAAGAATGGTTTGAAAGAAAAAAGAAAGGAATAAAAAACATCCTGTTATATTCAAATGCTTACTCATATCTTCATATCTTAAAAAAGAAAAGAGGTTGTGTCAAAATCACTTTGTGTATTCCGAACGAATGACGATTCGCCTCTACAAGCACAGTACTTTAGACCCAACCTCTTTATTTAAGAACTAAACCTATAGAAATCCTCCAACCTGGTTATTCACTCTTATCCTCATCAGCAACAGCTTCTTCCCAAGTTTCCCACATCGGTACACTAGCATCATATCCATCGTAACCGTAATTTTGAGCTAGCTGTCCTTTATTATTCGCAGTAATAGCACTATTCGGAACCGGCCAGAAAAGGTTACGCTTATCCATATAATAATTCAGAGTCTTGCCATTGGAAACGATGTCACCTTTATTATACAAAGAATAATGAATGATACGTTGATACCAGTAGCTTCCGCCAACATTATCCGTACCTTGTTGTTTATCCCAATTGTCTTTACTATAAGTATTTCCCCATTCATCAGGTTTGCCGCTCAACGCCAGACAAAGAGATACGCGGGTCAATTCTACATTGCGCCATTCTTCCAGATAAAGTTCACGAGCGCGTTCGTTCATGATATCACCAATAGTCACGGTTCCAACTGCATAAAGTTGTGAACATTTAGCACGTTTACGTACTTCATTTACATCTGATGTAGCATCCTTACCTTGATAATACTTAGCTTCAGCACGCAGCAGATAAGTTTCAGCCAAACGATACAGATACCAGTTTGCATTAGCACCGGAACCGGCTGCACCTTGAAAGTCATTGGCACCCATATTAGCTTCATTGCGCACATCCTCCAAATAGATCTTGTAGTGAGGGAAATCAAACCAATCACGAATTGTATCATTACAGAGTAAAGCTCCTTTATGAGTTGTGATAACAGGTTTACCATCCTTATCTACCCCCCAAACATCTTCAGGTGAATAGAGCATAAAATTCTGACCATAATATTTAGAATCCTTGTTATTGTAAGTCAAGTCCTCCATATTTACCCAGTTTCCAACTTTTGAGTTATGGCGGAGATCTTCCTTATCTTCCACACCGTTCACTACCCAAAGTCCATGTTGAGCAAAATGAGTAGCACGAACAGTGGCAATGCCACGACCAAAAGCACGTGTAAAGTCAGTAGTAGCTTCATATTTGCCATTATTACGTGCATAACGTTCACCAGCTGTTTTACTATCAGGTGTTTTCAGGTTACCGTCACTCCAGAATGGACCGAAAATACGCATAGATAGAAAGTTCACAAATGATTCGTCCGTACAGTTAGGCATTCCCATGATGACCTCTTTATTCGCAGCGATCATCTTGTTTTCAGGGCGATGCAAGTCCCAGATCACGTTACGGGTAATCTTCCAGGTATTCGGTTCACCACCATCATTTGCATTACCAAAGCTCTCTGTCATCAGTGATAATCCTGACTGATCAATCAAAATGTCAGCTTGCTTCTCAGCCTTTTCAAACTGGCCCGTTGCCAAATAACATTTGATAAGCAGCTGGCGACATGCCTCTTTGTTCACCATACCAATGTAACGGGTATCATTCTGCACAGGCACCCACTCCACAGCTTTCTCCATATCCTGGGTAATCATATCCAGAATTTCTTCTTTCTTGGTAGACCGATAGTTTCGCTTAGGTACTTCCAGTGTCTTTGTTACCAAAGGAATATCACCAAACTGCATCACTAGGTTCAAATAACGGTAAGCACGATGGAAATAAGCACGCCCTTTATAGGCATTTTTTGTTTCCTCACTCAACGCAGTCACTTTATCTATAAAGGACAATATAGTGTTGGCATGCTTAATACCCGTGAAACCTTCATTCCAGAAGTACATGATTCGGTTGTCATCACCGTTGTTCAAACCACTGGTAGGTTGCAGTTGATTGGCAAAATTACCATATACCCCCCCTGTACCATCAGTTTTACCATACAGAGAAAGTTCAGAAAATAGATATTCCGTACCAAGAGGTATGCTTATATTACAGTCACCACTACTATAGTGGAATGCCCAAGTGCGAAGATGACGGTCAGCCATAGCCAATACGGCCTCCAAACCTGATTCAGTAGCAAATGTAGTCTCAGGTTCATAAAACGACAGAGGATCCGGTTTCAAAAAGTTGTCAGTGCATGCACTGAATACTGCTATTCCTGTAAGGAACAATACCCCCTTAGAGAGCTTATTCTTAATATAATTATTCATTGTTTCAACAGTTTAAAGAGTTAAGTTTAATCCGAATGTAAAGGTACGAGTAGCCAAGCCACCGGTTTCCGGGTCTGCATATTCCCAGTCTGCCGCCCAAGTCGCTACGTTACGAACAGTACCAAAGAGTTTTACGCGTTCCAACTGTATCTTCTTCGTCCACGCTTGTGGCAAGGTGTAAGCCACAGAAATATTGTCCAGACGGATGAAGGAACGATTGTGCAACTTCTGTACACCCTTAGCACCATTCGGACCATAGGCATCGAGACGTGCATACTCATTAGTCGGATTTTCAGGTGTCCAGTATCTCTTCTTGAAAGTATTGCTGTTATAAGTAATCAATGAACCGCCATTATCTTGATTCAGATAATAACCTTCCAGACTCTTATGTCCCATATAGGAATACATGCTGAAAGAAATATTAAGGTCCTTCCAGAGAGTGAACTCATTACGGAACGACCAGTGGATAGGCGGATTTTTCTTACCCAGGAACACTTTATCCTTCTCATTGTAAACCGGTGTGCCATCTTCTTTATCGTCAGCAGTATAGTGGTTCACTACTTTCGGATCACCCGGGCGTTGTCCTACCTTAGCAGCTTCTGCTGCCTCATCAGCCTGCCAGATACCATCCATCTCATAATCCCAGATAGTACCAATGGATTGTCCAATAAACCAACCGTTGCTTGTGTCGTCCATCTCTTTGCGACCAATTACTTCTCCAGCTTCATTGAGCACGTCTTCATATTCATAATAAAGATGCTTGATTTCATTCTTATAGATGGAGAAGCTTAAAGTAGAGCGCCATTCGAAATCCCGATTCTGAATATTCAGGGTATTCAATGAAAGTTCGAAACCTCTGTTCTGCACTTCACCCAAATTGGTAGTAATGCTTCCAAATCCGGTAAATCCCGGCAGACGTTGTCCCATAATCATATCATGCGTCTTCATAATATAATATTCAGCACTACCCGTGATCCGATCATTCATGAATCCGAAGTCCAAACCAAAATTTAAAGCTTCCGTTTTCTCCCATTGCAGATTCGGATTAGACAAACGGTCCATACCCAAATACTTAACATCTACTGTACCGCCATTAGCAACCAAATACCCCATTGTAGCCCCTGCTCCGGCCCCCAGATTGGCAAGAGCAATATAAGGGTCTTTCAACGAACGGTTACCATTCTTACCCCAAGAGACACGCAATTTACCGGTACTCATCGGCTCCCAATTAAAGAACTTTTCATTAGTAAAATTCCATGCAGCAGATATAGAAGGGAAGGTAGCCCATGGATTGTTAGCACCGAAAGCGCAATAACCATCACGACGAACCGTACCAGTAATCATATAGCGATCATCGTAAGAATAGAACAGACGTGCCATATAAGCAGCAGCCGTTTCGTGCGTATCATTTGAAGAAAAACTACTCAGCGTCTTGCTACCATTGCTGGTATTATGAAATCCCAAGGCATCCGAGGGTAATATCTTGCGTGCGTTAATCTTATCCTGCCAAAAACGGCGTTCTTCTGCCTCCTGCACCAAAGTAAGAATAAAGTGATGCTTTTGAGCCAATGTATAATCCCATGTAATAGTATTATTCAAAGACCAATCAAAACGTTTACTTTGTTCACGATTTACTCCCTGGCTATCCGGATTAGAATCAGGTTTGGCAGCTGACATAAAGTAGCGATCATAGAAAAATTGATAACGAGGAGCTATATTGAAATCATAAGTGATTCCAAAAGGCAATTTTACTTTGGCATTGAAAATAGTATTCAACACAGTATAGCCCTTCTCCAGATCCAGATACTGACGCTCAAAGTCATAGTTGTAGCCCCACTTCTTATTGGAACCCATCGGATATTGGCAATAGCTACCATCTTCGTTACGATAAGTAGAGTAAGGACTGTTTCGCAACATATTGGCATCCCAGTAATCCGTACCAAGATTTACAGAAATATCACCGTCACTACGATCCTGAAAATTAACGTTCGTTCCTATTTCCAACCAGTCGGTTACTTTGCCATTCACCTTCAAATTGGCACGGATAGCATTGTAATCATTGCCTCTCACGGCTCCCTCATTCTTTAGGTAACCGATAGACATATAATAATTCATCCGATCACCGGCTCCGGAAATACTCGCTGTATAATCCTGATTGATACCTGTCCGGAAAGTACGATCGTACCAGTCGTACGTGTTTCCGGCCAGATAGTTAGCTAAAACACCATCTTCCAGTCCTAAACGCTTTGCATAAATACTGGCGTCCGATTCTCCACTCTCATTTGAAGTGAACGCTCTCCATTGGTCAACGGAGATACCATACCGACCTAAATTCGCAGGATTATCATAATAACCGGCAGCACGGTTATATATATATTCTTGTAAGGGTTTGCCATCAGAGCCTATTATATCTTTACCGTTCTCATCCTTCTTGTTTTTCCATTGTCCGGCTGCATACGCTCCATAAACACCGGTAAAAGGGTCAGTGGCATAAGTATCTTTCTTATACCAATCTTCACGATATCTCATATAGCCGTTGGCATCATAAACATCACGATATTCACTCTTTGTATTGATACCAAGAGTAGCAGTAAAATTGATAGTCGGCTTACCTGATTTACCTTTTTTAGTCGTAATAATAATAACACCATTGGCAGCTTTAGCACCATAAACAGCAGCAGAAGAGGCGTCTTTCAATACATCAATCTGACCAATGTCATTCGGATTAATTTCAGAAAGTTCACCATAAAACTGCATACCATCAAGGATAATCAACGGATCATTATGTCCACCATCCGTATATACAGAACGCTGACCACGAATCTGCATAGAACCACCGCCCTTAGCAGAAGCATCGTAACCGACATTCAAACCCGGTGTACCACGCAATACATCTTGCACAGTTTTGGGAGCCTCATTCGCTAATTTATCTGGACGAATCTGGATAACAGAACCGGTCAGGTCTTTTTTACGCATTTGACCATAACCCACAACCACAACCTCATCCAGCATTTCACTATCCTCCTGTAGTGTCACTTTCACATTCCTTTGCCCTTTTACAGGAATTTCCACCATTTTATAACCAATAAAACTCACTACCAACGTAGCATTCGGGTTTACTTTAATGGAGAAGTTACCATCAATATCGGTAATTGTTCCATTAGAAGCTACGCCTTTCTCAACAATACTGGCACCAATCACAGGACCCATCGTGTCCTCTACTTTACCCGTTACTGTAACTTGGGAATTTTGAGCGCCCAGATATGGGACGTTCATCATTAGAGTCATACAGACCATTAAGGTAAAAAGTACCTTGCTTAGTCCTGCTCTTGAGGAAATCTTTCGTTTTTCCATCGTATAATTTTTAAGATTAAAAAAATAATATAAGTTCTCTATCTTCAATCCGGAAACTGCATGCCTGGCTCCCGAACTGCATGGCAAATGTATGGAAAGGAAATACATTGCGGCATTACAAAAATGCCAGAGATGTTGAAGAATGGTGCATGAAACATTCTCCCATCAATAATGCACCATTCTTCAACAATCTGACTATTTATCTATTGTCAGTATATCCTCAATCAGTTGTTCCAGGTCACTGACAAAGTTTGAATTTCCTCCGTAGGTTCTTCCCCGGCTACGTCCATAACCAGAACGTGCACCCGGATTTATCTGTCCGCCACCAGTAAAACTGCCAGTCATGACACAACCTTCATTCTCCATCGAAATCAACTCGACAGTTGGCTTCACATAAGTTTCTTTTTTCATATACTTGTTCATTTTAAAATTTACACTTTATTTTATTTGGAATATATCACAGCCTTCTGACCTTCCACAACATAGAAACCGGGAGCAAGACCAGTAACAATATTCACACCTTCCTGTAATTGTACCGTACGTACCAATACTCCATCCACACCATGAATCTGAACTATAGTTACCTTAGGGGAAACAATTTTCAGATTGCCAGCTTCCGAATACACACGTAATTTGCCAGCATGATCCTTAGTCCCATTCTCTAAACCGGTAATTTCGCCATTTCCACCACCTATGCTAAAGCTTTTCGGCATCGACATCGATTCTACATCCGGAAGCAAGTAGCAGCGGAAAGGTTCAACTGTAGCTCCATCATCATATTTAATGAAAGCATTTCCCTCAGCATTTAGTCTATAATGAGCTCTGACAGGTTGAACAACTGCATAAGTTCCATTAAAGCTATAATCATCTGCCGTAACTTTAGCAATGCCCTTAGTGGCTGATACAGTTACATCCGTACCACGAATCTCTATTTCCTTATCTTTAATACTATTTTCCACTCCCCAGCGTTCCCCTGGCAAAGCTATGATATATGGTATATCAGCTTCAATTGAGCTTGCATATTCAAAGTTCATAGCCTCGTTTGTTTTACCGGCAAATCTCTTCAGCCAGTAATTTCCGGATGCGTCATCATCACTAATAAAAGGATTCTTGGCATCTTCACCGGCATACAAGGTTCCTGCAAAAGGCAGTACAAGAGAACTCCAACCATTTGTACCATCGGCATATACATATCCGGTCAGGTCACGTCGATAGACAGCAGATGTAGCCGTAAAACTGACAGGCGAATAAAAAGGCTGTTTATCCGTAAGCAATAAACTGGTACAAGAATAAGTGTTTGCCGCATTCTTTACGACAACGTTGTTCTGTCCCTCCGGAAGGTTAATACCATCAGCATCGTCCACTACGGCAATAGCATTGCCGGTTAGTATGTCAGCCAGACCACTACCATCCTTATATACTTCTACTGTTTCTCCGGTACTATTGCCTTTATAAACAGAAACAGTTACCATAGCATCAGCCAGTTTTGCCACTTCCAAGTCAGACAATGCTTTATTATATATCCTAAAATCATCATAGATATGGTCGCAATACGCATCGCTCGACCACTGAGATTTACCCAAATAGTTTTGTGTAGTTATTCCCATATCCTTAGGAGAAATTTTATCCGCATTTTCGCCTGTACCCACACAGATACCATTCAGATAAAACTTAACCGAAGTACCCGCCTGTGTCATAGCAAAATGTATCCATTCCTTAGTTTTTATCGTACAAGGAATGGTGATATCGAATGTACCAGCTCCGCATGTTATTTTATAGCGTATCTTAGTTGTAGCCGGTGCCAGCATCATAAATGTGCCTGTCCCGGTGCCAAAATCAAACAAGCGCCCTATTCCTCCGTTAAAGTTAATCCAGGTGGTAATGGTGAAATCTTCCAAACTGCTAAGTGCACCATCCTGCAATTGTATATAAGAACTTTTGCTCTTGGTGAGTGCTACTGCGCTTCCTGTTTTACCGGTAGTCCATTCAGCACCATTCACCAGTGTTCCATGATATCCACCCCATGCATCAAAAGCTGTTGTTCCTGCATTTTCATCAAACGAAAGATATACATGTTGCCCGGCAACAGGTATAGCTGACAGTATTTCGCTTTCCGGACCATCACCGGCAGTATTATAGGCTTGCACCTTATAATAATAAGTAGTACCTTCAACAAGCCCATTATCCACATAGCGCGTAGTCTCAATAGCATCTGCTATTTGTTCATATGAAGCATCCTTCTCCTCGGCACGTAATACCCTATATTTAGCATCATAAGCGAAATCCCAAGTTAAAGTCAAATGCCCGTCCCCTGCTGCTATACGCAGTCCGTTTATCGCCAAAGGAACAGCCAATGCCTTCGTACTTACGGTTAAAACATCAGAAACCGGTTCTGTAGCTGCTGTACTCAGCGCATAAAGCCTATAATAATAGGGAGTATTCACTGCTAAATTCTCATCCATATAAGTTGTACCAGTAAGTAGGTTTGCTATTTCCACATATTCTCCGTTTGCACTTTCCGCACGTTCCAATCTGTAAGAACGAGCATTATCCACAGCACTCCAAGTCAATTTTATAATTTTAGAAGAGAGTGCTTCACCTTGCAAGATAGGTTTATCGGGTACGGCATCTCTGGTCACACTTGCTGTACGTGAATAAGAAGACTGTGTATCTTTATAACTCAACGCGATGACACGGTAATCAACCTTCGATGTGCAATCAATTTCTTCGGTATAAGAAATCGTACTTCCATATGTATAGACCAAAGGATTATCAGGATTCATGTCAGTTGCTGCAATAAAGACCTTTACATCTGTCCATTCTCCACCATCCACACTCTTCTGCAATGTGTAATTCTTACCCGTCTCTCCATTGTGATCATACCAACTAATAGTTATCGACTTATAGTCTTTCGACAAAGTATAGCTGGGAAGAGGAGGAGCAATTTTCCAGGTATGGGTATACTCCCGCGCTTTTGAAAAGCCCACTTTCGATTTATATGCTGCAAAGTTTTTCCCCGCAGGAGTCAGTTTATTGTCCAGCACTATAGCTCTTGCATCCTGTACCCAGTTATAGAGTGAATGTCGTTCAAGATATTCACAACGTTCAAGCCCATTCAGCGCATCCAGTATCCACGTAGCTTGTTTTGCCGCATTTTCGGGCGACAACGGTCTGGTCACTGTTTTTTCATTTCCATCCTCATCATAAATGATGTTCAAATCCGCATCTCTTTGAGGTCCCGAATTAGTAGGCCAGTTTTCAGTTGTCCAGTTGGCACCGTTGTTCCATTCAGTTATCCACATCGGACGTCCTCCATACAGGCGAGTGCAAGCATCCACCACTCCATTATACAGGTTTTGTCCCGATTGCCCATTCCAATACATGTGTCCCACCACAAAATCAACACGATAGTTCAAACTATCTGCCAACTCCAGGAATTTGACCAACCAATCTTTTCTAATAGCATCAGGTGTAGGCGATCCAAGCCGTAAACCCGATTTTAACAGCTCAGGCCACTGCCTAATCGCTTGTATCGGCGTACAATTCGCCTGGTCAGTATGATCCGGTTCGTTATAACCCAAAACATGGGATACATTGTTCCTTGTATTGATAGTTTCAAAAGAGTCCCAACCTAAATTATGACGCATAGGAACATATTCAAAATCAGGATTATCCGTAGCACCACCAGCAGCCCAGTCATTGTACCAGGAAGAATTAGTGATTGCAGCAAGTCCGCCGTTACAAATTCCCTTCTTGCTAACCCATTCCCAACGGAATACACGCACAAATGAAACAAATTCTAATCCTTCGGGCATTTCGGGTACTTCAATATCTGCATCGCTGGCAATGTACACTCGTGAAAAGCCCGTACCATCAGGATTATTGGCAAGCGTGCAGGAATAACCTTTCTTCAGTCTGAATGAGCGGATTTTGTTATCGAAAGTAGCTCCAAGTTCGGCTGTCCGATAGTATTTCTCCACTTCAAATTCCATGGATTCACCTCCATAATTATTTTCTGTATAGGCTATCAGAGCATGTTTTGAAACTTGTTTCCCTTGGGGAATAATCACTGTACCACTTCCGTAAATGGCTATACGATCCGTTTCTGCATTGAAAGCTTGTCCATTGATTTTTATAGAACTCAAATAATTGGAAGTAACTTCCGAAGGTTTAACAGATTCAAGATAGAGCCAGGCATTGTCCGAAGCAAGATTAATATTACTGCCCACCAGCGGACTTTCGCTTGAAATGTGTAATTCAGAAGTTCCATTAACTGTAATATTCATATATTTAGCAGATTGAATGGCAATCGTTTCATTGTTTATGGTAAGGCTCGTCATGGTAGGATTTCCATCCGGTACAAACCGTGCATAAATGATTGTATTCTCCAGAACTGGAATATTGAAATTAAAAAGTGATGTATAAGTATTGTCCTTATACCAGCCACTAAATACATAGCCGTTTTTGGTAGGTTCAACAGGAGGATTTACCACATACGATTCTCCTTCTACAAAATATTGTGTAGCAACTTCACTTCCTCCATCAGTATTAAAGGATACATTGAGGGCATTGCCCACTTCTGTAAGTAAGAAATCGGTAGCTATATTTCTATCTGTGCCATTTGTCGTTTGCCATACCATATAGTATGTGCCGGACACTGCTGCCGCAAAGTTGAAGTTAAATGTCGATAGTGAGTTCCACTTCGCAGAAGTCTTACTTTGGGAATTCAACATTCTACCCATTGCATCTTTCGACATATTGATGCCAAACATAGTGGTACAGGTACCGTTTACATTTGAGTTGCGACAAGTGAAATTATAGACTTTACCTCCGGTTAGAGAAACCGGAAAAGAAAAGACATTATTATTAACAGGATGGGTAATCACACGACCAACACCACTGCCAAAATTATCTCTATACCTATATGCATAAGTGTCGTTACTATTATCTGCATTCACCCATGTCACGTCACTACTACACTTCCAACCAAAGTTGCTCGGAATATCTGTAGTTGTCCCCATGCCGTTACCATCCCAAGCAGCCATATAATTTACTCTAAAAGTTACTGTGTAAGTTTGTGTAGAACCGTCACCAGCCGTAACTGTTACCACAGTACTGCCCGGAATGGCAGATGCTTGTTTAATACTGGCCGATGCAACCGAAGCTACAGCCGTAGCCGTAACTGTTGGAATGGAAGCACCCGGAGCAAGATCATAGGTATATATGTAAGTTGTAGCCGAGAAACCGGGAATAATGCTCCTCTCCACCAACAGTTCCTTTAAAGAACAATCACGGTAAATAGCAAGAGCAGTATTTAGGTTACTAATGGCTGTTGTGAAATCACTGATTGTAGAACCGGAATTATCGACAATCGCCTGCGCTTCTCCGATAACAGTTTGCAGATAGTTTATTCCGGCTTCCGTACCACCTTCTTTAGCACTTTCCACTTCAGATATCAACGTTTGTAGCTGAGTTTTTACCACACTCGCATCTTCCCACTTAGCAAAAATGGTTGTTGCAGCAGTAATAGCAACCGAGAAGTCGTAAGGTATAGTAAATTCTTTATCGGCATACCAACCATCAAAAGGAGAACCATCGTCTTTAACAGGATCGGCAGGTTTACTTATCGTATAAGATTCCCCCTCTAAAAAATATTGATTGTCTACTGAACTGCCTCCATTGGTATCAAACTTTACGGAAACAGCATTACCTAATTCAGTAAGTTGCAAAAGCCAGATGCCAGCCTCATTCCAGTTCCCACCATTAACATGAACATCCCAAAGAAAATAACCCGACGTAAAACCCTCCGGTGCAACAAAACGTAAACTATTGAATGTATTTACTACATTGTTTCCCGAAAGAGTCAAAGATTTTTTTGAAACAGGCTTTGTTGCCAACAGATCGTCAGCAAAATAAAAATTGAAGGTTGCACTTCCAGATCCCCCATTTCTTCGCCACGCTTTACCAGAAAGTTGATAGAATTTGTTTTCCACCGGCTTTACCGGATAACCGTACTTGGTATCCACCTCTGTTATATACAACATCTGATCTGTACCATTACTGGCAGGACTACCTACATTTATACGATATCGATTGCCAGAAGAAGCTGCGAGATTTCCCCAAGTAATAGAGATACTTTCATCGACCCGCCAACCGGCGTCATAAGGAGTTCCAGCTGTATCGTCCCAACCGGTAAGTAAATTTTGCGCCTGTATCGGCACACTCATCACCAGAACTATGCAAATTATCCAAGCTGAAATCATCTTGCACAATCCAGTTTTTTGCTTTTGTTTTTCCATACGTAATAACTTTTAAGATTAATATTCTGCGAACGAAACAAGTCTTATTGTTTCAAATTCATAGAAGCAAAGTTATTCCGCATAAGCGTAAGCAATACGTAGAAATGTTTCAAAATGATTTAATTATGATGAATGGCACATACGCCTCTATTTTTTGCACCTTTCCTCAACCGGGTTTTACTCTCCCTCAATCGTTCCTCCCGAAGTGAACCGTTCCATATACTCAGAAGGCTGCATCCCTATTTCCTTTTTAAAGATACTACTAAAATAACGCGGGTCATTATACCCTACTGCATACGCCAATTCCGAAATACGCACATGTTTTTTCTCTTCCATAATATGGCAAGCCGCTTTCATACGGATATTACGGATGAATGAAACATAAGTCAATCCGGTGAGAGACTTCAATTTACGGAAAAAGGTTGATTTTGTCGTATTCATCTCTTCTAAAAATTGAGTTTGATCAAATCCCGGATCATCCAAATGGCGATTTACACAATCAATGGCACGTTGCAAGAAGTCTTCATCCATACTGGTATAGTTCAACTCTTTCGCCTCGAACACCAGTTGTTTCTTAAAATCTTTCATAACCCTTTCACGTGACTTCAATAAATTACCAATACGGGCATGAAGTACACTCAAATTGAACGGTTTTGTTATGAATGCATCCGCTCCCGATTCATAGGCCTCCACACGGTCCTCTTCCTGTTTTTTAGCAGTCAGCAGAATTAATGGAATGTGGGAAGTATCAAAATTTCCTTTAATACTCCTGCAAAACTCAATACCATCCATCACCGGCATCATTACATCAGATACAATCAGGTCGACATCTTCCGATTCTACGATTTCAAGCGCTTCTTTGCCGTTAGTTGCAGTATGAATTTTATAATCAGTACCCAAAAGTTTCACCATCAAGCCTAATAGATCTTCATTATCTTCAACTAATAATAAGGTGTGGCTCTTTTCTGCCACATTCTGTTCTGCCGAAACAACGTTATCTTCTAATGCACTTGTCTGAATATCTTCAATCAACACATCTTCCTGCACAGCATCTATTCCATCCGAATCCAACAGAGTCACGGCATCATCTATCTCTTCCTCCGAATAAGCAAACCGATGAACCGGGAATTCTATTTTAAAAGCAGTTCCTTTCCCCTCTTCGCTCTCTACAGATATGGAACCATGATGCAGAACAACTAAATCGCGTACCAACGATAACCCAATACCTGTGCCGATAGTATTAAATTTACGGTAATCTCCTTCATAAAAACGCTTAAACAAGTTCTTTTGCGACTCTTTCGGGATACCAGGTCCGTTGTCCTTCACGATTATACAAACTACTCCATTCGCTTCATCACAGCTAAGTTCAATTCCCACCTTACCACCAGGTTTATTATACTTGGAAGCATTTGAAAGCAGATTATATAGTATCTTATCCAGTTTATCCGGATCAAAGAAAGCTAAGTATTTATTCATACTGCTTTGAATAGTGAAATGAATATCCTTCTTCTTCATCAACGGACGGAAACCATCCAGACTCCGGCGCACAAACAGTACCAAGTCTCCCTGCAATACCTTCAGTTTCAGATTACCCGTCTCTGCCTTACGAAATTCCAATATCTGTTGCAGCAGACGTATTAATCTATTAATATTATGTGTCATCACATCATATTGTTCCTTATAAGCAGGTGCCGTCTGTTTCAGTTCATCTACAGAAGCCGAAATAATGGTTAGCGGAGTCAATAGTTCATGCGTGATATTTGTAAAGAATTGCAGCTTAGCATGATTTATCTCTTCTGATTTTGCCTGCTCCATCTCACGCAGATGCAATGCATTACGCAAACGAATACGGTTGCGAATAATCCGGTAGATATATCCGGCAATACCTACAAGTATTATTATATATAAGGTGTAAGCCCACCAGGTTTTCCAAGGCGGAGGCAGAATAACAACTTTTACGGTTTGTACATTCTCATCCCAAATACCATTAGAATTGGAAGATTTCACATAAAAAGTATAGGTACCAGACTTCAGATTATTGTAATACGCAAAGCGTTTTGATGCATCTGTATGTTGCCAACCTGCATCAAAACCATCTAATCTGTAAGCATACTGATTCCTTTCGGGATTGGCATACTCCAATGCAGAGAACTCTATGCTAAAGTTGTTACGCTTATAGTTCAGGACTATTTTATCTGTGAATCTTGGTGACAAATTCGATATTTCGGAACGTTCCTCCCCAGAGAGAGCTGTCCAGGACTGATTGAACACTTTAATATCAGTGATTACAACTGGAGAAGAAAAAACCTGTTCATCTTGTTTATTAGGATAGAAGCTATTATACCCCCGATGCCCTCCAAAGAACATCTCGCCGTCAGAAGCAACAAATGACGCTCCCCGATTAAATATATTATCCTGCAAGCCATCAGAAGTAGTATAAAGGCGATAAGTTACATTCTGCAAATCCCGTGGCACAGTGAGGCGCAACAGCCCTACATTGGTTCCCAACCAAAGGTTACCCTTCTTATCGCTCTGAATATTGGTTACTGCATCTCCCGGCAGATTCCACAATTTATGTACCGGCAGGAATACATCTTCCACAGCATCATAAAGACTCAATCCACTTCCACCGGTTCCTACCCAAATACGTCCTTCAATATCCCTATAAATGCAGTTTGCATAATCACTGTTCAGCTTTCCATTGGAAACCGAATAGCCGGAAAAAGTATATCCACTTAAAGAATTCCCACTACCCTGAATGCGAATAACTCCATGTGTATTGGAAGCCAACCACATCTCACCGTCACGTCCTTCAACAAGTTGCATGACCACCATATCCCGCACAGCCACGTCTCCAACCTTCAATGAATCGAAGCGTACCGAAGTTCCATCCGCCGCACGCATCGAAATCCCACTCTTAGTGGCAAACCATAGGTTTTGCTTGGAGTCTTCACAAATATAGTAGATACAGGAATTGCACATCCATGGAGCATTCGAAGAGTTATGTGCTTTCACGCGCTTTCCAACAGGGGCTGATTTATCTATTTCATAAGCTCCTCCGTTGTACACTCCAATCCATATATGTCCGGTAGAGGGAGATTGCATAATGGACATCACTGTAGAAATCCCTCTATATGAGCTGAAGTCGGGCATTTGACCATGATGAGTAAATTTCCCGGTCCTGCGATCTTCCACACCAAAGCCATAAGTGCTGATTCCCATCCAAAGTTGCCCTTCATCATCCAACAAAATACTACGGACAGAATTACTTTTGAGTATCCGTTTTGCTTCAGATAAACGATCAAGGTTGAACTTTGCTTTACGAGTATTCGCCATATTGACACCGCCACCAATCATCCCTATCCACATAATACCTTGCCTGTCACGCAACAAAGAAGCGACCTCACTACTTGTTATAGAGTTTTCCGATTCACCGGAATAGCAGTTTTCAAAATAAAAGCGTGACGTCTCCACATTCCGCATTGGAAGTATGCTTAAACTACTACGAGTCCCCACCCATAAAGAATTCGTATTGAGATCCTCGGAAATAGCATAAATCAGATTATCGGAAATTGTACCCGACCTATTTTCATCATGGGTGAATGTTGTCCAAGTGGTTTTCTCCGGATTATAAGCATCATGCAGCAAATGTAATCCTGCTCCCCAGGTTCCTACCCATATATTTTTATGGCTATCCTGAAAGACAACATGAGCTGAGTTACCTGAGTTCATTTGCGGGTACTTCCAGTATTTACCGGTTCTCTTTTCATAGCGGAACAATCCCTGACTCCATGTACCAATCCATATATCCCCCCGATCATCTTCAAACAAAGACTTTACAGTTGTTTTTGGGAAAACGCCATCGGTATTATCCTGATTAAAAGCTAAAAAACGATTGCTATCTTCCAGATATTCAAGCAATCCCCCTTCTGTAGCAAATAAAATGCGATTGTCACTTGTCACCAATATTTGAGATATGCCAATACCATTTATTTCCGGGTCATCTATTTTCCGAATCTGTCCTGTTTGCTTATCCAGCACATTCAGTCCGCTGTAAGTACCAATCCATAGCCGATGTTGCGCATCCTCTGCCACGCAATAAATATTGTTATTCGTTAATAAATCCGGGCAATACAGATTGGATTTATAGGTAGTAATGGAATAGCCATCATACTGAAAAAGTCCGTTGCGGGTAGATATCCAAATATAACCATCCCGGTCCTGATACACCGACTGCACGTCTTTACTTGGTAAGCTATTCAGAACAGATGAAGATTTGAATACCAAAGAATTAGGTCCGGGCGCTACCATAGCTTGACATACTATAGGAAACAATACCCCCAAGATAAAGAAGAAACTCCTGATCTTTTCTTTCATAGTTGTTAGTTAGCAAATATTATTAATCAACTCCGGCAAATATACATAAAAAGTTCTAAAACTATCTTATTTGTTCGATAGGATTATTTTCAGGAGTGCTACACTATCACACCAACCAATCACTGATTCAGACTGTGGCATGTATGTAAATGAATATAGATGAGGAATTAACAAAATGACAAATTGATAATCCTACCCTGTCACATTCTTTTCTTTCCGTACCGACCACGGTATCATACGGAAAAACGCAAGGATTCTTTATCAGGTAAATTCAAAAGAATACGGACAGAAAGAAATACCAGACAATTAGACAATGATAAGTTCGAAGTTAAAACACTATAGAAGACATTATTGACAATATCTAAAAAAATGCTTCTTTCAGTCCATTTCCTATTTCCACCGAAATAGAGAAAATATTGCCTGTAAAAAGCAAGGCTACACCCTTTATGCCGGATGGTATCGCCCTTCAGTCAACAAGACTACACCCTTTTGGACCTATGGTGTAGCCCTTCGGAAAAAAGAATAAGTCTTTTGGGAAATTACATGGTATGTTTTAGAGTAAAAGACCGCTTGTTGGAAGGTAAAAGACCGTCTGTTTTTCCTAAACAGACGGTCTGAATTGAGGGAAAAGACAGGTAGAATCTTCCAGAAGGCTCTATTCCACGGAAAGACTCGTTGTTAATAACAGACAAAAACACACATTACGTCATTGAAATCAACTATTCAGCATCATAGTGACAATTCAATAAACTTAGATTCACCCGTCTTAAACTATTTCTGATATACCCGAACGTAATCTATTTCATAACGCATAGGAATACCTTTATCATCAATTTCGCCACCATTTATGCCACCAAGAGCCAAGTTCAGCAAAAGATATTGTGGCATGCGGAAGGGGTTCGTTCCTTTTCCGATGGTACCGTTAACAGTTTCGCTCAAAAGAATTTCATTCAGTAATTCATCATCCAGATAGATTTTAATGGCCGTTTCATCCCAATCCATACGCCAGATGTGAAACTTATCCGCCCACGCCGGGTCTTTATCTGTAAAATGAGTAAAAGGAATCGCTTTACTATTCCATCTTGCATTCCACTGCCAGTCAGTTCCCCAGGCAGCATTTGCCAGAATATGCGGTTCACCTTTGATACGATAGTATTCCATTATGTCAATTTCACCACACGAAGGCCATTCCATACCACTGCCCAAAGCCCAAATAGCCGGCCATGCCCCTCCGCTCACGGGAATCTTGGCACGAACCTCGAATCTGCCATACAGGAACTCTTTCTTGCCGGCCGTAGTGATGCATGAGGAAGTGTACTCAATAAACTCCCGCTTCTTCCGCCAGTCATTACTTCCGGCCTCATACCAGGGATTTTTACGTCCTTTTTCTTTTCGTGCTTCAATAATCAGCTTTCCATCTTTGCAGTAAGCGTTGCCTTTCTGATACCACTGGGCTTCCTCATTGCGTGCAAAGCCATTATCATAACTCCAAACAGTCGTATCCGGAAGACCGTCTGTATTAAATTCATCACTCCATACCAATTTCCACTCCGATTGAGCGGACAGATTTACCTCGTCCGTCCACTCAATAAACGGAACACCCTGTTCATCAAACTGTATAGGCAGCCAAATATGTCCGGAATACATCAGACTCTTCGGTTTCCAGACATCAGCCATAAATATAAAGCGGTTCTCCGGCAACTCCAATACGAACGTACTTTGTCCACCAAAGGTTTTCTCACTGTTCTGTCCGCGGCATGGATTAGAATGTTGCTTCCACGGTCCCCAAATGGAAGACGCTGAAAACATACGGGCTTCATTAGGATCCCAACCGGTACATCCGGAAGTAATCATCCAATACATATTATCTTTCTTGAATAGGGCCGGTGCTTCGTTATGTCCACCGGGAAAGATACGAATATAGCGCCCTGAATGCTGCAAATAATCATCTGTCAGTTCTGCAATATGCAGAGTCAGATTCTCTTCTGAAGAATAAATGTGATAAGCTTTACCATCGTCATCCACAAATAAAGTCATATCACGAGACATTTGTCCGCCTTCTATATCACGTTTCACAAACAGTCCCTGGTTAACGGCCTTGTACCACTCCGGAGTCCACCACTTTTTATATTTCTTCATGTTCCATGTCAGCTTCCGGTCTGCCTCAGGCATATTCTCCGGATAGATTCCGGGGTTCACCCGTCCGGAACGAACAAAGCGATAAGGTCCCTCCGGTTTGTCACTGACGGCCACAGCCACGCGGGCGGGTCCATAACCTTGACCTTTCAATTCCAGATGGAACCACATTACAAACTTCCCGGTCTTCTTATTGTATATCACTTTAGGGCGCTCCATGATGCAACCACGTTCAATATCGCTACCGGGTTCTTCGGATACGGCAAGCGCTACGCCCTTGTGAGTCCAGTTCTGTAAATCGGAAGATGCGTAACAGTTCACTCCCACTTCGGTAGTGAAGCCGTTTTCAGGGCGATGTTCACCAAACCAGTAATATAATCCGTTATGAAATAAAACGCCGCCACCATGGGCGTTGATATATTCATTATTAACATCTTTCCACCGTTCTTTAGTCTGCGATAATAGAGGAAGACAAATAATTGTCAATAATAAGAATCCTCCCAAATACTTTATATATTTCATATACTATTACCTATTTTACAAATATTCCGTACTGCCCCAATGTTCTGTTAGGTTCATAGGGACAATACGGAATACAAAATTAAAGATTTTATTTATTTTTTCTGATAAACTCGTACATAGTCTACCCGATATTCAAGTGGGAATGTCGCTTCTATAGGTCTTCCATTAACCCCACCAATAGCCAAATTTAACATCATAAGCTGACCAAAACCTTCCAAATCATTGGAGTAAGGGTTAATATAACCACCCTCTCCGGCACCATGGTCACCTTTATTATAGGTTGTACTCAGGTCGGTTTCATTCAGAAGTACATCGTCCAGATAGATGCGAATGTATTTTTCATCCCAATCCATCATCCAAACATGATATTTTTCCGCCCACTTCGCATCTTTGGACGTGAAATCAGTAATAGGATAATTTGCAGAATTCCATGAACCATCCCAACGTTTATTTCCACCCCAGCAAAGGTTAGCATGAATCTTGTTCTTATAGAATTCCAGAAAATCGATCTCACCACCCAGCGGCCACTCATACCAGTTACCGGTAGACCATATCGCAGGCCATCCACCTTGCTCAATAGGTATCTTAGCGCGTACAACCAGTTTCCCATATTTGAAAGCATACTTATTTTGGGCTACCACGCAAGCGGAAGTATATTCCGCATATTCACGAGTCTGTTTCCAAGAGTTCCCCCCCGTTGCATTCGGATTGTAGTTCGGATTCTTCACACGTTCCTGCTTGGCTGTAAAGACCAATGCATTTTCTTTCATCTCTGCATTATCCTTTTTATACCACTGATCTTCTTCATTACGCTGGAATCCTTCTTCAAATCTCCACATGTCAGTATTAGGTGCACCTGTTCCATTAAATTCATCATGCCAGACCAATCTATATCCGCCTTCCAATTCATGATCATCAGGCACACCTTCTCCGTCAGCAATGTATTCAGGTGATACATAGGTCACATCAAAGAAAAACATAATCGTGTTTGTCTTATCATTTATGCCATAAGAAGTTGAATTCTGAATCTGTACAGGTAGCACAAATGTAACGCTCTTTCCACGTTCATTTTGTACCCATTTTATCAGTTGGCTGCAATCAACATTCAGTTCCACTTCTTCAGATTGCTTTTCACCAGCATTCAGTGCCACTTTGTTTGCAGAGAAATTGTAATATCCTTCCGGTAGAAGTTCAACATCTTTATATATAGCATAAGCAGAAGACATACCAGCCATAGCAATAGCTTTATTCAAAGAATCTGACGCTATTGCCAAGTCTACAGTGGCATCCTTTGTAGCCTGCCGGTTCTGATACAGTGTCAAGCTCAACCGATAATTAAATTCATCTACCTTTTGTTCTTCTCCTACTAAAGGTTGCTTAATACTCGTAGTTACATTACATTTCGTTCCATCCCACAAATCACGAGCCTGTTTGATACTTAATAAGTTTAAATCCAAATTTCCTTTGTAACTAAAGTCTTTATCATCATCACAAGCGGCAAAAATGACAGAACAAGCAATCATACAAAGAACTGCCCAATTTTTTATCTTAGTTTTCATATTCTTATCCCTCTATTAAAATTAATCCAAAGGAGCTGTTTCCGGGTCATAGACTTCAACTTCTACATCATAGAATTTAAACTCTGCCATATTAAAATATTTAGTATTACTCGAAGTCGCAATTACATTAAAACGAAAATAGGTAAAACTCTTTCCAGGCATTACAAATTCTGATGTATATTCATCACCGTGACCTGTAGGCAGACCCGAAAGGGTTGTCAATGTTTCCCACGACTCTCCATCATTACTAATCTGAAGTTCTACAGAAGATGGACGTGCAGCGGTAGTCCACGTATCATCACCCCTTGTACGATAATAGACAGAGAAATTCTCATGTGCTTCTTTAAAGTCTATCTGAATATAATGTGGCAAATCTATCTGTGGAGAACTCCAACGAGTATGAAAAAAATTATTCACATTTCCATCTACCAGATTAGAAATAGGTCCTTCACTAGGCTCTTGGGCATTTGTGCTCAATTGGCTGGCAGATAATGCAAACTCTTTTCTTGATTTCTCTTGAACTGTAATAGGAGCAGCTCCAGACTTAGCTTTTATTTCCGTAACTTCACTACCTTGGTTTTTTACATTAAAAGTCTGGAAATAAAAAGAGTAATCACCGAAACGAGCAAGAGTGTTATCAATTGTCAGCTCTGTAGTATATTTAGAAGCAATCTCACAAATCTCTTCTTGTGTCCATGGGTCTCTATATTTTACCTGTAAATATTCATAAGCATTTTCTGCAGGAGCGTCCCATACCAACTTTATCTGCCCTGGTAATGCTTCAGAATCAACAGATGAACTTGCAATAGCAGTGGGAGCATTTGCTCCCCCTGATGTTTCGTATGTTTCTAGTTTATCATCACAACCTGTAATACAAGCTAATAAACCTGTTGTAATCCATATATATTTTAGTTTCATAATCTTCTATTTTTGAAATTTACATACCTTATTTATCCCAGCCTGGATTCTGTTTTAAATTCGGATTTTTCCGAATTTCACTATCCGGTATCGGATAGAAATACATTTTATCATCCCAAACCAATGCCTTGATACTGCGAGTATAGGTAAATGAATCATCAGAATTCTTAGTGATTAGCATTCTGCCGATACTAGTAAAACCACCTTCTTTCCAACGGCGTACATCCCAAAAGCGATGACCTTCAAAAGCTAATTCTACCATACGCTCATTTTTATATCGACTCCAGAAATCACTGGAGCTCATACCTTCGGGAAAATCAGGCATATCTACCCCAGTACGTTTACGAACCTTATTCACAGCCTCACGTGCAGTCATTGTCAATTCCGCATCCTTAATATCAGCAGAACCAAAATACTTAAAGTTAGCTTCTGCATAATTCAATAAGAATTCTCCAAGGCGGAAAGTTATCCAACTGTGACGTTTGCCACCAGAACTCGTACTAGCACTAATATCTGTAGCACCATCCACGTACTTCTTCACATAATAACCAGTAGGCGTTGCATAAGGCACCGGAGCAGCGTCTCTTCCACCTGTGTAGATCTCTAACGGATTGGGATTTGTATTGGGCCATTTATCACCATTCACCGCAATTGTCATAGCAAAACGAGGATCTCTTCCAGTATAGGGATCTTTCTGATTAGGTTCACCTCCATTTTTCATTTCATAGGCATCCACCAAGGTCTGAGTAGGACAATTGCCTGATTTAGCGTTTTCCATGCCAATAGGAAAATTTGTCCGTTCCGGATCGTCAGTATCGCCAACACGACGCACAAAAATCATCTCTGAGGCCTTCCAATTATCAGCCCCCCACAGATCCGTATATTTACCTAAAGTTATATTATTCTCCCCACAGTAATTAATGACATCCAAACTGGCTGTTGCAGCCCTTTTGTATAAGTCCCGATTTTCACTGTCATTGAATAATTTACTAGCGCAATACAGTGATGCACGCGCTTTCAGCGCTAATGCAGCACCGCGCGTCACACGCCCTGCTTCAGGGTTAGTACCACCTGCGGCATCATTATCCAGTTTGGAATAATCAACAGGTAATTGGGGTGCTACTGCATCACATTCACTTATGATAAAGTCAAAGACCTGTGACGCCGGCGTGCGTTCCAAACTGTTGGCTTCCGCCTCTGTCAGTACTTTCGTTGTAAAAGGAACATCGCCATAGGCACGTACTAATAAAAAATAGTAGTATGCACGCAACAAACGTACTTCATATTGATAACGTCCATAGCGCTTCATCTGCGCCTCATAATCCTGATTAAGTATCAAGTCGGAGAATTCCAAATTCAAACCATTCTCCAAGAAGTAATTAGCTGCACGAATCGGAGTGTAATAATTCCATTGAGATTTAGGATTGAGAGCAGTCCAATTACCATTTGTATAATCAAGTACATTAGAATAGTTTAATGCCATTTCTGCTTCATCGCAAGCAGAAGCCAATGAAGTTGTTCCCAGCAGATCATAATCCAAATAGGAATAAATGTTATTCACAAATGCAGCTGTACGTCCGAAGTCGGAAAATACATACTCCTTACCGTAGTTGGTATATTCGTGATAGTCCATCTTATCTGTACATCCGACCAATGCTACTGTACAAACAATACCGAAACATATATTCTTTAATTTCATATTGTAATTCTTTTTATATAAATTCTGTTATTTAGATACCTAACGATAAACCAATGTGTATAGAACGGGTAGCAGGCCAAACATCTCCAATCGCTTCCGGATCTGTAATATCAACTTTATCAATACTAAATAGATCAGTACCTCTCACATAAATCTTTGCCGTTCTCATTTTAATCTTATCCAGCCAAGAAGACGGTAAATTATAATATACCTCACAGTTACGTAACTTCAAAAAAGAACGGTCCTGCAACCATACAGAACTGGTTTGAGTATTATTCTCTACAGCCTCAGTTGTCAGACGCGGAAAACGAGCTGAAGGATTCTCTGGTGTCCAACGGTTGTCATACGCATATTGTGATATGGATGTATTGTTTATCAACGGACGATAAATACTGGAATTCAATAAAGCAGTATAGTTGCTTACACCTTGAAAATAAGCATTGAAACCAATCCCTCTCCATTCTAAACCGACATTAAAACCATAATAAATCTCGGGCCAAGCAGTACTATATCCCATAGGTATCATATCATTAGAGTTGATAACACCATCATTATTCACATCTTTATATTTGATATCTCCCGGTTTCACCGGACCAAATTGCTGAGGTGTACTATTATCAATGTCTGCCTGATCTACAAAATGTCCAATAGCTTGTAATCCCCAAATCTGTCCAAGAGGTTTCCCTTTTGCACTTAAATAATCATAGGCTTTGGGCTCTTCCAGATTTTCAATAATCTCACTACGGTTGAATGAGAATGTACCTCCTAAACGTAATTTAAAATCACCTAATTTCTTACTATAATCTACACCTAATTCCGTGCCCCAACTATCAACAATACCGGCATTCTTATAAGGGCTTGTGATACCCAACACAGCAGAATTCTGGCCGCCTGCACTTACCCAAATATCTGAACGTCTTTCATAAAATCCATCAATAGTAAATGTCAAGCCTCTCAATAACGACACATCCAAACCGACATTATATTTATAGGCCTTCTCCAGGGTACCATTCAAGGAAGGCAATGCACCTTCACTCCACCCGCTGTCACCACCAAAGTTATTGTTCACAGGATATCCACCTGCACTGCTACTCATTTTATCATACCAATAACCTTGATATGGAGTGTTATCTGTATTAATAATACCAAACGAAGCACGTAATTTCATGAAATCTATCACACTCTGATTTTTCATAAAATCTTCATTGGAAATAATCCATGACAATCCAACTGTAGGAGCCGGTAACCAACGGCTATTAGGATCCAGATTATTAGAGGCAGAGAACATCAATGTAAAATCTGCAAAATATCGATTATTATATCCATAATGAGTATACCAACCGGCACTTTGCGTATACAATGTCACATTGGTCCCATTTCTATCATCAAATTTATACGTGTATAACAACATACTATAAAGATCATGCTTGTCAAAACGACGTTTCCAATCCACATTCATCTGGAAATTGAAAGAACGATATTGCCAGTCCAGTTTAGAAGAACCGGAAGCATTGCTAACCGCACCTCCCGTAACATCAACTAAATCTACAGGTACGCCATCTTCCCAACGTGATACAGTCTGCATTCCCCATTTTTCTCCTCTGCGATAATCCTCCCAGTAAGAAGCTAAATTATCATAACCGATACGCATTGAAGCTCCCAATCCCTTTGTCACAGCAGATAAATCCTGACTTAATTTCATATCTGCATATAACGCACGGGTATGTCCCTTCGTATATCCATGTCCCTGTGCCAGATAAACAGGATTATAATCTCCGCTCCAAGTGTTATTACCACCCCACAGACCTTGTTCTGATTTAACAGGAAATGCAGCGGAAGGAACTGTATAAAGTTTACCAATCAAATTATCACCAGCAGAACTCGGTCTGCTGAACTCATTCAATACACCGGAAATATTCGCCTGCAAACGAGTTTTAGGTGCCAAATCAATATCCAAATTTGAACGAAAGTTTGCTCTGGAATATTTAGCCTGAGTAGAATATCCATCATTAGAATCTGCATTCTTGATAAAACCACGATTATTCTGCAGATTCAGCATCGTAAAATAACGCATCTTAGTAGAACCACCACGGAAAGTCAAAGTAGCGATATCAGTAGTTCCCTGATCACGGAACACCTCATCTGCCCAATTTACATTAGGATACAGATATGGATACTGCCCACTCTTAAAGGCATTCAGTTCATTCTGTGAGTAACGTGCAGACTTACCATCATTAGCCAAAGCCTCATTCATAGCATTGGCATAGGTAAAAGCATCTGCCATTTCAGGTATACGGGTCTGATAGTTAAACCCATGATCATAAGAGAAATTAATCTCACGAGTCTTGTATTTACCACGTTTAGTAACAATATTAACAACCCCATTTGCTCCACGAAAACCATAAAGAGCTACAGCCGCCGCATCACGCAAAATACTTACAGATTCCACCTCTTCCGGTGAAATATAATTTAATGCCTGATAAGCATTATCACGTTCCAATCCATCTACAACCAACAAAACGCCTTGATTGCTCAATGTTTTCGAACCACGGATAGCCATAGATGATATCTGTTCCCATACATCGCCCGTTTTTTGCATTGTATAAAGTCCGGTTACATTACCATATAAGGCATTACCCACATTAAAAGTGGAACGATTATCTATTTGGTCAGCATATACCGTAGAAACAGCTCCTGTGCTTTCAGCATTAGTCTGGCTCAGTCCAAAACCATAATTTACTTTTTCAGCAGAGAAATCCATAACAATCGTCATTTCCTTTCCATCTGCTACAGGTACTATTTTCACATCATCCTTTCCTGTACGTACCTTTAAAAGATTGTCCTTATCAGCAGTAATTACAAACTGACCTTTGCGATCGGTCGTAACCTGTACAAGCGAATTGTTTTCAACAGAAATCAATGCACCTTCTACCGGATTACCTAATTTGTCAATCACTTTACCGACAACATTTCCTTCTTCTTGCGCCCAGCCTTTCAGAGAAACGCAAGCAAATATTGCTAAAATTACTATTTTATACTTTTTCATGTTGTTCTTTTCTAATTTAACGGTTGTTCTTTATTTCTGTTACCAACCCGGATTTTGTGTCAGTCCATACCCCTTATTGATTTCTGCAACAGGGAATGCAGACAAGTACCATTTAGGGCTAAAGTTAGTCCACCAAGAACGTGCACTAAGAACAAAAGGCTCATAAGTAAATTCTGTAGGCCATGGGTATTGGGCAGAGTTACCATCCGAACCTGACCACGGTTTTTTGCCACTTCCATCATTACGATAAACTTTTAATCCATGAAGTTTTTTCTGAAATAAGTCAGCGCGTTTATAACGAATCATATCGAAAAGACGCACATCTTCAAAACCTAATTCACATGCACGTTCACGCAAGATTTCCTCTAACAAAGCATCCGAATTAGAAGTTAAATGCTTGTCAGGATTACACTCAGCCAAGCCTCCCAAGCCAACACGTCCACGTACAATATCCACCTGCGCGATTGCTCCCACCAAGTCATTCTTAGCTTTCAAGATAGCCTCAGCATAGATCAAATATAACTCAGATAAACGTAAATAAGGCCACTCTAAATAAGTACCATTAAAACTTCCTTTTCCTTCTTTCCAGAATTTATAGAGACGGAAACCTGTTGCAGTTTTATTAGTTTCCTTTTCTGTATCAGTCAGATTATCGCGTCCGCCTAACCACAATTCAGCACCGCGGCTATCATAAGAAGCACCATTCACCAACATAGTCTCGTACAAACGAGGATCACGTACAGGTTTATTCCGATCATTATTCTCAAAGAAAGGATCAGCTCCATCTGCAAGCATAACCTCTGGATCAAAAGCTTTACCGTCACTCATCGGGAACATTTCCATAAACTCTAAAGTCGGAGTATATCCACGATTGTTAGGCCAACCTTCTTCTGAGTCATTATTAGTTCCCCAATAGTGCCACCACTCACCACCATATTTACCTGTTACTCTGGTCGAAATCAATAATTCAGTGTTGTTTTCACGAATGAAATAGGCTTTATTAAAGGCCTCGCGATAATCAGTACCCGATGTCCCTTTAGCCTGTATCAAAGAATAGGCATTTCCCTGTTTCGCATTTTCTTCAAAGAAATTATAGCAAGCTTGCCAACACTGTTGCCACAAATCAGCATTATAGCCACCATACCAGACTTGTAAATTAGTTACTGCCTCTTGGGGAGGCTCTGTACAGTAGGGTTCATTATCATTGAACAGAGGACTTGCAGCAAACAGTAATATTTTACATTTCAATCCCATCGCAGCCGCTTTTGTAAAACGCCCCTGCCAATTATCCTCCTCAGTACCTAAGCTCCAGGGCATTGCAGAAGAAGCTTCATCCAACAGTCCTACCATAAACTTAACCGTCTCATCAACAGTACCTCTTGGTATTTCATATTCAGCTTCCACCCCATAAGTACCTCTTATAATAGGGAGTCCACCAAAATGACGGAACAAGTCAAAATAACGGGAAACAATAATGCATTTAGCCTCAGCCTTCAACCGCTCTTTCTCGTCTGTTTCCATATCGGGAACGCGGTCTACATTCTCTATAAACATCCATGAAGAGCGGATTGCAGGCCAGCAATCCTGTTTTAAATATCCAAAACGAGTATCACTACCTGTTTCATTGGCAGCAGTATATGAACCAGGATAATAATGTCGATTCACTCCATCCCATCCATTATGGCTTTGATAACAATCTGATAATGCTTCAAATACCCCGGTATTCATTTTAGAGGTCACATCGCCCCAATTATAAGGTAAACCGAAATACATTTTGCTATAAGTATTCCAAAGAAAAGCACGAGCATAATCAGCTTTTCCAAAGATTGAGTCTTGATTCAAATCACTTGTCGTAGGTGGTTTCTCAAGAAAACTATCACCAAACTTTATTTGATCTACGCATGATGCAAAGAGTATAGATACTCCTACAAATGCCATTATAAACCATTTAGTTAAATATTTCATATCTTAAATCTCTATTAAAAGTTATTGGATTTAGAAACCTACTTTCAAACCGATATTAAATACACGAGTCAACGGATAATTAGGACGGTCGCTCTGACGAGATTCCGGATCCCCCCAATCAAACCCTGTAATTGTCAACAAGTTATACCCATTAATATATAAGCGACAGTTATCCAATTTCATTTTTTTCATAAATGGAAAATCAAAATTATATCCGATTTCCACATTCTTCAGACGGAGATAACTTGCATTAATCAAGTAAAGGTCGGTTCCTCTATAGTTATTGGACGCATGTGAGTTTGAAGCACGTGGGAATTTAGCCGTAAATGTATCCTCCGAAGAACGCCACGTTGTTTCATATTGATAAAGCAACAAAGCTTTACTGTTTGTATCACCCAGCGGGCGTCTGAATTCACTTAACATACGATCCACATTCCAAGCCCCTGTCCATTGCATAGAGAAATCAAAATTCTTCCAAGAAAATCCTAAATTCAATCCGGCAGTATATTCTGGAATATCAGTGAAGCCGATATCTCGGGTTGCATCATCACCATTCAAAACCCCATCACCATTCAAATCTACGAAGACAGCATCACCAGGTGCTAATGTCATTCCGTGATCAGCAATAGGTCTTCCATATTCTGTTTGATAACGTTTATCAGCCGTTTCATCGTAAAAACCCCAAAACTTATACATAGAACGCGAACCTATACGACGTCCGGTTTCATACATCCATTCCTCATTCTGCGCCACTTCATTTTTGAAAATGATCTTATTGCGAGCAAATGACAAATTGAAATTAGCCCAATAGCGGAAATCATCATTCAGTTTATCGTTCCATTTTGCCTGTATTTCAAAACCTCTGTTTTCAGTCTTTCCTACATTAACAACAGGCAGTGTCATACCCAAAATGCCCGGTAAGTAATCAGGTGAAACAAGAATATCACGACGTTTTTCGATAAAATAATCAGCAGAAACGCTCAAACGCTCATTTAAGATATTAAAATCAATACCATAGTTTTGTTTTACAGCGGTCTCCCATTTTGCATCAGGATTACTCTGACTGGCCTCCCATGCACCTGGCTTCTTATTATTTACGTTCGTTCCAAAATAATATCCATCACCACTTCCATAAGAATATTTACCCGGCAAATACAAAAAACGATTGCTACCCATCCTGTCATTACCAACCATACCGACTGCGGCACGAACTTTAAAATAGCCAACGACTTTCTTTAAAGGTGCAAAAAATTGCTCCTCACTTAATACCCAACCAATAGAACCGGCAGGAAAGAAACCGTAACGATTCTCCGGGGCAAAGTTCTCCGAACCATTATAGCCGGCATTAAATTCTGCCATATAACGAGATTTCCAGTCATAAGTAATACGCCCTACAAGCCCCACATAACCAGAAGGTATATAATCATAAGTACCGCCCGGATAATATCTTTTAGATTGATTATAAAGTAATAATCCACTTACATTATGATCACCAAACTTACGGCTATAGTTCAGAGCCAATTCCATATACCAGTCGCGTGCCTTACTGTATCCGCCTTCACTATAGCTGGTTTGAGTATCAGAGCCTTCTTTACGATACGCAATGCCATTTTCCGTAATTACCGGAGTATATTTTGCTTTGGATGAGCTTGCAACTTTAGTTGTCCCATAACTAGAATTATAAGATCCTTTTAATTTAAGGGAAAGTCCTTTAGTTACAAAATCCAATTTCTGATCAAGGATCATATCCAGATTCAAAGTGTTAGTCGTCGTATTACGAAAACCCTTACCATAATATGATTCCAAGCCATCCACCATATTCAAAGAAATATACTCTTGATTAGTGACAATACGTTTACCATCTACAATACCTGCCCCAGCAAAAGGAACTGCCCAGTAAAGTTTACGAAACAGCTGATTTTGGTCTTCACCAGACTCCGGCGTACGCTTTGTATCTACACGTCCCCCAATATTGACAGACAATGTAGTAGATTTCGTTACGTCAAAATCAAGATTGGCGCGATAATTATAGCGCTTATAATCAAAATTCGCATTGTTATCCGCACCCAGTTTCTTGAACATACCACCTTGTGTAAACAAACCTGTAGAAACAAAATAGCGCATATTATTTGTTCCACCGGAAATATTCACATTATGCTGTGACTGAAATGAAGCTTTGTTCATACAATAATCAATCCAATTTATATCTGGATACATAATCGGATCAGTATGATCTCTGAAAGCAACCAATTGCTCATCTGTGAAAGTCGGCTGTTCTCCATCATTAATCTTCATCATATTATAATAGTCCGCATATTGATAGGAATTCGCAAAATCCAATTCTTTCGTACGGACATTGACACCAGCGGAAGTTGTAAATGATATTTTAGCTTTACCTTCGGCACCACGTTTAGTAGTAATCAAAATAACACCATTTGCACCACGTACACCGAACACGGCTGTGGCAGAAGCGTCTTTCAAAACAGTAATACTTTCTATTTCGTTCGGGTCTATTTGCGACATATCACGCTCTACACCATCTACTTGAATCAGCGGAGAGGCATCTTGCCACGTAGCTACACCACGAACATAAATATCTGCCGCATCAGCACCTGGTTCACCAGAGTATTGTACTGAAGAAATACCCGTCACCTGACCAGAAAGAATATTAGAAATTGAACCGGCTGGCGTTTTTAATAAATCATCCCCCTTCATTGAAGAAATAGCACCTGTTATTGATACTTTTTTCTGAGCACCATAAGCTACAACCTCTACCTCGCCTAACATTTGCGAGTCTTCTTCCAATACTATATTTAGACTAATACCTTTTTTAATAGGAACTACCTGTTCCTTATACCCAATAAAACTAAATTGTAATTTACCCCCAACAGGAACCTCCAACATGAAATTACCATCAATATCGGTAATGACACCAGTGGCTGTGCCTACCACCATCACATTAGCACCAATAATTGGCTCACCGTTAGTATCCTTGACTGTACCAGTCACTTTTACTGTATTTTGCTGCATGCCTTCTGAAGAGAAAGCTTCGTTACTATATCCCTTAAGAGGGACAGATAAAAACAAAAACAATAAAATTGCAACTGGAAATAATCGACATAATTTTTGAGCCTGTCGTTTACAGAAATTTTCTTGCTTTTCCATTAGCAACAATTTTAAGATTAAACATATATTTAATTATTAAGTCTCATTATATAGCCCTTACTGGACAGAACGGCTAGGGAAAAAGATAATAGTATCAATTATCTCTCCTGTTTTCTTACTTACGAATTCAAAAAAGACCGGAACAGGATAAGCAACCTTAAACTCATAAAATCCAGTATTAATTTCTTCATAATAGTATGGAGTTGTACCTATTTGAGAGAATTGTACATTAACATTTTCCAATACCTCACTCCCAACAAAGAATAATGTAGTAGCATCCGGATATATATTCTGCGTATAATCAGTATACTCTGATATTTCCGGAGTTACTCTGCCATTCGGCAAAGTATAAGAATACTGTTTCCACCACCCATTCCTTATGCGTTTCTTTAACTCTGCATCACTATATTCAGTTGCAGCTAATAAACTAAAGTTACTGATTGAATCTGATTCAATCAACTCATCTGTAACAGCCCTTGTGTCGGATGCCAATTCAGGCAATGCACCTTCATCCAATCCAGTAATTGTAGCATCGTCACTACACCCTGTAAAAAGACTAACAGACATTGCAGCAACAAAAAGTACTGTAATCAATTTGCCTCTTTTGTTTTTCATGTTTCTCATTAATTTTAAGATTAAACATTGGTTTGTTATTTACAACAAGAACTAAAAAAATCTCTATTATTTTCATTCTTGATTGCGACACAAAAGTATGGGGGCAAAAAGCAATATGCCTTCTACAACAGCCCAAACAGATGCTAATTTGTCTCATGACACAATTTTCTACATGAAATGAAACATTATTCTACATAAGTTTTCAAATGTGAGAGAGTTTTAAAAGAAATGTATAAAACGAATAAACGGGTAAGTAACACAATAAGACTGCAAGAACAACATTCCATTTTCCGGAAGTTGTTCTTGCAGTATAAAAGACAAGATGGTTAATAAATATATGCTCTATGTTTCCGGAACATCATCTTCCACTGTGCCATTCGAAGTAAAGCGCTCCATATATTCGGAAGGTTGCATACCAAACTCTTTCTTAAAACTATTACTAAAATAACGCGGATCATTATAACCCACAGCATACGCCAATTCTGAAATACGAATATTCTTCTTCTCTTCCATTATACGACAGGCTGCTTTCATACGAATATTCCGGATAAAGGAAACATAAGTAAGACCGGTCAATGACTTCAACTTCCTGAAGAAAGTCGATTTAGCCATATACATCTCCTCCAACAGCTTCGCCTGATCAAAATCCGGATCATCCAAATGACGATGCACACAATCAATAGCCCGTTGCAGGAAATCCTCATCAACACTGGTGTAATTCAATTCTTTAGCTTCAAATACCAACTGTTTCTTGAAGTCCTTTCCCATACGTTCACGGCTCCGAAGCAAGTTGGAGATACGTGCATGGAGAACACTCAGATTGAAAGGTTTACTGATAAAGCCATCAGCACCGGACTCATAAGCCTCAACCCGGTCTTCCTCCTTATTCTTAGCCGTCAGCAAAACTACAGGAATATGGGATGTTTCAAACTTATTTTTAATATACTGGCAGAATTCAATGCCATCCATCTCAGGCATCATTACGTCAGAAACAATCAGATCGATCTCTTCCTGCTCTACCACATCTATAGCTTCCTTACCGTTATTAGCTGTGTAAACCATATAATCCGCACCCAACAATTTCGTCATTAACTGCAATAACTCTTCATTGTCCTCAACAATCAGTAAAGAGTACGAAGACCGGATAGCAGTCGGCTCGGCTTGTTCCTCACTATCATCATCAGAGACATTTTCGCCAAACTCATCTGATAACAGTTCTTTCTTTGCTTCTTCCGCATCTGTCGGCAGACTTTCTTCTATTTCTTCCTCCGCATACGAATTACGAAGAACCGGGAAGTTTACAATAAACAATGTACCTTTTCCTTCTTCACTTTCTACCGTAATAGTGCCATGATGCAGCACTACCAAATCGCGAACCAATGACAAACCGATGCCGGTTCCAATAGTCTTGAACTTCCGGTAATCTCCTTCATAAAAGCGTTTGAAAAGGTTCTTCTGGGCTTCTGCTGATATACCGGGGCCATTGTCTTTCACCACTAATCGTGCTGTTCGGTCTTCATTTTCAGACAGTTCCACACTGACCAGACCACCGGCACGATTATATTTAGAAGCATTAGACAGTAAATTATAGAGTATCTTATCAAGTTTGTCCGGATCAAAATAAGCGTTGAAAGGATCGGGTGAACATGAAATCTGAAACTGAATATCTTTCTTCTTCATCAACGGGCGGAAGCTATCCAGACTGCGATGTACAAATTGCGTAAGGTCACCTTCGGAAACCCGCAGCTTAAGATTTCCTGTCTCCGACTTACGAAATTCAAGGATTTGTTGCAGCAAACGTATCAGGCGATTGATATTGTTATTCATCACTCTATATTGCTCCTTATACGTGGGTGCGGTCCGTCTCAGCTCATCCACCGAAGCAGAAAGAATGGTTAACGGAGTCAGTAGCTCGTGAGTAATATTAGTAAAGAATTGTAATTTAGCATGATTAACCTCTTCTGCCTTAGCTTGTTCCATCTCACGCAAATGCAGAGCATTTCGCAAACGGATTCGATTACGTATCACCCGGAAAGTATAATAGATAATAACACAAACACATATAATATATAAGGTGTAAGCCCACCATGTTTTCCAGGGAGGCGGTAAAATAACGACTTCCATCCGGAGCATCTCATCATCCCAAATGCCATTGGCATTAGAAGCTTTCAATTGGAAAGTATAAGTTCCGGGCTTCAGGTTATTATAATAAGCAAAACGCTTGGCCCCACCCGTATATTGCCAGTCAGAATCGAAACCTGCCAACTGATAAGCATACTGGTTTCTCTCCGGATTAGCATACTCCAATGCCGAAAATTCGATGCTGAAATTATTATGCCAATGGTCCAGCTGTATCTCATCTGCAAAAGCAGGTGAAAGTTCTGAAATCTCCATTCGCTCTTTAGCTGGCAGATTTCCCCATGACTGATTGAAAATCTTAATGTCAGTCACTATCACAGAAGAAGAAAAAGGCTGTTCCTGCTGATTCTCAGGATAAAAACTATTATATCCCCGGTGTCCGCCGAAGAACATTTCACCGTCAGCTGCAACCGCCTGGGCACTACGAATAAATATATTGTCCTGCAAACCATCTACTGTGGTGTACAAACGGAATGTCGCACTTTCCAAGTTATCCGATAGGGCAAGTTTTATCAATCCGGCATTCGTACCCAACCATAAATCACCCTCTTTATCACTCCTGATACTGACAACTGCATCTCCCGGAAGATTCCATTTCGCATGTACCGGAAGAAAAGTGTCGGTTGCTTCATCATACAGATTCAGTCCACTGCCTCCTGTTCCTACCCAAATGCGTCCTTTGGCATCTGTGTAAAGACAATCGGCATACACACTGTTGAGCTTTCCATTCGTAGCAGAATAACATGAAACGGTATAGCTCCCTTTTTCATCACAATGAAGCCGAAAAACTCCATGTGTATTGGAAGCCACCCACATATCTCCGTCATTTCCTTCGGTCATATACATAGTCGGAACGTTTCTCATCTGGCTATTTCCTACTTGCAAAGTATCCAGCCGCACCGCTTCTCCATCCATTGTACGCATTGAAACTCCATTACGCGTAGCAAACCAAAGGTTGTGCTTTGAGTCTTCATAGATATGAAAAACACAGGAACCTGCCAACCACGGCGCATCCTGAGCATAATAATTCCTCACCCTCTGTGCCACAGGCGCCTTCTTATCTACCTCATAAACTCCTCCGTCATAAGCTGCAATCCAAATATGTCCCGTTACGGAATGTTGCATCATAGACATTACCGTAGAAATACCACGATAACGGTCGAATTCAGGCATTTGAGTATAATAAGTAAATTTCCCGGTTTGACGATTCTTCACCCCTAATCCATAAGTTCCTATTCCCAGCCAAAGTAATCCTTCATCATCCAGCAAAATACTGCGAACCGAAGTAGTCTTTAGCATTCGTTTGACTTCCAACAACTGATCCCAATAGAAATCAGCTTTCCGAGTACTCACTTTGTTTACACCTCCACCAATCATACCTACCCACATCAGTCCCTGACGATCACGCAAAAGGGAAGCCACTTCGTCACTGGCTATAGAACTATCCGATTCACTGGGATAATAATTACTGAAAGTCTCAGCACCCGTGTAATTCCCTGTCAACGGAAGTACACTGAGTCCTTTACGGGTTCCTACCCATAAAGAATGAGTATTAAGATCTTCGGATAACGCATAGATAATATCATCCGAGATACCGGCAAGGTTCTTTTCATCATACCGATAAGTAATCCAAGTGGTCTTATCCGGCTGGTAGGCATCTTTCAACAAAACCAAACCGCCACGCCAAGTACCTACCCAAATATTCTTTTGGCTGTCCTGAAATACATAATGAGCAGAGTTTTGTTCATTCAACCGCGGGTATCTGAAATATTTCCCGGTTTTCTTCTCATAACGATACAACCCTGCATCCCATGTTCCAATCCAAATATCTCCCCGGTCATCTTCAAACAGAGATTTGATGGCAGTCCTGGGCATCACATTCCCTGTATTTTCGCCACCATGGCATAAGAAATCATCTTTATCTTCCTGATACTCATACACTCCCCAATCTGTTGCAAACAGAATACGTTCATCACTGGTTATCAGGACTTGAGGGATACTATTACCATTCATCTCCGGATGATCTATTTTCCGTATCGCACCCGTTTTCTTGTCCAAAACATTCAGACCACTGTAAGTACCAATCCAAAGACGGTGTTTTGCATCCTCTGCCACACAGAAAACATTATTATTGGTCAGCAAATCAGTGCGAAAAAGATTGGATTTATAAGTAGTAAGAGAATAACCATCATATTGGAAAAGTCCATTACGGGTAGATATCCAGATATATCCGTCGCGATCCTGATAGACAGATTGCACATCTTTACTGGGCAAACTGTTCAATATGGATGAAGACTTAAACACCAGAGTATTTGGCTTAGGTGTTGCGATGGCCTGACATACCAAAGGGAAAAATATTCCAAAGCAAAATACAAAACTCCAGATTTTTTCTTTCATTGTAAACATTACCTTCATGGTTAACTCGGTTTAGAATATAATTAATAAAGCCCGACAAATATACGTAAATATATCTAAAAGTATCTTATCCATTGGTAATATTATATTTCAATAATTCTATATCGGGACGTACCCGGGATGTACTTGCTCCGTACCAAGTCCGTAGTTTCTCCGTCCAGAGGTACTTCTGACCGAAGAACGTACGGAGCAAGTACGGTCCAGATACGATTCGGATAAGGAGCTGATAAGCCCCAAAAGACAATATTGATCTAAATTTCACCCTTTTTGGCACTAAAGTAGCCGTTTACATTGCAGAGAATACCTTTTCTTTGCAGAGAAAAATAAATAAGAATATTCTTACCATGTAATACACACGCAATGATGAAAATTGTATTCTCAAAAATGACCGGAGGATTATTACTATTTACTTTATTAGTTTCATTAAAAGTAAATGCCTCCCTGCCACAGGCTAAAAATGATTCCGTATTTCATTTAGTACAACCGGACTACAAGTTGAGTCCTCTCACCGGTATGACTCGCCAACATTGGCTTGATGCTGCAACCTATTTACTGGACGGAGCATTCAGCTACATCCACACACCGGACGATCCGATGCATTTCCCGAAACAGCCGGGAAAGAGTTATCCAACAGATGGAAAACCTAATAAAACGGAGAATTTGGAGGGACTTTGCCGCACTATGTTCGTAGCAATTCCGCTACTAAAAGAAAATCCGGATCTGGTGTTGAATGGAATCAAAGTCGGAGATTATTACCGGCAACAGTTACGCAATATGAGTGATCCGTCGAAGTCCGGATATATTCAGCATCTCAAAGGCGGGCCAAGCCAGACGCTTGTTGAGTTCGGAGCACTTGCCCTGTCACTTACCGTGATGCCTGAAATTATCTGGGAACCATTGACTCAAAAGGAGAAAGATGATCTTGCCGCATTGATGCTTAGTTATGGCAACGGGCCTACAATCGGTTCTAACTGGCGCTTCTTCAATATATTCGTCATGTCTTTCTTCAAAGATCAGGGTTATGAAGTCAAAGACGGTTATATGGATGAATTGCTGCAAAAATCACTGGCACAATATCGTGGATATGGATGGTATAATGATAGTCCGGCCTATGATTATTATAGTATGTGGGCTTTTCAGATGTATGGTATGATTTGGGCGCATTACTACGGTGAGAAGTTCAATCCGGAAGCCGGACGACAGTTTGTCAGCAACTTCCGTGACCTGGTCCCTAATTATCCCTACATGTTTGCCGAAGATGGAAAAATGAATATGTATGGACGCAGTATTACGTACCGTATAGCTGCCGCTGTGCCCTTCCCGCTGATGGGGTGGCTCAATGATCCGTCTATCAACTATGGCTGGATGCGCCGCATTGCCTCTTCCACCTTGCTCCAGTTCCTTGAAAATCCTGCATTAATGGAAGACCGGGTACCAACACTGGGGTTTTATGGGGCTTTTGAGCCTGCCGTACAGATTTATAGCTGCCGTGGCAGCGTTTACTGGATGGGAAAAGCGTTCCTTGGATTATTATTGCCTGCCGATAATCCGTTCTGGACAGCTATTGAGAATAACGGAGCTTGGGAAAAAGAATTTCAATCCGGCAAAGTATACAATAAGTTTATGGAAGGTTCCAATACTTTAGTGACCAACTATCCCAATAGCGGTACTTCGGAAATACGTGCATGGTGCCATGAAAGGGTTGCCAAAGACTGGCAGAAATTCCGTTCTACCGAAAATTATAATAAACTGTCTTATAACACTGCATTCCCCTGGATGGCAGACAGCCCAGATGGTAAAGTGTCCATGAACTATGCTGTACTGAATGACAAACAAGAATGGGAAGTATTGCGCCTCTATACATTCAAAAAGTTTGAAGATGGAATTTATTACCGAGATGCAGAACTTGAAACAAACCCGGAAATCAAATTCCGACTGGCAGATATTCCGCTTCCTAACGGTATTCTGCGTGTAGACAAAGTTTCTTTCCCGCTTACGACAGAATTACGTTACGGACACTATTCATTACCGGAATTAGAAAGTCACATTGTTACAAAGGAACAAAAGGCCGGAGGATACACTGCCTACTGCATGGATAATGGTGCCTATCAAACAGCGCTTATCAATCTCCAGGGTTGGTCGGAAGTGGAATTTGTACAGACTGAAGGACTACATCCGGTAAGTAATAAATGTTCTGTAATCAATGCAGCCACAACTCATTCCGGTGATAAAGTCTTTATCACACTACAATTATGGAAAAAGAGTGGCAAGCCATTTACTAAAAAGGAACTGACACCTGTAAAGTCCTTTAAACAGACCGGAGACACTATAACCATTTATTTCTCTGACGGGACGGTAAAGACGGTTTCTCTCTCCTGATATAAGTTTCGGAAGGAATAGTTATCTTTGCCGCCAAAGTAAGAGCTACGAAAGCTCTTCTACAGAAACAATATAATTATGGCAGGCATCTACATACATATCCCCTTCTGCAAGACACGTTGCATTTATTGCGATTTCTATTCCACTACACGTTCGGAATTGAAATCGCAATATATCCGTGCCCTTTGCCGGGAGTTGACGGAACGCAAGGAATATCTGAAAGGGGAAGCTGTTGAAACCATTTATTTCGGTGGAGGTACACCGTCACAGTTATCGGAGGAAGACTTTAAGGAGGTTTTCAAAACGATTGAACAGGTTTACGGAATGAGGGAAGCAACAGAAATAACGCTTGAAGCAAATCCCGATGACCTTACGGAAGAATATATCGGAATGTTGCACACTCTACCGTTCAACCGCATCAGCATGGGAATACAAACTTTTGATGATGCAACACTGCAATTATTGAACAGACGACACAATGCCACACAAGCCATAGAAGCAGTAAAACGCTGTCGGCAAGCAGGTTTTCAGAATATCAGCATCGATTTAATTTATGGTTTGCCCGGAGAGACTGAACAACGTTGGGCACAGGATTTACAGCAGGCTGTCAGTCTTGATGTAGAGCATATTTCAGCCTACCATCTGATTTACGAAGAAGGTACACCACTTTACAAAATGCTGCAACAGCACTCTGTATCTCAAGTGGATGAGGACAGTAGCCTGAACTTCTTCTCCACATTGATAGACACCCTTTCTGCCGCTGGATACGAACACTACGAAATATCCAATTTCTGTAAACCCGGAATGTACTCCCGACACAATACTTCTTATTGGCAAGGTATCCCTTATCTGGGATGCGGCCCGTCCGCACATTCCTTTGATGGAGGCTCGCGCGAATGGAACGTAGCCTCACTAAATCAGTATCTTTCATCCATAGAACAAGGGCAACGCCAACACGAAACAGAACAACTGGACACACAAACCCGCTACAATGAATACATCATCACAGGTATGCGCACAATGTGGGGAATATCCACTGAAGAGCTGAAAAAGAAGTTTGGCGACCGACTTTGGAAATATTGTTTGGAACAAGCCAGTTCTTATCTGGAAAATGGAAAATTAGAGTTACATAACGATCGGTTAAAGCTAACCAGAGAGGGTATTTTCATCTCAGACGGTATCATGAGCGACCTCTTGGACATAGAATAATTGTGAATTTCAACTACGCTACAAGAAAGTGAAGTTAGGATGTCAATAAAATGATGGATATTTAATTTGAAACTCTTACCTTTGTCCGCTGATTACATGAAACGACAATATGACAGAACAGGAAGTCAGAAGGTATCTACGGAAAATGAGCGAGCAGGATTCGCAAACTGCTTTCCGGGATTTTTATGATATGACGTATGACCGTCTGTTCCGTATTGCTTATTACTACACTCACCACGAAGAATGGTCGCAAGAGATTGTGCTCGATGTTTTCATGAAACTCTGGGAACACCGTAAGCAATTATTAGAAATTACCAATATCGAAGATTACTGTTTCATACTCGTAAAGAATGCCTCTCTCAACTATATAGAAAAAGAGGAGCGCCGCCCCACCCTATCAACAGAAACCCTACATGAACACTCCGATCAAGCAGTATCACCTGAAGATACTCTGATCAGCGAGGAGCTTTTTTCCCGCTATGTAAAAGCTCTCGACCGGCTACCGGAACGTTGCCGTGAAGTCTTCATCCGCATCCGCGAAGAAAAACAAACCTATGCACAAGTAGCAGAAGAGTTGGGCATCAGTACAAAAACGGTGGATGCGCAATTGCAGAAAGCAACCATTCGATTGAAAGAAATACTGCTCTAATAAGTAACACATTCTTTTTATAACTCTCTATGCTCCCCAACCTCGTTTGAATGTTTCCCTATATATTCACTGGGTGTCATTCCGTATAATTCTTTGAAAGACCTGGAGAAAAGAGTAATACTGGAAAAGCCAGTCAATGAAGCAACCTCTGTTACACTATAGCGTTTATAAATCAACAAATTAGCTGCTTGTTTCAATCTTACATTACGTATTAAATCACGTGTACTTTGATTGGTCAATTCTTTCAATTTACGATGTAGATGCACACGGCTGATCCCAATTTCTTTAGCTATCATTTCTACCGTAAGTTCCGGATTGCTAATATTTCGGTTGATAATATTCATTACCTTATCTAATAGTTTATTGTCTGTAGATTGCATATCAACCATCTGATTCTTAACCTCTTGTTTCTGGCTCCCACCAAAACAATTACGCAACATCTCCCTCCCTTTCACTATATTTATAACCGTCTTTCTTAGAATATCAATATTGAATGGCTTGATAATATAGGCATCAGCTCCCATATCCAGTCCTTCCATATTATCTTCTTCACGTGTTTTCGCAGTCAGCAATATGACAGGTATATGATTAATATTAACATTTTGTTTAATCTTATGACACAAAGTCAATCCATCCATTTCCTGCATCATAATATCACTGATAACCAGATCAGGAGTTTGCCTTAATACTATGGATAAGGCTTCTCTGCCATTAGTACTCTCCATCATATGAAAATCCGGAGCAAGTTCCCGACAAATATATTTACGGATTTCCTCATCATCATCCACTATCAAAACCTTATACTTGCTTTTTGATTTTAGCTTTACCTCCTCATCCGTACTTATAGTATCAGACAAAATGAGCATTTCCTTAGAAGGAGATAAAGCAGACTTCTCATTTTCATCTATTTCTTTCGAATTTAGATGCTTATTTCCAAGTGGTAAACGAACAATAAACCTACTACCTTTACCATTTTCATTATTTTCAACCCGTATTGTTCCATGATGCAACTTGACCAATGAATGTACCAAATGCAACCCAATACCAGTGCCTATGTTAGAGTTATTCAGATGATTCCTGATCTGATAAAAACGTTCGAAAATTTGATTCATCTCACTTTCATCAATACCAATGCCTGTGTCCGCCACAACAAACTCAAAATAATGCTGCAATGGAACGGGGGCTTCCATATCTTCTCCCGTTCGCAGGTATATATCAATTTGCCCTTGCTCGGGTGTAAACTTGAAAGCGTTTGACAATAAATTCAGAATGATCTTATCAAAATTCTTAGGATCTACCCATACATTAAGCCTTTCCTGCTGTACATGAAAATTGAGAGAGATATGTTTTGCATTAACCTGATATTCAAAAGTAGATTGAAGGTCTCTGATAAACTCTACAATCTCTATCTCTTGAAATTTCAGAAGCATTTGTCCTTTATCGATCTTCCGGATATCCATCAATTGGTTAACCAGATCAAGAATACGTTTCGAATTTCGGAACATGATACTATAAGACCTCTGCCGATCAGCATCGCTATCTGTCATCATTAGCTTCTGTAGTGGACTGATTATAAGAGACATCGGTGTGCGTATTTCATGAGATATATTGATGAAGAATTGGAGCTTTGCCTCATTAATCTCCTCTGCACGAGCATGTTCAATCATTTGTTGACGGATCTGATAGCGATTACGAATCTGCATAAGAATCAGATAAATGGCTAATGCCAATAAAATGACATAACATAATTTTGCCCAATTCGATGCATACCATGCCGGAGATATCAGGATTGTAATCTCTTTAATATTCGAAAGCATATTATGATCCCCGGCCCGTACTCTAAGATTATAAGTACCAGGAGGAAGATCGTTGAATGAAATACGATTTATATCATTACGCAGCACCACCCAGTCACTATAATTCATGGAATACATATATATAAGCCGTTCGGGACTATTCAATTCCATAGTGGCAAATTCGATGCTGAATGCATTGTCCTTATGAGCCAAATGAAACTTTTGCGCTTCAAATACCGGCCGATCAATAATTTCATATCTACCTGATTTCATCCCTTTTCTCACGGGAGTATTATGAATATAGAAATCAGTAATACGAATATTCCATTTTTTTGCAGGATCAGTAATTTCTTGCGGATTAAAGTAAGTAACCCCATTCACTCCTCCAAACCAGAGAGTACCATCAGCATCTTTGAATGAGGCATTTTTACTGAACTCATTACCTTGTAATCCATCACTTACATAATAGTTAATAAATTTATGATTATGCTTATTGAATTGAGAAATACCGGCATCCGTACTAATCCATAAGAAACCTTGATTATCTTCTTGAACAGCATACACTACATCACTGGGAAGCCCGTCTTGTGCAGTGTAAAGCGTCAGTTTATCGGTTTGTGGAGAATAGTTATATATTCCTTCTGATGTACCCGCCCAGATCACTCCTTCCTTATCCTGATGCAAGCAATGTACTATGACTTTAGGTGATATATAGGAAATATTAAATGGACTTGTATTCAAATCAACACATATCAGCCCATCATAACCTCCGATATAAAGTTTATTGTCTTTGGAATATAATACGCTACTTAACCACAAGTAAGAATCGGGAGGAGTAACCTGTTCTGTTTTTCCACTCTTCAAATCGTGGCATAACAACCCTGCCCCCATTGTAGCTATCCATAATCGTTTCCTATTATCCTCGGCAAATGCATATACACGTTGTACATGTTTACCATTAGCATCAACCAGATTATCAAGATATGTACATCGGCCTGTATTACGGTCTATTTTCCCCATGCCGTTGGTAAAAGAACCGAACCAAAGATTGTGCTCCGAATCTTCATATAACGTAATGATGATGGCAGGAACAGAGCTCGAAGTGTTTTCATGTACAAAATGTTCTTTTTGCTCTAATTCGGGAGTGATTACATAAATGCCGTCATTGTCAGTACTTACCCATAAATCATTATTATGATCACGAAGCAGGCTGGTAACACAATATGATCCTATTATATTACTATTCACATCTTTAGATCCTATATACTTGAACCCATTTTGCACAGTGGGAATCATCACCACTCCTTTTTGATAAATAGCAAGCCAGAAGTTGCCTGCATAGTCTTTAAGAAGAGAGTGTACCTTAGCGTTTGTAACATCAAAACAACTATTGCTGAATTGAGCATCTGTAATCTCGTTGGTTCTACTATTATAGACTTTAACTCCTTCTCCATCTGTTCCCAAATAGAGTATATCCTGAGAACTCTGATATATTGTTTTGATAAACAGATTATATTGTCCTTTATAAGGTATGGGAATAAAACTATCATGAGTGCGGTCATACCTAAAAAGTCCATTGCCCATACTTATCGCATAGATATTACCTTTATAATCTTCACATACATCAATTATTGGAGTTCCTTTTTTTTGTATCAAATATTGTTTTCCCTTTCCAGCAGGAGTCAAACGATAAATACCATTTTCACCCGCAGTCATCCATATCTCTCCTGTAGTAGTTTCTATAACAGCCCCAGTCATGGAAGTCGGAATATCCAGCAATAATGGCTTTACAATCAGTTCATCATCTTCAATAAAGAGTTGACAGAGTTCATTGCCGGACACCCAGATATCTCCATTTTTTCGTTGCAGAAGAGCGGATATATTACTATTAAAGACTTCTCCATTTTCGCGTCGGGCGGGGAGAGTGAAGCTATCACGGGCTGCATCATATATTTGTAACCCGTTACATGTTCCGACAAAAAGCCGTCCTTTGGCATCCTCAAATAAAGTTCGTACGTAATTATGAGACAAAGAATGGGGATCATTGGGATCATGTTTGTATATAGTTACTTTCGCTCCATCATATCGATTAAGGCCGTTTTCTGTGGCAATCCAAATAAATCCGTTTCTATCTTGATATAGTTTATTGATTAAGCTGTTTGAGAGTTCCCCATCTGTGGTAAAAACTTTGCCAGATTGTCCATAACCAACTATGGATATCCACAGGCACAAAATACAGAGTATATTTTTGATCTTCATAGTAGTGCAATAAGATTTGCAAAGATAATAAATATCACCTAAAATTTATATTTACCAAATGTAAAAATAGAATAAGACAACTCTGGCTGCCACTTTACCCACAATACAAATTTATAAAATTCGGGACAGACCTTTTGCCTGCCCCGAACTGATAAAAATACCTATTGAAAACAATTCCAATTCTATAAACTACCTTAGTTCATATTCATTCACAAGAATCAGTTCATATCATTACCTTTCAGATTGGAATTATTACTCAGTTCTTCTTCAGGGAAGGGATAATACATAGCCTTTTCACTCCACCCCAATGCCTTCAATGAGTCAAGCCATTTAGAATCAGCCAGCCCCCAACGAAGAAGATCAAAATAACGGAGATATTCACCACAGAGTTCTACAAAACGTTCATGAACAATGATGTTTTTAATCGTATTCATCGGAACGCCGTTGATAACTTTATCGCTGGCCAACAGTTCATCTACATTGGGAATATATCCCGGTTCATGCTGATACCACAGATGTGGCTGTTCAGAAGGAACAATCTTATTAGCACGGTCGCGAACCTGCTGAATATAATACTTCGGTCCTGTAGGATCAGTTATTGACTTATTATCATTGCCTGCTTCGCTCAGACATTCAGCATACATCAACAGTACATCCGAATAGCGCATCAGGCGGGTATTAATTTCATTATCAGCATCAGCAATCTGATAATCCGGACATTCTTTACGGGTCCCGTACAGGTGTTTATCCGAAGATAGGTGTGCATACATATAATCCCAATCGGCCACAGTACCATCAAGCTGAGTGTAATAAGCACCCCCCGGACACCACATCGTCATAAATTTACGCGGGTCACCCTCTTCAAATTCATCATATGTACGTTGGTTTGGAGCAAGATTCCACCAAGAGCCACCGGTTCCGTCAGGCACACCAATTTCCTGCCATCTCCAGGAATCAGACTTGTCGCCTCCCAGCCAATCAGGGCCATTGAACATCTGTATCTCAAACACAGACTCTATATTATTCTCATAGTCTGTACCCCACATAGAGTTCTCACGATAATTATCCACCAGTTTATATTCCCCGCTGTCTATTACCTTTTTCAACTCAGCTTCCGCTTTTCCAAATTCCGCAGCCTGTCCGCGTTCCAGAATGGGGCGATACAAATAGGCTTTTGCCAAGTAAGCTTGTGCAGTTCCCTTAGTAGCACGCCCTTTATTGGCAGCATCGGCATAAAGCGTACTTCTCAATGGCAGTAATTCGGCTGCCTTTGCAAAATCAGCAATAATCAATGCATAAATCTGTCCTTTTTCCGCATTGCCTGGATAATACTCTGATGCATCGGATACAGGATGATCCCAATAAGGAACCGTTTCGCCAAATAATTGAACCAAATGCATATAATGTAAAGCTCTTAAAAAATAAGCTTCACCTAACAGGCGATCTTTTTTGGCCTCATCTATTGTTCCTTCAAAGTGTGTAATTTTCTCAATAGCTATGTTAGAAGCAAATACGCCATTAAAAAGATCTTGCCAGGAGCTTTTCAGCAGTCCTTCATTAGCCGGAGTTGAGTAAGTATCTTGATACAGGTTAGGCCACTTGAATGTTTTATCAAAATCATCACCAGGAGCCAATAAATTGTAATACAAAGCTCGTGCATAGCCACCTTGATTCTGTCCTATCAAAGCTTCATAAGCCGGGATAATGGATGCTTCAAGTTGAGCTTCGGTAGTATAATAAGTGTCTACTGAAAGCTGTTCCGGATTGTTCAAATCCATGTTGGGCACGCAGCTGCTTACAATGGAGACAGCAGACAGTGCAACGCAAGTACGTAATGTATTTTTAAGTGAAGTCATATCTTTCTATTATTTAAAAAGTCAATTGTAAACCCATGTAAAACTCACGCGTATTAGGGAAAGTCGGATCCCAGAGAGACATACCATCAACACCTCTTGTCAGATTTTTGCCGCTGTATCTATCCTGATCACCTACTTCCGGGTCATATCCCTTATATGAGGTGATAGTAAGCAGATTCTTAGCACCTACGTAAAGTCTCAGATGCTCAATGCCAAATCGACTCAGAAAAACCTTCGGAAAAGTATAACCCAATGTCAAGGCTTTCAAACGAAGATATGAACCGTCTTCTACATAACGATCAGAAAGTTTACGATTCTGATTGGGATCACCGATCACTGCACGAGGAATATCCGTATCCGTATTCTTCGGGTAGAATGTCGTAACACCTGAAATAGGATTGACGAAAGTGAGATCTTCTGCCCGGTAACGGTTCAGAACTTCTTTGGTGTTATTATAATAATGGTGCATACCTTCATTGTCTACACGACTATAGTTAAAGATGTCATTACCTTGTGATCCTTGCCAAATCATGGAGAAATCAACATCACCAAACCCTGTCTTATATCTTGCATCCAAACTTAATCCGTAAGTAAAATCAGGAATAGGATTACCGATGTAGTCCTTATCTTCATCAGTCAACTCACCATCTTTATCCAAATCCTTAAAACGTACATCTCCCAACTGCGCATTCGGAGCAAACTTCTTATCCTCATCCAACTGTGCCTGAGTTCTATACAATCCATCTGTTACATATCCCCAGAATTGCCCGATAGACTTTCCTACAGCCGTCTTCGTCACACTGTTGGCAGCAAAAATAGCATTGTTAGTCCCCAAGTCAAGCACTTTGTTTTTAACGGTAGACAGATTTCCCGTAACCGAATAATCAAAATCTCCGATATGATCACGGTAAGTGAGAGCTAATTCCCAACCCTTGTTTTCAATGCTACCGGCATTCAACGTCGGGAAATTACCCATATATCCGGCAGAGAAAGAAATAGGAACCTGAATCAACATATCCTTTGTTTTCTTATAATAATAATCTACTGTAAACAACAGACGGCTATCCAGAACAGACAAATCGAGTCCCAGGTCAGTAGAATATTGCGTTTCCCATTTTACGTCCGGATTTGCAGGTGTAGTAGGCAATGCTCCCGTCACCTTGCTATCATTCAAATAATACCACATCTGAGCGAAATTCACTGTACTTTGATATTGATACGGACTAATATTGGAATTACCCAACATACCCCAGCTACCACGCAGTTTCAGATCACTGATCCAAGTCAGGTTCTTCATAAATTTCTCTTGACTGATGCGCCATGCAGCAGAGAAAGAAGGGAAATTACCATAACGATTATTTTTGCTAAAGTTAGAAGAACCATCACGACGGAAATTGAAAGTCAGCATATATTTACTATCATAGCTATAGTTTACACGACCCAACAAAGAGAACATAGACGAACGGCTAACGGAAGAGCCAACCACTTTCGACGCATCATCTTGCGTGGAACCCAGAATCAGAATATCAGGACTGGGCATAGCACGTGCCCCACCATTGTGTCCAAGACCTTTTGTCTCTTCTGAAGTGACACCAATCAAAGCGTTGATGCTATGTTTACCAAAAGTTTTATCATACGACAAAGTGTTTTCATATAAGAAACGATTAGTCTTCGTACTGGACATTTTGTACTCGTCCGGTGTATGGTTTTCATAGCCAATAGAATAATCAGCAATATAATTCTGTACCATATAGCGATACATATCCACTCCCATATTGAACTTGTACTTCAACCCCGGGATGATTTCGTAAGTAGCCCAGATATTACCATTGATAGTTGTACCTTCACCCTTATTCCAGTTCATATAAGATTCTGCCACCGGATTTCCGCAGTCTGTACCATTACCGGCACCAGCAAAACCTGTAGGATGACTATCGTCATAAATAGGCAATGTAGAAGACCACTTTTGAGCACCCAATATCTTACAATCGCTCCAATCGTGCAAGTTACGGTTGATCGTTACCGTTTCTCCCAACTTCAGCTTTCCCTTTGTAAAATCAGAGATGAACTGTATACCGTAATTCTTGTAATCTTCACGAATGAACACCGGCTGGTCTGTAGAGTAAGTGGTATTGATACGAAAATTAGCCTTATCCGACCCACCGCTAACAGCAAGATTATGTTTCTGATAAAAAGCCGTACGCTTTAAAATATCCATCATATTGTAACCTTCACCAATCGCGGCCGGATCAGAGAGAGCCGTCAGATAGTCAGTACGGTTAGGATCGGCATTATACATTTCTTCATTAATAAGCTCAGCTAACTCCTGCCCGTTCAACATCTCTACATCGTGTGAAAGTCCTTTCCAACCCACATAACCGTCATAATCTACCTTCACATCACCGCTGGTACCCCGTTTAGTCGTAATCATAATCACACCATTAGCACCACGGGCACCATAAATGGCACAGGATGCAGCATCTTTTAAAACCTGAATACTGGCAATATTACTTTCATCGGGTACAACTCCTCCAATCATACCGTCTACTACATAAAGCGGATCAGTGTTATTAATAGAACCCACACCACGAATACGAACCCTACCATTCGTAACTTGTACACCGGCCACAGAACTCTGGAGTCCTGCAGACAAACCTCCCGGCACTTTGCTCAGTTCTTTGGTATCCAATACAGCAATAGACGATGACAGGTCCGCTTTCTTCTGAGTACCATACCCGATAACAACCACATCATCCAGCATTTGTGTATCTTCTTTCAGCAATACATTAACAGAAGTATTACCACTCAAAGCAATTTCTTGCGTAACATATCCAACAAACGAAATCACCAATGTAGAATTGGCATCTGCCGAAAGAGTAAAATTACCATCAAAATCAGTAATTGTACCATTCGTCGTTCCTTTTACTACAACAGATGCTCCGATAACCGGTTCATTGTCAGTAGTAGACGTGACTTTACCACTAATACTCTTACTTTGCCCCCATGCGGTAGACACACAAAGAAAGAGAAGCAACATAAACAATAATTTTGTTTTCATACACTTTTCATTTAAGATTAAATACATATATAATTTTACTGTATACAACATAATATAAATCAGAGAAAAACATCCTTCAGCCTTCTTTATATATAACCGGGAGTATTTTTCATCACTTTCTCCAGAACTACAAGCAGGCAAAACAATATTGAAACTGCAATTCTCATTTTCGGACACTTTTCTTTTCATTTTCAGCTAACAACTTATGTTTTCACATAGTATTAAATCAATTATTATATCATGATTCTTTGCTGCAAATATAGAAAATAGACTTTTATTGAATCTCACTTTATTGTAACACAAGCTTTATCATTCGTTACATCCTTTTTCAAGCATTTCCCAAGCATTCAACGCCACGTTACCATTAGCAACACAACAGACTATAAAACAAACATTTACCCTCAATAAAATGTAACACAAATCTTCATTTTTAATATCCATTATTCCTTTTTTTGATCTCATTTCATCATCTAAAAAACACTTATTCCATCTCCCCGAAACTCCCCGAAAATACATGTAACGGACAGAAAAATTTATGTAATAAAACAATCTTCCACCTGATTAATTAACACTTTTTATTTCTATCGCCATAGGGAATTTCTTTTTTGCTCCTGTCTTTACTCATGAACTATATAAACTAAACTAAATTAAAACGACATGAAAAGATTTTGCAAACAAATGGCAGGAACCGCAGGGCTTCTCTTTATCCTTGCCGCATGCAGTAACAACAGTTCCAGTTATCCCGAAGAGTATGTAGGTTTTGAGAAAGCCACCAAAAACTATTCGTTCGACAAAAACAAAGACACAGAAGAGTTCGACGTAAAGATTATTGCCGCTGAAAAGAAAAATGAGGATAGGGAAGTTCTCATTAATGGCATAAACATGCCGGGTAAAGCAGCTATTTTCAGTATTGAAAACAAGACGGTCATTATCCCTGCCAAGAAGAAATCAGCCAATCTACGAGTGAAGATCTATCCGAAGAGAGTGACAGACAAAGCTGAATTCCGCATCGTCTGTACCCCGAAGGATAAAGAAGGCAAAAAGACACAGATCACTATCCATCTAAGTCCCCAATAATGGGAACTACAACTCCATTCTGTTTCATCCTATCACTAGCTTTTTCTCACGTGAGCTTGGTACATAAATGCCTTAAGGCCGTATGAAAACTAAGCTTTGCTTTATTGTTTTTGTTCTTTTGCCCGTAACAAAACTTCGTCCCACAGTTGCGGGCTCTACGTTTTCCAATTGAGGGCTGTCGATCCCACAACTGCGGGCTACACAGCCCTCAACTGAAAAACGAGGTTTTGCTTATAGCATAATGACATTAACATTAAGGCTTTAGGAGAAAAAGGAAGGCGCATATCAAGTTTCTCCTCTATCATTCAGCTTTCTATATAATGGGATTATGAAGCCTGACTCCTCAATTCTTACGAAGTGATAACTTTTGCGATGAAAATTCAGTTTAAAAGGAGATATTTGCATGAATACAGGCAAAGTTTGTATAATACATATTAAGGACTTGTGAATTAGTGAATTACAAACATAAAAACGCTCTTTTTTTCTATTTTTCGGTGTAGGATGCAACTTTCCTACACCTTCCTACACCACTTCCCACGCCACCTATCTATTTGATAACCAGATAAAAATGATAGCGGGTGTAGGATGTAGGAAAAAAAAGTAATTTCGGCATAGGGAGTTTTTCCGTTTTACCTGTCTTTATAGAAAAGAAGAAGAACATGGAACAAGAATTTGAAAGAATACTCGATAAACTCGCAACCTCCACCCGTTCGCCGAGAGGAAGATTCTCGAAAGCCAATAGCTGGATACTTCTTGAGAAACGGTTGCCGCATCTGCAACGCCGCATCCTTTCATTGCACACAATGGCTGGTGCAGCCGCTGTCGCCGTGCTTTGCGTACTGGGCTGGTGGGCATATTATATGTTCGCCCCGGTACCATTGCAAACCGTATCCACATTGGCAGAAACACGTACCGTAACACTGCCCGACCAAACAGAAATTGTACTGAACCGCTATTCTTCTCTGACTTATCCCGAACGTTTCAGAGGAAAAGACCGGAAAGTACAGTTACAAGGAGAAGCTTATTTCGAAGTCAGCAAAGATGCAGCACATCCTTTCAAAGTAGAAGCCGGAGCAATTATAGTACAGGTTTTAGGTACACATTTCAATGTCGAAGCCTATCCCGAAGATACACAAGTGAAAACAACCTTGTTGGAAGGTTCCGTTTCTGTCAGCCTCATCGGTAAAGCAGAAGAAAGCCTGATACTTTCACCCAATGAAAGCGCTATATATAATAAGGATAAGAAAAGTCTGACTCTACATACCGAAAATAATGCATCCGAAGAGATTATCTGGAGAAACGGAACACTGCTTTTCAAAAGCATTCCTTTACAAGAGATTGTCCGACAACTTTCTAATGCTTTCCACACAGACATTCGTATTGAAGACGCTGACTTACAGAACTATCGCATGACGGGTACTTTCTCTGATGGCGAAACGCTGGAAGAAATTCTTTCGCTGCTTTGCCGCAATCAAAAGTTTGAATACACAAAAACTAATGACATAATAACAATCACACAAAAATTAAACTAGAATGAAATCCTCTATCTGTTCACCCCGCACCATCAGGAAATTTTTCCTGGTGGGAGCGGTTCTCCTATCAACCTGTACACTACAAAGTACGATTGTATTTGCCACCTGCGTTCTACAGAAGACCAATCCTTCACAAACGCGTTTCAGCATCAAACTGCAAAATGCGACACTGGAGGAGTTTGTGAAACAAGTGGAACAAAAAACCGGGTACAGTTTCATATACGGAGAAGAAGTACGTCTGAATGGACGCATCACACTGGCCGTCCGAGACCTTACTATTAACGAAATTCTCCGGAAAGCTTTTGAAAACCAACCGATAGGTTTCGAAATCTCCGGAAAACATATTTTGCTAAACAAGCGGCCCGTGCCGCAGAAAACCGCAAGCCGTCGGTTCACTATCAGCGGATACGTGACAGACGGGGCGTCTTCCGAGACGCTGATTGGTGCCAATATCCTCGATAGTCGTCAGCGTGTGGGCACTGCCACCAATCCTTTCGGTTTCTATACTCTTACTTTGCCGGAAGGAGATGCGGAATTGATTTTTTCGTATTTAGGGTACGAAACCCGGCACAGTTCGTTCCCGCTAAACAAAGACACCGTGCTCAATATCCGCTTGGACAGCAATAATGAACTGGCGGAAGTGATTGTCCTTTCGGACAAGAAAGAAGCCGGCATCCAAGCCACCGCCATGGGAGCGTATGAAATTCCGATGGCACAAATTCAACATACTCCAGCCGTACTTGGAGAAGCTGATATATTGAAAACCATTCAGTTAATGCCAGGTGTACAAGCCGGAACGGAAGGCTTTTCAGGTTTATATGTACGCGGAGGAGGACCGGACCAGAACCTGATATTGCTAGACGGTATTCCGGTATATAATGCAGATCATCTTCTGGGGGTGTTCTCCGTATTTACTCCCGAAGCTATAAAAAACACTACACTCTACAAGAGTTCCTTTCCCGCCCGTTACGGCGGTCGGCTTTCCTCTATTGTCGATATACGCACCAACGACGGAGATATGCACCATTACCACGGTGCACTCAGTGTAGGTACACTTACCGACAAACTGCATTTTGAAGGACCTATCTGGAAAGGACACACTTCTTTCAGTCTTAGTGCACGTGCCACGCACACCGCCTTCTTCAAAAACCTCATAGTGGATAAAGATGATTATTACGCTGATAAATACAACTACTACTTTTACGACATCAATGCCAAGGTGAACCATAAATTCAATGACCGCAGCCGCCTCTTCATCGGTTTCTATAAAGGAAAGGACCACTACCACTTTGACACCACCGACAGCAACAACTACTATCAGAACAACGACGAAACTAAAGTCTATTATAAAGATGACAGCCACCTGAACTGGGGAAACACGATAGCCTATGGCCGCTGGAATTATGTATTCAATAGTAAGTTGTTCTGCAACACCACTATTTCCTACAATAACTATCTGATGAAATTGAATCAGGATGTGGAAGATACACGCACCTACCGGGGGCAAATATTAGATCGCTATAGCTATTTATCCCAATTCCGTTCGGGCATCAGTGACTGGAGTGCGCGCATGGACTTCGATTTTACACCCGCTCCGGAACATCACATCAAGTTTGGAGCAGAATATATCCACCATACTTTCCGCCCAGGCATCTCCACTTCCAAGACTCAGGAAGTGGAAAACGGGGAGCAACAGGAAGAAACAATTTATGCCGCCAGCAATAATCATGTACTACGAGGACAAGAGGTATCACTCTATGCTGAAGATAATTTCAACCTGAACAGTCATCTCAGCCTAAATGCCGGTATAAGGGCATCTCTGTTCTCTACACAAGGAAAGAACTACTGTTCGATTCAACCACGCCTCTCTACACGCTACAACTTCGGACAGGGATTCTCCGCCAAGGCATCCTATACATGCATGGCACAATATGTACACTTGCTTTCATCCACTCCCTTCTCTATGCCTACGGATCTTTGGGTACCAATTACCAAAAACATACGCCCCATGTACGCCAATCAATACTCTCTTGGAGGCTATTATACCGGTCTGGCTGGCTGGGAGTTCTCTATAGAGGGATATTATAAGCAGATGCGTCACATACTGGAATATCAGGATGGCGTTTCCTTTTTCGGCACTTCCACTAATTGGGAGGAAAAGGTAGAAATGGGTGAAGGACGTTCATTTGGTCTGGAAATGATGGTACAAAAGACTTTGGGAAAGACTACCGGCTGGCTGGCATATACGCTGGCAAAGACCGATCACCGTTTCAAAGATGGTGCCATCAGCCAGGGTAAATGGTTTCCTTATAAATATGACCGCCGCCACACCATCAGTCTGTGTTTGAATCATAAATTCAGTGAACGTATCGATGTCGGAGCTTCGTGGATATTCAATACCGGGGGATGCATCACAGTACCTGAACGGGAGACCATTATCATCCGTCCCGAAGGCAATATAGAATCTGCTCCTTATATTTCCCGGCGCAACAACTACCGCCTGCCAGCCAGTCATCGCCTAAACCTGGGTATCAACTTCAACAAGAAAACCAAGCATGGCATGCGTACCTGGAACATCAGCCTTTATAATGCCTACAATGCTATGAACCCCAACCTGGTTTACAGCAAATGGGAACAAGGTTACAATCTGATTTACAATGACTTTTACAACAGCATATATCAAGGAAACGGTGATCAATACAACTCAGAGAAAAAGTCGAAGACTGTTATCAAGAAACTGACGATATTACCCTGCATACCCTCTGTGACTTATACCTATAAATTTTAAAAGCCATACCAGATTATGAAAACAAGAATTAAATTACACCTTATTATATATATAGCTTTCGCCGGACTCTTTATGGCTTGTGAAAATGAAATTCCATATAATCCCGGACAACAAAATCCGCAGCTTATCATGAATGCCCTGCTCAACGCCGGACAAACAGAGAATCTCGTTTATCTGCATCTTAGTGAAGGAAACAGCATCGGCCGCATCAATGAAGCAACGCTTTCCCTCTACGTAAACGATAAGCAGGTTGAATCCCCTCAAGCCATATCTCCCGAAGAATACTATGGAAATATGCAAAATCAGCTTGACAAGGGGCAATATGAAGCATTACTAAAAAGTATGCGCTTCAAAATATTCCGTCTCACTGCCCGCTTGCAACCCGGAGATAACATTCGCCTGGAAGCCACAGCGGAAGGCGGAAAGTATCATGTCAGTTCGCAAGTAACTGTTCCCCGTCCCCTACAAAGCCTGCAAGTGGACACCTGTACCGCCCTCATCCGCCAATGGGGTAGCATGAGAGCCCATCGTCAATACCGCATCACCTTAGAGGATCTCCCTAACGAAAAGAACTATTACCGTCTGGAGATAGTGAATAACAAAGACTTCCGCTGCGTTATCTATACGCCCAACGAAGACGAGAACGGAGACTATATAAAGGATGAAAATGGAGATTACATTTACACCATAACGAAAGACACAGTTGTCAACTATAGATATACCGAACTTATCAACCGTGAAGACGTGATCCTGACCGACGGACATGTCACCAGCTCGGATGATGATGAAAATGCAATGTTTCCCACTAACATTGAAAACAAATACAGTATCTTCACAGATAATCGTTTCACCAATTCATCTGCCACGCTGAAAGTTTACACCCCACTTTACGATGACAACTATGATATTCTCCAATCACTGAATTATACCCGTTGCTACCTGAAACAAAATATCACCGTGCGCGTGCTCAGTTTGCCTGAAACATATTATCGCTACCTGAAAGCTTTAAACTGCATGGATGACGAAGATTATGACGAAGCCCTGATGGAACCTATCAGCCTGCCCAGCAATGTAGAAGGCGGATTGGGCTTTGTAGGTATTTCATCTGAAATTCAATACACCATAGATATGCCGGATAAAAAATGGGGATGGTGGTAAAATCCGGATAAATACTATCATTATGATCACCCGTGTTCGATAACCATATTACATTCATATTACAAATAAGGTCTTAAACAAGCAAAATAATACCATATAATTGATCTATATCAAGAAATACTCCCTTAAACTGCACTTTCCTTCTTCTTTGCTTTTATGTTATAAAACATATTTCTATATTTGCATAGGTAAAAAGAAAAAGCTAAGCGCTTAGAGCTGTTTTCAATAGGTATTAGATTTTTAGAGTTAGAATTGTTTTTAGGTATAACAAATTAAAAGTAGGTATTATGAAACGTTTAGGATTAACATTAATAACAGCAATCTGTCTGACTGCTACGACATTTGCAGCAGGAAATCAACCTACAACTGCAAAATGGGATGGTAACATCAACGTAACCAAGTTGAGTAAATATTTAAAATTGTCGGCTGGCCAGCATGAAGAAGTAGCAAACATCTGCGAATACTTCTCTACACAGATGGGACGTGCCACAACTGCAAAGAAGGACCAGGAAAAGAAACTCCACAATGCAGTGTACGGAAACTTGAAGTTGATGAAGAAAACGCTTACTGACAAGCAATACGCTGATTATGCGAAAGTATTGAATGTCACTTTGCAGAATAAAGGTATCGAAGTGAAATAATAAGAGAGGGCACTGAACATCACGTTTTGTGCCCTCTTTCCTTTATCAACACTATTCAAGTGTCGACTCCCTAACCAATATATATATTTCATTTACAAACAATATCTGTCTTGTAGCTCCTTTTTATATTTCTTAGAGACCAGCAGCTCATCTACATTCTCAAATGGCGGATACAACACACATTTACCATCCTTGATAATCATCAGATAATCAATATTGATTATGAAAGACTGATGAATCTGCACAAAACAAGGAGCATATCTCACTATCTGATCGGCCGTGGTACTCTTCTTCAGAGGTAACGGCGTTTGTCCACTCAACACCGCCTCCCACTGTTTCCGTTCAGAGCAATACCGGAAATATCCAATTTCGGCAGGCCGTAATGCCCGCATGTCATTTGTCGGAGTAAACACCATAAATGTCTGACTAGTGTTTGCTAATGCCGCAGGAAAAAATGCAGCTTTCCGTTCTAATTCTATTCTTTCCATAAATCGGGAAATAATAAGTTCCAGATCTTTGTCCTCAAAAGGTTTCAACAAATAATCAAAAGCAGATTGACGAATGGCTGACATCATGTATTTATCGTATGCAGTATAAAAAACGACTTTCATGCCCCAAGTCAAAGATTCGCGAATACTGTCCAGCAAATCCATCCCCCTCATATCAGGTAGCTCTACATCTAAAAAGAGCAAATCGGGACGCACTTTAGCTATCAGTTTCTTCCCGGATACTCCATTGCGTGCAGTACCTTCTAAATGAAAGTTTTCAAATTTCTGTAACCCGAATACCAGATTATCCAAGGACAACTCATCGTCATCTACTATTGCAACCTTATACCTGTCCATACCTCTCTTGTTTCTGCGAAATTAAAGAACTGAAAGCAATTTAAAAAATCAGAATATGTCATTTTCAGGATATTCGATCAAAACAACGGATATCCAATCAAAATTGAGGATTATTCGAAAATCATTAAACTGAATAATCATAATTCAACGGTAAATGAAAACTTACTTCACATCCGGTCTCGCCATCCGGCAAAGGAATATTGTGTACCGTAGTTTCAATCATTTCCTTATTCTTAGCATTCAAAATCTGAATAGTTTGCATGATTACCTTCATTCCGGTCCCTGTCCCTCTGTTAGCACTGTTCAGTTTGAACCCGCCCCCGTTATCCGTAATCCGGACACAAATATAAGTACCGGAACGATGAACATCAATCCAAAGGCGCCGTTCACCTTCTTTACCCCGAAGAGCGTGCTTGATGGCATTCTCCACCGGTATCTGTATTAACATGGAAGGCAGAAGCAACTGATTGGTGTCTACATCTTCACCAACTTCAATAGTCACCTTAAATTCCGGTCCCAAAGAACGGCGTTGAAGATCAATGTAGGTTTGCACAAAACCTAATTCTTCTTTTAAGGTAACACACATTTGCTCAGCTAATTCCAAATTCCGTCGCATTAGTTTCACCAATGAGGAGAGTTCTTTTTTATTCTCCCCTTCCCGACTGCCCATTTCCTGGTTTAGCACATTGAAAATAAAATGCGGTGACATTCTGTTACGTATATTCTCCAAACGTAAAGAAGATATGGTACGCTGACTTTGCGCGAGCAGAAGAGCCCGTCTTTTCTTTTCATACAGATAGATGAAACAAGCAATAACCAATACCAAAACGCAAACTCCAATCCAGAAGAAACGTCCCTCGTGCAACTTTAACATCTCTACCTTCTGCTGCTCAATCAATATGTTCTTTGCCAACAGTGTAGAGTCCTGTTGATATCTCAATGACATATCGGCTGTACGCATTCTTACATGTTCATTACGGATAGAATCGTCCAGCCGGCTGTTTTCTTTCTGATAAAAGAAAGCATTTTTATAATCTGCCGTCTTCTCGTAAAACTCCTGCAAATACTTATTACGAATATGCAGCATGTCCGGCTCTATATGATTCGGATTGGTAGCCTTACTTAGCAGATTCCTTACGGTTGCCATATCATTTCGCTCCAGAGCCAGACCGATGCGTTGGGTATCAATATAATAAAGCGCTCCTGCCGCCCCTATTTTCCGAAAAAAGGGTTGGCATTCATTGATATATTTAGCCGCTGAGTCAGGTTCATTCATTTGCAGATAGACATCCCCCAGATTCACCATGCACAGGTTTTTCTCAAAGCCCATATCGGGATGAGAAACCGCCAGCGAGAAACCTTTCTTGAAATATTTTAAAGCTTCCGGATAATCCTCACGATAATAATATGAATTACCACGATTATTCAAATAGATATATTTCTCGTAAGGAAGCATTTTATCATAAAACATCCCTGCCAGATTATAGTAATAGTCGCACTGATCAAAATCGTGTAAAGCCATATACACCTGAGCCAGCCCATAATAAACAGGATGACGACGCCCCTCCGATATTCCTAAAGAATCTCCGATTTGCAGCGCTTTACGATACCAAAATGCACTTACATCATATTTTCCCTGCCGGCTGCATGCATCAGCCAGATTGATAAGAATATCCGGAACTGATTCTGTCTTCATTCCCTGCAAACGTTGTTTGTAAGAATCTGTAAAGCAGACAATAGCCGAATCCATAGCGCCTACACGCACATAAATATTACCTTTTGTATTCAGATATTCCGAGCGTAAATCAGCAAGATAGGGTGAAGATTGTTCACGGGCACAAAAGTCTTCTATCCGTTTTATTAAATAGCGGGCTGAGTCCACATCCGAAGTGAACATATACGTTTTTAATACTATAGCAGAGTAGTAATACCATTCCAGACTATCAGTCGACATCTCCATCTTTTGCTTTGCCAGCGCACGTATCTGTTGTGGATGAGTGGTCAAAGAGTCTGTAACCGAACGATAAAAAGAGTCGTATTTTTTTTCCCAAGAGGAATGCTGCTCAGACTGTTTACACGAAACAGCTAAGAATAGTAGTAAGAGAACCGGAAGAGAAGTTCTCCACAGAATTTTGCCATATATCGTGTTCATAGCTATTGACATTTATATAAAGAATAAAGATATCCTTCATGCATTGCTACAAATATAATAGTTTTTCCCATTTAGTACAATTTTAAGACCACTTATCCGCTAAGATATTTATTTATCCTGTTTTTACTTATTATATAATTTGGGTATCACAAATACTTATTTTAACTTTGCATAAACAAATTGAAGTAATCATTAACAGTAACCCACAAATTACGAGACACAATGAGAAAGCTTATACTTTTGGGGATTTGTATCTCCTTTCTTCTCCCCACAGCTATGCAGGCGCAATACTTGCGTTCATCCTATTTTATGGAAGGTAGCAGTACCCGCATTCAGTTAAATCCGGCGTTGCAACCCAAACGTGGTTATGTCAATCTCCCCGGCATCGGTTCCGTGAATGCCGAAGTAGCCACTAACTCACTTGGTATACAAGATGTCATCGACGTTTTCGATTCCGACGGTGAATTTTATAACAACGACAAGTTCTACAATCGCCTGAAAGGAATGAATGAAGTGAATATCAGTGCGAATACAGATGTTATATCTTTCGGATTCTATAAAGGAAAAGGTTTCTGGTCATTCAATGTAGGGGCACGGGCTGATGTGGACGCCACTATTCCTAAAACCATGTTCGACTACCTGCGCGCAACAGACGCTGATAATTTCAGCTGGAGCGGTGAGAGTTTTGATATCCGCAATGAAAAACTACGTTTGAACGCTTACATAGAAGTCGGAGCAGGATATTCACGTGCCATCAACGAGCGCTTAACCGTAGGCGGTAAAGCCAAATTACTATTAGGTGCAGGAAACATAAACCTGAATATCAACCAGCTCTACATGTATGGAAAGGATGCTGGCATCGACTCGGAATTCCAACTAAAAACGGATGCATATCTGGAAGCTTCTGCAAAAGGACTTGATCTGGAAGAAGAAAACGGATATATCACTGACCTGGATTATAATAGTTTTGGCATCAGTGGTTATGGAGCAGGTATCGATTTAGGAGCAAGCTATCAGGTGATGAAGAATCTGACTGTTTCTGCCGCCATTCTTGACTTGGGATTCATTTCCTGGGGCAAATCAAGTACTCAAATAGCTGAATCAGATAAGAATACTACTATTGATAAAAATAACTATAGCGAATCATCCGATGTGCTGGACTTTGATTTATTCGGTTTGAAGAAGAAGGAAAACAAATCACGCACCACCTCCTTATCACCGACTATGGTTATCGGAGGTGAATACGGATTACTGAACAACAAACTGGGATTAGGATTATTATCAACAACACGTTTCGGCCAGTTAAAAACGTATTCTGAATTGACATTCTCCGCCAATTATCGTCCCAATACTCTGATTAATACTACGTTGAGCTATTCCATGTTACAAGGTGGCGAAACATTCGGTATTGCTTTCAAGATAGGTCCTTTGATGCTGGGTACTGACTATATGTATTTTGGAAATAACTCCAAACATGTGAATGCCTTTATCGGACTTTCTATTCCTTTGGGAAAGAAAATATAATAGCTAGGAGTACAGGCTACAAGCTACGAGTGCTATGCAGAATAATAGCGCAGCAACTTGTAGCTTGTAGCTTTTGTGGCTTGTAACTATTTAATCGTTATCATCGTTGCCCCGAAACCATATTCCTGGAAAGAGGCATCCTGATGCCGGAAAGTAGGATATTTACGTTTCAGTTCATCCAGCAACGCTTTACGAAGTACACCGTCACCTTTTCCGTGGATAAAGACAATACGCTGTTCACGTTTATTCTTATACTGTTCCAGCACTTCACGGAATTTATCCAGCTGATAATTCAGTATCTCGCTGTTGCTCATTCCATGAGTATCATCCAGCAATTCACCAATATGAAGGTCTATCTCAATAATGCCACTTTGTCCGCCACGTTTCACAATCGGCTGAGATTTGGGTTTGTCTACCACTGTTTTCTTAAGCAAAGCTGATTGCAATTCTTCAGCAGAAACATACACTTGTTTAGTGGGAACATCATCCTTTACTATATCGTAAATCAATGCAGGCGTTTCAAAGAACTCCGACTCCTGGAATGTATGCAATTTATAGAACTTCACCGTATCAATACGGAGTTCCACGCTTACTGCCGGCTTCATAGCAAACGAACGCCCTTCCTTAAAAGCAATAAATTGCACAGCTACGTGTTCACGATCATTCAGTTCTGCTTTTTCAAATTCTTCCAGCAAGAATTTTGTATTCGGCTCTACTACTCCATTGGAACGGACTTCCCATGCTTTTCCTTCAGCACAGAGATAGGTATAATACAAATAATAGTTACTGTCATTCACCAGATAAGCTTCAAAAGGAGTCGTGCTGACTGCTTTGATATCTTCCGGAACGAAAGCCAGAAAAACATTCAGCACATCCCCACCACGCATTTCCGGCTGACGAAAAGCAGAAACTTGAGGCTTAGACAAATGTCCCATTTCTTTTTCTTCATGTACAGGATGGGAAATAGAAGATCGCACCGGCTTCTCTTCTACTTTCTTCGGAGTAGCTTTCGGCACCGGTCTCGTCATATTATAATCATCCGTATCAATCACCACACACTCACGTATGGGCATCGGGATATCAAATCCATCGGCATCTTCTACCAGCACAATATCCTTTCCCCGAAATCCCGTCACAATACCACCCCCGATCTCATTCAGGAAGCGTACTTTATCACCTATTTTCATCTTCTTTCTATTTAAGTATTTGACGAATTAGAATTTACGATTGAAGTTCGAAAGCCCAATCGCTCTACAAAGATACGGCAACTCAATAAAAAAAGATAGAAAAAAGAGAATAAATATCCGTACCTTTGCAGCCCGTAAAGAAGTTTATCATGAAAGAAGATCCAAAACATATCCGTATCAGTGAATTTAACTATCCGTTACCGGATGAACGTATCGCAAAATTCCCTCTACCAGTGCGCGATCAGTCCAAACTCCTGGTCTACCGCCATGGTGAAGTATCCGAAGACCGCTTTACTTCACTTCCATCCTATCTCCCGACGGGAAGTCTGATGATATTCAATAATACAAAAGTGATACAGGCACGCCTGCACTTCCGTAAAGAAACCGGCGCTCTCATTGAAGTCTTTTGTCTGGAACCGATTGAGCCGAACGATTATGTGCTTAATTTCCAGCAAACCGAACATGCCGCCTGGCTTTGTATGATCGGTAATCTGAAGAAATGGAAAGAAGGTACGCTGAAACGGGAAATGACTGTAAAAGAGCAACCGATTACTTTGACTGCTACCCGTGGTGAATGCCACGGCACCAGCCATTGGGTAGATTTCCGTTGGGATAATCCGGAGATAACTTTTGCTGATATCCTTGAAGTATTCGGTGAACTTCCCATTCCGCCTTATCTGAATCGGGATACACAAGAAAGTGATAAGGAAACTTATCAGACTGTCTATTCTAAAATAAAAGGTTCAGTAGCCGCTCCGACCGCCGGGTTGCACTTTACTCCCCGTGTATTGAACGCATTAAAAGAAAAAGGAGTAGATTTGGAGGAATTGACATTGCACGTAGGCGCTGGAACTTTCAAACCTGTAAAGAGCGCAGAAATCGAAGGACATGAGATGCATACCGAATATATATCTGTTTCTCGCGGGACAATTGAAAATCTGATTGCCCACAACGGAAAAGCAATTGCCGTAGGCACTACCTCCGTACGAACACTGGAAAGTCTCTATCATATCGGTGTCACCCTTCTGAAAAATCCGAATGCAACAGAAGAAGAACTTCATGTTCATCAATGGCAGCCTTATGAGACAGCTAAAGATACTGCAAGTATCACATCTGTAAAAGCGTTGCAGGCCATTCTCGATTACTTGAACCGCCATAATATGGAAGCGTTGCACACCAGTACGCAAATTATTATTGCACCGGGCTACGACTACAAGATTGTAAATACCATGGTCACTAATTTCCATCAACCACAAAGTACCTTACTATTACTCGTCTCCGCCTTTGTAAAAGGCAATTGGCGAAACATATATGACTTTGCATTAAACCATGATTTCCGTTTTCTAAGTTATGGGGATTCTTCATTATTAATACCGTAACCTGTATATACAAATTAAAATACCTAATCATGAACGACGAACTAATATTTATTGAAAATAAGATATACGAAGTGCGTGGCACCAAAGTCATGTTGGACTTTGACTTAGCAGAACTCTATGGAATAGAAACAAGAACATTAAAACAGGCAGTAAGACGGAATATTGAAAGATTTCCTGAGGATTTTATGTTTATGCTCACCAAAGAAGAAGCTAACAATCTGATACACATAGGGGTATCACAAAATGTGATATCCCCTGAATATAATGTTGGCTCTACAAACATATTTGCTTTTACAGAAAATGGTGTATCAATGCTTTCATCTGTTCTGCGTAGCCCGCTTGCCATTCAAATCAATATCAATATAATGCGAACATTTACGCGGATGCGCCAACTTGTTTTCGCATGCAAAGAAAGCAGTCTTTCCGTAAAGGATGAATTAGAACAAATAAAAGTACAACTATCCGAGATAGCCGAAGATTTGGACAGTAACGAACAAGATCATGAAAGCCTTTTCAATGCCATTGCAGAAATATCTCTCAAACTACAACTTAACCAATCCAATTCCGGACGTGTTACCGTGAAAGGATTCACCAAAAATGATTTATGATAATGAACAGCGATAATAACCAGGAAATGTTTCCTCTTGTCGATGAACAGGGAAATATTACAGGCGCCGCTACCCGTGGCGAATGTCACAATGGCAGCAAACTATTGCATCCGGTAATTCACCTTCATGTTTTCAATTCCAAAGGTGAATTGTATATGCAGAAACGTCCCGAATGGAAAGATATCCAACCGGGGAAGTGGGATACATCCGTAGGAGGACATGTGGATTTGGGCGAAAGCGTAGAAATGGCTCTAAAGCGCGAAGTGCGCGAAGAACTGGGTATCACGGACTTTACGCCTGAAACGGTTATGCATTATGTATTCGAGTCCGCACGCGAAAAAGAACTCGTCTTTGTGCACAAGACCATATACGATGGTGAGATACTCCCTAGTGATGAGCTGGATGGCGGACGTTTCTGGACGATAGAAGAAATTAAAGAGAATTTAGGCAAAGGGATATTCACTCCAAACTTTGAAGGGGAAATTGACAAAGTACTCTCATTAAAATAAAAAGACCGCCCTTGCGGAAACGGATGATGTGCCTGGGGTAAACAGACCATCTGTTCCTGAAACACAAATGGGAGGCCAAAGCCTCCCATTTGTTGAATATTTATAAATCCGCTCTTGACAGCTTTTACTTCGCCAGATCTTCAATTACCTTCATAATCTTCTGCCCGATTTCTTCTGCTTCTTCCGGTGTGGAAGCTTCGCTATACACGCGAATAATCGGTTCGGTGTTACTCTTGCGCAAGTGTACCCACTTATCAGCAAAATCTATTTTCACTCCATCGATGTCATTGATTTCTTCATCCTTATAAAGCTCTTTCACTTTAGCCAGAATAGCATCCACATCCGTTTCAGGAGTCAGGTCTACACGGTTCTTTGCCATGAAGTAAGACGGGTAAGTTGCACGAAGTTCACTCACTTTCTTACCCTCATGTGCCAGATGGCTCAGGAACAAAGCAATACCCACCAATGCATCGCGACCGTAATGACTTTCCGGATAAATAACTCCACCATTGCCTTCACCACCGATTACAGCGCCTACTTCCTTCATTTTAGTGGTTACGTTCACTTCGCCCACAGCAGAAGCAAAGTATTCCTTACCATACTTACGGGTTACATCGCGCAACGCACGTGTAGAACTCAAGTTAGAAACCGTATTGCCCGGAGTATGCTTCAACACATAGTCAGCCACACTTACCAGCGTATATTCTTCACCATACATCTTTCCATCTTCGCAAATCATTGCCAGACGGTCCACGTCAGGGTCAACAACAAAAGCCACATCCGCTTTACCACCCTTCATCAGGTTCATTATGTCACCCAGGTTCTTTTCAAGCGGTTCAGGATTGTGTTGGAAGTCACCTGTCGGCTCACAGTAGAGCTTCTCTATATGCTGCACACCCAGTTGTTTCAACAATTCCGGCAGAATAATACCACCCACCGAGTTTACACAGTCAATAGCCACGCGGAAATTCGCTTTTCTGATAGCTTCTACATCTACCAGGTTGAGCGCCAGCACACTATCTATATGTTTTTGATTATAAGTCAGGTCCTTGCGATACGAGCCCAGATGGTCTACATCAGCAAATTCAAATTCTTCTGCCTCAGCAATACGAAGTACTTCATTGCCTTCGGCTGCATTCAGAAATTCGCCACGTTCATTCAGCAATTTCAGAGCGTTCCATTGTTTGGGGTTGTGCGATGCTGTCAGGATAATACCGCCACTGGCACCTTCCATGGTTACAGCCAATTCAGTAGTCGGAGTGGAAGCCAAATCAATGTCGATTACATCCCAGCCCATACCCATCAGAGTACCTACTACTACATTCTTCACCATTTCACCCGAAATACGGGCGTCGCGTCCTACTACAATTTTATTGCTTTTTACCGTGCACGTTTTGCGAATAAGTGTGGCATACGCTGATGTGAATTTCACAATGTCAAGCGGATTCAAGCCCACACCCGCTCCTCCGCCAATGGTTCCGCGGATTCCAGAGATAGATTTGATTAGAGTCATTAGGTTAATGATTTAAAGATTGTTGGTTATACTATAATTATTTATAGATTTGATATTTCTGAATATAATAATAATAAGGGTATACAGATTGCATAGCCGAGCTATGTCCCATTTTAGAAGGAACAATCAGTTTAACGCATGCGCCATCACGCACATACGCCAACGGCACCAACCAACCGGCAGGCACAGAAGTTCCATAATAAGAGAGCATAAATCCTTGTGTAAACTGACCGGCAATAGAAGAGCTTGTTACTCTATAGTTAAATTCATCGACTACTTCTGCATAATCCAGATTGGACACAGTTACCACTTTATCCATAAGGCTATATTCCGAGAAGCGAACCAGAATCTGATCATTCGCCTTTACCGTATCGGCCAAATTAGTGGAACCCTTATTTATGATCTGCATATATACACCACTGGCAAGCTGTACATATTCATTCTTGTTCACATCCGTAGTCGAGTCGTTTCTGTAAAATTCAGTCTGAGATATAACAGTGATACTACTGTCCCGTATAAATGCCTTTATAGCATCTTTTTCGTCCTCCAGCATTTCTGCATAAGTCTTGGTATTATCACAAGCCTGGAAAGCCAATCCACATGCCAGCAAGGACAAAAAGAATAATGTAAGTTTCTTCATTATCTGTTATTTAGTAATTCCGTACAAAAGTATTCGATTTCGTTGAAAGTTGAAAGCTCTACGAGGAAAGTTCGTATCTTTTAACCTTTGTGCCCCTCTTTTTTTATCCTTTCGCATTCAGTAAAGGCTTAAACTTCTCTAAAGCACGCTCCAAAACTTTCTTTGCTTCATCCATTGTACCATAGAATTCACCGCCTGAAGCATTCAAGTGTCCACCTCCATTGAAGAATTCGGCAGCCAATTGATTACAGGGAAATGTACCTACCGAACGCAACGAAACTTTAATCATTGGCTTCTCCGTATCTTCACGTAAGAAACAGGAAAATACCACATCCTTTATACTCAGAGGAATATTTACAAATCCTTCACTGTCACCCCGGATATAATCAAAGCGTCCCTGTTCGTTTCTGGTCAACGAAATCAAGGCTGCATGATAATCAGGATACACCTTCATTTGCGAAAGCACATATCCCATCAACCGCAAACGACTCTCAGAGTAAGTATTATAGACTTTCCTGTAAATATCATCTTTATCGATGCCCTTGGAAAGCAACTCGCTGATGATAAAATAGATTTCCCGGTTATTGGAATTATAGGTAAAGCCACCCGTATCGGTCATCATACCGGTATAAATACACTCTGCTCCCGCTTTGGTAATTTCATTGAAATAACCCATACGGCATATCAGACGGAACACCAGTTCGGAAGTGGAAGATATATTCGGATGTGAAATTGTAATATCACAAAATTCTTCGGGATACAGATGATGGTCTATCAATATTTTTTTCCCTTTTGCAGCCTTTACGACATCTGCCATTGCATCAATACGACTCAAAGCGTTGAAATCCAGACAACAGATTATTTCGGCCTCAGATATCAGCTTATCGGCAAATTCTTTGTAGTGATCGTAAAGTAACACATCTTTGCTGCCCGGCATCCATCTCAGAAAATCGGGGAAGGCATTCGGCACAATGACATTTACCGTTTTATCTTGTGAATTCAGGAAGTGCCACAATCCCAATGAAGAGCCTATGGCATCGCCATCCGGCGCTACATGGGCTACAATTACTATTCTCTCCGCATGCCCCATCCACCTGGCAAAACGGTCTATCTTAGCTTGTTCGATTACTTTAGTCAACATACGCTTAATCTATGATTTACAAACAGACGGCTGGAGTGCCCCCATTCATCTATAACAATTTGAAGCGACAAAAGTACGAAAAAGTTCGAGAGTTGAGGGAAAGTAGTGCAGGTTTTATTTAGTCCTTGCCTACAGCCTTATTTCCCGGAGCTTTTTTCATGCTCTTCATAACCGGCAAGATTGTATAGAACAGGGATAGTACTGTTTCCAACACGATAGATACCGAATTTAAAGTAATAACCTTCTTCGTCATTGCGCCCTATTAATATCTCTTCCTTATTTACAATATGCTTCTTAACTTCTTTTCCAGCCTGCTGATAGGACATAATCACATCCAGAAGACCGGGCTTCAGAATGGTTTCTTTCTCTTTCCCGTACAGAGTCCAGTCAATATCCACCCGGAAGGTTATCCAACAATCTTTCGGAAAGGAATCAAACGGCATTTTGTAAGCTATTGTCGAAGCTTTATAAGTGGAGGTTACGGGCTTCATAATCTCTGCCTTGTCCGGGTTTACATTACAACGGTCGGTTTTATCGGTCAGCCATTTGCGGTCCGAGTTAGCTTTAATATAGAAATAACCTTGTGAAAAGCCGAAAGCAAGAGGTGGATAGCCACCTTGCTCAATCAGCCAGCCATTAGGTTTTCCGGCTTTATAGATTGTATCTCCTTTGGAATTGATTTTAGTTATTTTGTCATGGGCTATATTCTTCTTGAAAATCATCCTCTTTTCCAACTCAAGGAATTCTTCAACGCTAAGTCTCATCACTTTACCGTCAGGGTCGGAAACAAGTGTACGACTCGGCATACCATGCCATTGTGCAAAGATGGTAGACACTTCCTTATCCAAAGTCCGCGGAATGTAAACAGAGAATGTATAACTCATGGATGAGCCTTGCGGACAACTTCCTTTACCGTAATGGTATACAGTCTTCATTTTCTGTGCATTAAGGTATTCAGTTGCCGGATAGTTACGGAAATCATTGGCAACAGCATAACAATAACACAATTCGGCACGACCTTTGGTTTCTCCCTGGGCATAGCCTTCCAAAGTATTGTCTTCCTGTTTCAGCTCGAAGCGATAAGAAGGTTTACCTTGGAAAGGACGGGAATAATCCAACTGAATGGTATGGGGTTTATTTGTACCGACGGCCACCCAACGCCCGTCAATAATCTGATTTGTACGGGCTGAATCAGCCTGCACATTTACGCGTTCTTTCAGGGGTGTTAAGTTATCTGACTGTGCACGGACCGGACTTACTGTTACCAAAGACAAAAGACAAAGGGGGATTAATACTGCGGTTCTCATTCTTTAATTGATATTTAATAATGTATACGAATCAAGAGTTAGATGGAGCTTATTTGAAGGAGTTATCAGCCTGCAAGCAGACTGATAACTCCTTCAACTCCTAATTAGGTAGAGGTACCATTGCCCTGCGGCCATAGTTTAATTTCAAACCTTTCTTGTAGGCTTCGGGACCATGCAGATCTTTAATATCCATTTCACCCAGGTTTACAAGGATACCACGCGCCATAAGTCCGGCATCTTCATTTTCAAGACGCGGTAAATTTTCAGCAGCTTCTTTCAGTTCAGACAAAAACGGACGGATATAGTCGCGCATTTCAGGGTCTAAAGATAAACATTCCAAAGAGGAGTAACCTATTTTCCTGTCCTTTTCTTGAGCCGGAGTAATAAGGCGGGCAATACCTTCCTGTGCTTTACCCAGATAAACAACCGCATAAGCTGCCTCGGAAGCTATATAAGGATTCTCGTCTTGCAAGAGTGCCAATAATGCTTGCGGACAAGTATTAATTTGCTTCTCTCTGGCAAGATTTGCATATCCTACTACCCCCCAGAATCTCATCTCCGGCAGAGGGCTGGCAATAGCTTTCTCCAACATGGGAAGAGAAGCTACAGTTGCCGTTCCCGCAATTTCGACAAGCTCATAAAGCTCATCCAAGGGATATTTCTCTTTGCGTACTTTCTCATAAAGTATATGTCCGGTACGTGAATTTGGGAGGAAAAAGCCCAAATCATGGATAGTACGAATGTGGTCGGATAATGCTTGACGCATTTTATATAAGGTTTCCGCATACTCAGGAATAGCGGATAAATCATGCAATTCATCCGGATCTTTTTCAAGGTCAAACAACATTTCCGCCGGATGAGGCTCAAAAGTCTGCTTCCAGTCCGGATTGGTATTGTGACCTCCCAGCACCAGTTTGTCCCAAGCTTTATTGGATGGCATTCCCCATTGATAATAATTACGCAGAGCAAACTGGCGGTAAGGAATATAACTACGGATATACTTGAAGCGGCCATCCGTAACAGCGCGTACCGGCATGAAATGATGCAGTTGGTTGGCTGCCAATGCAAACTGTACTTCACGCTTTTCTTTACTGGCGAACTTGCCGTAAAGCGCCTTTCCTTGCATGTTCTTGGGAGGCTTTACACCTGCTAAACTAAGTACAGTAGGTCCCAGATCGGTGAAGTTCACCAAACCATTTTCTTTACCTTTTGCTCCATTTGCCAGGTGCCGCCATTTAGGAGGAAAGTAGGCTATCATAGGAACTTTCAGTCCGCTTTCGTACAGATAACCTTTACCACGCGCCACGCAACCGCCATGGTCACTGAAAAAGAAAATGATGGTATTGTCTTCCAATCCTCTAGTCTCTAAATCTTTCAGGAAGATTCCCAACCAAGTATCCACATCCTGTACCGCTTCCAGATGACCTGCATAATCCGACCGCACTTCCGGCAAATCGGGCACATAGGAAGGTAAAGTAAGTTGTTGTGGGAAAATACCCTCTTGAGTATAATCCCTGCGTCCATCAGTGTGGAAAGTACGAATACGTCCCATGTGTGAAGTTACTGTGTTATATACAGCGAAGAAAGGCTGATCCTTTCCACGTTTGGTACTATTGTAAGAAGCTTTATTGTTACATTCGTCCCAACAGCTTTTGTTATCTGTAGTAGAGTTATAATGTGTTTTGCTATTGTTTGTGCAGTAATACCCGGCTTCACGCAATCTTTGAGGAAAGAATATATCAGCCGGAGTATCATAAGGAACCGGATGTATATCCATTCCGTAAGTTGATGAATAGCATCCGGTGATAAGAGATGAACGAGCTGCCGAACTTTGTGGTGCCACAGACCATGCATTCATAAATTGTATGCCACGAGCTGCCAAGCTGTCTGCATTAGGCGTATGTACATCGCCATTGCCATAGCAACCAAATTCATAAGCACTGGTATCTTCGAAAGTTAGCCAAAGGATATTGGGTCTTTCGTTTTTTTTGTCAGTTGCCTCGGTTTGTGAGGAATATAAACCACAAAAAGCAGTACACATAAATAAAGGTAAGTGTCTCATAAAATAGTATGTATTAAGGATAATAAATTCTTGAGGCTAAAGTAGGGCGTTTATGAATAACAAGCGTTTTCTTATGTCGAAAAGAGTGCTAATATTGTTTCAATAAGCTATATTTCGACAATATTAGCAGTGATTCAACAAAATTACGGTTAGTCATAGACGAATGTGAATAAGATATTATATAAAAGAGGTGAAAAGACTGGAGGCGAAACTTTACTTTTGAAATAATAATCTAATCAAAAAAAACATGAGAAGCTTAATCTTAGTACTATTACTGTTAAATGCATTATTCTTATCTGCCCAAGAGGCTACCAACAACAATCTGTCATTCGATAATTCTTTACGCACTGAATCAGAAAAGTTATTAACGGAGTGGATGGACACATTCCTGACTTATCAATGCGACAATTTACATCCGTCTCTCAATGGTGGTGTGCTGTGCCCTGCCTGTGCCCGCATGCATGGGCGCATCGGAGATGCCGTACTCCCCTTAATGTATCTGGCTGATAAAACACACAAAGAGAAATACCTTCTTGCTGCCAAACGCCTGATGGCCTGGATGGAAAACGTGCATCTTCCCAATGGCTCGTGGATGAACGATGTACATGTCTCCGACTGGAACGGTACAACAGTCTTCGCTTCCATAGCTCTTTATGAAGCATTACATTACCATGGGCATTTATTAGACGATTCTACCCGGAACCATTGGAAACAAAGACTGATAGAAGCCGGTGAGTTCATGCTGGCAACTCCTTTTATATACAGCCGCAAACGGGAAGGGATGCGGAATATGAATGTGAATTATTCAGCCTCAGCCACCTATGCATTGTATGCCATTGGAGAGATGTGCAACCGGCCTGATTTTCAAAAAGAAGCCCGTCAGATAGCTGCCGATCTAAAAAACTTTTTCACTGAAAACGATACTTTTCTATATGGTGAAGGTCCCAATATAGGTTCAAAGACAAAAAACGGCTGTCTTCCGGTAGACCTGCTTTATAATGTAGAAGAATCCTTGCCGAATATGGTATATTACGCCCTTATGGCGAAAGACACTGATTTACTGACTCTCGTTGACCGTTCAATGGCTACTCACCTGGAGTTTATGTTACCCGATGGTGCCTGGGACAATAGTTGGGGAACCCGTAGTTTTAAATGGACTTATTGGGGCGGACGCACCAGTGATGGTTTTATGGGAGGCTATTATGCAATGGCTGCCCAACATCCGGAATATTTAGAAGCAATCCATCGTAATATACAATTACTGAAAAAGGCTACTTCCGAAGGTCTGCTTTATGGTGGCATGCATTATCGGGTTTCCGGGATTGCCCCATGCATTCACCATACATTCGGTCACGCCAAGGCAATCACTTCTTTTTTAGAACTTCCTCCCCTGAATATCACTTCTTCCCAAGAGCTTCCGCGTGATAAAGCCTATGGTCTGAAATATTTCAAGGATATCCATACCTGGCTTATCTCTCAAGGCCCCTGGCGTGCTACATTCACCGGATATGATGCAGAATATAAAATTAAAGGTACTCATCCGATGGGAGGCGCACTCTCTATGCTATGGCATACACAGGCAGGACCTGTTTTTGCCGCTACAATGAACAAATACCAGTTGATTGAAGCGCCTAATATGCAGAGTAATAACCGTAAGTATATCATGGGAGGTACACCACGGATCGAGTTTATGCAAAATGGGACCATATATAGCAATTTGGATGACCTGAATACAGATATCATCTGTGATACAGAAAAGAACGGCTATCGGTTTACCGTGAATACCCATTTGGTCGATATAAATCAAAACGCACCTGCCCAAGGAGAGATTCCTGTCACAATTTACTATACCTATACCCGGCAAGGTCTTGAAATAAACGTAGAAAACTGCTATGACGCTACATATCTGATGCTGCCAGTCATCGCATCACCCGCAGAAGAGGTAAAAGTAACTCCCCAAAAAGCATCTATAAACAAGGATGGAGGCACTTTATCCATCACCTGTACAGCCGGACATATAGAAGTAGCGCCAACCGATAAAGATGGACGAATATTCAATCCGGTTCCTGGATTTTCTTTTGTACCTTTGCGAATAATTCCTAATAGTTCGGAAAAGAAAATTCGTATAAATATTCTTTTTCGCTAATCTATTTTGTTAATTTGCCTCGTAATTGGATACGACTATGAAAATAATACAAACTTTGTTAGTACTTTTAGGAGGGTTATTTCCATTTATACTGAATGCCGGAACAACGGAGGATATTTACTTCTCTCACATCGGTATGGAAGATGGATTATCACACAGTACCATATTCGCAATTAATCAGGATAAAGAAGGGAATTTATGGTTCGCCACGTACGACGGTGTGAATAAGTACGATGGTTACAATTTCACTGTATACCGCCATGAATATGCAAACCCCAATAGTATTGCCAGTGACATAACCCGGTGCATAGCCATCGATGATTCGGATCAGATATGGGTGGGTACCCGTGAAGGCCTATCCTTTTATAATCGTCGTAAAAACTCATTCTCCAATTACTACTATAAGAAGAATGGCATCAATGTCCCCATCAACAGCATTGCTCCCATTAAAGAGAACTGGCTGATGCTGGGTACGGCAGAAGGTATTTTACTTTTCGATATCAAGAAAGAATGCTTCTTAAACGATACTTTACCTTCCCTGCATTTGTTGAAACCAACCGTTTTAGTACGCCAGGGCGAATACATTTATATAGGTGCCGAAGATGGAGTATATACTTACACATTATCGGGAGGTAAATTGGAAAGATTAGTAAGTATGCCCGCAGGGATACGCATACATGCCATTTTGTGTCAGATGTTCAGCCGAATATGGATGGCAACCGAAGGGGATGGACTATTTATGTACGATGCCAAAACCAAGGAGTTGAAAAACTATCGTTATGAAAGTGAGCAGTCCGGTTTAAATTCCAATTATGTACGCTCATTGGAGCTGGATACGGAAAATCGTTTATGGGTAGGGACTTATAGCGGACTGAATATCTATAAAGAAGCTACCGACAATTTCTCTTCTATAAAAAGTTCCGAGATACAGGAAGGAAGTCTGTCACAAAATTCTGTCAGAAGTATTTTTAAAGATTCTCAAGGCGGCATGTGGTTAGGAACTTATTGGGGCGGGTTGAACTATTACCATCCTCTTTGTAATCGCTTCCAGCGTATCAAGCATGTTCCTTTTCTGAATTCACTTAGTAATAATGTGGTCAGTTGTATTGTAGAAGACAGTGAACATAACCTGTGGATTGGAACAAGTGATGGCGGATTGAACTTCTATGATTCCACCTCAAAATTATACAAGAACTACCTGTTTAAATCAGGATCATTGGATGTACCTTTCAAGGATATTAAAACAGTGTATGTAGACGAGGAACATGATAAAGTATATGTGGGAGCCCATGCCGGAGGCATGATGGCCCTCCAGCGCAAATCGGGACGGGTAGAATACTTCAATCGCCAGAACAGTAACTTACCCAGTAATAATATCTATTCTATCATCTCCGATGAGAACGGAGGATTATGGGTCGCTTCACTGGAACATCTCCTGCATTTCGATATAGACAAGCGCAATTTTACAATTGTAGACAAAGATCAGAATGGGCGTAAATTACAACAATATAACCGTTTGTTGTTTCGCGATTCCAGGAGACGTATATGGGTAGGAGGTGAAATGGGGGTATCTGTTTATAATCAGATAGGAACAGATTTCCTGGCCAATACAGATTTCCATATAGACCCGATACTACAGCAGGCATTTGTGAATTGCTTTTATGAATCTACATCGGGATATATCTGGATCGGGACACGTAGCGGACTTTTCGCTATGAAAGAAGGAAGTAAGGAGCTATTGCAATATACCACGGCAGATGGTTTGCCGAGTAATGTTATTTATGGCATCATGGAAGATGCTTACGCTCGTTTGTGGATAAGTACCAATCAAGGTTTGAGTTGCCTGAATCCGGAAAATGGAAAGTTCCGTAACTTTACTATATTGGACGGTTTACAGGGAAATCAGTTTAATGCCGGATCTTATTGTCGTCAAGATAACGGTTACATGTTGTTCGGGGGTGTCAACGGCATTACATTATTCCGTCCGGAAACACTGATTGACAATCCTTATGCTCCTAAGCCGGTAATCAACAAGCTGTTTGTTTACAATAAGGAAGTCCTTCCCAACGACGAAACGGGAATATTGAGTGAAACGATTGAATATGCAGATCATATCACCCTATCCTCTTCTCAGAATTCATTCGCCATATCTTTTGTAGTGTCCAACTATATCGCCGGCAAACACAACACTTTTGCTTATAAACTGGAAGGGTATAATGACGAGTGGTACAGACAGAACGATACCAGTCCGGTTTCGTACTCTAATTTGCCGGCAGGTGACTATACTTTTTATATAAAAGCAGCGAACAATGACGGTAAATGGAATGAAGAACCGACTGTACTTCATATTCGCGTCCTGCCTGTTTGGTACTGTACCTGGTGGGCACTTTCATTGTTTGCTCTGTCTTTCATGTTGGTGGTATTTGGCATTGTCCGCTATTTCTGGTTGCGTAAAAGTATGCAGGCTGAAATTCTTATGGAAAGACTGGACAAGGAGAAACAGGAAGAAATCAGCCAGATGAAAATCCGTTTTTACGTTAATATATCACACGAATTACGTACTCCACTCACCCTGATTGTAGCACCACTGCAAGAATTGCTAAGTCGCATATCCGGACATTGGGAACATGAACAGTTGCTGTATATACAAAGAAATACCAACCGCTTGCTGCATCTCGTCAATCAGTTAATGGATTACCGACGGGCAGAGTTGGGAATCTTTGAACTAAGACTGGTAAGTGCCAATGCCTACAAAAGAGTTTTGAATAGCTTCATGAACTATGAAAGTTTGTCGAAGAAAAAAGATATAGACTATAATTTCTATACGGAATTGCAGGACAAAGAACTGTTATTCGATGAAAACTATCTGGATCTTATTGTTAACAACTTACTGTCGAACGCTTTTAAATATACCGAAGAAGGTGAAAGTATTACGGTAAAACTGTATCAGGAAGCAGGTGATCTTGTACTGCAAGTTACAGATACAGGTATCGGTATTCCCAAAGAAAAACAGGAGAAGATTTTTGAGCGGTTCTATCAAGTGGAAAGCGGACGTGAAGGAAGCGGTATTGGTCTTTCCCTGGTACAACGGCTGGTTGAATTGCACCATGGAAGAATTGAGTTGGAGAGTGAACCCGGAAAAGGTTCTACTTTCTCCATTTACCTTCCGCAAGATAAATCTGTATATAGCCGTGAAGAACTGCTTGGAGGGGAAGAGAACGCAGACAATCAACGGGTATACTCTACGAATGCGCACGACGTATATATCGGTGATGAAGAAGAAGCCGATACAGAAAGCGAAGAAGATGAGAATACAAATAAACGAGGAACACTCCTTGTGGTGGAAGACAATAAAGAATTAAGGCAATATCTGGTCAATGGATTGTCCGGCTTATTCAATATGCTGGAAGCTGAAAATGGGCAAAAGGCATTAGACATTCTGAAAGAGAAGGAAGTTGACCTGATTGTAACGGATGTCATGATGCCCGTAATGGATGGTGCCAAATTATGTAAGTTGGTAAAACAAAACTTACGCACCTGTCATATTCCAATATATATGCTGTCTGCCAAAGCAGATATTAAATATCAATTGGAAGGTTTACAGGTAGGAGCAGATGATTACATAGCCAAACCTTTCTCGATGGCAATATTGAAAGCAAAGATTATGAACATGCTGCGTACACGCCACCGCATCTTCGAACACTATTCCAATACCACCGAAATAGAACCGGAGAAACTTACCAATAACACGATGGATGAAGAACTGCTCAGAAAAGCGATTGCAGTGATTGAAAGGAACATGGACAATGTAGAATTTTCTACAGAGCAATTTGCGCGTGAGATGAATATGAGCCGTTCTAATCTACATCTGAAATTAAAAGCAATAACAGGAAAGTCAGCTATCGACTTTATCCACAAGATACGCTTTAACCGCGCATGTCAGCTTTTGCAGGAAGGAAAATACAATGTTTCAGAAATCAGTTTTATGGTAGGCTACAATACTCCTTCTTATTTTGCAGCACGCTTCAAGAAGTATATAGGTTGTCTGCCTACCGAATATGGAAAGAAATAAGATATGAGAAAACATAAGATGTGGACACTACTCATTGTTCTGTCCTTGTTAGCAGCATGTAAACAACCCCAATCATTAACCCCTTCTGTCAGTGAAGTCGCACAAATTAAGGCAAATGGTACATCCATCCGGCTTTTCTGTTTGACAAACAGGAATGGAATGACAATCAAAGTCACCAACTTTGCCGCCTCGCTAACGTCCGTTTCCGTACCCGACAAAAAGGGGAACTTCGAACAAGTAGTACTGGGCTTCGATAGTTTAGAAAGTTACTTGGGAAAGCATCCTAAATTTGGTGCCACTGTAGGCAGATTTGCCAATAGAATCAAGCATGGCGAATTTTGCCTGGATAACCAGATCTTTCAACTTGAAAAGAACAGTAAAGGAAATTCTGTTCATGGCGGAAGCCGGGGATTCAATACTCAAGTATTCGAAACGGATACCTTTTATGTAGTGAAAGACACGGCAATAGTTGTCTTTTCTTATAAAAGCGCTCACCTTGAAGGAGGATTTCCCGGCAATCTGAATCTGTCAATCGCTTATAAACTGACTGATCGCAATGAAGTAATCCTGGATTATACGGCAACCACGGATCAGCCTACTGTTGTAAATTTCACCAATCACAGCTACTTCAATCTGACCGGCTGTAAAGAGCCTGTACTGAACCATCTTTATACATTGCATGCGGACTCAATTACCCCGGTAGATTCAACAGGAGTCCCTACCGGAGAGCTGAAGGCAGTTACAGGAACGGAGTATGACTTCAGAACTCCACGAACAGCCGAAAAACAAATCCGACGGATGATGGGAAAAACTTATGATATCAATTATAAACTAAATAAACACCCGGATTCTTTGGAATTAGTAGCTACAGTCACCGAACCTGTATCTGGAAGAATACTAAAAGCATACACCACTGAACCCGGGATGCAATTTTATATTCCAAGTTCCAACATGGATTATCTGAATGGGCATGGCAATAGAAAGTACGGTAAATACTATGGATTCTGCCTCGAAATGCAGCATTTCCCAGACTCCCCCAATAAGCCCCAATTTCCTTCTACAGTATTGCGACCTGGCGAAATCTACCGGCAGACAACAATCTATAAATTTGAAAATTCACCAGCAACGAAATGCCACCTCCGTATCAAGTCAGTACCTCCTCCGTACTGAGTCCGTATCTATGAGTATGGAGATACTACGGAGAAGATACGGAGATGGTACGGAGATACTACGGAGGAGGTACGGACATGATACGGAGATACCTCAATGGTCTTTCAGCAATCAATCCTGCATATTATTTCTTTATTGAATAAAGGCCCCCCCTTCCATAGGGCTCTGTGGCGCACATTTTACACAAAAACATTCTAAGGTGAACAATATTAGCATGCAAAAAGCATAAAATTGGGAGTATCAAAAACAATACTTTCTCACTTTTTTTTGCGCTTGCAGTAAGTTTGCCGTCACAAAATGATCTCTAAAGTTAAACCTTAGATTTATTTATTATGTTCAAATTAAAAGAATCTATTTTATTGTTTTTCCTCGCTTTCGTCAGTACGATTGCATACGCGCAAAGTCTGACAGTTACTGGTAAGGTAGTCGATAGCGAAGGTTATGAAGTTATTGGAGGTAGCGTTATTATTAAGGGTGCTGCCGGTATTGGAACTGTTACTGACATAGATGGTCACTATTCGCTGAAAGTGAATGATGCATCTAAAGATGTATTAGTTTTTTCGTATGTGGGAATGACTCCCCAGGAAGTGAAAGTCAACAATCAGAGTGTTATTAATGTAACGTTGCAGGCAGATGCCGTACTGCTGGACGAAGTTGTAGCCATCGGTTATGCAACTGTAAAACGTAAGGACCTGACCGGTTCTGTTGCTTCGGTTAATAGCAAAGAACTTTCGAAAGTTCCTACCAGTGATATCACACAAGCCCTTGCCGGCCGCATGGCAGGTGTGCAGGTTATGCAGAGTGAAGGTGCTCCCGGAGCTTCCATTTCTGTTCGGGTTCGTGGTGGTATTTCCATTACTCAAAGTAACGAACCTTTGTATATCATCGACGGTTTCCCCAGCGAAGACGGTATGTCTACCCTTGACCCGGCGGAAATTGAAACAATCGACATCCTGAAAGATGCTTCTGCTACAGCTATCTACGGTGCCCGTGGTGCTAATGGTGTAGTCGTTATTACTACCAAGAGCGGTGGTAAAGACGGAAAAGCGACTGTTACATTTGACAGTTATGTAGGTTTCAAGAAAATAGCCAAGAAGCTGGATGTACTTTCTACTTATGAATTTACGATGTTGGATTATGAACGTCGCGTTTACGACGCTACCACTCCGGACGACTGGGAGAAAGACATCAAAAAGTTCACCGAAATCTACGGCAACTACAGTGACCTTGAAAAAAACTATGGCAATCGTAAAGGGCTGGACTGGCAAGATGAAACATTAGGACGCACGGCAATTACACAAAACTATCGTGTAGGCGTTTCCGGTGGTACTGATAAATTAAATTATAACCTGGCATATTCTTATTATGACGAAGAGGGTGCCATGGTATATAGCGGCAACAACAAGCACAACATTTCATTCAACATGAATCATAAAGTGAATGACCGCTTGGACATCACCGCCCGTATCAGCTACGACCAAATGAAAATTACCGGTATGGGTACTTCTGAAGGAGGTGACCGTTTCAATAAGATGCAGCACATTTTGCAGTACCGCCCCACAGTAGGTATCAACGGAACCGATGACCTGTTATTGGGAGATGAAGACCCTATCTTCCTGGATGATTCGGGTAACGTAATGCAGAACCCCTTACTTTCTGCGGCAGAAGAGACGAATGATCGTGAATATCGTACATTCCAGGCTAACGGTGGCTTTACTTTGAAACTTTTCAAAGGTCTCTCTTTCCGTAATACCACAGGTATGCGTTACCAGACACGACGCAATGATGTTTTCTACGGAGACAAGTCAATCACAGCAAAACGTTCAAGCATCAATGGTAGTATTCAAAATCTGGAGACCGGTAGCTTCCAGACTTCAAACGTATTGAACTATAACTGGTCGGGTAAAGGTCATGACGTGACTGCCATGGTAGGTCAGGAATATGTAGACCGTTGGAACCGTAATTTCAAAGCAGCAGCATCTAACTTCCCGAATGACGATATAGGTTTGGCTGACCTCTCACTGGGTCTTCCGACAGCAGTTCAGTCTGCCGAAAACTATGATGATAAATTGCTCTCTTTCTTCGCCCGTTTCAACTACGGCTTCAAAGATAAATACTTGTTTACCGCTTCGGTTCGTGCCGATGGTTCTTCCAAATTCGGTAAAAATAACAAATGGGGCTATTTCCCTGCATTTTCAGCAGCTTGGCGCCTGGGAGAAGAAGAGTTTATCAAGAACTTGAATATCTTCTCTGACTTAAAAGTTCGTTTGGGCTATGGTATGGCGGGTAACAACCGTATCGACAGTTACCTTAGTCTGGCTGTATTGGGATCTGTTACTTATCCCAATGGAGACTCCACCCAGCCCGGTTATGTTTCCAAGCAGATTCCTAACCCTGACTTGAAGTGGGAAGCTAACAAAACCTTCAACTTTGGTCTTGACTTCGGTTTCTTCAATCAGCGTTTAACCATTTCTCCTGAATTTTACATAAACCGCAGTAGCAATTTGTTGCTAAACGCCAAACTGCCTACTTCATCCGGTTACAACAGCATGGTTATCAATGCCGGTGAAACAGAAAACAAAGGTATTGACTTAACCATCAACTCAACCAATATCACGAATAAGAATTTTACCTGGAACACATCCATCACTCTGTCACACAATAAGAATTCTGTAAAGAAACTGACGGGAGAAGATGTGCAGTTGTGGGAGGCTAACTTCGGTTACAGCCAGAATACGCACATTATCGGTGTGAACCAACCTTTGGGACAGATGTACGGATACGTAACAGATGGTCTGTACCAAGTATCTGACTTTGATTACGATGCAGCAACTAAAACTTACACACTGAAAGACGGTGTTCCGTATGCAGGCGAAAAAGGTAATGTAAAACCGGGTATGTGGAAGTTTAAGAATATAGATGGCAGCAAAGACAATAAAATTACAGAAGCTGACAAAACAGTCATTGGTAACGCTTATCCGAAAATTTACGGTGGTATCAATAACACTTTCACTTACAAAGATTTCGATTTGAGTATATTCCTTACCTATAGCATCGGTAACGATGTATTCAATGCAACCAAACTGACCAATACCAAAACTGCTTTGCAGAACAAAAACGTTTTGGCAGTAGCTGACTCTAAGCACCGTTGGGTATTGGTTAATAAGGCAGGTGACTTGATTACAGATCCCCAGGAGATGGCAGACATCAACAAGGGCAAGACTGTAGCCGCCATTTATGATAACGAAGCAGGTGATACTTACATTCACTCTTGGGCTGTAGAAGACGGTTCTTTCCTGAAACTGAGTAACATTACTTTAGGTTACACATTCCCGAAGAAGATGATCAGAAAAGTCGGATTGAGCAAATTACGTCTTTATGCCACAGGCTCTAACCTGCTGACCTGGACCAAATATTCCGGCTTCGATCCTGAAGTTTCTACTATGGGAAATGGTCTGACACCGGGCGTTGACTTTGGTGCTTATCCCAGAAGCCGCGCGTTTGTTTTCGGTATTAATTTAGCTTTCTAATGAACTTCAAATGGAGAATACAATGAAAAAATATAAAGTGATTGCGCTAAGCGCACTGATTGCAGCAGGATTCACCTCTTGCGACCTGACAGAAAAACCTACTTCTTACTACGAGAAGGACACTTATTTTGAAACTATGGACCAGGCAAAAATGTCAGTAGTAGGTATTTACGATTGTCTGGCTATAGACAAGCATTACGGACAATATGAAATGGCGATGCCTGCTTCGGACGATACCTATTATATTCAAGGAACAGGTACGGATAACACACGTCGTGATATTGCCCACTACATGGTGAAACCGACCAATACTTGGATTGCATCCATATGGGAATACAAATACCTGGGTATTGACCGCGCTAATTTTTCCATTGCCGGTATTGAGCAGATGACAGGTTACGAAGAAGATTCCAATTTAAAGGAGTTAGTGGCTCAGGCACGTTTCCTCCGCGCATTTCTGGCTTTCGATTTAATTAAATACTGGGGAGATGTTCCGTTCAAAACCACTTATACTGCCGGATATGAAGAAGCTTTCAAAGGTCGTGTAAGTCGTGAAGAAATCTATGACCAGATTATAGTTGACCTGAATTTCGCTAAAGAGAACCTGCAAAAAGACAATGCTTCACTTTCACCGGAAGTTCCTTCACAAGGTGCTGCCCATGCATTGCTGATGCGTGTTTATCTGCAACGTGCCGGGTACAGCTTGCAGCAAGACGGTACATTGACCCGCCCGGACGAAACTAAAAGAAAAGAATACTTTAACGCTGTAATTGCCGAATGGACCGCCTTCCAGAACAAAGGCAACCATGGTTTTTATACAGGTGGTTTTGAACAGTTATTCAGAGGTTATTCAGAAGGCATCTTGAATTCCCAAGAGAGTTTGTGGGAAATTGCTTTCAATCCTACAGGAGCCGGCTACAAGGACAATGCAGGTACTTGGGCTACTTATAACGGACCAGCGGTAGAGGCACCGGGAAAAAATGCTCCAGCTGATGCATGGGGACGTGCCAATGCTTTCTTCCGTGTACTGCCGGCCTGGAAAAACTTCTTTGAAGAAGGCGATGAACGCAGAGATGTAATGGTATGTACCTATCAGTACAAATGGAATGCAAATGCCGGCAAACATGATAAGGTTGAAAACGCAAAACTGACTGACTGGTATCCCGGCAAATGGCGCAGAGAGTGGATGCCCGGAGGTTTTGTAGATCCCAACAACACAGGAGTGAACTATTGTCCGCTTCGCTTCGCCGACGTTGTATTGATGGCAGCCGAAGCTTATAATGAAACAGGCAACACCCCGGAAGCCTGGAAACTGCTGAATATGGTACGTGAACGCGCAAAAGCTACTCCGATAACCGATGCCAACTACAGCAGCCTGATGAAAGCTCCACAAGTTTATGATCTCCCATATATTCAGGATGGAGACGCTGCCGGCAAGTTCCGCACAGCTCTTTACTGGGAACGTGGTTTCGAGTTAGCTTTCGAAGGTCAGCGCAAATACGACCTGTTGCGCTGGGGTATCTTGGGCGACGCACTGAAGTTCTTCCAAGGAAATATGGACAAAACACTGAAAGGCAAGTATGTAGCCGGTGATAAATTCGTCAAAGGCCAGCATGAACTTTTCCCGATACCACTGGGAGAATTACAGGCTAATCCGGCTTTGAATAACCAGAATAATCCGGGTTACGAATAAATCCGGGAAATATAAAATTGGCAATTGTGATGGAGAGAGAATCTGTTTCATACTCTCTCCATCTGCTTTACTTATAAAATGTATTGTATGAAAAGATTTTTATTATTTTGTTGTGCGGTTGCTACATTACAAGGTTTCTCCAGCTGTTCATCCAGTCAGCCTAATACAGAGTATGGCTGGTTGAAAAATGCAATAGACACCTCTGTACAGCAATTGGAAGAAACAGTGACCGATGTAGGTGATTCAGTCTTATTACCCCGTTCCATCTGGACAGGATATGATATGGATTTTCTCTGTCGGCAATTGCAAAGAGATCCTGCAACCTTTAAGGATTCTTTGCGGATTAAGCCAGTGAAGGATGCCATAGGAACCCGTCGCTATTGCTCTTCCATCTATGATTGGACAAGTGGTTTTTTCCCCGGAAACTTGTGGTATGCGTATCAGCTGACCGGTATTGAAGGTTTAAAGAACGGTGCCGTGAAATTCACGAATTATTTGTATCCCGTAAAAGACTATAAAGGTACACACGACATCGGATTTATGATGAATTGCAGTTATGGCAATGCATATCGCTTGGCTCCCGCCGACAGCGTTCGTCAGGCATTGGTGCAAACAGCTGATAACTTATGCAGCCGTTTTGATCCGACCATAGGTTCTATTCGTTCCTGGGATTTCGGGAAGTGGAATTTCCCTGTAATCATTGATAACATGATGAACCTGGACCTGCTGTTTTACGTAAGCCATCTTACCAATGATTCCAAGTATAAGGAAATCGCATTGAAACATGCCGAGACAACATTGAAGAATCATTTCAGAACAGATCATTCATCCTATCATGTAGTCAGTTACAATAATGATGGCAGCGTAGAAATGAAATGTACCCATCAGGGAAAAAATGACGATTCATCATGGGCACGCGGACAAGCCTGGGGAGTATATGGATATACCTCTTGCTACCGTGAATCCAAAGATACGGCCTTCTTGCAGCAAGCCAAAGATATTGCAACGTTGATTATGACCCGCGTAAAGACTGAAGATGCGATACCCTTGTGGGATTATGATGCACCGGATAGCCCGGAAACACCCCGTGATGCATCTGCCGCCTCTGTTACAGCTTCTGCTTTGATAGAACTCAGCACGTTGGTAGAAGACGGACAAGTATATTTTGATTATGCAGAAAAGCTACTAAAATCTCTTTCTTCCGATGCTTATTTGGCAAAGGTTGGTACGAATCAGGGATTTATCCTGATGCACTCTACAGGTTCGTTGCCCAATGGCTCCGAAATTGATACTCCTATCAATTATGCCGATTATTATTACCTGGAAGCATTGGCCCGGTATATGCAGGTAAAAGGACTCGATTATAAATCGCTTTAAACGAAATTAATATACCATGAAAATAGCAAAGTATTTTTTATGTCTGGCTCTTTTGCTGGTCGCCATAAGTGCGGAAGCGCAGCAATTGCGGAAGGAAGCTTTTGATTTACTGAACCTGGATTATCCGGGTTTGGAGAAAGTAAAGGCCGCATGCGCCCAACAACAATGGGATAAAGCGGCTCAGGCTTTATTGGACTATTACCGCCAACGCACCGGCATAGGACATCCTGATATTAATCTGAAGAATATCAAGATATCAAAGGAAGAACAAAAATGGGCGGATGATGCCTTGGAACATACATTTTTTGTGCACAAAGGATATCAGCCTTCCTATAATTACGGTAAAGACATCAACTGGCAATATTGGCCGGTACAGGACAATGAGTTGCGCTGGCAGTTGCATCGCCATAAATGGTTCACCCCGATGGGAAAAGCATATAGAATCTCAGGGGATGAGAAATATGCCAAAGAATGGGCATACCAATATATGGACTGGATTAAGAAGAATCCTCTGACAACCGTAGAGAAAGAAGAATACGAACTTGTCAGTGCAGGTGAAGTAAAAGGAAATGCTGAGAATGTACGCTTTGCATGGCGTCCGCTAGAAGTGAGTAACCGTTTGCAGGATCAGACACTGCAATTTCTATTGTTTATTCCCTCACAGGCTTTTACTCCGGAGTTCCTGACCGAGTTCCTCATTAATTACCATCGGCATGCCTTACACATTCTGGGCAATTACTCCGATCAAGGCAACCATTTGTTGTTCGAAGCACAGCGTATGGTCTATGCAGGTGCATTTTTCCCTGAATTTAAAGAGGCAACCGGATGGAGAGAGAGTGGGATAAGCATTTTGAACCGTGAAATAAAAAAACAGGTTTACCCGGACGGCGGTCAATATGAACTGGACCCGCACTATCATTTGGCGGCAATCAATATCTTCTGCAAGGCCCTGCGTATGGCAGACGTCAATGGTTTCCGTCAGGAATTTCCTGCCGAATACGTGAATACTGTGAAAAATATGATTGAGTTCTACTCTAATATCTGTTTCCCGGATTACAGTAATCCTTGTTTCAGTGATGCGAAACTGGGAGACCGCCCGGCAGAAGTCCGCAATTATCAAGACTGGCTCAAACTGTTTCCGGATTGCGACTGGATTCGTTATTATGCTACTGAAGGTCGTGAAGGTTCCCCCCTACCCAACCTTTCTCACGGAGCCTTAACTTCCGGTTTCTTTACTTTCAGAAATGGCTGGAAACAAGATGCTACTGTAATGGTAGTAAAGGCCGGTCCCAAAGGTGAGTGGCACTGTCAACCGGATAACGGAACTTTTGAGCTTTGGTTCAATGGTCGGAATCTCTTTCCGGATAGCGGTTCATACGTCTATGCCGGTGATGATGAAGTGATGAAACTTCGCAACTGGTTCCGCCGGACAAGTTCACATAATACCCTGACACTGGATGAGAAAAACTTGCAGACCGCACAATCCGTTACTAAACTTTGGCAACCCGAAGGTAATGAACAAATCCTGGTGACAGAGAATCCTCATTATGAGGGTTTGAAGCACAGACGTTCTGTCTTCTTTGTAGACCAATCTTATTTTGTCATTGTCGATGAGGCTGTGGGAGATGCAAAAGGAACAGTGAATCTGAACTATCATTTATGTGAAGGTACTGTAAATGTGGATGGAAAGAACCATATTCTGACCACCGCTTATGACGGGCCAAGCAATATGAAGCTACAATGCTTTGCCGAAAAGAAAGCTTCGATAAGAGAAAAAGAAGGATGGCGTTCAACTGCTTATCGCGTACGTGTACCCCGTACTTCGGTTTCTTTTGATGTGGACAAAAAGGATTCGGAAGCTGTACGCTACATAACCATTATCTATCCTTCGAAAAATGCAGCTTCTTTTCCTGCATTCAAGGCTAAATTCCTGAATAAGAAGTTTGATGAGAATGGAGTGAAGATAGAAATATCTGTTGATGGAAAGAAACGTCAATTGGAGTATAAACTATAAGAAGACTTTTATTATGAATCGCTTATCATACTTATTTTTGCCTCTCACTGCCATCGGAGTCTCCGCTTGCAGCTCCAATAAGGCCAAAGAAGAGGTGAAACGTCCGAACATTATCTTTATGATGACAGACGACCATACTACGCAGGCTATGTCATGCTACGGTGGACGCCTCTTGCAAACTCCCAATATGGATCGGATTGCCAATGAAGGTATTCGTATGGACAATTGCTATGCGGTCAATGCTTTATCCGGTCCGTCAAGAGCTTGTATCTTGACGGGCAAATTCAGCCACATCAATGGATTCACTGATAATGCCAGTACTTTCGACGGCAACCAACAGACCTTTCCCAAATTATTACAGTCGGCAGGCTACCAAACTTCGATTATCGGTAAATGGCATCTGATTACTGAACCTCAGGGATTTGATTATTGGTGCATCTTGACCGGACAACATGAACAAGGGGATTATTATAATCCCGATTTCAATGAGAACGGAAAGCAGATTGTAGAACAGGGCTATGCTACCGATATTATCACGGATAAGGCCATCGAGTATCTGGAACACAGAGATAAAAGTAAGCCTTTCTGCATGATGTACCATCAGAAAGCTCCGCATCGTAACTGGATGCCTGCCCCCCGCCACTTGGGTATGTTCAATAATACCGTTTTTCCTGAACCGGCCACACTCTTCGATACGTATGAAGGAAGAGGTTCCGCTGCCAGGGAACAGGATATGTCTATTGAACATACATTGACCAATGATTGGGACCTGAAACTGCTGACTCGTGAAGAAATGTTGAAAGATACGACCAATCGCCTCTATCAGGTCTACAAACGTATGCCGGCTGATGTGCAGAATAAATGGGATTCAGTATATGCCCAGCGCATTGCCGAGTATCGCAGTGGTAAACTGGAAGGTAAAGAGTTGATCAGTTGGAAGTATCAGCAATATATGCGGGATTACCTGGCTACAATTGTTGCTGTGGATGAAAATATAGGGCGGTTACTCAGTTATCTGGAAAAAATCGGTGAGTTGGACAATACAATCATTATCTACACTTCGGATCAGGGTTTCTTCCTGGGCGAACACGGTTGGTTCGATAAACGCTTCATGTATGAGGAATGTCAGCGTATGCCACTGGTCATCCGCTACCCGAAGGCTATCAAGAGCGGAAGTGTTTCGAATGCCATTGCCATGAATGTGGATTTTGCTCCCACTTTGCTGGATTTTGCCGGAGTAGACATACCCGCCGATATTCAAGGCCGGTCGCTCAAACCGATTTTGGATAATGAGGGAAAAGTACCGGCAGACTGGAGAAAAGCCGCCTATTACCACTATTATGAGTATCCGGCGGAACATTCGGTTAAAAGACATTATGGTATTCGTACAACTGATTTTAAACTGATTCACTTCTATAATGATGTGGACGAATGGGAAATGTACGATTTGAAGAATGATCCGAATGAATTGAATAATGTGTTTGACAAACCAGAGTATGCCGACAAGCGGACAGAACTGATGTCACTGCTGAAAGAAACCCAAAAGCAGTATAAGGATGATGATCCGGATGAAAAGGTAAATGAGCTGTTCAAAGGTGACAGACGATTGATGAAAAATAGATAATCTAAATGAATACCATGAATAGAAGAAGTTTTTTAAAAAATACAAGCTGGTCCTTCCTCGGATTAGCAGTTTCCGGTAGCTTATTGTCCGCATGCCAACGCGGAACTGCCGCAGGAAAGAAAATTATGCCCTCTGCCAGCAATCTGAAATATTTCTGGGGAGACTTGCATAACCACTGTAACATAACCTACGGTCATGGCGACATGCGTTCTGCGTTCGAAGCCGCCAAGGGGCAATTGGATTTTGTATCTGTCACTCCACATGCCATGTGGCCTGACATACCCGGGGCAGATGATCCTCGCCTGAAGTGGGTGATTGATTATCATACCGGTGCTTTCAAGCGTTTGCGCGAGGGAGGCTATGAGAAATACGTAGCCATGACCAATGAGTACAATAAGGAAGGAGAATTTCTTGCCTTTGTAGGTTATGAGGCACACAGCATGGAACATGGAGATCATGTGGCCCTGAACTATGACCTGGATGCGCCGTTGGTGGAATGTACCTCCATTGAAGACTGGAAACAAAAAGCCCGCGGACATAAAGTATTTATAACTCCGCATCACATGGGTTACCAGACGGGCTATCGCGGATATAACTGGAACTTCTTTACGGAAGGAGACCAGACTCCGTTCGTAGAGATGTATTCCCGCCACGGATTGGCTGAGAGCGATCAGGGTGATTATAATTATCTGCACGATATGGGACCTCGCCAATGGGAAGGTACAATTCAGTGTGGATTGGAGCAAGGCAAGAAATTCGGTATTATGGGCTCTACAGATCAGCACGCCGGATATCCGGGCAGTTATGGCGATGGGCGTATAGGTGTACTGGCAGAGTCATTGACCCGTGATAAGATCTGGGATGCAATGAAGAACCGTCACGTTTGTTGCGCTACCGGTGATAAGATCAATATAGATTTTCGTCTGAACGACGCTTTTCCGGGCGATGTGGTACGGGGTAACAGTCGCCGTATTTATTTGAATGTGGAAGGCGGCAGTTGTATCGATTACATAGACATTGTCAAGAATCGGAAATGCATAGCCCGTTTAAGTGGTCCGTTGTTGCCCGAAATGCCGGAAGGAGACATGGTACGTTGTAAGGTAAAGATTGATTTTGGATGGAACCGTGAAGAGCAGTATGTACATTGGCAAGGTAAACTATCTATCAGCAAAGGAACTATCAATGCTGTGGAACCTTGCTTCCGTGGCGCTGCCTTCACTTCTCCGCAACCGGGAGAACCCGAGTTTGAGACAAAGGTGAACCGTATTGTGTCTGTTACGGACAAAGATACGGAGTTGGACATGTACAGTTCCAAGAATCCGAATACCACCACTCCCGCCATGCAGGCCGTCATTCTGGATGTCACTATGCCTAAAGACGGTATGATTACGGCAGAGTTCAACGGCAAGAAGTTTGAACATTCACTGGGCGAACTTCTGGAAGGTTCCCGCTCCCATTTCATGATCGGATGGCTTAGTGAAGCTATCCTATTCAACCGTGCAATGCCGGAAAGTTGCTTTATGGTTGAACATTATATGGAAGACACTGAACCCGAAAGAGATACGGACTATTACTATATCAGAGTTCGCCAGCGTGACCAGCAATGGGCATGGAGCTCTCCTATATGGGTGGAAAGAACATAATGTTTCCTTATTTGATGTAATAAATTATGAAATACGCAATTGGCATTGATTTAGGTGGTACATCTATAAAATATGCTTTGGTAGATAAAGCGGGTAATTCTTTCTTTGAGGGAAAATTACCCTCTTTTGCTTCTGTTTCGGCTGCAAAAGTGATGGAACAACTAATAAAGGCTGCCACCTTGCTGAAAGATGAAGCCGCAAAACAGAACTGGACCGTACTGGGCATAGGGCTCGGTACACCGGGAATTGTAGATGAAACAAATCGTATCGTACTGGGAGGTGCGGAAAATATTGTCGGCTGGGAAAACATAGATGTAGCCTCCCTTATGGAGAAACAGATGAGTTTACCGGTAGTTGTTGGAAATGATGCCAATCTGATGGGACTGGGAGAAACGAAATATGGTGCAGGAAGAGGTTGCACTCATGTGGTGTTTCTGACTGTAGGAACCGGTATCGGCGGAGCTGTCATCATTGATGGTAAATTGTTCAATGGATATGCTAACCGGGGTACGGAGTTGGGGCATGTACCGTTGATTGCCAACGGTGAACGTTGTGCTTGCGGGGCAATCGGCTGCCTGGAACATTATGCTTCGACTGCCGCCTTGACAAGACGCTTTAGTGCATTGGCGAAAGAGCAGAATTTAAGTTTTGATACGGAGATAAACGGGGAATTGATTGTTCGCCTGTATCATGAAAATTTCCCGCTCGCTGTCGAGTGCATGAACGAACACTTTTACTATTTGGGCAGAGGAATTGCCGGCTTTGTCAATATCTTCAGTCCCCAACGGATTGTGATAGGAGGAGGTGTTGCAGAATCCGGCAGTTTCTATTTAGAGAAAATAAGGGCGGTAGTCAAAAAGCACGTAATAGCAGACTGTGCCCTGAATACCAAGATTGTAGCAGCCGAATTGGGCAATAAAGCCGGTCTTATCGGTGCAGCATCACTAATTCTATAAACAAACGAATTATTATGAAAAATAACAAGAAATGGGGTATGCTGGCATTGATCATGATGTTCTGGTTTACCATTTCATTCATTACAAACATTCTCGGACCGTTAATTCCTGACATTATCCATAACTTTGAGCTGAAGGATCTGGCAATGGCGGGATTTATCCCGACTTCCTTCTTCCTGGCTTATGCCATCATGTCGATACCGGCAGGCATATTGATAGATAAATATGGAGAAAAGCCGGTGCTGTTTACCGGTTTCCTTATGCCATTTATCGGAACCGTCTTGTTTGCATGTTTCCCGTTCTATTTGATATTACTGGTGTCTTCCTTTATTATCGGCTTGGGAATGGCCATGTTGCAGACCGTAATTAACCCTTTGCAGCGTGTTGTCGGTGGAGAAGAGAACTACGCATTCATAGCCGAATTGGCACAGTTTGTGTTTGGAGTAGCATCGTTTATCAGTCCTTTGGTTTATACTTGGTTAATACATGCGCTGGCACCGGGAGTCTATCAGCCGGGAAAGAATTTCCTGCTTGATATTTTGGCGGACATCACTCCGGTCACTCTTCCCTGGGTTTCCCTTTATTGGGTATTCACAGTGTTATTGCTGATTATGCTGCTCATTGTGTCGTTGGTCCACTTCCCGCGCATTGAACTGAAAGATGATGAACGCAGCGGTTCTTCGGCTTCCTACAAGAAATTGTTCCGTCAAAGATATGTATGGCTTTTCTTCCTGGGAATCTTTTGTTATGTCAGTACGGAACAGGGAGTTTCTATTTTTATGAGTACTTTTCTGGAGCAGTATCATGGCATTGATCCGAAGACCGTGGGTGCGCAAAGCATCAGTTATTTCTGGGGTTCAATGACTGTCGGATGTTTGTTTGGCATGTTCCTGCTGAAGTTGATAGACAGTAAGCGTTTGCTGCAAATATCGGGCATACTTTCCATGAGTTTGCTGTTAATTGCATTATTCGGCTCCGCGGAAATAGCGGTGTGGGCTTTTCCTACAATAGGCTTTTGTATCTCCATGATGTACTCCATAGTATTTTCACTTGCCCTGAATACAGTAACCCAGAATCACGGTTCTTTTGCAGGCATCCTTTGTTCCGGAATAGTGGGAGGTGCAGGTGGTCCGCTGCTCGTCAGCCTGGTATCCGACGCCACTTCGTTGCGAACGGGAATGTTACTTATTCTGATTTTCATGGGATACATTACGTTTATCGGCTTCTGGGCACATCCTTTGGTTAATAATAAGACAGTTAGCTTGAAAGAGCTGGTTACCTTCAAAAAACAAAAATAAGATTCTGAGATGAAAAAGATAGTATTGGGCTTATCGGCCCTCTGCCTGTTAATGGCATGTGGCAGTTCCGAGCAACCTGCCGTGATAAAGGTTTCCGAAGAAACATTGATGCATGAAGTCCGCGCAACTCCCTCTCCTGCCGATGGCACATACGTCAAGGTGAATCCACCGCGTTTCATGTGGCCGGACAAATTCCCTCATTTAGGTCCGGTGCTGGATGGAGTTCCGGGACAAGTAGATGAAAAGCCAAAAGTAGTTTACCGGATTCGTATCTCTCAAGACAAGAATTTTCGGAAAGATGTCCTTACCGGTGAACGTGCCTGGGCTTTCTTCAATCCTTTCCAGTGTCTGGCACAAGGGAAATGGTATTGGCAACATGCTTATGTTACCCCCGAAGGTACCGAAGAATGGTCGCCGGTTTACCAATTCTATATAGATAAAGATACACCGGAATTCAATCCGCCGACTTTGGAAAAAGTCCTGGCAGAATATCCTTCCCATCACCCGCGTGTGTTACTGGATGCAGCTGACTGGGAAAAGATTATAGCGAAAAATAAAAATAATCCGGAAGCCCGGGCTTATATGGACAAGGCTTCCCAATGCATTTCCCGTCCGTTGAAGCATCTTCAGGAAGAGATAGATACAACGAATGTAGTTACGTTGACCAACATTGTGCAACGTAAATCAGCCCTCATCCGCGAGAGCCGTAAGATTGTAGACAGAGAAGAGGCCAACGTGGAAGCATTGGTCCGTGCTTATTTGCTGACAAAAGACGAGAAGTATTATCGGGAAGGCATTAACCGCCTGAGTGAAATTCTTTCCTGGCAAAAAAGCAAATACTTTGCAGGCGACTTTAACCTGTCCACCCTATTATCGATGAGTACCTCCGCGTATGACGGATTTTACAATTTACTGTCACCGGAAGAGAAACAACTGCTGTTGGATAACATCCGCAAAATTGGAGACAAGTTCTATAATGAATACGTGAACCATCTGGAGAACCGTATTGCAGACAACCATGTGTGGCAGATGACTTTCCGTATCCTGACGATGGCGGCATTCGCTACGGTCGGTGAAATACCGGAAGCGTCCGTATGGACAGATTACTGTTATAATGAATGGATTTCACGCCTTCCGGGCCTGCATAAGGATGGTGGCTGGCACAATGGAGATGCCTATTTCCATGTAAATATACGTACCTTGATAGAAGTGCCGGCCTTTTTCTCACGCATATCCGGCTTCAACTTCTTTGCAGATCCGTGGTATAACAACAATGCCTTATATGTTATCTATCAGCAACCTCCCTTCTCCAAATCCGGAGGTCATGGCAACTCACATGAAGGACAACGCAGCCCGAACGGAGGGCGCGTAGGATATGCCGATGCCCTGGCACGCGAATGTAACAATCCGTGGGCAGCTGCTTATGTACACGAAATTATGCAGGAAGACCCTGACATCCTGTCGAAGGCTTTCGAAGCCAAACCGGCAGATTTGACCTGGTATCGCTGCACAACCCCGAAGGAAAGGCCTGCTTATAGCAAACATCTGTCGGAACTACCGGAAGCCAAAGTCTTCAAACAAGCAGGTACTGCCCTGATGAATACCGATATAGGGCATCATGCCAACAATGCCATGCTTTCCTTCCGAAGCAGCCCTTATGGTTCCACATCCCATGCCTTGGCCAATCAAAATGCTTTCAACACCTTCTTTGGGGGTAAGGCTATCTTTTATAGCAGCGGGCATCGTACCGGATTTACAGATGATCATTGTATGTATGCCTACCGGAATACCCGTGCCCATAACTCCATATTAGTAAACGGTATGGGTCAGAAGATAGGAACAGAAGGCTATGGTTGGATTCCCCGCTACTATGAAGGTGAAGAAATCTCTTACGTTGTAGGCGATGCCTCCAACGCCTATGGGAAAGTAGTTTCTCCGTTGTGGCTGGAACGCGGACGTTTATCCGGCACTCAATTTACACCGGAGAAAGGTTGGGATGAAAATAAGCTGGAATTCTTCCGAAGACATATCGTTCAGCTCGGACGCTCGGGTTTGTTTGTTGTTTACGATGAACTGGCCGGTAAAGAACCGGTAGAATGGAACTATCTGCTACATACGGTGGAACTGCCTATGGAGGTGGGTAAGGAAGAAGGAGGATTGCGCATCCTGGGTAAGAATAAAGCGGATGGAATATCGATAGCTCATTTATATTCTTCACAGGAGATGACTTATGCACAAACGGATACATTCTTTGTAGCCGCCCTTGACTGGAAAAAGCGTCTTGGCAAGGCTCTTGCTAATCATTATCATTTTACGGCAACGACAACTCCTTGTAATAAAGTGTTTTTTCTCAATATAATCGATGTACATGGAAACAACCGTGCCGATGCCGTGATAAATCATCAGGGAAATCGCATTACAGTAGAAGGATGGGTTATTGAATGTAATCTGGATAGTGAAGGCAAAGCGTTCCTGCACATAGAAAATACGCAGAACGGTGCTTCACTGGACTTCAACTATAATTCGAATAAGGGTGCTACGACTATCGTCGATCAGGTAGGCGGAAAGAGAATAGAGAAAAGACTGGTTGATTCCTTACCGAAACCTGAAATATAAAACCGAATATTAAATCATGAAAGTTACTAATATGGTTAAACAAATTCCAATGAAGCATCTGGCATTTTTTTCTTTGCTATGCTCTTCTGCGGCTTCTGCAGCCGAACGTCCCAATATCATCTATATATTCACGGATCAACAGACAGCCAGCGCCATGAGTTGTGCCGGAAATCCGGACCTGCACACTCCTAATCTCGACCGATTGGCAGCTGCCGGTGTAATGTTCAATAATGCTTATTGCACCGCTCCGCTCAGCGGTCCTTCACGTGGAGCCATGTTTACGGGGCATTATCCGGATGCAGTAGAACTGTCAGTCAATGGTTCACCGATACCCGACTCGCTCAGGACACAGACATTAGGCACCTTAATAAAGAATGCCGGATATGATTGTGCTTATGGCGGTAAATGGCATCTTCCTCTTCTTGATGTCCCCGACAAAGAATACGGCTTCGACAACATTTACAAACATAGTGACGATGGACTGGCGGAAGCTTGCGCCGAATACCTCTCACGCAAACATAAAAAGCCTTTTTTCCTAGTAGCTTCTTATGACAATCCACACAATATCTGCGAATACGCACGGAGCCAAAACTTCCCTTATGGAAATATTGATACGCCTGATATACGGGACTGCCCGGGAGTACCAGCCAATTTCGCCAAGAATCCTTACGATGCCGATGTCATTGAAAGCGAAAGGGCAAACAATTATAATGTATATCCGACTGCCGGTTTTACTCCCGAAGACTGGCGTATGTACCGTTATACCTATTATCGTTTGGTAGAAAAAGTAGATAAGGAGATCGGAAAAATTATTGATGCCATTGATAAGAACGATCTTTGGAAGAATACAGTAGTGATCTTCTCCAGTGACCACGGAGATGGTATAGGGGCTCACCATTGGAACCAGAAATCTGCTTTATATGAAGAAGTTATCAACATTCCTCTTATCGTAACCCTGCCCGGCAAGAAGAATGCAGGCAAAGTATTGCCTCAACTTATCAGCAACGGTATAGATTTCTTCGCTTCCGTATGCGACTGGGCAGGTGCCAAGATGCCGGAAGGGGCAGCCGGAAAGTCTTTCCGGAAAGTTGTGGAAGAAGGTAATCCACAGGCCTTGCATCAGGAATACATCATCACCGAAACACGGTTTGACGGCAGCAAGACAAGAGGCTGGGTAGTACGCACTGAGCGCTACAAATATGTGCTTTATGATAAAGGAAAATATCGTGAGCAACTGTTTGATATGCAGAATGACAGAGGAGAAATGAGAAACCTGATCATGGAAAATGCCTATAGCCAGGAACTGCAAAAACTTCGTGATGTCCTTGAAAAGTGGATGAATACCTATAATATACGTCCAACCCGTCCGAAGCTGCACGATGTTCCCGGAAAGAAACTCAAAAGCACAACCCGATATCAGACAGCTTATAAATAGATTAAGAAATGATAGCCCGCCTTATTATCTTTAAAGTGCGATAGGCGGCAATTAGTTTCCCGGCGTGAAACTGACAGTTTCATTACTTGAAACCAGTAGTTTCACACCGAGAAACTGACGGTTTCATCCCTTGAAACTAATAGTTCCTCCGCAGGAAACTTTTTCTTCCTTTATAGTACTAAGCAAGGTTTTAAAAATAACTTGGTACATAAATGATAATTTAGCGGCGAGGGAATGGGTACGCGGACTACGCGGATAAGGCGGACGAACGCGGACTTTAATCTTTTAGACGCGGATGACACGGATGACGCGGATTTTTAAAGCTGCGCTATACATACCGGCATATCACACCGAAGGAAAAAAGAATCCGCGTCATCCGTGTCATCCGTGTCTGAAAGATTACTTGCACGCCGAAGGAGAACCTTGCTCCAGCGCTACGCTGGTAAATTATCATTTATAAGCCGACTCGCTGCACTTGCTTATGTACCAAGTTATTTTTTAAGCATTACTAAAAGAGTACAGTGTAGGATGATTTCACAAAAAATAAATATTAAGGCTAAAGCTGAATTCAACTTTTAAGTGCGACACGTCTTTTAGAGTATTTGCAAACCTCTTTCCTCTTCAAACTAAATACCGGCAGGAAGAAGAAAATGCCGATAATAGACATCACCAATCCGCCAATAGTACCCGCAGCCAACGGAAACCAGAAAGCTTCCTTATCCGTCCCCACCATAAACGGGATAAAACCCAGAATGGTGGAAACTACCGTAAGAAAAATAGGCAGTATCTTTGCATTCCACGCCTTTGTATATGCCCGGAGCATAGAAAGCCGGGGAAAGCGGCTACGGATGCTGTTATACTCATTCAGAATATAGATGCTGGCATTTACCGTAATACCACAAAGCAGCACAAACGAAGCAAAGCCTCCCTGGTCGAAATTCAAGCGGAACCAATAGAATGTAAGGAACACTCCTATATAAGATACCGGAATAACAAAGATAATAGCCAAAGGCTGTTTCAGAGAATTAAACAGAATACTCGTTGTAAAGAAGATAATGGCAATCACAACCAGCAACAACAGGTATTGCTTGTTATCTTTCTTACCCCATGACCACGATTGACTATCCGATTCAGCAGTATACCCCATCGGAAGCAATTTATTAAACTCTTCCAAATCCCGCTTCTGTATTTTATTGCCTTGCTCGTACGAACCGATATACTCATATTGCAGACAAAGACGATATTGCTGATTCTCTTTGGCTATCTGTTGCGGCATCTGCCCCTTCTCTACCGTAGCCAATTCGGAAAGTTTATAATGCTTTCCGCCATCCACCCCGTAAGGAAAAAACTGCATAGCCCATACATCATAGTCGTGAGACTGTCGGGAAGAAAGTCGAATACTTTCCGTACCGCTTTCCGTCACCACCGAACCCACCTGCATATTCTTGCCGAATATCGGCTGGATAGCGGAGAACAAGTGCTGGGCATTAATCCCCTCCTGAGCCATACGCTCCTTATTCAGATTGAAGTAAAACTCTTGATAATCGTCTTTCCACCAGGAAAATTCCGACTTGATAAACACTTCCTTGATACGACGGTGCGAAAGCAATACCTCCTTCAGCTTTTCGGCCCATGCATAGAGCTCGTCATAATTGTAGCCATACATCTTGATGCGATAAGAACCTGCGCTCTCACGAACATCATTACTGAAACCCTGATCTTGTAAGCCATATACATCCCAGCTACCACCTCCTAACTCAGATACTTTACCAATCAGATTCGCCTTTAACGTATAAGGGAAACCACTATGCTGATACTCTTTCTTGAAATAAATCTGAAGATTGGCCCTGCGTGCATTATAGACAGAAGCATGAAACTGCTTAATCTCCTTGAAGCCGCTAAGATAAGTTTCCACACGTTTCACCAGCGTATTCATCTGTTCCAGCGTACTTCCATTCGGTAAGTTCGCATTCGCATAGAGCACCACTTCTTCATTGCGACTAAAATAACTGCCTTCGTACACTTTCTGCACAAACAAACGAAGACTACCACCTAAAGCCTTATCCACCACGGATTTCACTTTCTCTTTATAAGTAGAGGAGCCCAACGTCTTGTTATACCGTTCTATCCATTTGCCTTCACCCTCCAACTTCTCAGGAAGAAGGAAAACGGGCAACCCGAAACCAAGCAGGAGCAAAATGCACACCGCCACCCTCCAGCGCAGAAGAAAGCGGATGAGCAACTGATAGAAATGCGTGAAGTAAACAGTCAGCCTGCGAATACGTATATGACTCCGCACCCAGCGTTTCACGCTCTGCCTCTTGACAAGCTTTATTCTATCAATCATGGCCGGAACAAAAAAGAGAGCCACGAAAAGAGATACCGCCAGATTAATAATCACCACAGCTGCGAAGTCTTGCAGATTCAGCCGGATTTTCTCATCCAGAAAGAAGATAATAACCAAAGCCCCCATTGTGGTCAAGGTAGCCGCCAGTACGGACATAAAAGCTTTCAGATTACGCCTGTGCAAAATGTGGTCCGTCATCACAATGGTACTGTCTATCACAAGATTCAAGGACACAGTAATCCCTGCCAATGAATACAGTTGCATCTCCAGCCCGAAAAGATAATAGAAAATAACCGCCACGGAAATGTTGATAGCCAGGCTGGTAACGATCAGCAACAGATACTTCAGATTCAACGTAATAATCCAGACGAATACCAGCAGGATCAGTACTGTCAGCCCCGTACGGAAATAAATTTTATTCAGTTCCTCGCGAATATACTCCGTGGCATCATAGCTGGTATGCACCTCGTAGCCGGGCGGCAAAGTCAGACGTATTACTTCCATCTCCCGCATCACTTCATTGCTCAGTTGCAATTGGTTAGCAGTCTCTACGGCCGTGACAGACATATAAATGGAATTCAGACCATTGATACGGTAATAGCTTTGGGGAGCTTCTTCCATACGCGCTACAGTTACCAACTCGTCCAAGCGGATAATCTTGCCGTCCGAAGCAGTCACCGTGATGTCCGAAGGAATAAATTGTCCGCTGACTCCATCCGGTATCAAGACCAGACGTATCCACTGCTTACCACCGGCCGTATCCATGTTGTGCGTTCCCAGAAACTCTTTATTATAATGTAACTGGATGGCACGTTGAATATCAGAAATGCTGATTCCCAGCGTCCGCAATTGTTCACTGTCGTATTCCAACCGCCATTCCATCGGGGTAGCACCACTTAAATCTATCTTATAAATGCCTTGCAACTTAGCCAGACGCGGCTTGATATGTTCTTCTGCATACTGCTGTATCAGTATAGGCGTGGACGGTGCATTCAGTGTGAATGATAAGAACGGACGGGCTGTATTCGCATCGGGCACCTTCATGTCAATATACGGATAACTGACTCCGGAAGGCAGTTGCGACCATGTCTGCCGGATAATAGTAGAAGCCTCAAAACGTACCGCATCCACATCAGCGTGTTTATCCAGATCTACCGTAATGGAACCGTAGCCATTGCTTGAAGTAGAGTACATTCCCTTTACCCCTTTGATGCGGGCCAGCATGGACTCCAGTTTGCTTGTCGCCTCCATCTCTACCACCCGCGACGAAGTGCCCGGCATGCTAAAGCGCACCGTAAAGCCCGGCAATGTGCGCGACGGATTCAGCTTGACCGGAAGCATCGGAACCAAGGCCAAACCCACCAGTGCCAGACAGACAAAGGTGACGATGAGAGTAAAAGGGGAAAGGCTTTTCATTTTAGTTGAAAGTTGAGAATTGAGAGTTGAGAGTTATTAGTGACTATAATCGAATTTGTCAGAAAGAGAGAAGCCGCTGGCAAAATCGTGCAGGGTCAGCTTGCGGATTTTATAATAGTTCAGCCAATAGTTTTTCAGGGCTGAGATATAGTTGCGCTGGGCTTCTTGCTGACGGTTCAATGACAAGGTAAGGCTACTGATATCCGCCTTACCGATGATGAAGCGTTGGCGGGTTTCATTGTATGCCAGGATGGAAAGGTCGAGGGCTTCCTCGGCACTTGTCACCAAGTCTTGCTGGACATTGAAATCACTTACGGTCATAATGACTTCTTCTTCAATGCTGATTTCGTTCTGACGGGAAGAGGTCTTTACTACATTCAGATTGTTACGGGCCATATTATATTTTCCCTTACGCACTCCCCAGTCCACTAAAGGAATGGAGACGCTGACAGATACCATTTCCTGCTGCATAGGCCGGTTGTAGGCTTCGCCAAATTTCTCCGCCACCTGGTTGAAACCGACACTGGCGTTGATACTGGCGTTGAAGCGGGATTCTTTCTTGGTTTTGTCTACATTCCGTTCTGCTTCCAATATGTCCTGGCGTAATCCAAGGAAGTTCGGGTTGTTGGAACGGGCGGCATCCAAGGCAGCATCTACAGGGATGTTTAGTTCTCTGGGACGACTGGGGAGAAGAAGCCGTATCTCTGTATTCTTTTCCAGATTGAGGAAAGAAGCCAGCGAGAACATGGCACGTTTCAATGAACTTTCAGCATTCTGCAAAGTGTTACGGGCATTCACCACGTCCAGCTTCAGCGTCAGAAGATCGGCACGACTGATAGAGGCTATCTTCAGACGTTGCATACCAATACGATAAAGCGTATCGGAAGAAACGACATTCTCTTTTGCCAAGTCATACTCAGCCTGTGCCATGGCAAGTGCAAAGAAATAGGTAGTGGCCTGCTCGGATACCTGCTCAGCATTGTAGATATATTCTTTCTTTACTTTCTCGTATTTCAACGGTTCAATCTTTCGTTCCCAGCGGAAAGGATTATAACCTACCAGACTTTGCGAATAACCTAAACGAACGGGAACACTGGTATACTGCGTGTAGGGATTGGAACCGAAACTACGCATATAGCCCAACTCAGTATCCAGATAAAAAGTACCACCCGTCAGGTCAAAGTTTTGCCTGACTGCCAGGTTGCCATAGGCATAGAAAGACTGTTGGCTACGGTAAATATCCAAATCCTGTTCGGAGTCATAACGCTTCGTAATGTCACGGTTATACTGTGCAGGAGTCATATTCAGCGTCAGGCTCGGCAAGCGATTTGCCTTATAGGTACGATATTCCCAATAGCCTGAAAGATACATATTTTTAGTACGGAAAGCTTCCAGCGAACTGTCGTTCGCCATCTTAATCGTCTGCTGCAAGTCCAGCGTAACCTGCTGTTGCTGCGCGACGGACGGAAACGCCTGAGAAAGTCCTAAAAGAATAATTAAACCAAGTTTCTTCATTATATCAAGCTTTTTTATCCCGGTAAATAAACCAATATATCAACGGAATGATGAACAGACTGACCAATGTGCCGATGAACATCGCCCCAATCATGGCAATGGAAAGCGGCTTCTGCAATTCCGATCCCATATCGAAAGAGAACAATAACGGTACCATGGCAAAGATGGTGGTGAGCGAAGTCATGATGATGGGACGCAACCTGCGCCGTCCCGCCTCATGGATAGCTTCCAGAAGCGGCATCCCCGTCTTACGTAATTCATTAATCGCATCCAGTTTCAGGATGGAGTCATTGATGATAATACCACACGTAACGATCAGACCGATGGCAGACATCAGATTCAGCGTATGTCCGCATATCCACAACAGTACCAGGGCAAATGCTACGTCTATCGGTATCTCCAACAACACTACAAGAGGTTGCACAAAACTCTCGAACTGTGCCGCCAGAATGAAGTACATCAACAGAATGGAAATAAACAGAATAACCACCAGTTCATCCAGCATCTTCCGGTTAGAGAAGAAACTTCCTGAAAAAGCGGTATCCCAATCGCCGGTAGCATCCACCACTTCCTTCACTTGCTCCATAAGCGGTTCCGCCTCTTTTACTTCATAAAAACGAAACGGAACATATTCTCCGTTACGTCCTGCGGTAATCGCTTTCAGATCTTCCGCCGGCGCCACTGATACCAGCTCACGCAAAGGCAGATATTCAACACCATATTGATCCGCCCGTGTCGGAACGAGTGTTTCCTGTAAGATACTGTTTACCGTTTGTTCCTCTCCCACAATACTGATAGGCAGATATTGCTGGTAAGAATGAAGAGTAGCTATGCTGTTTTCTTTGAAAGCTGTTTTCAGTATGCGATACAACTCGTCATACGAAACATTATAAAGTAGCAATTTTTCTTTATTGATACGGATATTCAGCTGATTTTCAAAGGCAATACCCGTGGGAGCATATCCTGTACGGGTAGCAAACTCAGCTTCCAGATTACGTAATTCATCCGCTGTCGGCACTTTTTCCTTGTTGCGGGAATAAAGTTCAGCCACAACATCGGCTTCTCCCGTCACAAACAGTTTCTCAAATACCGTCTCGGGTGGCGAAAAAGAAATCACGGCCAACGGATACTCCGTTTTGAGGGTACGGTAAACCTTTTCCTGCAAAGGGACTATCTCAGAAGGATTCTTTGTCTTGAAATAAAGTTCTGCTTCCGAAGAAGAAAGAGCCTGCTCCCGGTTCAGGAGATAGTCTTGTTGTCCGACGGCGGCAGTCTGTTCGATAGTCTCTGTCTTAAACAACTCAAATAAATCATCTACCCTGCGACGATTCTCGTCCACATGGATATTCTCATTCCATTCCACACGGGCTATCAGCTCGTTCTGATCTATTTCCGGCATACGCTCTTTTCCTATGAAATAGAACATGAATACACACAATGGCACGGAAACTATGCAGAACAATACGCTTGCCGTTTTATGAGCAAATATAAAATCAATCCCGGCATCATAGAAACGATCAAGTGTATGATCCTTTATAGGATTATTGATTCGAATACGCGAGAACCATGATTTGCGCAGTCCTGTCCGGTAAACCAGCATATAGAGCACCGGCAGCAACATGATACCCGTGAAGTAAGAAACCATCAATCCAACGGTTACCGAGAAAGCCTGATCGTAGAAAATGGCTCCGGCAATACCACTCATAAAAATCAGTGGTACAAACACCGCAATGGTAGTCAACGAGGAACTGAGCATCGGAGTAACCACCTCACTGGTACCCGTAATACAGGCACGTTTCAGCGAGTATCCTCTTTCCCGATATTGAGAAATATTTTCAGTTACGATGATGGAACTGTCAATCATCATACCCAGTGCAAGAATCAATCCGGACAGGGATATGATGTTCAGTGACATCTTGAACAAATAGAAAAAGAGAAAACAGATCACAATGGAAACGACCATACTCAGTCCGATGATGAAAGGAGATTTGACATCCCCCAGAAAGAGTACGGCTACGATACAGATAAATAGAAAGCCCAACGAAAGGTTTTGTTGCAAGTTGGAGATAGTATAATCCAAAAGCTCTGTCTGGTTTCGGCTAACGCTGAATTCAATGTCAGGATATACACTCTGAAAATAATTCATGGTGCCGCCAATGGCCTGCTTCATGTCATCCATATTCTCGTCCGCCTGCTTGATAATGGCCAATGTCACTGCCCGTTTACCATTGCTCATGGATACACCTTTTTCCCTGACGGGAACAATACCTATCCGGCAGAACTCTTCCAGACGGATGATGCGTCCGTTTTTGTTAATAAGAATATTCTTCACATCCTCTTCCGTACGCAACAGAGTGGAAAACTTGATATTGTATTCATAATATCCATCACGTACGGTCATACTTCCCGGTTCCACATTATTTTGGGCAAGAGCAGATTCTACATCCTGTATGGAAAGTCCCAGTACGGCAAGCTTATTTTCATCGGGAACAATCTGCAACTGGCGCTCCACCAATCCTGTGATATCCACCATGGCTACCTCTGTCAGCTGCTCGATACGCCGCTTGATAACGCTTTCGGCAAATTCACACAGATCGAGGAAAGCACGTTCGTCCGTTTGTCCGTAAGCGCTGTCATTCTTCAGGGTGAGGCTGAGATAGAATACCGGAATATCGGTAGCACTTGCTTTTACTACTTTAGGACGGTCTGTATCCTTAGGCAGGTAGTTCATGGCGGCGTCAATCTTCTCATTCACTTCGATAAAAGCAAGATCCGTATTGGTGCCGAAGTCGAAATTCAGCCGGATAAGACCTGCCCCATCATGCGCCTCGCTATCCATATCTTTCAGACGAGCCACCTGGATAAGTTGTTGGCGCAATGGTTTCACCACCGTATTCTCCAACTCACGCGCAGAAGTATTCTGTGCCGAGATTTGTACTGTAATCTCCGGGATGGCAATATCCGGCAGCAGAGATACCGGCAACGTGAAATACGTTACCATACCGACAATAAAACATGCGGTAAACGCCATCAATACGGCAATGGGCCGCTGTATCAAGAACTTAACCACCCCTTTTATTTTTTATTTTCAATAACTTTCACCGGTGCCTCATGAGCCAGGTTCACATTGCCTGTCACAATCACCACATCTCCTTCTTGCACTTCATCTTCCACAATCGTGTATTCATCGGAATTTTCCAGTACGGTCTGCACGTAGTTCCATTTCGCTTTATTATCTTTCAGTGTAAAAATCACCTGCTTACCAGAACGCAACACCACTGAACTCTTCGGAACAACCAACTGTTCACCTAGCGAACGATGTACATTAACCCGTATGTTCATGCCATTAAAGAGTTTGCCCTGTCCGTTGACAACGGCCTTCACTTTCACCATGCCTTTATCGTCCACCAGCGGATTGATTTCGGAGATACGTCCTTCGTATTTGGCAGAAGGATCTGCATAAGGGGTAACAACCACTTTATCGCCACCTTTAATAAGGGGGAGTTCACTCTCCAATACAGTAAAGTCAGCTTCCATGCCCTGTGAACCGATAATTGTACAGAAAGCATCTGAACTGCTGGGAGCATTATAGGGTTTGGAAAAGAGATTAGCCACCACCCCGTCAAAAGGAGCAATCAGAGTGGCATGTTCTTCTTCATATTTAGCCAGTTCATATTGAGAAAGGGTCTGATCATAGCCGCTTTTCACCCGTGCCAGTTGCATGATATCATCGGGTACATTGGCAGTATCATCCGCTGCATACCCCTGCCCTATCAATACATCCTGCAATTCCAACTTAGCTTTCTCCAAAGCATCTTTGGACTGTGCGGTCTTATTTTTTAAACGGAATTTATCCAGCTCTGCCAGTTTTTGTCCTTTGTGTACCCGGTCACCGTTCTTCACATAAATCTGCGCCACGATACCCGAACTTTCAAAACGCAAATCTGCCATTCCTCCGGCCACTATCTTGCCATTACTTACCAACTCGTGATTGAATATCTGCCGCTTCAAAGGCAACACGGTCACTTCATTCTTCTCATCCGGCAATACGGTAGCTACTCCTTCATCGGCGGCTTCTTCTTTTTTCGCACCGGAACATGCTGCCAACGCAAATAGTGCCAGACAGATCAAAAACCGGTAGTTCTGTGTCTTTATCATTCTATATTAGTTTTTCCGTTTACACTTAGTGTATGCAAAAATAGTCGTTTTCCCTTTACGAGCCGCCATATATATATGGACAAAACGAGACTGGATACAAACTGTTATTTTTCTAATTATCAAACAAGTATATTCTTGTCCATTCCCAAACAGGTGGACAAGAACATACCTCCTTCCTTATTTAGGGACTGTAATAATCACTACCGGATTAGAATCATCCGTCAATTCTTTCAGTGCCGAAAGTTTTTCATTTTCTGCCGCTTCAGGATTTTCTTCCAACCAGGTCATCACTTCTCCGGCATCAATAATCATTCCATATTCTCCCTGTGCACTGCATGCCTTGGGATGGAAAGCCATAAAGCCGGTCAGGTCATCTTTTATACCTTCCTTTTCGGCATACATCCGGGTAGTATTTGCCTTCCGGTCGTAGATTCCGTTAAACGTTTCCGGTTCATCTGTATAAAGTCCCCGGATACACTGAAAGAAAACAGTATGATCCGTCTCAAAAATACATCCCACCAACAAGCGTTTTTCGTTATCTTTGGATTCAGTACGTGCCTCGGCGCCCCAATGCCATTTACCGGTGGAGAATGCGATATAAGGTGTCAGCTCATTTCCACTCACTGTATAAATGGTATCATTGAAATTCTCTTTATAACGTATCTTATTATCACTCTTCCACAGGAAAGGAATACCCGCTACACTTGCCGAGGCATCTCCACTTTTAAATGTAGTCAGAATAATACCTGCATTTCCCTGCTTTTTGACGCTGATACTGTTTATGTCATCTACTCCTCTATTAGGCAAAACCGGAAGTAGACTGGGCACCGTATCTATCTGTTCTCCCGCTTCATTAAATAACAGCAAAGCGCGCCCGTTATCACCTACAATATTACCGTAACGACCTATTATCACGGAATCCGTAAAACTGAAATCACTCGGTGAATCCGGAGGGGTAGGTATCGTTACACCACCACGGTAATTACCTTGCAAATCATATTTCTGTAACTTACCGGGTCTGCGCATAAAATAAAGCAGACCGTTTACATCATTATAAGTAGGCGCCGCAGTTGAATAAGCTTCCGGATCATCGCCCAAATGTCCCACTTTGCTTAAAAACTTACCGCTCTCTTTATCAAAGACAAAACAGGTTTGACGTGAAAAGACAACAATCTCTTTATCCAGTAACAGAATATTCGGGCTTCCACCTACCAGACACGAATCGGTTGTTTCTAATGGAACATAGCGTACATCGCTTCCTAATTCCGAAAGTTTCAATTCGGCAGGCTTTTCCATAGCTCCCGCCACATCAATAGAACATAGTTCATCGTCAGCCGACGATTGCGGAGTACCGGTACAAGCCGACACCAGGCAAACCAGACCTACTGCATACAACCATTCTTTTTTCATAACTTCTTGTGTGTTTTTAGATTTAATATTCATAACATCTCCGCAAATAAACTAATATTTTTAGTTTTAGAACTATATTTCATCGTTAAAGAAGTAAAAAGAGGTATTTAAAGACATATTTCTAAATAGACTTTCCTTTATATTATAGTCTCAAAAATTCCATTATAAATCAGAAGATGACTTAGCACTGACAACCACACAATACTACAATTAAATTTAGCACACACATTTATCTTCATCTTACAATATCTCACGTATACTTCACATTTTTAAAAACATTCTTTTCCATTCGATATTTTTTGTTTCTTTTCTTCTTGTAAACCAAACAAAAGCTACTTTTCCTACAATAAAGGATCTTGGTAAAACACCCCAATATCTAGAATCCACAGAAACCGGTAGATTATCTCCAGCAACGAAATAATAATCTTCCATAAAACAATAAGCATTGATTAAACTATCACCCAAATAAACCTTATTCAGCTTCAAATGCATTTTTTTCTTTTGTTCCCATTCAATTAATGCTTTATACACTATCCACGAAGCAGAATCAATTACCACAGTCATATTTTTGGCAGGAACCCATAAAGGACCGAACTCTCTTACACTCCAAAACTTATTTTTTGCCTGAAAGACAGATATTTGATTATTATTATTATACATCACCGTATCAATGCCCTTAGACACCAATTTTTGCTGTTTCATATTCCCTAAAAGACCCTTATAACCATGTACACGAAAGAAGCCACCCTTTATTTCAAACGTATCATTTGGTAAAGCGATACAACGTTTCACAAGATATTGGTCTGAACAAAACACAATACTATCAAACGGCTCCTTTAGAAAAGGCATATTAAATACTATAACATCATTGTGCACAATGTCTCCAGTAGTAAAGTTGGTCACCAATACTCTATCTCCAGGAAACAATGTCGGCTCCATTGAGGTCGTAGGAATCCTAAAAAAAGAGTAATTGTTAAAAAACAGTTCACCTAATACAATTACAAATATAATTATATATAACAAACGAATCCAAACACTATATCGCCATTTTACATTTGGTTTCATTAAAATATTTTTTTAATATCCAATGCATATATTGTTGCGTCAAAATTGGTGCTTCTTTTAGTGGTATATACATACTATTTATTCTACTAGTATATTCTGTTAATACAAAGAAATAAGGTAATCCCAAATCTGCAAATTCCAAATTAACTTCTTGAGTTAAATTATAAATGGGAAATTTTATTCGATTAGCTTTCTTAAATCTCTTCAAATACAAAATATTATCATACGTAGTAAAAAGTAAGATGTTATCTACTCCAATCGAATCGACATATAAATTCAGTATGTCAATTTGCTCTTCAATGCATGTATTGCAATTTAACTCCGAATACCGCAAAACCAATTTATTTCCTCGTATCAAATCAGTCAAAAAGCACTTCTCTCCAGTTATACTTATTACCTTGCAACTGTCAGAATAATATTTTCCATTATATTCAATTTCATAATTCCTATTCTGGTTAAAAGTTTCTAACCCGATTAATTTATATGAATTTTCTTTCAACTCATTTAATAAGTCATTTATAAAATTGTCCCGTTGATGAATCTCGTAATAGAAATAGATTCCACAACCAATTATGATTAGAGCATACAAGAATATGCTTAACTGTTTTTTCCTCATAAATTCACTCTTATTTATTTTTCAAGGTAAAAATCCCAATGATAGGATTATCTTCTTCACTTGTTTGCTCATATATTTTCTGTAAGTCTTTCTTATCCTCACTGCGAATAAAAGTACGATTAGAATAACGTTCTTTCCACGACGAAAGAAAAGCACCACCAGAGTCTGCTACAATAAGCTTACCATCATCAGAGAAAGAGTATTCCCACATGTACAAATCGCCCCATTTACCTAATTTAAGCACATTAGCAACCGTATGCTCATCGGTTCGTTTGTCATACAGTATACTACGCATTATGTAGTCACCATATTGCGCTATAAAATATCCATCTAAATTCAATATAGAGCTAAGCCCTTTAATATAACGTTTCTCCATGGCAGTCATCATGATTGTTGTCCCATCTTTCTGACGTAAATCCTCGGGTAGCTCTCGCTTTGAAAAATGAACTGCATATTTTGCTGAAGTACCATCTTTAGTTGATTGATAAATAGTATCATTATTGGAACAGATAATCAACAAGCTATCTTTGTATTGACTGATATTAGAAAAAAGCCCCCAATGAGAGTGCTGTTTCGCCAAGTTTTCTGAAAAAGGGAGATAGCAATCCATCTCATTAGTCGCCATACCAAGCTTCAATAAATTATAACACCCGTATGAATAAGAAGAATTATTATTAGCTACTAAGTACAAGTTGTCTCCTTGCAAATAGAAATCATCATAAGAAAGATTCTCATCAATATCCATAAGCCTACCAACAGAACTTTTTAAGTCATAAACATAAAGTTTCCATGGTGAAGCATCATCCTTTATATAGAGATAGTTACCAACAACTTGGAATTTTCCTAAACGAACATATTCTCCAGGGCCTTGACCTTTAACTCCTATTTTCTTTAAAAAAGATCCACTGTCATTAAAGATATACACAGATTGAGATAATTCATCTGCAATATAAATTTTACCATCAACATAGCTTATTTGTTTCATCTCTGAAATCAGACAACTATCCGTCGTTTCCAATTTAATGAATTTCGCCTCATCGTTAAGAAAAAGTGAAAAGTCTAATTCATCAATGACATCATCTACATCAACATAAACATCTGTTACTTCACTATTAGCCCTTTCTTTTACTAAATTTGAAGTGCAACTATATATTAAAACCAAGAAGCACATAAAAAAAATAGATTTTACCATAACTTTTAAATTTAAATTAATTCCGAGTTTTTATTCACTCGGAATCAATTCTGTTTTAACTTTATTTATCAAACTCTCTGATGACAATTATAGGGGTCACAACCATATGGCTTTTCCCCCTTAGGAGGATCCGCACAAAAGTTTTTTATTCCTTCAATTTTATATTTATTACCTCCTACATGAATTGCTCCTTCTGGAGCCCCAACTCCTCCAGAAATTTCCAGATAAATAGTACAACCATCTGGATTATTATTCTTCTGTGGAACATAATAATTAATATCTTCCGCTTTCGCCTCCTTCTCTATATCTGTAAGAGACAAAAATATCCTATGGTTTTCTTCACTTGATAAATGAAGATTTACCATAACAACTGCCATTACTAAAAAGGCTAACACTAATTTTATAATACTATTAGTTCTCATTTTTCATTTTTTTAAGTTACATATTTTCTTTCCAAACAAAGACTTACCATTATACTCTACAAAGGTGAGTATTCCGCATTATACGGCTCAATCATTAAATACTTTCACTTATAAGTACCTCCTTCTTTAATTATTAATCACTTTTTTGTTACAGATCTGTATTGTTTATTATTTTAGTCGTTGTATTTCTTCCCGCATTTCCTCTATAGCTTTAGAATACACTTTCGGCTCCTTGAATAGTACAATATCTTTCATTCTATTCAATTCTGTAGAATTATAATAATCAGGTTCAGCATATAATTTAGCCAATAAATAATAAGGGTAAATCCTATTGGGCAAGAAATGCGTAGAACGTATATACCAATATTCAGCTTCTTCGTATTTGTGCTGCAATTGATAACACCTCCCTATCACATTAAGTATCATAGGATCACAACTTAATAATTCTGCTTCCTTTAGACATTCTATTGCCTCTTCATACCGTTTATTCCGATATAAACAAAAACCATATTTAAACAGGAAGCTTGCATTATTACCTAATAGAGGATATAGTTTTTCATACTCAATTAATGCCTGTCTACCATCATTTACCCAATAAATTTCACTCCTTCTCCAATGATTATAAGCTTCACTTTCATAGGGTTTATAATTCAAAAAGACTAAACTAGAAAATAGAAAAACATAAAGCCATAAAAATGCTTTATCATGTTTCGCTATAGCCGCCAGCAGTAACAACAAAAAAGAAGAAAAAAGCACCGGTAAATGAAGAGGGTATGAAGAAAAAGAAAAAATCATAAAAGAAATAATTCCACCACAAATACCATACCTTTTATTCTTTATGCCTATGTAAACACCATAAACACAAAAACCTATATAAAGAAACAGAACAGGAAGTCCATATTCTATTGCCATTTGGAAATATTCATTAAAAGCATATTTTACTACTCCAGCAACAAATTCTTCCTCTTCCGAGAACAGTTCACTTGAAAAATAGTCTTCTTGAGTAATTTTATATGTATGAGCGAAACTATTTGCCCCATAACCTAACAATGGTTTCTGCGCTATAGCCCGGCACTCAATTTTCCACATAAAAAGTCTTCCTAATGCCGAATCTTTCTTCAAAAAGAAAAGATATCCTCCTATACACAATAGTAAAATAAGAGCAACTAAGATTAGACAAAACACCTTATTTGGTCCCTTAAGCCATACATTTTTTAAAGATGAATAAAAACTATAATGCATTTCCAATACAAAAAGAGAGGAAAATATAGTAGAAATCCACGCTGAACGACTCATTCCACAAGGTAGTACTACAACAATAAGCAACAAAACAAAAATCAAGAAACAATAAGAATATAACTTTAAAAAGCTCTTATTCTTCTCTTTTCTCAATACCAATAGTTCATTCAAACATAAAGGGCCTCCTAATGCCAGATAACCGCTATAGGGGGCGGGATTAAAGAATGTACCTGTTACTTTAAAAACAGAGTGGAATGATGGCAAATAGCCATATAATTGCAAAAGTCCCCAAATAGCCTCAATACTAATAGAAATTATAATTCCCCATATAATCACATTACCCAAAAAGTGGAAACAATCTTCCTTTCCCGAAAAATAAAAATAGAATATAAAAGCAATAAGAGATATCAAACTTGCAATAGCAACATAATTCCATTGCTCTATCAAATCTCCCCCAATTATCCCAGAAGGTAATATGTATTCTATACCTATTATCGGTAACAGACTTGTCAACAATACTATTTTCCCTACATTATTCATACTATCAAATCTCAAAATAATCAACAACAGTTCCTATTCCTTGGAAAAATATAAATCACACAATCAGTTTCATTCGTATCCCACAAATCTTTGTCTGTCATTCTCCACATAGAATACCTGCTCTTCCTTCCCGCGTGTCAAATTGCGCAGCCACAACAAGGCACCTTCAGGAATATTCCGATAGATTAATTCATTAGTAGTAGCAGTCTGTACTCCCAAAGAAATCCATCCCTTCACGCCAGACTGATAGAATAATTCATACACATTGCCCGGAGTGATAAAATTATCATCATTGCGAGGAACAAACAATATCTTCTTTATAGTACTAGCACGTTGCAGGTCAAATACGATGGAATCCCGCGGCCCTGATGAGTAATAGAATGTCAGCCAATCATCATCACACGCCTTGTCTATGTCGTGCGCGGGATTCTCATCCACCGGACCACCACCGTATATGGCTTTCGAAGGAAGATGTTCTTCACTGTCCACACTATCAAAGAATGCCAGTTCTGCAATTTCCGCCCTACAATCTGCTGTGGGATAGGCAGGAGGCGGTGGAGTGAAACGCACATAACGATAAGGGCGTGAAATCTTCGGATAATAATAATTGAGGTTGGTACGGGGAGTATCGGTCAAGCAACAAAGCAGCTCACTCGTACGGAAATACCGGTCATTACTCACTTCAATCTCAGCACCTGTCATGGTAGCCATATAACCATAAAGGTATTGTCTTAACGGGTATTTTCTCCTTATATGGGCAGTGACCGCCTTCGACATATCCGGTTCAAAATAGCGTACATTTCCGTCTACTACCATAAAAGGATATCCGGCAGGAGAACGCGTTCCGTTCTCAGAGGTCAAAGGTTGGAAAATAACGCCCGGTTCTATATTGTTCACCCGTGCTTTGCCGCGTCGTAATGGAACTGCATCCACTGTGACATATCCAGAAGGACTGAACATTCCCAGCAGAATACTATTTCCTCCTATATTGTCATTAACCTTTACCTTGAACTCATTCTCACCAAAGTATTCTGCCGTCACATCCTGATAAAAAGGTCCAAACAATGAAGCTGTCTTACTATCGTGCGCTTCAAAAGTATTTCTGTAAACTTTACCTTTCTTTCTGCCGTCCGTAGACCCACGTTTCACCACAAAGTCGGACGAATCCATATACCAGAATGGGATAAATCCTCCGTCCGAATCCTTCAGTACGTTCCACATATGGTCGTGTTGATTAGAAGGAGAATACCAATATTTATCTATATTTATCGGAAAGCCCAATGCCCGGAAAACGTATACAGCATGATCAGTTATTTCGCGACATGTACCTACCAGATATTCCGATAAGAAACGGGCACCTAAATGTGGCATGCGATATTCGGTAGTGAGGACAAATAAGTTAGTTCGCTTGAAGTGGCGTGCCAGTACATTCACAGCTTCCACCATATCATTACCGGTATACAACGAATCAAGAAGAGGTTTATAACGGTCATAATACATTTTCCGCCAATTGTCCAATGGCTCATCTCCTATACGATAGGGCAATACCCATTCACAAAAGTCGTCAAATGAATAATTCTTTGCCCACGGACATTCTTCCCAGACCTTAAAGGATTGTTCGATATTTTCTATCAGATAATCGGCAGACATGTATTCAATATCCGGACGTTTCGGCAATGTTCTGTAGTTAAAGCCAATCCACTTGCGTTTCCATTCGCTATCAGGCAGATAACCTCCTATATTCAGTTCCACCGCGGTCTTCATCATTGCTTTCACACTATCCAGACGGTCATCTTCATAACCGCCATGCCCAGGCATATTTCTTATAAGAAAGCGGGCGGCTTCTAACTTCAAACTATCATTTCGGTAGTAGTTCAGCACTTTTTCCAGTTCTATCCTGTTTTTTCCGGCCTGTTCGAGTGCAAAATCCAAACGTTTATCTCCCGCACTTTCGCATGATACAAAAAATACAATTGACAGAGACCATATTATTGTCATCCGTACTCTATTCATAGTATTATAATTAAATTATTATAGTAGTTCTTCTCTTAATAATCTTTTTACTTGGAGACCTAATGCTACCATTAGACAGATGCAAATGTAGAGAGCTGAGGTTAATTAATAGCGGCATACAGACTTAATTGAGGATTAATAAACGGTTAATCCCATGTAAATACAGAATTCAAACTAATTTAACTGAAGTTTTACATGCAAAGTGATAAAGAATCCTCCTTCTTTCTTCATCCTCCGTGTCTCCGTATTCAATCCTGTCATTTAAAAAAAGACTCTTACTCTTTCTTTTCAAAAGCATTGCCCTTTCTTTACTTTTACATAGCACTTTGGTTATATGCATATTCTTTATTTTGCTATAACCACAAATGTGAAGCACGTACTTCACAATCGTGAAGCAGTAGTACCACAATTGTGGAGCACGTGATCAACAATTGTAGAAAGCACTATAACATTGGTTATCAACAGAATAAACATAGGACATCAACATAAAAAACATAGGCAATTAATATAAGCAAACCATACTCTGAGCATCATCACAAGGCGGGAATTCTCCCATCGAAATGGTACGAACGATTGTTATCCGCTACATTCGACGTATTTATGATGAAAAAAAGTCGAAAAGCGGGGGGACTGAAACAGTTTATTCATGTACAAAAAACATGTAATAAACAGATTTACAACAGCATACTCCATTTTGTATTAGTGTAGGCAACTCTACCTACACGCTAATTCTACTTGCTTCCACCACTGCTTATTGCCGATGAATAGGGCGATACAGAGCATAAGTGCAAGCGTGTAGGTAAAAGTGATCATAAACTTTCAGTAAAACCTGAGCTTGAGCAGGAAGTTTATAGGTACATTTCCCTAATTTCTTTCTCCAAAGAAGTAAAAACATAAATTATTTTCCGTTTACCGTCTGATAAAAAGCAAAGGCAGACACCCAACAGCATAGCAAACAATATCCCACCATGAAAATGACGTACCCAATACTACCCTTGCCAGCGTACAATTTTGCAATCCCAATAAAGTAACCAATTGCAGATACTGTAACGTTTCAATACAACAAGCAAACAGGAATATCCATAGTGGCAGCCATCGCAATGGGCGGGTAATAAACATACGCACAAAGCAATATATGAGTATTACCACCAATACATCTCCCATATAGGGACGTATGAATGCGTCACGCACAAAAAGGGCTATTAACGTTTCGACCACAAACAACCCTGCAAAACAAATTGCATAAAACCAACGGCTACCAATAAATGTATCATTTCTATTATCCATAAATCGCTTTTATTACATATTTGGAAAATTAAAATCTATTATAAATGGGAAACTTCAAAATCTCAGCAACAACAATATCGGATTATCATCTTCTGATAAATTACTTAATGCCTCACAAGTTTCATTTCTTAAACTCATAATATATAATAATCGGATTTGAATCTTCCGTCAAGGTCTGCAATTTATCGGCCCCTTCTATACGAGGATTTATTCCGCCTTTCTTCATATTTTCTAAAAAGATATCCTTGGTGAAACCGTCATTCATGCCGATGCAATATACCCGGTTCTCATCAAATGAATACAGTTTGGAAACTAACAATGTACCTGCTTTATCCGTATAAAGCAAATCGTCAGTTATACCTGACATAACATAAGCTTTATTCTCTTCTTTCTTATAAAGAATAGAATAACCATAGTGGCCTACATGATAGCCGAAATGAATATATTTAGCGGTTTCCCAATAATCAAATACATTATATATCTTACCGCTTTTCATCAATCTATCGTATATTTTTGACACTCTTGCAGATTTCGACATATCATTCTCTGCTATCAAAGTTTCCAAATATTCCTTTGTCACAAGCTTTTTACTTTGCAAAGTAATATACGGTTTTATTCCTTTGGGAGTTATTTCAAATATTGTATCCATGAAGATCTGCATAAATTTGGGATTTCCGGTAGGACCGGAGATAAAGGTATGTTGATCAGTACTGAATAGTTCATTCCAGCCTTTATTATACTGAGAAGCCTCAAATTGAAAAGAAATTCTTTTCCCATTAGTAACGTCCACTTTACTCAAGAGAAATCGTTTCCCGGATTTATCAAATGTATACAGATTCGTATACAACGCATTCTTAAAAGGTTGAATAAAAGTAGATCTTGTTCCTTTATTTTCCAATTTAAACGAACTTTCAAAAGTTCCATTACCACTATACTTCAATACATTCTGAGTTTGGGAGTCCAGTACATATATTTTCTTATTTTCCCTGTCGATACTTATATCATCCGGATCAATGTATTCACCGGGTCCTTTCCCCTGACGCCCTATCATCTTTATAAATTTGCCTTGCTTATTAAACAGAAAAAGACCTCTGCCTTTTTCCAATACATACAAATTATTATCACAGACTTCTAACTTATCAACTTTTCCTAATAATGATTCATCCGTATCTTCCAATACAATAATTCCCGCCTTGCTGAATAAAGAAGAATAAGTCATCTTCTCCAACTTTTCAGCACGATCCAAATTAATCACATAGCCATTTTTCTTTGCTAAGCTACTATTCTCTTCACCAGGAACAGTCAATAATCCCAGCATTAATGCCATTAACTGTGTAAGTGTTCTCATAGTATATTACATTTTCTTTCTCTTACATAACCAATTGCAAAAGTAATCATCAAAACAAGATTATGAAAGGAATAGTCACTATACTTAGTAAACTTCAATAATATATTTTCTACAGATGGAAACAAAACGCTCCTCTCTCCTTCAAAGCTATACAAGGAATAGCTAAACGGTAACAATCATTTTTAAGGATATCGCTACGATAGTCTGAGAGAGAAACATCCAAAACAACGGTTCGGATGCGGAACAAAGAAGTCAATTCTTCAATACGACCATTGTAGCCTTTGGAAATGTATAAATAATCGATCTGTAAAGGGTGCTTTGAAATCTTATTTTTCCAGCGGGCATCATGGAGCAGGCAAACCCGCCTGCCCGCATAGGAAACAATGTGATTATGAAAAGCCAGACCGGAAGTAGAATAATCAGCAGGCAAAGCATTGGGAATAGAGAGATGCTGACGATTCCAATAAGGTACGAGTGCACGGTGCAAACGGGAAGTATCCGGCACACTATCAGCATAAGCCAACCAGGATTCTCCACTATTAGCAACGCAATGGACGGCAGGACAGCCACGGACATTATAAAAAGCAATGCCGCGCTGAGGAGAAGACAGGCTGACGGAAATCGTATGATAAGTGATCAGCAACAACAGGCAGCAAAGCGGAAAGGATATGCTGCGAGCAGTTCGGATAGCCAAACTCCGAAACAGAAACAATAGAAAAAGATAAAACAGCATAATCTCCCAATGATCTATCCAAAGCCGATCTATAGAGGACATTGGCAGTTCTTCTATCCAGCAGAGAACTTTGTTCTGAGCACTTAGCAGAGCATCGACCCCTAAAGCACAGCCAGATTGAAGGAAAGAAAAAGGAGTCAGGACAAGCATAAGAACCGCAGAATACAAAATCAACGTCACCATAGGAATCACCCACAGATTTGTCAGCAGAAAATGAGTAGAGAAACGGGAGAAATAGAATATAACTAAAGGAGCCGTACCAATTTGCGCAGCAACGGAAACCGTCAGCAATCCCCAAACATAACGAGGAATGCAACGCTTGACAGAGAGCAGGCTGTAAAGTTTGGGCTGTATCAACAAAATAGAAACTACCGCTACAAAAGACAATTGAAACCCCACATCAAAAAGCCAAAGTGGATTATAAAGTAACATTAAAAAGGCAGTAGCCGCCAGTGTATTCAACGATAACAATTTCTCAGATTGTAAACGGGATACAACCAGCAGAGAGAACATGATTACGGATCGTACCACAGAAGAAGATAATCCCGTAAGAAAAGCGAATGCCCACAAAAAGAGAATAACCAGAAAAAATCCCAAGGGTTTAAAAGCCGCCCACCGCTTCCACAAAAAGGAGAAGAAAAACAAAAATAAAGTAGAAAGCAAGCCTATATGAAGTCCTGAAAGTGCCAGTACATGACTGGCGCCGGCAATTGAATAAGTTTCCCGCATATCCTCGCTCAAATTCTCCTTATCTCCCACCGTAAGAGCCGAAAGTACTGCAAGATTATCTCCCTGAAAACCTAAACGATGATATAGTTCCACCACTTTTTCCCGATAGTCCAAAGCTATTTGCCGAAGAGAACGAGAAGTATCATGACCTATTATCCGCCAATGTCCGGCAGAGATATACGCTGTGCCGGTACCAACTTTACGAGTAAGATAACGTACATAATCAAATTCGTCAGGATTCCCATTATTGACAGGAGGGGTAATACGGGTATGTACCCATAATCTATCTCCCCTCTTTAATGCAACAGTAGCGGAATTTCTCGGAAAATAGAATAAAAATGTACGTCCATATTCACTTTTCTGCAAATCCTCATCATTCACTTTTCCCTCTAATTGGGCATGACATAACACGCTTCGTTCTTTCATTTCCGGTTTTTCTAGAAGAATCACCTGATAGACTGCCGCCTCATCGGAAAAAGGAAAATCCGTACGATGCAAATATTCTTCCGTCATACCGGCGCCTAATCCGAAACAACAGAGAAAGACGGAAACTCCATACAGCCAATGAATACGATATTTATCAGAAAGGAAATAAGTCAGAAACAGTAACATGAAACCTGCCAGACAAATCCAAACAGGAAAAAGATTGGAAACCGGACAAGATGTCTCTGCCGGAATATTTAAGGAAAGTTCCGCCCGCTGCCGGAAGAAATGCGCATCTCCACATACAATACCGCCTGCAAACGGCATCAGAAGTCGTAGAAACGGATGTCGTTGCAGGCTGTTAATTATCAATGGAGGAAGAATTAGAGATCCTTCAGCGAATGTATCATACCTTCAGGATCAGGAGCTGCAAACACGGCACTACCTGCAACCAATGCATCTGCACCGGCAGCTATCAGGCGGGCACCTGTCTCCAAATTCACACCACCATCCACTTCTATCAATGCTTTCGAACCGGTACTGTCTATCAAAGCACGCAATTCCCGTACTTTTTCAACTGTATGTTCGATAAATTTTTGTCCGCCAAAACCAGGATTCACACTCATCAGCAACACCATATATACATCCTGAATAATATCTTTCAACATTGCCACAGGGGTAGCCGGATTCAGTGTAACGGCGGGCTGCATACCCGCTTCACGTATTTGTTGAACCACCCGATGCAAATGCGGGCAAGCTTCGAAATGCACATTCATGGTGTGCGCACCCAATGCTTTCACCTCATTAATGAATTTCTCGGGTTGCACAATCATCAGATGTACATCCAAAGGCTTCTTTGACAGTTTTGCCACATACTTCAATACCGGGAAACCGAAAGATATATTAGGAACGAACACACCGTCCATAACGTCAATGTGGACCCAGTCGGCTTCACTGCGGTTCACCATTTCCAAGTCCTTTGCCAGATAAGCGAAATCTGCGGACAGGATAGAGGGAGCTATGATTGGTTTCATAATACACTACATTTTACAGGTTATATACAGATATAACGTACAAATGTAGACAAAAGATTTCATTCATCCTAATATTATACCCTGCAAGCCTTGCGGAAGCTGAGGCACTGTACGATAATTACGGGCAAGGTTACGAAGAAAATCCAAAGTTTTCCCGGAAGGCTGCGGATGTCCATCCGGCAATGCATTATCAGCACTTCTCGGTTTCACGGATGAAGAAGAAAAAGAAGGAGTAGTTTTTTTATCCATAGGCTTATTGAACTGAGAATTAATAATTAATTAGTTAAAGCTACGGGCTGCAAAAAAGAAGCAGGAGGTACTTTATATACTAAGAACGGAAGAAGAAGAGATATAGTATACAAGAAGTTATAAAAAACATGAGAGATGTAAATAAATCAGCCCAGGTTAGTGCCAACACACCATACCTGGGCCAACATCTGGTTGAGATGAAAATATTTATTTCGCTTTGGCTAAGTCAAATGAGAAAGTAGTCACGGGAAGTTCGAAAGGTTCATTATTCACTTTCACACCAGTTACCTGAAGCTTGAAAGCTAATTTATCACCAGCATAGGCAAAACTACCTGCTTCAGGTGCTGCAATTGTCACCTCCACTTTCAAGTCCGGGGTTTCACCTTCTCCTTCACCCTCACCTTCAGTAGGTTCTGTCGGGAAATTGATTTCAAGAATTAGTGGTTCAGGAGTGAACGCCATGCTAATAACTGTCTTATCGTCATTGAAAGTAGGTGTATACTTCACTTTATAACTTACATCACCTACGGCTTCAATAATTCCGGGAGCTGCCTCCCCCATAATGGCTGTAATCAAATCCGCTACCGGGAACTTTTCAAAAGACACATTTTCATTGGTTACTTCTGCGCTCACATCCGTACCTTGAGGTTCTTCACCCTCTTCTGCAAGAGGAGACACAGATGTAGTTTGCATTTTTCCGGCATAATTACCTACCACGTCAGTCAATGCGGGAACATTAGGTTTAGGTTCATCGTCATCATCACAAGATGTGAAAGTAGTTACCAGGCCCAAGGCCATTACAAGAAACACGAAACGCTTTAAACAATGTACTTTTTCCATTACTTCAATAAGTTTAGTCTAGTAAATAATAAAATTAATAAAATCACATAATTAAGGTTGTACGTACATTAGGTTAAATGGCCTTATTTGTGAAATACTGCATTTGGAAAAAGAAAAATTTTATTAAAGGATGTATCATTTAGTCCATCGTCAGCACGATTCCATGCTTCTCCGCCATCCGGCGCAGGTTCAAAATAGCATAACGCATCCGTCCTAAAGAGGTATTGATGCTGACTCCTGTCATTTCTGCTATCTCCTTGAAACTGAGGTCTTGATAAAAGCGCATATGTACTACTTCCCGTTGTTCGTCCGGCAGATGTTTCATCAGGCGACGTACATCCGAAAGAATCTGGTGGTTCACTATTTCAGCTTCAACCGTTCCTTCAGACAGACGGATATTATTCAGTAAATTCCGTTCTTCTTCATCACAAGACACCAAGTTTTCCTGCTTTTCCTGACGGAAACAGTCGATTATAAGATTATGTGCGATACGAGTCAACCAAGCCGGGAACTTACCGTTTTCATTGTAGCGTCCCTGCTGAATGGTGACAATGGCTTTTGTGAAAGTCTCCTGAAAGATGTCTTCCGCCAGTTCTTCATTGCGCACCGTATAATAGATGTACGCATAAAGACGATCTTTATAACGGTTCAACAGAATATCGAATGCCTCGTTATTGCCTTGTGCATAAAGGGCCACCAACGTTTCGTCAGCAGCATTTGTTTGTACTTTCATTACGTGTGTTTTTAGATTTCAGCGTAATGTATTCCGATAGGCATTCTATATTTGGTAGTTAATAATATGCAAAGAAAAGAAATTTTCAGAAAAGAAACAATATTAGAAGCAATTATTAAGTTACAAGCTACAAGTTGCTACGCTATCACTCTGCATAGTACTTGTAGCTTGTAGCTCGTAACTATTTCACTCTGAATTCTTCCGTCAACCGGAATCCACGCAAAAGTTCATCTGTCTTCAAGCGTTTCTTACCGGGAAGTTGCAAAGCACGTATGCCGATAAATCCATCAGCAGCGGCTACATGGATATAAGTCTTACCATCCGTCAGCAAAGTTCCGGGAGTCAACTGGTGAGATTGGATTATTTTTTCTGTCTCAAATATCTTCATAACTACCGTCTCTCCATCAGGTTGAACTAATTCCGACCAAGCAGCAGGATAAGGAGACAGACCGCGAATAAAATCATAAATACGTTTCACTGGCTGATTCCAATCGATACGACAGGTATCTTTAAAAATCTTCGGTGCAGGGCGCAATTCGCCTACAACTGCCATTTCTTCCTGTGGAATAGGTTTCACTGCATCATTCAGAATCGCATCTACCGTTTCAGTCACCAGTTTTCCACCAAGTATCATCAGCTTATCATGCACAATACCCACATCATCCGTATCTGCGATAGGAATACGAACTTGCTGAATCACTTCCCCCGTATCGATTTCATGACGCAGGAAGAAAGTTGTGATACCTGTTTCCGTATCACCATTAATTACCGCCCAGTTAATAGGAGCGGCTCCCCGGTATTGAGGCAAAAGAGAAGCATGAAGATTGAAGGTTCCCAAACGTGGCATATTCCATACCACTTCGGGCAGCATACGAAAAGCAACTACTATCTGCAAATCGGCCTTCCACTCACGCAGAGCCTCAACAAAAGCCTCATCTTTCAACTTTTCCGGTTGCAACAAAGGAAGACTATGTTCCAGCGCATACTGTTTCACTGGAGAAAACTGAAGTTTATGTCCCCGCCCTGCCGGTTTATCAGGCATGGTGATAACACCTACTACATTATATCCACCTTCTACTAAACACCGCAAAGACTCCACAGCAAAATCCGGAGTCCCCATATAAACTATTCGCAAATCTTCTTTCTTCATCATATAACAACTTTATTAATCTTCAGAGAAATGCACCAGTACCTGACGGTATGAATTGAATATCTTCGACTTGGAAACAAATCCCAGATAGTGCCCTTCTTCATCTACCACAGGAAGGTTCCATGCTTTCGTATCATCAAACGTGCGCATCACCTGTTCCATACTATCCGTGTCATAGAGGCGTGCCGGAATAGCCGTCATCAGCTTGCCTACCGTAAAACGATGATACAACTCCTGCCGGAACATGATATTCCGGATATCGTCTAAGGTAACAATACCAATCAGTATTCCGCTCTTATCTGTCACTGGGAATATATTACGCCGTGAGGCTGAAATCGCTTTCACCAATTCACCCAAGTCCATCTCCGGATGAACCACTACAAAATCTTTCTCCACCACATTTTCCACCTTCATCAGAGTAAGTACTGCTTTATCTTTATGGTGAGTCAGCAATTCTCCCTTTTTAGCCAAACGCATGGAGTAAATACTATGAGGTTCGAAAACAATAATTGTCAGATAAGAGCTGGCTGCTACAATCATCAGCGGGAGGAAAAGGTCATATCCGCCCGTCAGTTCGGCTATCAGAAAGACTCCGGTCAACGGGGCATGCATGACACCACTCATCACACCCGCCATCCCCATCAGGGCAAAATTCTTTTCGGGTAGGTAATAAGAGAAATCAAACTTATTACTAAAAAAAGCGAAGACAAAACCGGCTATACATCCCAAATACAAAGAAGGCGCAAAGATACCACCACAACCGCCACCACCATTTGTCGCGCTAGATGCGAATACCTTGAACAAGATAATGAGCATCAAATAGAGTAATAGCAAATTCCCATGTCCGTAGAAAAAAGAGTTGTTCATCACTGTATCCCAATCGGCATTGGAAGTACCGTTCAGCAACAGTTCAATAGTATCGTAGCCTTCACCGTAAAGCGGTGGAAAAAGAAATATCAAGATACTCAACATGACACCACCCAAAGCCAACTTCTGGTAAGGGCCTTTCAACTTGCCAAACAAACCTTCCACAGAGTTCATTGCACGGGTAAAATAAAGCGAAACCAGTCCGCAAAAAATACCCAGCATGATAACGTAAGGAATACGTTCCATCTCAAATGCCTGATCAAGGTGGAATTTAAACATTGCTTCTGTTCCGGTAGTAATATAGGACACTGTAGCAGCCGTCACTGCAGAAATCAACAACGGAAGCAGAGAAGTCATAGTCAGGTCTATCATCAGTACTTCCAGTGTGAATACCAGTCCTGCAATAGGCGCCTTGAAGATACCAGCAATAGCACCGGCAGCACCACAGCCTACTAAAAGCATCAGTGTGCGGTGCTCCATCTTAAAAACACTTCCCAGATTGGAACCAATAGCGGAACCTGTCAATACGATAGGCGCCTCTGCTCCTACCGAGCCACCGAAACCAATGGTTATGGAACTGGCAATCACAGACGACCATGTATTGTGCCGCTTAATCCGTCCTTGTCGGCGGGAAATCGCATAGAGAATTTTAGTAACCCCATGACTGATATCATCCTTCACCACATAGCGTACAAACAATCCAGCCAGAAAAATACCCACTACCGGATAAACCAGATAAAGGTAGTTGGCTTCCGTTGTATTGAAATTATTCGTCAGGAAATTCTGTATCCAGTGTATCAGCATCTTCAGTATCAAAGCCGTAATAGCCGTAAAGATACCTACCAGAAAGCTGAGTATCAAGATAAACTGTTTTTCCTTAATATTCTTTTCACGCCATAAAAGGAAACGCTGAAACAAACTTCTCTTCTCTTTTTCCATATACCTATATTTACCAATCTAAACGAAATAAAGAATTTACTCTCGTATCCATATAAATAAGAGAGAAAATCCTTCGACAAACTCAGGGCATACCCGAGCTTACAGAAATTAAAAATAACGATACCTTTTTTAGTCCGTTATTTTATTCCCGGATAATTTTTATAACACCACCCTTATCCAGTTTTATGATGCTGGATGGTTTCGGATGTCCCATTTCTTCCCGTCGATAGCCCACTACGTAATCGACCATGGACTTAAGTTCTTCTGTGATCTCACTGTAATTTGCCGGCGAAGGTTGCCCGCTGATATTGGCCGACGTAGAAACAATCGCCTTACGGAACTGTTGACAAAGCCGTTTTGAGAACCCTTCATTCGTTACCCGGATGCCCACGCTACCATCTTCGGCAATCAGGTTAGGTGCCAGGTTTCGCGCACCGGAGTAGATGATTGTCAATGGTTTGTCCGCCACTTCAATCAAATCCCATGCCACTTCAGGCACATCCTGCACATAGAAGTCTACCTTTACAGGAGAATCCACCAACACAAGCATCGCCTTACTGTCCGAGCGCTGCTTAATCTCATACACACGCCGCACAGCTTCTTCGTTGGTGGCGTCACAACCTATTCCCCAAATGGTGTCGGTGGGGTACAGAATGACTCCGCCTTCGTTCATCACTTGACAGGCTTTTTTAATATCTTCTATCATTTCTTGGTGTATAAATACAGTGATTAACACGCAAAAGTACTATTTTTGCACGGATTAATAGAAAAGTTTAAGAGAAAACAATGGAAGAAATTCAATTTAACCACACCCTGCCCATACAACTACGATTTAATGATGTCGATAAGTTCGGCCACGTAAACAATACGGTTTATTTCTCTTTCTATGATTTGGGAAAAACTGAGTATTTTGCCTCCGTATGCCCGGACGTCGATTGGGAGAAAGACGGCATTGTCGTCGTACACATAGAAGCGAACTTCCTTGCACAGATTTATGGCTCGGATCATATCGCTGTACAAACCGCCGTTACTGAAATCGGTACCAAAAGTTTTCACCTCGCACAGCGGGTGATTGATACGGAAACACAGGAGATCAAGTGCATATGCACCTCTGTGATGGTAACTTTTGATTTAGAAAAGCATGAATCTAAACCTCTGGAAGAAGAATGGATTCAGGCAATCTGTAAATACGAAGGAAGGGATTTGAGAAAGAAGAAATAAGTGATTTCCCTTCTATTTCACCCGGTGAATCTTTCGATATTCAGCGGGTGTATATTTTTTCCATAACTTAAACTGACGAGCTAAATTTTTATAATCGGACAACCCCACCGACATAGCTATATCTGCAATAGGCTCGCTACTTTCCAATAGCAACTGTGAAAAGCGTTCCATGCGTAGATTAAAGATATACTGATAAATGGAACTTCCTGTAACCTGTTTAAAATGGATTTCTAATAACCTTCTGGATAAAGGAACCTGCCGGACAACATCTTCCACCGTTATTTTAGTTGCCAGATTCTGATGAATATACTTCAGTGCAACCAAAATATAAGGATCACCTGTAGAATAAATATCTGTTGAAAGCCGGTTTGTGATAGTCGTGGGATGTATGACAACATCCTCACAGGAGGCTTCTTTATCCCGCATTAACCTTTCTATTAATTGGGCTGCTTCATATCCTCCCTTCACAATATTCAGATTTACGCTGGATAAAGGCGGATCAGACAAGCTGCAAATAATTTCATCATTATCTACTCCAAGAACGGCAATTTCTTCAGGAATCTTGATCCCCAATACCCGGCAAACCTCCATTATTTTATTCCCTTGTGTATCATCGCAAGCCATTAATGCCAACGGGTGCGGCAATGACTTTATCCAACTGGCTAACGGTTCTGATTCATAATACCACAGATTCTCCAAAGGCTGTTTCTGGTATTCAAAGAAATTGTCCCCAAAGCCTTTCTCAATTATTCTATCCCGGAAGCCCATGCAGCGCTCCTCCGACCAAACAACATTCTCATAACCATAAAATGCAAAGTTTCGGAATCCTTTTTGCAAAAAGAAATCAGCTGCCATTTGTCCAGTCAACTTATATTCACTCGTAATGTTAGGGATAACCGAAAAACGCGATTTAAAGTCCTGAGCCAATGCTATTATTCCATTTTTCCGGAACAATTCGACTTCATCATCATCATCAAACTGAGCGATAATAGCATCTGCCTGCCACTTTTTAGCCCACTTCAGTACTCCAGGTATACCATGAGATTGTTTATAAGAAGGGGGCATCCGGCATACCACCCAAGGTTCCCGTTCCTTGGAATATTCCAAAATCCCCCTCAACAAATTGTGAGCAAAAGCTTCGGTAAAATCTGTTAAAAGAATTAGCCTTATCATAATAGCCGCAAGTTACTCACTTATTTCATGCCACCCAAAAAGAGCTTTATTTTTTTCTCAGGCACATTCCATCCAGAAACTGTCAAAGTCACAGATTCTACTTCAGCAACCTGTTGCGGTACAACGCATTTCAAAGTCCGTTTTTCTCCGGGTATCAAAGATAAATAATTATCTTCCCAAAATACCGGATAAAGTAATTCGTCTTTTTCATCTTTCAAAGACAAACGAATAAAAAAAGCTAATGCATTCGGATCATTCTCAAATGCAACCTCTACTATTACATCATTTTCTTCTTGTTCAACTGTGGCACTCACCTCACAATTTACCTGAGATAAATTTGCTAAACCGGTAAAATCAGCCGACTTCTTAATCGGAGTGCGTACCCAATCAGTATTTGCCCAATCATTTACATCAGGAGCAGCAGCGAGCCAATAGAAATTATCGACAACATAAGCTCCTTTTTCATCATTCAATTTCAAATATAAAAAGGTATTCTCTTTTACTGCCGGAACATCAAAGGCCTTTACCACTGTATAAGGAGCTATTTCCAATGTTGTGGTTTGTTGAGTCACAACTCTACTATTACAATCATACAAAGACATACCCCCTTGCATCTGAACCGTTCCTGCGCTCTCATTCACCGCATAAACTGCATTTTTACCGTAATGGTATATCAATTGTTGCGGCATATTAGATTTCTTCACAGAATAGTATGCAGCTGTCGGAATCAGATAATAGTCATACAACTGCCAATACAATGAAGGCCAGGCAGAATTAAGCATCCACTGTACAATACCTGTAGTACGAGGAATATTCACACGGAATGCCTCAAACATAGTACGTGTACCTTCATAATTCAACCAATCTGCTTTCCGCAGAAAATCATCCAAATCCTTAGCCTCGCCATAACGAGTTGCCATATTTTCTTTCAGAACTTCCAAAGAATTCATTGCCGCATCTGAAACAGTGCAATGATAATCCCATTCTTTACCCACCGGCCAAAGTTTATCAGCCGGAATCATTCTTCGTATGGACTCAATTACAGGTAATTGTGCACCAATTCCCGTCTCTGTATTAAATCCAAATGCTCCGCCCGATGCTTTTTCCGAATACCAATAATTAGGAGCAACATAATCATACGGTCCTTCCATTTTCATACCCGTAGGTCCGGTTACTGTACTGGTGAGTTCTTTAGCAGCACCTATATAAGGGCGATCATCTATCTGAGAAAGACAAGCTTTATACCGTTTCTCCAGTTCAGGGCGGGGAATCATATCACTTCCTACAAACCATGCAATAATGGCCGGATGATTGCGCAACCAAAGTACCTGGTCGTTTAACGAACGAGCTATCAGAGTCATATCTTTTTCAGACTTAATGCCTCCAAACTCATCACATGAAGAACCGAGATAATTATCCCACTCCCAATGACAGCTCCATCCCACTAATACCAATAACCCGTAGCGATCACACAAATCATACACATTCTGCGAAGTTCCCCAAATATTTTCAAATCGAATAGAGTTCAGATTCATATCACGCACATACTGTACCTGTATTTCATTTGAAGCAGGAGTATCCCGCAAGAAAATATCATCTGTCCAACCGGCACTTCTTACCAATACTTTCTTACCATTCAATAGGAAACCTCGATACCCCTCTTCCGTGAAATAATCCCTAACCTCACGTACACCGAAGTTTATAGTTTCTTTATCCGATACCTTACCATCAATCTCGAAAGCCAAGTCCATGCCGTACATTTCCGGTTTACCCATATTATGGCACCACCAAAGACGGGGATTCTTCAAATGCAATACATCAGCTTCCTTTGAAGTCACCCTTACTATTTTTGATTCTCCGGCAGCGAGTGATACCGGAATACTAAACGTCTTACCTTCCAGTGTCCCAATCAGCTGACCTTTCACCGCTTGTTCGGATTCATTTGTCAGTTGAGTTTCCACTGTCAGCCAAGCCTCATCCAAGGTCTCCGTATTTACTTTAGAATGAACAGCGGAATTTTCCATACTCACCTCATCATTCATCACCACACGTACTTCACGAAAGATCCCCATACTCTCATCAGCCGGGCGTGGATTCCAATCTACAAAACCAATATTCGGTTCACCGGGTTGAGCCCGAAAAACTTCGACAGCCAGTATGTTTTTTTCCCGGACGATCTTCGTTATATCCAATTTATGTCGACGAAAGGTACCATATACAGAATCACGAGTAGCTACCTTTTTTCCATTTAGCCAAATATTAGCAGCATAACTAATGCCGTCAAAAATTAAGGCAACATGCTGCCCTTTTGTCAAAGACGGCAATTCAAATTCCTTTCGATACCACCATGTAGTGTCGAAAAGTGATTTATCAATGTTCTCATAATTTGTTCCTTCCAATACATCCGTATATATTCCATTCCGGATTAATGTCCCCATTACAGTAGAAGGCACTACTGCATCATACCACTCTTTTTCTTTTATTTGAGAGTTCGAAACTTCTTCACCCGGTAAAAATATCTTAGCCGAAGATTGTACTTTCCAACCATCCGAAAGTAGTAAACCACCTGCAGATAATTCTTTTCTTTCACACGAAACTATTGTCATTGCAAGACAGCCGGACAATATTAACGATTTAATTAAATTATTTTTCATAAGCTCTTGCTCTAAATTATTTTCAATGTTTTCCCACCAAAGCAGATGCTCCCAACAATGCTACATCTTCTATTTCTGTAACAAAAATTTTCACCCGCTTCACTGTTTCCGTATAAGGAAAAGCCTGCATAGCTTGATACATGGAATGCTTATAATAAGTAAATGCGGATGAGATTCCTCCACCTATCACAATCACCTCAGGATCATACGTAAACAACACAGCCTTCATCAATTCACCTATGTGAGACCCAAACACACTCCAAATTTCCATAGTCTTCGCATCTCCCGTCGCAGCTTTTTCTGCCGCTTCCTTCCCTGTCAGATTATAATATCTGACAAAAAATCCACTACTACAATAATGTTCAAAATCATGAGAAAGGTAAGGCAATGATCCTATTTCGCCTGCACCAGTATTCTGCCCACTGTAAAGTTCACCATTTATAATAATCCCCGTCCCAACACCTGTACCGATAGTCATACCCACCAAATTCCGGTATTTTCGTCCTTCACCAAAAAGTTTTACTCCCAATGCAAAGCAATTAGAGTCATTATTGATATAAACCGGCACTGAGAAACGTTCCTGCAATAATCTCTTTAACGGAACTTCCGTCCAAGAAGGAATATTCGCTACATTATATACGATACCTTCTTCCGAATCTACCACCGAAGGAACACCCACGCCTATGCCTGCTACTTCCGGACACATCACCCTATCTATCAAGCCCTCTAACCGACCTAATACTTCTTCATACGTTGCTTTAGAGGGACAAGTAACAACTTCTTTCCTAACTAAAGAACCATTTTCCACTAAACCAACACGTATATTGGTTCCACCTAAATCTATACCTATTTTCATTTCCGATAATTTATACTCAAGAAAGGCAGGCAGAGAACATCAAAGGGGGGAGTTCCCTGCCTTTCACCTGTCTTACTGTGCGTGTTAAAGTTATTTTTTTCTAAGGCACCAGAAGGTGGCATCAGTCCATGCTTCAGCATCAGAAGGATTCCAACACAGTACCATTGTATCATCCGTCAATTCCAGAATCTCAAATGTAGTAATTATATTGGAATCATCATAAAAGGCATGTCCACTTAACACTGATACACCTGTCAACTTTAGCTGACCGATAGACCATTGTTCACCATTATCCGGATTATTCTTAACAGCCGACATATCAAAGGCAAACCGCCCTTTTTCCAGGATATTCCCATCTGCATCTATCTTAGTCAGATTCGGACCACCATTCAGATCGAAAATCAATTCACAGTCCAAATCCTCCAACTCCTCAACAGGTGTTACGTCCCAACTCGGTTCAAGTTCTGTCAACCAACCACCCGTACCATATACTGCATCGTAGTCTTCCAAATTCCAGACCCACGCTTTACCATTAGTTCCGGAACCGGCCAAAAGTCCCCATTCTTCAGCTACAGGATGGTCGATTTGTTTAATAGTCACTGTCCGGGTAGCAATCACTTGCCCTCCATCACAAAAGCCAATGAACTTAATAGTTTGTTCGCCCAGAAAGGGTAATGCCGCCGTAGCGGTCTGCTGAGTAGATATACCTGTAATATGATCCCAATAGCTACCTACACCAGGTGTATTATTGGTCATGATGATCTCATTTCCACCATCTGTAGTAGCATGCACATCCAGTTTCAATTCACTTTCACTAACAATACCTCCCATTTCCTTATTATCAACCACCGGATCGCATGCTGCCAGCAGCCATATCGATAAAATTCCTATCGCTATATTCTTCATATCCGAAAATTTTAAAATCATTAATTCATATTACTCTCATTTCCCCAGCCCGGATTTTGTTCCAATATACCGGCAGACAAGTCAATCTGTGTCTTAGGCAATGGCATCAATCCCTTGGTAGCTTGAAGTCTTTGTGCTATATCTCCCATATCCATACGGGTCTCGACCATATTATCCAGTACTTTCACTCCATTTTGCTGACTTAAAACTTCTGCCGCAATACCCCAACGAAGCAAATCATAATACCGTAAACCCTCAAAAGCAAGTTCCCAATGCCGTTCATCACGTAATGCTTCATCCGAATAGGTAACAGGATCTAATCCTACTCTCGCACGCACACGATTCATCGGAGCTGCATCCCGTTTCAGTTCGGCAGCCATCAACAATACATCAGCAAAACGGATAATTACCAAATCCTGCGTATTATTCAACTGATAATCCGAATCAATTTCCGGATAGAGAATACGGCTATAGTTTACACTCTCTCCATCTTCATTATAAGCATTGACAGCCATATACTTTTTCTGCCAATAACCGGTTTCATTCATCTGCTTATCACATCCCCAGCCATAGTCGGGCATTTCCTTTTCCACACTCAGAATAGATGCCTCACGACGAATATCCTTCGAAGGCCATGATTCCCATAATCTTGAGTTCACCGTTCCTATTCCCCAACCAATTCCAAAGGGAAAAATATCATCCAAATTTGCCGGCTCTCGGGGAGATGAATAAAGACAAACCTCATTGTTATACCAAGGGTTATCCCAAGTGGCCTTTGCTGAATAGCGGATAGCAAAAACAGTCTCCACATTGGCCCCATCTTCCCCTATCCAGTGCAAATCATTATCTTGTGCATATTTATAATCTTTCTTGGTATAAACATTGCTATAAGGCCACAAATTTCTGAAATCACCTATCAAGTCATGTCCACTGTTGTTAATGCAATCATCCAAATACGTGATGACATCGGTTCTGGATAAAGTACTGTTATCCGGCAATGGCATACTTTCCTGCTGATAATAACCGGTATAGAACAAATAAGCACGCGCCAGTAATGCTTCAGCCGCCCATTTGGTAGCCCGTCCCAACTCAGAATTATTGGCAGCACTATATTTAACAGAAGGTAATTTTTCTATAGCTGTTTTCAAATCAAATGCAATCTGTGCATACAACTCTTCCGCAGTAGCGCGAGGCACATTCTCAGGTTCAGAAGTTGTAAGTAAAGGAACAGTACCAAACAGCCGACATAAATCGAAGTAAAAATAAGCACGCAAAAAATGTGCTTGCCCCTCAATCTTATTACGGGTTTCCTGGCTCTCCCAACTAATACCATCCAATGAGTTCAATAACATATTACTACGATAAATAGCCCGATAATCTTGTTTCCAAACATCAGAAAACATGTTTTCATCAACTTTCTTCAACCGGTCCACAGCATGCATGCGTCTGTCATCCGGACCACCACCACCGAAGCGATCGTCAGAAAGTAATTCAGCTGTCAGAAAGAAACCTTGTCCATCCTCACCCGGAGTCATTTCACGAAGTAATGCATATATACCTGTCAATGCAGTTTCTGCATCTCCCGAAGTTTTAGGAAAATTGGAGTTGTCCTTTTTGGTCAGATTCTCAGTATCAAGAAAACCCTCACAGCCCATAAAGAAAAGGGCTACTATCGAAAATATCCATATTTTTTTCATACTACTTCTCTTTTAAAATTTAATATTTGCCCCTACCATATAGGTTCGCGGACTTGGATAAAAACCTAAGTCAATCCCAGACACCCAATTTTGATAACCACCATAACCCACTTCAGGATCCATACCCGAGTAACCGGTTATAGTAAACAAGTTCTGTGCTGCCACATACAAACGAAGTTGTTTCAACGGCAGATTTTTAAATAATTTCTTGAAGTCATAACCTATTGTCAGATTCTGCATCCGGAAATAATCTCCATCTTCCATATAGAGATCCGAAACATACTGCCAGTTAGAATGAGTACCCGACGTCAGACGAGGTAATCTATTGGATGTACCTTCACCATGCCAACGGCCAAATATATCAGATGTATAGTTCTGGCGTGTGTAATCTACATAAGAACGATAAGATTTCATTATTTGATTTCCAAATACACCATTCATGGTCATACTTATATCAAAACCTTTATAGGATGCGGTCAAGCTCAATCCCAGATTATAATCAGGATTGGGATCGCCTATCATACCCTGATCCCCATCATCAATCACACCATTATGATCGCGGTCTACCCAGATTACATCCCCCGGTTTTGTCCCATCCAATTTAGCACCTTTATAGTTAGCAATCTGTTCTTCCGATTGGAACACTCCATCTGTAGAATAGCCATAGAAATATCCAATGGGATAGCCTACTTGCGCACGATACATTTCTGTAGTTTGGTTACTCAATACATCCGGGTCCCCATGAATAATACCTTCCGCATTGGCAATGCGCGTTACCTCATTTTTATTGTGTGCCAAATTAAGAGTAGCACTATATTCAAAGTCCGAAATATGATCATTCCAATTCAGTGATATTTCGTACCCCTGGTTGCGCACATCACCACCATTCACAAACGGGGCTCCTGTACCAAAAGAATCCAGCATCGGTGCAACAAGTAGCCAGTCTTTCGTATCTTTAATATAATAATCAAAATTCAGTCCCAGACGATTATTCAGAAAACGCGCATCCAGCCCAAAGTCCAACTGCTCGGAAGTCTCCCAGGTAACATCCGGATTAGCCAAAATATCAGGATAGCCTCCGGGTGTCAGAATCGACTTATCCGGTCCGAAAGTATAATCCGCGCCCCCAAACGCAATCGTTGAAAGATATTGAAAGCCGTCAATCTCCTGATTACCATTCTGTCCCCAACTGGCACGTATTTTCAGAAAATCCATCCAAGACTTGGCAGACTCCATGAACGCCTCTTCCGAAATGGCCCAACCAGCAGATACAGACGGGAAATATCCCCACCGGTGTCCACGGGCAAACTTAGAAGATCCATCAATACGTAACACCGCAGTCGCCATATACTTGTTAGCATAATCATAATTCACTCTACCAAAAAAAGAAGCCAGCGCTTCCTTGCCCCATGGATATCCATAAAGGCTGGTACGATTAGTGATAGTGGGCGTATTACTCAGGTAGGCATGCTTGAAGTCGTCAAAGATAGAGTTGATGTTACTTCCACCCAACGTATCACCCAAGCCATGCTTTTCTATAGATTGACCTATCAATACACCGAAACTGTGATTATCCAACTTGAAATCATACGTTACCGTATTTTCCCACATAAGGTTGCCACCCATAGTCATCTCTTGGCTTACACTATTATTATCATTGAAAGTATTGCTTGCCAGCTTATAGACAGGGGTAAAATTACGACTGTTATCCGCATAAAACGTATAGCCAAAATTTGATTTAAGTTTTAATCCGGTTATCGGTTGAATAGTCAGAAAAATATTCCCTTGTAATGCGTGAGATTTGCTTATATTCTGCCCATTTGCATAATACATCTGTCCAATGGGATTAGCTTCACGTATTTCCCATGGAATGGCATAATGATAATTACCATTTTCATCCTTGTTCGGTAAAAAAGGATTAGCATGCAGCATATTACGAATGTCATTGCTCCAAGTATCATCAATGGCAATACCGTTTCTTTCAGAATACGAGTAGGTCAGATTTTCATCTACCTTAATAATATCCAGTTTTCCTTTACGATACAAGGTATGTTCGGAATTGATACGTGCTGTATATCGGATATATTCAGGTTGTGACGGTGCTCCAAGAATACCTTCCTGATTAGTATATGCCAATCCGATAGAATAAACAGATTGTTCCGTACCTCCGGTAATATTCAGGGCATGATTCTGTATCGGTGCATTCTCATTCCGTGATTCATCCAACCAATTGGTCCCTTTCCAAGTTCCATTCTTTATAGCTTCCCAATCAGGAACCAGCGACGCATAATCATAATCAGGTAAGCCATCCATCATACGTGCCTCACTCATAATCATTGCAAATTCCTGTGCATTCAATACATCAGGCATACGATAGACATTCTGCACACCATAATATCCATCATAAGATATTTCCGCTTTACCGGTATGTCCTTGTTTCGTAGTCACCAGAATCACGCCATTGGCAGCACGTGAACCATAAATGGCAGCCGAAGCAGCATCTTTCAGCACATCAATAGATTCTATATCGGTAGGGTTCAGGTTATTAATATCTCCTCCCGGCATACCATCTATAATATAAAGAGGTGAAGCTGAACCTGTTGTTCCCAAACCACGGATAGTTACTTTAAAACCTTCACCGGGCATCCCCGAACTCTGCGTTATATTCACACCTGGAGTTTGGCTTTGAAGAGCCCCCAAAGCATTCACTGTGTTCAGTTTGGCTATATTATCACCTTTTACCTGAACAGTAGCTCCTGTCACTAATTTCTTTTTCTGTACTCCATAACCAACCACTACCACTTCATCCAGCATTTCACTGTCCTCCTCTAATGCAATTTTCAAAGGAGTCGTGGCAGAGCTTACTTTAACAGATTGCCCTAAATATCCCACATAAGTGATAGAGAGTTCACATGGCAAAGGAACAGATAGAGTAAAATTTCCATCTATATCCGTAACTATCCCGTTAGTCGTCCCCTTTTGAAGAACATTTACGCCGATCAGCGGCTCACTGTCTTTAGCAGCAACCACCGTACCTGAGATTTTGTAATTTGTTTGTGCCGTAACGCCCATACAAACCAAGAGCAACAAAAAACATACAGATAAAAAAGGTACCCGAACAGATACATTTTCCTGCAAATCAGATTGGTTCTTTTTCCATTGCATAAGATACAAATTTAGTGATTCATAATATTATTCCGGTTGGTTAGCCCGGAGACTTATATAAGTCTGATGTCTTTCACATTGACAAATGTAGGCAAGTACACACGATTTCTGTACTCCTTTTACGTAGGAAAGTCTTCATTTTGCGCAAACCTGTTTTTCTAAGTTAGATGATCGTTTAATTAAGGTTTGATTCCCTATTCTTTTTTAATTATGAAATAAAAAATACGGTTCACACAAATAAGTCATATACTTATTCATGCAAACCGCATCTTCTTCTTTTTACCTTTAATCAGTTACTTACTCAACTATATACCAGTATTATGCTCTCTTAATAGTAATCTTGAGTATGTGAATACTTACATATTCAACAGAACTATCTTATTGGCAGATTCTTCTTTCCCCAATTTTTATTAGGATTGGGTCCCATCCACAATTCCAATACCCCACCTTTAGCAAACACTTCATGTGAAAACCAAAATGTATCTAGTTTTTTTCCATTCAAGTGAGCCTTGTTTATATACATATTCTGATCTGAATTATTATATGTCCGAATTATAAACTTACCAGAGCTGCTATCAGGATAATAGCGTTTATCCAGATGAATAGTTATCTCATTGAAAACCGGTGAGGTAATCTCATAGATCGGTTCTGCAGCAGCAGTTCCACAAGCACTGAAAAGCCCTATAGACATCAATGCACTAACGCCTCCCATCTGTCCCTGGTCTTCATCATGTCCTCCATAACCTCGGTCAGGTGTAATTGCACCATAAGCCTGTTCATTGACCCTACGTACCCAGTATTGAGTAAGCCATGGTTTCCCACCCCAACTAAATGCATGTGCATTGGAACATCCAGGTTGATTAGCATAACTTACATATCCGGTTCCATAACCAAAAACAAAATCCTGTGGTGCGGCTTGTTCAAAAGCATGGTTAAGCTTATTACAGAATTCATTTTCTCCTCCCATCAAATCAGTAAGTTCCGGTAAAGCATGCGAGATTCCAAAAGTAGCCTGCCACGCATTTGCTTCAATATACCCATCTCCTTTTAACGGATCCTCATGAAGCCATTCACCTTTATCATTTTTTGGAAAAATCAATTTCTGCTCCGAGTGATATAACTTTTTCCATCCTTTAGAACGGGACCGAAAATATTCAGCCTCATTATTAAGCCCAAGACGAATAGCCATTTGCGATAAGGTCCAGTCTTGAAAGTTAGACTCTATCGTCATCCCTGCATTACCCGGTTGATAACCATTCTCAAGATAATAGTCTCCTATCCCCATCATACCACCTGGCATATGATTACGTTGCATAGTCTTGAAAGCATGCATAGGATCGCATTTAGTCATCAACCCTTTATTATATGTAGATACAATCAAAGGGGTAGCCGGGCAGCCTGACATTATATAAGTATAGCCTCCGGCACAAGGTCCACGCGGAATAAGTCCTCCATTATCAGCATAACGGATAAGTGAAGCTGACATTTCATCCATCATCTCAGGCCATCCCAATCCCCACAATATATTGAGATTCCATTGAGTAAGCCAAAAAGCATCGGAATTATACATATGATGCAAAACTTTACCATCTTCACCACGTGGGAGTGTTCTTGTTTTCGGATGAATATTACGAGTATAAGAGTAGTAACGTTCCCCTTCGGTCAAATCAGGATATTCTCCATTGACATCATCTATTTTATGTCGTCCAAGCAGTACATGCCATAAATCCGTATAGAATTTGGTACGTTGTTTTTGCGAACCGCCTTTGACTTCGATTCGTCCCAACCATTTATTCCATTCATCCTGAGATGTTTTCTTTACTAAATCAAAATCCCAAGTAACGGCATCATTCTCCAGATTTTCCCTCGCATTGTCCACGCTTACATATGATATAGCTGTACGGACACATATTTTGTCCCCTGTTTTTACTCTGTAGTGTGCCGAAACACCGGAAGTTGGTGAATCTAGATAACTCAACTCTTCTTTCGGGTGCCTTCTAGTAATAATGGACGATCCCTGAAGTGTGTCTATATCACTATAACGCTCTTTGTCTCGCCATCCATCCAATCTCTCAAAATCTTTATCAAAGCGTATCACAAAATGTACCTTCACATTCTCCGGACCTCCCCAATGCCGTCCGTATGTATCAAAACTACCTTCTATTTCATTGTTGGAGACTTTCTTCACATCAGCATTACGCATAGTGGTAGAAGCAATATAACCACCCAAGTTTACAAGAATATCCGCGTCCGAGTCCTGAGTAAATGTAAGCCGATACATACCAGTTCTGTCCGTCGCTGTTTGCTCTACCCAAATCCCGTAATCTTTAAGATACATTCTATGATATCCCGGTTGCGCAATTTCTTCTTCATGCATGAATGAGGACTTCCAGTTTTCTTCCCCGAGCGTAGGATCTACATTTCCTGTCGTAGGCATAAGTGTAAGCCCGGCAAGCACCCAACAATGAATTTGAGGGAACCCTAGAACTTCTGTGGAATTATAATTATATCCGCCGCCAAATTGATTGCGGTTGCGTGTCATTGGGGCTGCTCCGATCATACCAAAAGGCTGATTACCTGTTATAAAAAAGAAATATCGTCCTTTTGTAGTTTCGATAAACGGATCTACCTGTGAAACAAAGTCTTCGCATGCTTCCGCCGGTGGATAAACTTCAATTTCTGACAGGCCAATATAAGAGCCAACGGCATCATTGGCTACAAATTTCACCCAGCGAACCTTTTTCGGTTCAAACTCTACAACTTTCGGAGTACCATCATTAGGAATCCCCACCACTCCGATTCTGCTGCCGTCGCTAAAATACAAATCTCCTCCGGCTGTATGAGCATCTTTATTCGGACGATCATACAATATGATTCGTGAAATCGTAACTTCTTCTTCCCAATCAAGCTGTATCCACGGAAAAGGTAATTGCTGCCAGTGAGGCATGATTGCGCCAGAAACCCATTCTCCTGCATTATCCAAATGTATAAGTCCGTCAATCGCCTTAGACGGGCCACTGTCCGAGTCTCGGGACGACGAAGCTGTTGCAGTCGCCCGAATGGCAATATTACCTGTACCTGCAAATACCGGTAATGCCATCCAAACGATACAAAGAATACTAATGATCTTTTTTTTCATATGTCATTTATTATAATATTATTTTTTAGCGTTTCGCATTCGAAGTTTTAAGGACCTTCAAAATACAAGGAAGTACAAGTTCTTTTTGCGCCGTAAGATTAGGATGAATGCCATCCGGCACATAATTACGGAATTCTTTCTCCCCTTTGCTGAGAAGTTTCATCCAATATCCATAATGATCTATCAAACTAATATTTAATTTTTTAGCTTCTTTCCGATACATATCATAATAAAGCTCAATATCCGGTCTTTGCGTCTTATGCTCTGCTATTGGCATATTCATCACTTGAATCAGAATCGAACATTCAGGATATAACTCCCGGATTCTGTACACCATATATTCAAGATTTAGTCTTGCAGCCTCTATGGAAGTGGTATACGGCAAATAGGCATCATTCATTGCAAATTCAATGATTACCATATCAGGCTTATATTCTAAAACCCTCTCACGCAGATTTTCGACTCCCCAAGTAGACCACATCGCAGCTTGTGCACTATTAATGACTTCAACAGTTCCGGGATAGAGCATATTCAAACTATCCTCTAACATTGCCGGCCATCCTTCCTTGGATGCAGAAAGGCTCGTACCATATATGACAATTCTCTGATTCTCGCCGTCTACAAGCTTTTTAATGACTTTGTCTTGAGCTGATAGTGGCAATGATGCCACTATCAAAACAATTATCACAGAAAGATACTTAATGTATTTTTTCATTTTCCTACCCACACCTCTTTCACATCAGTAAAATTATAACGTTTTATACTGCTAAACGATTTTGATGTACGGGCTCCGAAACGAAGGAAATAAGGCCGTTTGTAAGAACCGTCAATCTTTTGAGGATCTCCTGTTCCACCATTCCATCCATTAGGGTAACCGGTCCGAATTGTCAGGATATCTCCGAGAGTATAATTCCGCAAATCGGCCTGTGTTAAATTGGTAGATAATTTTGTACTATATGCCCCTGGAGCATTGCTCACATAATCTATCTGGCTAACAAACAACCATGCTTCCTCAAGAGGCTGCTGATAATCCGGATTATCAGTACCCCGGGTTATTTTCACCTGAACCTCAAAGGTTCCATCATCTTTCAATACAGGTTCTCCCACCCATTGTACCCGGAGCAGCGGTTCTACAAAATAATTCTTTTTCACCACTCCTTCAAGGTCTATGATTTCTTCGGGCAGTGGAACAAAAGGTCCCTCTGGAATGATCCCATAAGTCCCCTTGAAGATCTTAGTATTATTGAAAGTACCATCACGTTTCGCAAAAAAATCATAAGGAACAGGATTGTCACTCCAACTGTATTCCATAAGACGGATACGGATACCACCATGTTCTATTGCCGTACTTGCAGCTGTTTGAATTGGCTCATTTGTATCTTTATCTATAAATGCACCTTGAAAAGTTTCTGCCGGAGCGTCATAATTATCATTTCCACATGAAGTGAAAATGAAGATAGCTGCTAATGTCCAAAAATAATATATAATCTTTTTCATAATTCTGTTGTATTTAGTAGGATACCACAATCCAATTAATAACCCTGATTCTGTCTACAGTTAGAATTTCTCGTAATTTCAGCCGGATCAATTTTCTGATAATATTGTCGTGGTTCAAAAGAGAAAATATAGGGTTCCATCGTCACACCGTTTTGGCTTCTTGGCTCGGTATACTTCACATCAAGAAAATAGGCATCATCTTCCACCGAGAAGAAAGGACATAGGATGCGATACTTGCGGTCTTTTTGTTCAGCTTCCGTATCTATTATCCTCCATCTTTTCAGATCCCAATATGTCTTATTCTCAAAAGCTAATTCTTTGCGACGCTCTGTGCGAATTATATCACGACTTTTTTCATCGGCCAAAAGAGTCGAGGATAGTTCCGTTGCTCCAGCTCTTTTTCTTATGGAATTGATAGCTTCTGTTGCAATAGAGAGATAGCTTTCCCCCTTCGCATCAGCAACTTCTCCTAAAGAAACAAGTTCCCATGCCGCTTCTGCACGATTCAGAAGTACTTCCGCATAACGAATCTCTATCCATGGTTGAGATGAATAATTTCCTCCATTAAGAGCCTTGGGATCGGGATTCATATATTTTCTCAAATAGAAACCACTAAGGTTACCATAATCCCAATTGGAAACCGGTCCACTTGCGCCGGAACGTCTCATTTTTCCAGCGTATATATCTTTCTTATCCGGATATCTGTCAGCAAGGTCATTCCAATATTTCGAACCACTTTTCAACTGAACAAGATAAGAATCATCATTATTTTGGCTGAATGAATTGACTAATTTCACTGTGTTTTCATCAACTGCCACATTATAATTTGAAGAATAATTATCAGATTCTTTCAAGAGAGCCCCCATCGTGTTGACAGATTTACCTGTCAATATACCTCTCCGGAGTTCAATAGTTTCACCCTTGAATTCAGACATTGGAAGAATTACCGTCGCAGCCAAACGCGGCTCACAATTCTCAAAAGCATCTAACGGTGACTCATAAAGTTTATAGTGTCCATTATCATCAAAGTTCTCAAATTTCCCATTGATATCTTTATTGTCAAACTCAAACATTTCCACGAAATCCAAAGTTGGGCACACCTCTGAATTGTTATCTCCATTAGATGTCTGCATCGGTTGAGCAGAATTATCGAACTGATGCAAAAATTCAGGATCAATATAGTATCTTCCAAAGATAGTTTCATAAGTATCCTCCAGGAATATTGCTGTGAAATTATCTATTTGAGCTTGCCTGTTATTTCCGGACCATTTATCCATATATAGACGATATCCTCCCTCATCTACTATTTGAGATGCTTCATATGCTGCCTTGAAGTAACCGACTGCCTTCTCTTGAGGAATTCCGCATACACGTACTCCATTAACCGGAGCATAATTTACAGTATTATACTTAGCAATAGAACCGGCATGAAGCATTATGCGTGACTTAAGAGCTGCCGCTGCATATTTGTTGGCACGTCCTTTTTGATTGCTTTCCGGAAGTAATTCTATAGCTTTATCAAGATCTGCCCCAATAAAGTCCCAGGTATCCTCTTCAGAAGCTCTGAAAAGCTTTGTATCCTCAAACGATACTGACGCCGGATAATCTATGACTTTATCAACAACCGGTACACCACCATAGCGTTTCACAAGAGAATAATATACCATAGACCGTATGAAATAGGCCTCCCCAAGAAAACTGTTAGCCTGGGCTTCCGTATAGTTTGATGCATATTTAGGTAAAACCTCCAATAATAAGTTAGCTGCCCTTATATAAGAATAAGCCTGATTCCAATACCCCACAGCCTCGTATTCATTACCGGCAGCATCTCTGCCAATAGCCTCGCCTGTACGACATGAAGGCTGAGCATAAATCGTCCACGCATAATTAAAGGGTGGATTACCTTCGTAAGCATAACGGAAATCTTCTAATGGAAGATTCATGTACATACCGGAAATATAACTAAGCGTTCCTGCCTCATTGGCAAAAAGATCCTCCTCGTTCACAACATTCACAGGAGACATGTCCAAGTCCGTGCATGAAAACATGACACTGGCACACATTATTGATACTATTGTTTTCAGTTTCATATTAATTTTATTTAGAATTTAAAGTTAAGACCAAGCGTAAATGTTTTACTAATCGGGTAAGAATAAGCCGTATCTGCACTATATTCAGGATCCAAATATTTCAAGCTCGTAAATGTCAGCAGGTTATATCCACTGAAATATACTCTTATACCTTGTACATTTATATTTTGCAACCATTTCTTAGGCAGACTATAACCGATTTCAAGATTCTTCAGACGAATGTATGAGGCATTCTGAAGATGGAAATCAGAACTCTGATCGGGAAGCGTTCCTGTATATGCGTAATGCCCCTTAACCCAATTTGTTGAAGGATCATACGGATTTGCAAGAGGATCTTCCGGATGCCAGCGATCCATATATTGAGCAACAGCACCATCTCCCCAAAGAGGCTGATACAGAATACCTTGTGGAGAAACATACGTTTTACCTGCTCCTTGAAACAACATTGAAATATCGATTCCCTTCCATTGAGCAGAGAAAGTTAAACCAAAGTTAAGAAGCGGAACAGAACTTGAATTAACAAGAGGATGTTTATCCAGTTCAGAGAATACACCATCCCCATTCCAGTCAAGGTATTCGTAATCTCCCAATATAGAGCCCCTTGCTATAAAGATAGGATTATGCCAGATTTCATCCCAGCTTTCCAATCGTCCGGCTCCCTCTATACCCCAGGTTATATTATTATAACGATTGCTGGTATTATTTTTCCAGTTTTCATACGAGTTACCGGCACGGCTCGTTTCTACATGCGTATTTTTAGTTCTTGTATAAGCAATGTTTCCTTTAATTTGATAATAGAAATCGTTGACATGGTGTCTGTGAGTAAGTTCTATTTCAAAACCTTGGGTCAAGTCGCCATTAAGATTTTCCTGAGGAAGTGTTGCTCCAACAACACCCGGAAGAGAACCGGCACGTGTAGTCAAAAGTCCACTTCGTCTTCTATTAAAGTATTCTGCTGTTACGCCAAGAAGTCCATTCCAGGCCTCCGCATCTATTCCGACATTGAACGTTCTTGACTCATACCAAGTAATTGCTTTATTGGGAATACCGGTGCTTGTGGAAGTACTGATATATTGCCCATCAAAAACCGAACCACCATCTGATGGATATTTATATCCGGTAATATGTTGATAACGAGCTGCGCTATCATCTCCCAGTACTCCCCATGAAGTTCTTATCTTGAAATTATTAATAAAATTAAGTGGAGATTCTTTCCAGAATTTTTCTTCAGAGATTCGATAACCAGCTGATACAGAAGGAAAAAATCCCCAACGGGTCTCCTTTGGGAAAAGAGAGGAAGCTTCGTGGCGAAAAGCAAATTCAGCAATATACTTCCCGGCGTAATCATAATTCAAACGTCCTACCAAAGCTCTATTAGCATTGTCATAAAGAACGGACTGATCAGCATTTTGATTAAATTCCTGGTTGGTAGTAATACCTGCAAAAACTTTATCCATGTCCAAAGCAACCTGTCGACTTCCATAGAAATTATCGCCAACTTTGTGTTGATTCTCTATAAGGATCAATGCTCCCACATTGTGCTTGCCAAAATTATTGTCATAGCTGAGGCGCGCCTGCCATAAATTATTCTGTTTAGAATAGAAATAACGGGAAATCTTATTAGGAGCTGCCGTTTGTGCACCTTTCACAATGGCATTCCCTGATGTATCATAAAGATTATATGCTTTACGATATTCATCATCATTATTAGCAATATAGTCATAACTATACATTCCGCTAACAGAAAGTCCCTTAACCCATGGAATATCCCATGTAAGAGATGCATTAGACTGAAACCATTTACTCTGATAAGTACAATGTCCGGTCAGATCGGTATCCATCAAAGCAGCAGGGTTGTAGCCTGCCGGATTAAAGCGACTTGCATACATACCTTTTTCCTCATCATACCATACCGGTTCAAGAGGTGATGACAGCCATCCTTCATAAATAATCGCACCTGAATTAGCTGGAGAAGATTCTCTCTCATCCATCATTCCTGAGATGTTAAGATCAAACTTCAAATTGTTAGTTACATTAGCAGAAATGTTACTTCTAAGATTGAATTTTTCATAGTTGATAGCATTGGAACGCAAGTAGCTCTCCTGATATTGATACCCGGCACTTGCAAAGTACGTCACTTTATCTCCCCCACCTGAAATATTTATACTATGCTGAGTTTGCGGAGCTGAGTTTCTGAAAAGTTCATTTTTCCAATTCGTTCCCCGCTTGATACCATTGCGATAATCAGCTATCTCCTCAAGAGAATATGTCCTGTTGGCACTTTCATCCACATTGTGGATCACCTTCTCATTGACAAGGGTCATAATATCAGCTGCTTCTACAAGATCAGGAAAGTTCGTCGGCACCTGCCATGTCATATTTCCGGAATAAGACACATTCGCATGTCCTTTAGTTCCTTTCTTTGTCGTTATAAGGATCACCCCATTAGCGGCTCGCACTCCATAAACAGCAGCAGAAGCATCCTTCAGTACTGAAATACTCTCAATATCTTCTGCATCTATTTTAGCCATATTATCTCTCGGCACGCCATCAATAATAACAAGAGGAGTTCCAAAACCACGAATATCCATCTTATTGGTGAATTGCCCGGGTTCAGAAGTATTTTGTACAATACGTAAACCAGGAATCTTACCGGTAAGCATATTCTGAAGATTCTCATTTTTCGTAGTTACTATTTCCTTATTCTGTATAGCAGATACCGCTCCGGTCATAGTCACTTTTTTCTGTACGCCATAACCCACAACAACCACCTCTTCAAGCTCTACATTATCTTCTTGCAGCACAATTTTATACTTTTGAGGTTGGGCAAGTACAGTGAATTGATACTCCCGATAACCAATACTGGAAACCTTCAGTACTTTCCCCACAGCCGCTTGCATTGTAAAGTCTCCATCCACATTAGAAATACAACCATTTGATGTATTGGCAGGATCAATAACGACAGCACCGATTACAGGTATTCCGGCAGCATCAACAATAGTACCGGAAACCGTCATTGTAGTCCCATTTTGTGCATGAATCTCTATCGCTGATGCGATAAAAGCCACGCAAATAAAAACCTTTAAAAGGTTAGACAAATGTTTTTTAAGTTTCATAAATACGTTATTATAAGGTTAAACATCATTTTTAGTTAATAATAAATATCTAAACTCATTAAAATTCTTTCCATCCCGATAAATATTCATAAGAGTATCTACCGTTCTACACGAAATGTAGCAGACGATCTAATATCATCAGAAGCAGTACCTACAAGAATCTGAAATTTACCCGGCTCCACAACCCATTCATGGCGTTCAGGAGTATAGAAACTCAGTGCTTCTTTTCCAATTGTAAAATTCACTTTTACAGTTTCTCCCGGAGCAAGATTCACCTTCTTGAATCCCTTAAGTTCTTTAAGCGGACGAGGTAATGATGACTCCATATCCATAATATACAATTGCACAACTTCTGCCCCCTCTCTATTTCCCGAATTAGTTATCGGGATTGTGACAGTTATATTGTCAGTACTTTTTATAGTTTTTTTATCAAGTGTAATTTTTCCATAATCAAATGAAGTATAGCTGAGTCCATGCCCGAAAGCGAACAAGGGTTTAATTTTCTCTTTCTCAAACCACCTGTATCCCACGAATATACCTTCTTTATATTCCACAGTCTCACCATCACCCGGATATGCATTAAATGCATGAGCGGCATTATCTTCTATTTTCACAGGAAATGAGAAAGGTAATTTTCCGGACGGATTGACTTCACCGAACAAAACATCCGCTATTGCATTACCGGCTTCTGTACCTCCATACCACGCCTGAACTATAGCCGGGACTTTCTTATGCCAAGGCATAGCATAAGCATTTCCACAAACCATCACTGCCACTAAAGACGGATTTACTACACTCAGGTCGGCTATCAACGCATCCTGTTCATATGGAAGGTTATAAGATTCTCTATCCACTCCCTCACAATCCATATGCAGATTCTTGTTCATTCCACCTATATACAAAACAATATCTGCTCCTTTGGCCGCCTTCACCGCCTCTGTATGCAAACTATCGTTTACTGATTTTGAAGCAGTTGACGAATACCCCGGTTGATAGTCTACCTCGATCCTACCAGCAACATATTTGCGAATCCCTTCAAGAGGTACGACCTCATATTTTGATTTCGCTTCTGAAGATCCGCCATCCCGGCTCATCATTTTCACAGCATTCTCACCGACCACAAGTATCCTATTTAAAGATCCAATATTTACCGGTAGAATTTTATTGTTGTTTTTCAAAAGAACAATCCCCTCCTTAGCAATTTTGCGTGCAGCCATTGCATGTTCCTCCGAAGCAAGAGTTCCCCATGGACGTCCTTCCGACATATTAGTCCGATACATCATCCGTAAAACTCGTCTGACTTTTTCATTCAAGACCTTTTCACTTGTCTCATTTTGTTTCAGCAATTTTAAGTAGGGCTTGCCGAGGCGGTAATTCTGAAATGCCTCCAGCGAACCAAGATCCGTTCCGAACTCCATATCTAATCCATTATCTATAGCCTCCTGAGTATCATGAGTACCACCAAAATCTGAAACAACTACTCCATCGAATCCCCATTCCCCACGTAATACATCGTTTAGAAGATAAGAATTATGGCAGCAATATTGACCATTAAATTTGTTGTAAGCTCCCATAACGGCCCACACACCAGCTTCCTGTACGGCAGCTTTAAAAGCCGGAAAGTAGATTTCGTGCAATGTACGTTCATCCACAATAGTATTTATCGTCGTACGCTTGGTTTCCTGATTATTAACTGCAAAATGTTTTACACAAGCTGATACATGGTTTTCCTGTACACCTTTAATATATGAAACAGCCATCTTTGATGTGAGATACGGATCCTCACCCATATATTCAAAGTTGCGACCATTCATTGGGGTTCTGAAGATATTCACAGCAGGCCCGAGAAGCATATTTTTATCTCTATACAGAGCCTCTTCACCAAGGCTTTTTCCGAAAAGATGTCCCATCTCTGGATTCCATGTTGCAGCAAGACATACGAGAACGGGGAACGCCGTACATGAATCACTGGACATCCCGGCATGAATCCATGTTTGCCATACCATTTCGGGCCGTAATCCCGACGGACCATCCGACAAATTATTTTCCGGAATGCCTAATCTTGGGACACCTGCCGAACCGTAGCTCCTGTCAGCATGAAGCAATCCGACTTTTTCTTCCAGAGTCATACGAGACAAAGCATCATCAATGCGTTCTTCTATCGGCTTTGAAGCATCTCTATATATAGGTATCTCTTGAGCCCGAAGACTAACAGGAAGAGTTGCTATCGCAACAAGCATACTAATCTTTCTTATTGAAAATTTCATCTGTTTTGGGTTAATATTCATAATTCACACTTTATTTTAGATATTCATATATTTTCCTGCAGTTATAATATATTTGATATTTAATTCCTACCAGACATACCCACTTTGACCTGGGATACATAAACTCACTTTCATTCAGCAAAACCAGAGTTTCTATATATATGTTCATACATATATATGCAGCAAAGATAAATAATAAATTTAAAAAGCAAAAACAAAACAAAGATTTTATATCTAAAAAATAAAGAAAGCTCAAAAGAAAATGATAACAGAATCAAAATACATCTGTTATCAGAAAATAACGAAGAAGGCACAAACAGGAATTAACTAACTAATTATCAACAATATAAACACAATAATTTGATAACAAAAGACAGACATAATATACCTACAAAGAAATAAATCCAAAAAGTTATCTTATATAAAGTAGCAGTTACGCGCCCCATATTAATGTTCATACATTAATACACAAAGTAAAATCATTTAATTGATAACCTAAACTTAAAAAACAATGAATAACAAGCAAAAAATAAGCGCCTCTATCGAAGAGACGCTTATAAAAATTAAAATGGTGAGACTTATATAAACAACATAAGGTATGCTAATCAAACTTTTGCCGGTATTTTTATACCAAAAGCACAATACGTCAGATACAGTACGCAAACCAAAGTAACTGTCACTCCACCTATTATTCCCACAGTACCAATAGCGAAACCAATAACCGGAGTCACAACCCCTCCACCGGCAACGGCAGTAATCATTAAACCAGAAATCTGATTTGCTTTCTCTGGACGAACCTGCAATGCCATCGAATAAATAATAGCAAATACGGACGAAGCAAAAAAGCCAACCGCACCTATACATATCAGATTTACAACATCATTATCTACCCCCATCAATATCAATAATGAAACAATACAAGCCACAATATTAACTCGGAAATATTTCATCTCGGCAATATGAGCTAACAGAAAAGCTCCCAGCAATGCACCAACCGTACGACTAAGAAAATAAACCTGAGGAGCAAACTTCACCTGCTCATCAGCCCACCCAAAACGAATAGACATCAATTTGGAGCTAATAAAATTTGTTGCCACATCTACTCCCACAATGAAGAATATACCTAAAAACAGCAAGAGGATCGTTCGGTCCTTCAACAATGCAAATGTATCCTCCATAGAAAGTCCCTTATCTGATACAATATTTTTCTCCCGTTCAATAGGAGTTGCCATAAGCCAAACAGCCGACAGCAATGTTATAAAACCAAGTATTGGGAAACAATAATACCATTTATCCGCTCCGAAGTAATTCACCGCCAAGAGCACAATCTCCGGTCCAACCAAAGAAGAAACCGCCTTTATAACTTGTCCAGCCGTTAAACTACTCGTCAAAAAGGCCTTGTTAGTAACCACGTTATTAAGCAATGGATTCAGTGAAACCTGCAAAATAGCATTTCCTATGCCCAGTAAAGCATAAGCTGTCATACAAGTAATACTGTCATAAGCCAACAATGGTAGAATCATACCTATAATTGTAATACCCATACTGATGAGCACGGTATTCTTACGTCCCCATTTATTCATCTGATTCCCAATAGGAATACTTAAAAAAAGAAACCAAATAAAGACCATTGAAGGCACAAAACCAGTCATTACGGGCGACCAATTAAAGCTGCGCTGTACATAGTCAGAAGAAATACCTACAATATCACAAAAACCCATCACAAAGAAACCAAAAAGCACCGGGAGAGTTGTCAATATAGAGTTTTGTTTTTTCATATTCACAGTTATTTATATAAAACACATTATTTTTTAGCCTACATTCATTAATGAGTCAGTCTTTTATTAGGAAAACTATCTAATTTCAATGTTAACCTCCCTCCTTTCACAACCTCCTCAAACGGCAACAATACAGTTTCCTGCTGTTTACCATTCAAAGAGACATCTTGCAAATAACAGTCATCAACAGAATGTCTTTTTACTTCAATCACAAACTCTTTTCCTGAATAGTATTCCCTGTTCAGGTTAATAGTCACCTTATCAAACAAAGGGGCACCTATCTGAAATTTCGGATTAATCTCTGTCAGTCCTTTCACATCAAACAACCCCAATGCAGAAATCACATACCAGGCACCTAACTGCCCCTGGTCCTCATCCTGGCCATAACCATAGCCATGAATTCCTTCTAAACCATAAAATTCATCCAAGATAGCCCGTACCCACTTTTGAGACAAATAGGGCTTACCTGAAAAATTAAACAACCAGGAAATATGCAGATTGGGCTGATTTCCATGATTATAAACCGTTTTCAGTCCGGCAAATGCATCAACTTCCGTTCCACCACCAAAAATACTCTTCTGTGAAAGCATGAAAATACTGTCGAGACGAGTATTGAAAATCTCCGGCCCTACCAAATCTATTAATTCATCTATATGATGAGGAACATAAAATGTGTATTGTATAGCATTACCTTCCTGAAATCCCTTCCATGGTGAAAGCGGATTAAAATCCTCTAGAAAGCGCCCCTGGCTATCTTTAGGGCGAATCAGGCGAGTTTCCTTGTCATAAAGTTTTTTCCAGCCATTAGAAAGTTGGGAAAGCCTTTCGTAATCTGCCTCTCTCCCCAGCTGTTTGGCAAACTGCGCAATCGCAAAACAACTAAAACTATACTCCATAGTATGCGAAGCACCAAAACCTGAGCCTCCCTCACGAGTCACCATATCAAACTGCTTCTCATAAGGAGAATAACCGAGCTCCACAAACGGACGCACATCCATTTTTCCGGCACCTTCAGGCCTTCCCCGCCATTCCACCTCATTCTTCAATGCAGCCTCATAGCCCAATTGTATATCAAAATCACGAATACCACAGTTATAAGCTGCCGCAATAGCCAGACCTGTAAAATTTGTCCCTACTCCCGACACATACTTGCTACACGCGATTCCATCTCCCAGCCAACCGGCATCCCGGTAAACCAGCAGCTGACTCTTTATCCAGTCAGAATAATATTCAGGATAAGCCAATGCCCATAACTGTGTCAGGTTCCAGAACCCACCCCAAATAGCATCTGTATTATAATGCTGATGCACCGGGTTTCCTTTTTCATCCAGCGTGATACGTCCTACAGAACCGTCATTCCTTGGATAATACCCATTGACATCACTTGCCAATCCACGCCCCAGAAGCGCATGAAACAGTCCGGTATAAAACTTCACTTTATCTTCCTCCTTACCTCCTTCCACGTAGATTCTACTCAATGACTCATTCCACGCTTTCGTTGCATTCTTCCTTGCCTGATCAAAAGTAACGTCCTTAGCTTCCACCTCCCTATTAAAACGAGCGTTTTCTATGGACGTATATGAAAGACCTACTTTTACTTCTACCGACTCCTGCTCTTCCGTAGAGAAAGTCAAATAAAGACCGGTACCGGGCCCTTTTGCCTGATATTTACCAGACACAACCTTATCCTTCACGAATGTTCCCACCTCTATCGGTTGTTTATTTAAAACCGCCGAAAAATACATACGAACATCCGCACCTTTCTGATAAATATCCACATATACAGGAGAAGTCACAACATAACCTTCTACTCTACCATCATCAAAGTATTGCACTTCGGCATCTTTTACTTCACCGCTTTCTCCTTGTTTGTTACCAATATCAAATATGAGGTTCGCCTGTTCCGACTTTGGATAAGTATAACGATGGAATCCCACCCGCTGCGTGGCAGTCAATTCGGCCTTTACTCCATAATCTTTCAGAATAACAGAATAATATCCAGGAACCGCAATCTCATCTTTCTTATCAAAACGCGAACGATAACCACTATCCGGATCATCCAGTTCACCCGGAACAGTCTGCAACCCACCTACAGTCGGCGCAAAAACAATACCGCCTACCTGAAACTCATGAAAGTTAGCAAAACCTTCGATGGAGGTATGACGAAAGTCATACCCTACCGCTTGCCAACCACCGGAATTTCCCAAATGCGCATCAGTAGAAGGAGCCAACTTCGCCATACCGAATGGGACTGCCGCCGGCGTATAAAAGAACCAGCGACAATGCGCAGTTCCAATATTCGGATCTATATAGTCCACCAAAGTTTTAGTGCCCCTGGTATCCGTAGAGCATCCCAAAGCCACACTAATCCATATGACTAATAAACCGAGTTTTTTCATGATATAAATTTATTAACGCGTTAAATCCTCATCTATTTACACCAACCGGACACGAATAAATACCCCATGATTCATTTGGCTTATCTCCCATCTCCAAAATCAATTCTCCACCTTTCAACAATTCCGAAGCTGGGAAGAAGAAACAATCCAGCTTCTTACCATTCAACGTAGCGCTTTGAACATATTTATTCTTTCGGGATACATTCTTTGCCTCAATCGTAAATGTCTCACCACGACCATAGCGCTTACCCAAATCAATAACTACTTTTTCATAAAGCGGGCTGGCTATTTCATAGATCGGATCAATGCGGCAACCTCCGTCTGTCTGAAATAATCCTAAAGCGGCCATAACAAACCAAGCACTCATTTGCCCCTGATCTTCATCACCCAAATAAGCATTGGCTACACCATAACCATAATACTTATCAATGATAGAACGAGACCATTTCTGTGTCAGCCAAGGCTTTTTAGCCCAATTAAACAAGAAAGCAAAATGCATAGACTGCTGATTGCCCTGAACTACTGGATAATCCCAGTACTGATCATTCGGAGCATTATATCTCCAAGGTTCGCTCACAACGAAGCCCCAATTCAAGCGGTCAACAAATGCCTTCTCACCCATTATATTAATCAAAGCCGGCACATCCTGAGGTACGAAGTAGCTAAGCTGCCAGGAGTTACCTTCTACATAGTGATGATTGCGCCCGGTTTGGAAAGCATCAAAGTCCGCTACAAAGTTACCGGCTGAATCACGCATATGCGCATAGCCGTTTTCCGGATTTACAGCATTCTTCCACCAATATCCACGATCATTAAACGTACCATACTCCGTATATTTACCCAATGCCTTAGCCATCTGTCCCACAGTCCAATCATCATAAGAGTACTCTAATGTATTGGAAAAACGCCCCAATTCAATAGGAACATATTTATACTTCAAATAAGGAAGTAAATCACGATTGCCTGCAAATCCACCTGCTACATGTGTAGCCGGAGTTGTCTGCATCTTTTTCATGGCTTCAAAAGCCTTTTCCGCATCATAATCGCGAATCCCCATCTGATAGGCAGATACCATCAAAGGGATTTCATGTTCAGCTACCATCACCGGAATATATTCCATCCCCGCAGGTCCCTTTGCCAACCATCCATTTGCATCATACAACGCCAACTGAGAATTTACCCATTTGGAGCTCCATTCCGGTGTTACCAAGTTCCAGAATTGATTCAGATTCCAAAAAGTATTCCAGAAAGCATCACAACCCAGAGCCACATGATCCGGATTCGTAAATTTACGTACCTTCTCATCAGGTGACATCCATTCTCCATTCACGTCACTCCACAGATTACGGCAGAGAGCACGGTATACATTTGTATAGAAGCGTACTTTTTCCATACGGTCATTCGTTCTGATATCCAAGCGATTGAGTATACCATTCCATACGTTTTTCTGATTCTGAACAACAGCTTCGAAATCCCAACCGAACTTATCTGAAATCTCCTTTTGCAGATTTTCCGAAGCATTTGCTACACTTACCAACGAAATGCCTGTACGCACCTGAATCACCGACTGCTTCTGCGTATCAAATTCTACATAAAGCCCTGCATCTTTCAGATCTTTACCGGAAATATGCGCTTCATTCAATATCTGGTCATCCTTCCAGCCACCTACCTTTTTAATCGGTGCATCAAATTCAATAACGAAATTTACGACATACTCCTGATCAGCATCATCACTCCATACATGTGGACGAGGGGATATCTGATGAGAACGTCCCTCAATTCTGTAATCACTCACTTTCCTGACATCCACATCCAACAGATTATAGTCATATTCAGCCTGAATATGCAAATCGATCATCACACGTCCATCCTTATCCTTAGGAAATGTATATTTCTGAAAACTTGCTCTTTCAGTAGCCGTCACCTCCGCTAAAATCTCCGTATCAGTCAGGAAAACTTTATAATATCCCAATGGAGCTTCTTCAGTCTTCTTGTCAATACGCGAACGGTATCCTTCATCCGGACGGAACTGATCTCCTACCTTCGTAAACAGTTTACCATTGGTTGGCATCATACCCAATCCCCCCATTGTCCATTCATGAATATGACTAAAGCATTTTAATGTCTCAAATGTAGGCTGATAACCGGCCTGCCAACCTTTATTCTGATTATCCGGACTCAATTTTACCATACTGAAAGGCATCCAAGGCCCCGGTGCAATCATCCAGCGAGAATGTGCCGTACCTATCTTTGTATCTACATAATCAGCAAAAGACTGCAATTTCTGCGGAGAGCGTAAAATCGTACCTCTTTCCAATAGCTGTTCATTGACAAAGACCTGATATTCACTCTTTTTCTTTTTATTCACAGCAGGCATCGGAACTTCAAACACATAACGAGCCGTATCCATCTTTGCAGTAAAAATCCTTGTTCCATCCAGTTTCACACTCAGTTCCGGGTTTCCGGATAAATGTTCCACATCAACCAGCAAAGGTTGTACATTTACTCCGTCCAATTCTATTTCGTACCCGGCGGGAGAAACATCACGCAGAAAAGCATATTCATTATTCTGTTCCAAAACAAGTCCATCCGAACCTTCCAAACGAATTTGATCGAATACAATCCACCCACCTTCAAGTACAGAAACAGTCACAATGTTTCCTCCTTTTTTTAAGTCGGCAGCCGAAATGGGAAATTCCAAGACTTGCTCTCTGGCATTTTGCAGGTTACCTTCCAGTACTTCCATAGCGTGCCCCTTAATCTCAAATTTCTTTTCAACTGAATTTACCACTACCTTAACAATCGAACGGTTCGGATTAGCATCTACCAAGTCCACCACCAACTTCCATTCTCCACGTTTCGGCAGTTTTTCAACTCCAAATAAGATATTAGCATCATGGGTTCTCCAACCGGAAGTACCCCACGTACCACCCCAAGTATCATCAGGCCCGGGTAATACATACGGGAAATCAGTCTTGTCAACAGAAGTCCCTATCAAAAAATAACGGTCTTCATAGCCAAAGTCATGAGCCAGAAAACTCTTATACTCAGAAGGGCCTAAAGCCAGTTCCGCTCCGGAATTATCCGCAGCGCCTATCTGCCATACCACTTTTGCAGCCATCGTATATAGCGCACAGCAGGCAACGATAAAAAAGGATATCAGTTTTTTCTTATTCATAATGAGTATTGAATTTTTAAATCTAAGTATCTAATTCTATATTCTTTCCAAGCCTTATCACAAAAAGGCTTATTTTGTTATCTCTGAAACAATCTTATTTACTTCTAAAAATCAAACTAACCCTTATATTTCCTGTCTATCTGTTGCAATGCAAAAGCATAGGCTCCTAAAGCAATCGCTTTACTTGCTCCCAAAGTTGAAATCGCTACTCCGATACGCTTTGTATGGTTATAAAGAATTTCTCTTTTGGTAAAAGGCACCTGAACCCAAGTACTTGTATTCTCTAAGAATCTCTTATGGTCGTCCGCCTCCATCAGATTGCAAACCTCCATCTGCAAACAATCGAAGTCTCTTCCTGAAAAAGTAGAAATGGAACGACGCATTTCACGCATCATACCCGGTAGGATATATTTCGCTGCACCGGACACTCCTCCGCCTATCACAACCATACCATCTACAATATGAAGCGCACTGACAATGGCAGCACCGGCCATCTCCCCCAATTCTTCAAAACTCTTCAAAGCCGCCTCCCGATTACCTGTACGAGTACCTTCAGCTATATCATAAATGTCTTTGGGCATTAGATCTTCTATAGTTTCTCCACTCAGTTCCCCATACACACGCCGTACTGCACGAATGCTAACACTTTCTTCCGCAATCAGATCCGTATATTTCTTGTTACGCATAATCCATACATCGCCACCGCAACCATTATCACCGGTCAACAAACAGTTGTCAATCACTACGCCTGCACCAAAACCCGTTCCCAACGTAATTCCCAGCAAATTTCTATAACGCTTCGGATTACCGGCAGCTTCAAGTTCTTCATTGACAGAGGGTAAAATTCCTGCCAGTGCTTCACCATAGGCAAACAGGTTACCATCATTATTAATAAATACAGGGATTCCAAATCTCTCTTTCAGAAAAGGTCCCAAAGCCACTCCACCACGGAAAGCCGGAAAATTGGGTAAATCGCCTATTATACCATTCTTATAGTCTGCCGGACCGGGAAAGGCAAAACTAATAGCTACCGGTTCATCTTCCAACTGCTCTTTCACCTGAGAAAATCCCCGATGCAGAACGGTCAGGCATTCCTCCAAATTATCCGACACTGCCGGATAACAAATAGGCGTTACAATGTCCTGATTTCCACAAATAGCTGAAAAAACAAAGTTTGTACCTCCTGCATCCAAGGTCATCACCGTACGTTGGTCATGTTTATACATATTATATCAGATTTTATTAATACTACTCTCCGGTCAATATCTCACATAAGCTTTGATTGTCCCACATTCTTGCCCCACAGACTTACCATAAGGAGCAATCGTATATTCACCTACACTTGCCGGGATAATAAAAGTTTCTGCATAATGCACTACAAAGGGCTTGAAAGCATTTATCGGACTTTCTACAACAGCCTCTTCACCTTCCACCAAATTCAACACGTTCACACTGTTATTGGTATGATGCGTAACAGGCTTGGAGAACCAGTGACGATGCGTCTCGATAAACTCATTCGGGTGCAGTCCCGTGCATTCTTCTCTCCAGCCATCACCCTCCGCCACTTGCGTAAAGCGATTAGCCAAATGCTTATTCACATATTCCGTATCACGTTTCCAGTCTATCACATCCTTCCCCCTTTCTACATTAATAGGACGAGGCTTTCCATCCAGTCCCAAACGCTGCCAATCCCAAAGTTTAAAAGTGAACAAGTTCGGAGTTGAACTAATTTCCAGTACCAGCGCTTCAGAACCCGAACAGTGTACTGTTCCGCCGGGAATCAGATAATGGTCGTGTTTTTTAGCCGGCAACCTGTTCACATACCTCTCCGTATCGAACACAACTTCTCCCTTCTGCGCTTCGCGTAGATCATGAATCATCTCATTTTTATCTATACCAGTCTTCAAACCCAGATAAACCGAAGCACCTTCTTTGGCATCCAACAAATAGTAACTTTCATCCTGAGTATAGTACATGCCAAAGTTCTCACGAATAAACTGTGTAGTAGGATGCACCTGCACGCTCAAGTTCCCTCCGCCCACCGTATCCAGAAAATCGAAACGAATTGGGAAATCCTTACCAAAGCGTGCCTCTACCGGTTCACCCAGCAATTCTCTCGATTTTAACAACACCAAATCCACCGACGGCAATTCAAAGCGTACACCGTTCACTTCAAAATAAAGACTGTTTTCCTCGGGAACACAATCGAAACACCAACCATAATTCTCCTTTTCAGGATTCAGCCCGCACACCTCTTTCATCCATTGTCCACCCCAAGGAGCCGGATCAAAGAAAGGAACCACACGGAAAGGAGTCTTAACCGTTTCTTCTATACCCTTGAAAAAAGTTTCCTTATCAATCAACCTCGGTTCATTGGCAATATGAGTATCCAGCCAGAAGTCTACCCTGCCGAACAAACTTTCTTTATACCTATCAAGTATTCTCCAATCGTTGAAATAGCCTCTCTTATATTGCAAAGATACAGCATCTTCACGATTATCCACTCCTAAAGCCTTCACTTCATGTACTCGAAAACGCTGTTGTATCTCCCAGCGAGCCATATCCACATAAACCACCGTAGCCTCAGCCGGAGCCACCATAGCAGCGCCTGACCCTACAATAATTACTCTTCCGGTTGCATCCGCCACTTGCTTTCTAGCCTGTTCCAGCTTTTCCGCATCAAAATAATCATTCAAGGTCAGGTTCGTTACATAGCCAAAAAGAACATCATCCGTCATGAAACGCTCTGTCATCGCTTTAATCTCATCCTGTGGCTTCATCAAATTGCGCGTATTAATAAATAAGGTAGGAGACAACAACTCCAACTCACCCGCAACTTCTTCCTCACGCACACCCGCATAGAAATCAACAGCCACAACTTTCTTAACCTTGAAACACTCCACCAGCAATGTATGAACAGCATCCCATCCCTGAAGAATTGTTCCCGTAATCTTAGTAGAAGGAAATCTGTCGTAATTCACTTTTCTCATAATTATATATACTTTATTTTATCTATATGTATGAACATATATGTATTTTGTGCAAATATATACTCTTTAAAAATAAAATAAAAGAATCTACGGGTATTTTTTTAAGAAAAAAAAGAATTATCTTTGTAGCATCAAAAAAATAAAGAAAACAATTATGCCCATAAAGTTAGACCCCAATTCGGAGAAACCTCTTCATATTCAAGCAGAAGAAGTACTTAGAAAACTCATTGAATCAGAGGAGTACAAGAACGGAAAGCTACTTCCCAATGAAGTTCTATTGTCTGAACAATTGAATATATCCAGGAACACTCTCCGTCAAGCTATCAACAAGCTCGTATTTGAAGGACTGCTGGTCAGAAAAAAAGGTCATGGTACAAAAGTTGTGCGCAAAGGTATCATTGGCGGAGTGAAAAATTGGCTAAGTTTCTCACAAGAAATGAAAATGCTGGGTATTGAAATTAAGAATTTCGAACTCCACGTCAGTTTCAAGAAACCATCTGAAGAAATATGCACCTTCTTCAATATAGATCCGGAAAAAGGAACCAAATGTATGGTGCTGGAAAGGGTACGGGGTAATAAAGAATATCCGTTTGTTTCATTTATCTCCTATTTCAATCCGAATATACCGTTAACCGGTGATGAGGATTTCACCCAACCTCTTTACGGAGTACTCGAAAATAAATATAACATTATTGTGAAAACCAGTAAAGAGGAAGTATCCGCACGCCTGGCAGGAGAATTCATTGCGGAAAAACTGGATATAAAGTCAAGTGATCCTATCTTAATAAGGAAAAGATTCGTTTACGATATCAACCAAGTGCCTATTGAATACAATATCGGATACTATCGGGCAGACAGCTTCACCTACACGATAGAAGCTGAAAGATAAGCAAGCAAATTCGGGTCTGGAATATACCCGAGATGTAGTTGCTCCGTACCTTCTCCGGTACTTCTTCGTTCAGAAGTACTTTTCAGTGAAGAATGTACGGAGCAACTACGTCTCAGATACAATCCAGGTAAGAAGCGAACACATTCTGAATCATCTTATCAAACTGATACCTTATATCATATTTTGCAAGACAAAAAATCCATTTTCCTCATTATTGCTAACAGACACTTCGATCAAAGCTACGCTTCCAGAATATTACAACCGCTGTTTTGAAGATTTACATCATCTATCCAGAGCAAACAGATGGTTCATTTATCCTAAACCGACCATCTATTCAGACCAATCGCACGGTCTTTCTTCCCTAAAAAAGTAAGTCTCATTTGCCAAGGCTACACCCTTTGCTCCAAAAGGTGACACCATAATAACTAAAGGGTGACGCCATCACTCACAAAGGGCGTCACCCTTCTAAAAAACACATGATATTTATTCTATTTCGAAGAGAAACGACCACTAAGAAAAAGTAACATTTACAAAGAATATCCGGGAAACAGATTCCAAAACATCTTCCATTTAAGGATTCTATAATCTTAAAATCTCATTTTCTCATCAATTACTACCATTTCGTATCACCCCATCAAACATTCTCTGCATCTTTTCGTCCACCATAGTAATTGGTACGAAAAGGAAAGATTCTAAGGCGTTAGAATTTACATTTTGTCATTTTGCAAATCATTCCCAATATAGTGTATTCTCTTAACCTGATCAAATCCGGTATGTTTTTACTGACTCCATAACAGACAAATCTGCCTCTTTTTTCATAAATTTGCCCCCATTATGGAACAGCAACAATCATCTTTCAAAGAAAAGGAACGTACAGATCTACGCGAACCGCAGCACTTCAAGGTGATCATCTATAACGATGACTTCACCACGATGGAGTTTGTCGTCAAGATACTTACTACCATATTCTTTAAATCGACAGCAGAAGCAGAAACGCTGATGCTACAGGTACACAAGAGTCAATCAGCAGTGGTAGGCATCTATACATACGACATTGCACAATCGAAAGTACAGAAAGCCACCCGTATGGCACGCGAAGAGAATTTTCCACTCCGGCTCACCGTTGCGCCGGAAGAAGAATAAGAATTAGGAGAAGATTATGGATATACAAAATACAGTGCATGTGAACAGCGCATTCACCTATGCACAAAAAAAGGCGATATCTTATCGCCATGAATTTATCACACCTGAGCATTTGCTGAGTGCATTTCTGGAACAGAGTCCCTTTGCCAATGCCTTAAATATGTGTTTCTGTGATACCCAGGAACTTGCTTTCTCTTTAGAGAATTATTTCACGGAAGAACTGGAAAGCGTTCCCGCAGACATGGATTATGAACTGGAAGTTTCAACCCAGCTCAACGAACTGATACAACATGCCTATCTGATGATAGACTATTCAAGTGCTGAAGCATTGAACGTCCCTCATCTAGTGCAAAGCATGCTCCAGCTCAAGGACTCCTGGGCATGCCATATCCTGAAAGAAGCTCTTGAAGAAGATCTACCCGAATTTATCAGCCAACTCATCTCGCGATATGAAGAAGTGGAGGAAGAAGACGATCTGCAAACTTCTCCACAGGAAAAAAGCGAACCCTGGCGAAACTTTGTAACTTGTCTGAATGACTGTCTGCAAGACCACAATCCACTCATCGGACGGGAAGCTGAACTGGAACGAACCATTCAGGTGCTCTGTCGCAAAGAGAAAAACAATCCGTTGCATGTAGGCGAACCGGGCGTTGGCAAAACCTCCCTCGCTTACGGGCTCGCTGCCCGCATTGAAGCACGTGAGGTCCCCGAACGACTCCTCGACTGCCGTATCTATGAACTGGATTTAGGTACTCTACTGGCAGGTACGCAATACCGGGGTGACTTTGAAAAACGCCTGAAAACCATTATGGAAGGTGTTCGTAATGAAGGACGTGCCATCATCTATATCGACGAGATACACAATCTGATAGGTGCCGGACGTACAGGAGACGGTTCCATGGATGCATCCAACATGCTGAAACCCTATCTGGAAAGCGGAGACATCCGTTTCATCGGCTCTACTACTTACGAGGAATACAACCGTTACTTTGCCCGCAGCAAGGGGTTGGTGCGTCGCTTCCAACAAATAGATATACTTGAACCAAGCATTGAGGAAACCATCCATATTGTAGAAGGACTGAAAGAAAAATATGAAGAATTTCATGGAGTAACCTATCATCCTGATGTAATCCCTTACGCCGTCAAAGCGAGTGTCCGCTACATCAGCGACCGCTTTCTGCCCGACAAGGCTATCGACCTGGTGGATGAAGCAGGAGCTTACCGCGAAATTCACCCTATACCTTCCGGAGAGCAAATTGTAGACAAGACATTGATAACCGATGTACTCGCCCGTATCTGCAAAGTAGATGCACTCGCCATGAAAGAAGAAGATACCACCTCACTGGAAACTTTGCATGCACGTATCAGTGCCAAAATTTACGGCCAGGAAGAGGCAGTGCGCCAAGTGGTGGAAGCCGTACAAATGTCCAAAGCCGGACTGCTGGATGAAAACAAACCGCTGGCAAGCCTGCTCTTCGTCGGTCCTACCGGAGTAGGTAAAACCGAAGTAGCCAAAGTGCTGGCCTCCGAACTGGGTATTTCCCTGCAACGTTTCGATATGAGCGAATATACCGAAAAGCATACCGTAGCCAAATTAATCGGTTCACCCGCCGGATATGTAGGCTATGAAGACGGTGGTTTATTAACCGATGCCATTCGCAAAACTCCCAACTGCGTACTACTGCTTGATGAAATTGAGAAAGCCCATCCCGATGTGTTCAATATTCTGCTACAAGTAATGGACTATGCTGTTCTCACGGATAATAAGGGACGAAAAGCCGACTGCCGCCACGTTGTACTTATCATGACTTCAAATGCCGGTGCACAATTTGCCCGTCAGGCATCTATCGGATTCAGCAGTCAGATTACAGCCGGGGAAGCCATGTTGAAACAGGTCAAGAAGACCTTCAAGCCGGAGTTTATCAACCGTCTGTCCGCTACTGTCGTTTTCCACGATATGAGTCGGGAAATGGCCTCACTTATCCTCGACAAGAAGCTTGGGGAACTGAGCAGCAAGCTTGCCGCACGCCAGATAGAGCTGGAACTGAGCCCGGAAGCCCGCAACTGGTTATTGCAACGTGGATTCCTGCCCGAATATGGCGCCCGCGAAATGGATCGTGTGATAGCTTCGCATCTGAAACCACTCCTGATGCGCGAAATCTTATTCGGTTCCTTAAAATCCGGTGGTAAAACTTGCATACAGGTAGACAAAGATCAATTAGTCTTACAACTTTCAACAAAGTGATACTATGGTCTTTGCACTAACTGACGAAATTACATTTCCCGATCCGCACTACGGCGATCCGGACGGATTGCTGGCAGTAGGCGGTGACCTGTCGACCGACCGCCTCATCCTGGCTTACTCCAACGGGATATTCCCCTGGTACACTTTTCAGGAGGGAATGATACAATGGTGGTGCCCGCTGGAACGCTTCGTCATTTTCCCCGACGAAATCCATATCTCCCACTCCATGCGGACGCTCATAAACAAAGGGAAGTACGATGTCACTATCAATCAGGCTTTCGATGAAGTCATCCGTAAGTGCGGAGAACTGAGGATGGATATGGAAGGCGCCTGGCTTGGTCCGGAGATGATAGAGGCTTACACACTTCTGCATGAACAGGGCTTTGCCGCCAGCGTGGAAATATGGGAAGGGGAACAATTAGTAGGCGGACTCTATGGAGTCACCTTGGGGCGCTGCTTTTTCGGTGAAAGTATGTTTTCACTGGTTCCCAGTGCATCCAAGTTAGCCCTCATCCACTTGGCACAATTCTTCGGAGAGCATGGCGGAGTACTGATAGACTGCCAGTTCGAAACTCCCCATCTGAAATCGATGGGAGGAAGATATATCAGCTACGAAGAATACATGGAGTTTCTGCAATCATAACTACCTTCGCTGGTCACACCAGCGTAAATTGCAAATGTTCATCCGTACTGCGTCCTTCATCGTATGCGAAGCCCTCCCACGTAAACGCTTTCAAGTCTTCGGGATTTTCAATGCGATTTTTAATAATATAGCGTAGCATTTCTCCGCGGCACATCTTGGCATATATCACAATTGTCTTTAGCTGCCCGCCTTTCCATACCTGGAATTCGGGAGTAATGACACGGACTTCTTCTTCTACTCGCTTCCAATCGAACAGATCTCTCATCTCACCACTGGCAAGATTAACGAGTATGCCACCCTGACGTTTGATATCCGCTATAAAATAATCCGTCAGCAAAGGTTTCCAGTAATCAAACATAGTCATCCCTCCCCTTTCGGGCAGGCGTATATCTCCTTCCATACGATAAGGCTTTATCCCGTCCAACGGACGAAGCAGTCCGTACAGAAAGGAAGTGATGCGCATGTGTTCTTGAGCGTAGCGAAAATCATCTTCGGAAAAATCTTTCGGTACTATACGTTTGAACACCGCACCGGTATAGGCACAGATAGCGGGCATTGCAGAATTTGCCTCCGAAAAAAAATCCTGATAGCGCAGATAATTCTCAGCGGCAATCTTGGAATTTATACGTAACAGACGTTCCAGGTCAGCAGCTGAAAATTGCCCCATATCCAAGGCATTCTGTACTGCTTCCGCCTGAAAGTACGGAACAGTTATTTCAGGGACTCCTACAGATGTGCGTGCCGTCATCGTTTTGGCACAAGAGATGAATGTCAACATATCACGTTCAAAGTTTTTTGGGAAACAAAGATAATACAAATCGAATGTAGAACTTTCATGCTCGCATGAAAAAGTTTTGCGCAAAGTTTTTCCGCATAACCTTCCTCTGTTTCCATACTTTTTCGTACTTTTACGCCTTGTTGGAAAAATACAGGCTTTTCCCGAGAGAAACGAAACCTCTTCCAACCACGAGACTGAAAAAAGGAAAAAACAATATATAAAATGACTCACAAATGGAATTATCAACCCATTACACCCGAACAGGCAGAGACAAGCCAAAAGTTGGCCCAAGAATTAGGGATTAGCCCGATTCTTGGCGGATTATTGGTGCAGCGGGGAATAACGAAGGCACAGGATGCCAAGAAGTTTTTTCGCCCGCAGTTGCCCGACTTGCACGACCCATTCCTGATGAAAGACATGGATGTGGCCGTGGAGCGCCTTAATAAGGCAATGGGAAAGAAAGAGCGTATTCTGATTTATGGTGATTATGATGTAGACGGCACTACCGCAGTGGCACTGGTCTACAAGTTTATTCAACAGTTCTATTCGAACATTGACTATTACATCCCCGACCGCTACAACGAAGGTTACGGGGTATCTACCAAAGGGGTAGACTATGCCGCAGAAACCGGTGTAGGATTGATTATCGTACTGGATTGCGGCATCAAAGCTGTAGAGGAGATAACCTATGCCAAAGAAAAAGGCATTGACTTTATCATCTGCGACCACCATGTGCCCGACGATGTACTTCCACCTGCCGCCGCTATCCTGAACGCCAAGCGTTTAGATAATACGTATCCTTACGAGCACCTTTCCGGTTGCGGCGTAGGCTTCAAATTCATGCAGGCATTTGCCATCAGTAATGGCATCGAGTTCCATCACCTCATTCCACTGCTTGACCTGGTTGCCGTAAGTATCGCTTCGGACATTGTTCCCATCATGGGAGAAAACCGGATACTTGCTTTCCACGGATTGAAACAGTTGAACAGTAATCCCAGCGTAGGTTTGAAAGCGATTATCGACGTATGCGGATTGACAGAAAAGGATATTACCGTCAGCGACATCGTGTTCAAGATAGGCCCGCGCATCAATGCCTCCGGACGTATTCAGAACGGAAAAGAAGCCGTCGATCTGCTGACTGAGAAGGATTTCTCCATAGCTTTGGAAAAAGCCAATCAAATCAATCAATACAACGAAACCCGGAAAGATCTCGATAAGACCATGACCGAGGAAGCCAACCAGATTGTAGCTGATCTGGAAGGACTTGCCGAACGCCGTTCTATCGTGTTGTATAACGAAGATTGGCACAAAGGTGTTATCGGTATTGTTGCCTCCCGCCTGACGGAAATTTATTATCGCCCCGCAGTAGTGCTGACCCGTACGGACGATATGGCAACAGGTTCCGCCCGTTCCGTATCCGGCTTTGACGTGTATAAGGCGATTGAATATTGCCGTGATCTGCTGGAAAATTTCGGTGGTCATACCTATGCAGCCGGTCTTTCGATGAAAGTGGAGAATGTTCCCGCCTTTACCAAACGCTTCGAGGAATTCGTTTCACAGAACATCCTACCGGAACAGACAAGTGCGGTCATAAATATCGATGCAGAGATAGATTTCAGGGATATTTCTCCGAAATTCTTTAATGACCTGAAGAAATTCAATCCTTATGGTCCGGATAATCCGAAACCGATATTCTGTACGCACAATGTCTATGATTACGGTACCAGTAAAGTAGTGGGGCGTGATCAGGAGCATATCAAGTTGGAACTGGTAGACAACAAATCGAATAATGTAATGAACGGCATCGCCTTCGGACAAAGTTCGCATGTACGTTTCATCAAAACCAAGCGTTCGTTTGATATCTGCTACACCATTGAAGAGAATACCCATAAACGGGGCGAGGTACAGTTGCAGATAGAGGATATTCAACCTAATTAATAAATTGGAAGTTGAGAGTTAAGTTATGTAGCATAACTCAACTCTCAACTTCCAATTCTTCGTATTATGACTGCGCAGCTCAACTCCCAACCTTCAACTCCCTACTCTCAAATTCTCAAAGAGTACTGGGGATATGATAACTTCCGGGGCATACAGGAAGATATCATCAATAGCATTGGCGAAGGCAAAGACACCCTGGGGCTGATGCCTACGGGCGGCGGAAAGTCCATCACATTTCAAGTGCCTGCACTTGCCAAAGAGGGGCTTTGCATAGTTATTACTCCCCTGATTTCTCTGATGAAAGACCAAGTACAGAACTTGAAAAAAAGAGGAATCAAAGCACTTGCCATCTACTCCGGAATGTCCCGGCAAGAGATTATCGTCACGCTGGAAAACTGTATTTTCGGCAATTATAAATTCCTGTATATATCGCCCGAACGGTTGGATACGGAAATCTTCCGCACCAAGCTACGGAAAATGAACGTCAGCATGATAACCGTCGACGAAAGCCATTGCATTTCACAATGGGGATATGATTTCCGTCCTGCCTATCTGAAGATAGCCGAAATACGTGATCTCCTACCCGGTGTCCCTGTGCTGGCACTGACTGCAACCGCTACTCCGGAAGTCGTGAAGGACATCCAGGCGCGGCTGTGCTTCCGGCAGGAAAATGTTTTCCGCATGAGTTTTGAACGGAAGAACCTTGCCTACATAGTCCGCAAAACAGAAAATAAGACCGGAGAACTTCTTCACATCCTACGCCGTATGCCGGGTAGTGCCATTATTTACGTACGCAATCGTCGGCGAACCAAAGAAATCACCGAACTTTTAATTAACGAAGAGATTACCGCCGACTTCTACCATGCCGGTCTGGATGATGCCACCAAGGATATACGTCAGCATCGCTGGCAGACAGGAGAAAGCCGTGTAATGGTTGCCACCAATGCTTTTGGCATGGGTATCGACAAACCCGATGTACGTATCGTAATCCACCTCGATTTGCCGGACTCTCCCGAAGCTTATTTCCAGGAAGCAGGACGTGCAGGACGTGACGGCAACAAAGCGTATGCCGTAATACTCTATGCCAAATCGGACAAAGTCACCCTTCATAAACGTATCCCGGACACCTTTCCGGAGAAAGACTACATCAAACAGGTGTACGAACATCTGCAATATTATTACCAGATGGCAATGGGAGACGGTTTGGGATGTGTCAGAGAGTTCAATCTGGAAGACTTTTGCCGGAAGTTCAAATACTTCCCTGTACCTGCCGATAGTGCATTGAAGATTCTGACGCAAGCAGGATATCTGGAATATACCGACGAACAGGACAATGCCTCCCGTCTTTACTTCACCGTCCGCCGTGATGAACTGTATAAATTACGCGAACTGGGAGAGGACATGGACAAACTTATTCAAATCGTTCTGCGCTCTTACACCGGAGTATTCACGGATTACACCTTTATCAACGAGAATTCGCTTGCGGTACGTAGCGGATTAACGCGGCAACGGGTGTACGACTTGCTGATACGTCTATCCAAGATGCGCGTCATCGACTATATTCCACATAAAAAGACACCTTATATCATATACACACGCGAACGCGTAGACAGGCAACATCTGCAAATCTCCCGCAGCATATACGAGGAGCGTAAGGAACGTTATGAAGCCCGCATTCAGGCAATGGTAGATTATGTAACGACCGAAACCGTTTGCCGCAGCCGTATGCTTCTACGCTATTTCGGAGAGAAGAATGAACATAACTGTGGAATATGCGATGTTTGCCTCAGCCACCGTGCCGAGACTCCCGAGCTTTCCTCCCAACAAATAAAAGAAGAAATTAAAGAATTGCTTCGCAAGCAACCTCTGACACCTGCCGATATTGCCTCACAGATAGAAGCAGATAAAGAAATCATCTCTCAATGCATCCGCGAATTGCTGGAAGATGAAGATCTGAAAGCGGAGAACGGCATCATAAGCCTGAAGGCATAAGAAAGGGCGTACAGTGAATTGCACGCCCTTCTCCTTATTATATCAATAAGAATTATTCCGTTACTGCCGGCTTCTCAATACCTTCGCTGGTTGCACGTTCTTCCATACGCTGGATACGGGCATCCAAATCAGGATGAGTAGAGAACAGTTGATTCAGCTTACTACTTTTCTGTGCACCGGCTTCTTCCTGCAATTTCTTCAGCTTTTGGAAAGATAAAGCCATTGCCCAGGGATTCTTACCATGACTTTTCAGGAATTCATATCCATAGTCATCAGCACTTCTCTCCTGCTTCTGTGAGTATGTAGAGTTTACCAGAGCCTCACCCAGGTCACCCAACTGAGAATCAGACAACTTAGCTGCCGTACCACCTTGTGAAGAAATACCATCCTTCAAAGCTGAAGTCAGCAATGCCGTACGAAACCCATTCTTAGAATCCTTGTGTGCCACGTGACCTACTTCATGTCCGATTACACCCAGCAATTCATCATCCGTCATGATATCCATCAAAGACGAGAAAATGCGCACACTACCGTCAGCACAAGCAAATGCATTGACATCTATCACATAATAAACTTTGAAGTTCAAAGGAATTCCCTCTACATCCGTCAAGCCTTCAGTCAGCTTTTTCAGACGAATTGTATACTCATTATCGTCGGCACATACCTGATTATGTGTATCCATCCAGTCGATATACTCTTTTACATATTCTGCCATCTGAGCGTCAGTCAGAGTAACAGCTTTAACAGCTTTAGCCGCACCTTTCAGTGCTTTTACATTAAACTGAGCCATTGCAGGCATTGTCACGGCCATACATAACATAAAGAAGGCCCACTTCATGAAAATCTTTTTCATTCTTGTGTTTTTAATTTAGAAACGATGATTAATTAATATAATTGGTAAATGTATCGCAAAAGAACAAATTTTAAATGATACCATCAATAATAACACGGATGTTTTTTCTTTTTAGACCGAGTTCTTGGTATGGAAACAAGATTTTTATGTAAGTTTGCAAAAAGAATAAAAACAAAACACCTAAGAAATACAGATTATGGGATTCTTTAAATCTTTCTTCTCCGGCAAACAAGAGAAACCGGAAACTGAGAAACAGAAAAACGATCAAAAGAACTTCGAGATATTCAAGTATGACGGCATGCGTGCACAACGCATGGGGCGTCCCGATTATGCAATCAAATGCTTCACGGAAGCCCTTGCTCTTCAGGAAGACTTTGAAACCATGAGCTATCTGAGCCAGGTTTACATTCAAACCAATGCCCTCAGCGAAGCGCATGAACTGCTGGAACGCATGGCAAAACAGGAACCGGATCACACCTCCACTTTCCTCACCCTTGCCAACGTATGCTACCTGCAAGAAGACTATCAGGCAATGGCAGACGCCGCACAAAAAGCTATTGAAATAGAAGAAGGAAATGCCATGGCACACTATCTTCTGGGCAGAGCCAAGCAAGGTATGGACGACGGTATCATGAGCATCGCCCATCTCACCAAAGCCATTGTACTGAAAGACGACTTCACCGAAGCCCGCCTGCTGCGTGCCGAAGCCTTAATCAAGATGCAGCAATACAAGGAAGCTACCGAAGATATCGACGCTATACTCTCACAAGATCCCGATGAAGAAGCTGCATTACTGCTCCGCGGTAAAGTGAAAGAAGCAGCGGGACAGCAGGAAGAAGCCGAAACCGATTATCGCTATGTAACAGAATTGAATCCATTCAACGAACAGGCTTTCCTTTGCCTGGGACAACTTTATATCGTCCAGAAGAAGTATCCTGAAGCTATCGCACTCTTTGACGAAGCCATCGAACTGAACCCTAATTTCGCACAAGCCTATCATGAACGCGGTCGCGCCAAGTTGCTGAATGGTGACACGGCAGGCTCTGCAGAAGATATGAAGAAAGGATTGGAGTTGAACCCTAAAGAAATCCAAGGAATCAGCGGACAATATGACAATCAGCCAAGACAAACGGACGTTTTAGGATTGTAGCGCCATGAAAAGCGGCCTCTTTATACTCATTGTATGCCTTCTTTTTCCTGCCTACGTCTGTGCAGACACTTCTAAACATGCTTTAGAAGAAAACAGGAAATTGCTTCACTCTTTAGATAGCCTGCTGGAACAGCAGGATCTATTTGTCAGAGTAAAAGAGGAGCGCATCAAGCAATTGAAAATGCAGTATAGCCGGGTCAAAGATGTAAAGGAACTCTATGCCATGAATAGAATGGTCTATTTGGAGTATCGGGTTTATGATGCGGATTCCGCCCTGCATTACATCAACAAGAACATACAACTGGCACAACAGACCAACAACCGTACTTGGGAAGTGGTCTCTTTGCTTGAACAATCATTTGTCCTCACCTCCTCCGGGTTACTGACCGAAGCCTTGAAAGCCGTCAGTGACATTCAACCGGAAGAATTACCCCAAAATCTCCGTTCCGAGTATTTTGGCAGGTTATGTACACTCTATTCCCGCCTGCGGGATTACTCCAGTGAGAACTCCCAACTGTCGGAACATTACAATAATCTCCAAAAGGCCTTCCGAGACTCGGTATACCTCACAGCCACTCCCGACGAATTGCGCTACTGGAACTGCCGGGCATGGCTCTACCTGGGAACCCCGGAAATAGAACCCGTCAAACAGGCATTTGAGGAAAACAAGCAGACATTGTCTAACGACAGCCGCAAGTATTCCATAGCTACCTATAATCTCTCCGCCATTTACCGGAGTGAAAACAACGATAGCAAATATCTGGAGAACCTCATTCTTTCGGCTATGGCAGACATCCGGTCTGTCAACGGAGATATCGGCTCTTTGCAGGAAATAGCGGAATACCTATTTAAGCATGGAGAAATAGACCGCGCCTATAACTACATCCTCTATTGTTCCCAAAAAGCCATGCTTTTCCACAACCGGGTACGAATAGTCAAAATGTCTCATTTGCAAAATCAAATCTACAAAGCATATCAGGAACAGAGCCGCACACAGCAAAAGCGCCTTCAAGCCTCCCTGATTGCCGTCAGTTTCTTATTCCTCGTACTGATCGGCGCCTTCCTGTTCATCCGCAAGCAAATGCGTCGGCTAAAAGAAGCCAACTTGAAGTTAGACAGTACAAACCAGAAGTTGTCCGTCAATATGGATGCCCTCTCTACAGCACATCAACGCCTGGAAGAAGTAAACATGCAACTGAAAGACTTGAATACGCAATTACAGGAAGTCAACGACCAGTTGCGGGAATCTAATTACGTAAAAGAAGAATATATCGGCTATGTATTCAACATCTGTTCCACCTACATCAGTAAGCTGGAAGAGTTTCGCAAGAACATCAACCGGAAACTGAAAGTAGGCCAGCTAGAAGATGTAAAAGCAATGACGGACTCTTCCGCAACAGCCTCCAACGAACTGAAAGAGTTCTACCAGAATTTCGATACCATCTTCCTGCATCTCTATCCCGATTTTGTAGGTGACTTCAACGCCTTACTGCTACCCGAAGAGCGCATCGAACTGAAAGAAGGCGAACTACTTAATACCGAACTGCGCATACATGCCTTGATAAGACTCGGCATCACAGACAGCGTGAAGATAGCGGACTTCCTCCATTGTTCCGCACAAACGGTTTATAACAACCGGCTTCGCACCCGGAATAAATCCATTATCCCGAAAGAAGATTTTATAAATGCAGTGAAAAAGCTCGGAAAATACAAAGCGTAAGCCCTGCTCTCTACTACCGATTCCACTCAAAGAGTTTACTTCCGAGCCTCTCATTTTTAGAAAACAGCACTAATAATCAAACACTTATTAGTTTTAACAGTTTACTTCGCCTGTTTACCTCGCAGAGTAAGCGACCCTTATTGCGCATACCTTTGCCACAGAGATCCAAACTAAAAACTTATGTTAACTATTAAACGAATCATGAAGAACAAAAGAAAAGAAAAACGCTCATGCAGACTCATTCTTGCCTGCTGCGCTTTGTTACTGTTCATTTCGGTAAATGCATTTGCACAACAGCAAGTCACAGTCACCGGAAACGTGAAAGATGAAAAGGGAGAACCCATCATCGGAGCTAATGTCATTGTGAAAGGCACTGGTACAGGAAGTGTCACCAATGTAGAAGGAGACTTTTCATTGGCGAATGTACAGAATGGCGCCACTCTTGAAATCTCTTTTATCGGCTATCTGAACCAGGATGTGAAAGTCAACGGCACGAAACCCGTCAGCATTATCCTGAAGGAAGACACTAAGATGCTGGATGAGGTAGTAGTGGTAGGTTATGGTGTGCAGCGCAAGTCGGATATGACGGGTGCAGTTGCTTCCGTAAATACCAAAACACTGGAGAATCGCCCGCAGACCAACATCATCCAATCTTTGCAAGGTGCTGTACCGGGCCTGAATATCTCAGTGACCGGAACCAATGCGGAAGGTTCTTCCACCAAGACCCGCATCCGCGGCGAGAACTCCATCACGGCAGACAACAAACCACTGGTTATTCTGGACGGTATTCCCTTTGATGGTCCCTGGTCCGAAATCAATCCGAACGACATCGAATCCATTGAAGTATTGAAAGATGCTTCTTCGGCTGCCATCTACGGTGCCCGCGGTTCGAACGGTGTCATCCTCATCAGCTCCAAGAGAGGTGAAAAAGGCAAACTGACCGTATCCTACGACACCTACATCACCATTGACAATCCCATCAACTTCCCCAACCTCATGAATGGAGCTGAATTCTGGAAGTATAAGACGGAAGCATTGAAAGATGCCAATACCACCCCGCCCACTGAAAGCAATCCCGAACCGTGGATGGGATCTATGACCGCCACAGAATTGCGTATGCACGAAGCCGGCATGGATACCGACTGGCTGGACCTGGCAACCCGCACCGGTTTCAAGCAGCAGCACAACATCTCTTTCCGGGGTGGCGTCAATAAGACCAACTATTTTGTCTCACTGAACTATACCGATGTGAAAGGTACTGCCGTAGGCAACCAATTCAAACGCTACAACATCCGTTTCAACCTCGATCAGGAGTTCACTTCCTGGTTTAAGTTCTCTACCAGCACCCAGTTGGGACGCTACGACCGAAGTGGCAGCAGTGCTTCTTTCTCCAGAGCATTCCGCATGAATCCCCTGGCAGAAGCTTATGACGAAGAAGGCAACATCCGTTCCGCCGCCTGGGAAGATTCCAGCGAAGCTTTCTCTGTAAACCCTTTAAGCAGCCTCAACAACAAGAGCAACGACATACGCTCTAAAGTCATCACCAACAACGTGATAGAAATAAAGTTGCCGTTCGTCCCCGGACTCAGCTATAAACTCAATACCGGCTATACGTACCAAAACAGTAGCTGGAAACAGTACCAGGGAATGGATACTTACTACGGCGCACGCTCCAACGGTATTCTGAACACCGACGACTGGCATTCACAAGAGTGGATTCTGGAAAACATCATCACTTATACCCGTGAATTCGGCAAGCACCGCATCTTCTTCACCGGTTTGTATTCTGCACAGAGCTACGAGAAAGAAGGCAACGGAATGGAAGGCAAAGACTTTCCGAACGACGTGATGTACTATTACCAGATATCCAAAGCCGCCACCATGTCCGGCAGTTCCAGCTATACCAAGCAAAACCATATCTCTCAGATGGCACGTCTGAACTACTCATACGACAGCCGTTACCTATTGACACTGACTGCACGCCGTGACGGTTACTCCGCATTCGGCAGCCAATCCAAGTTCGGTGTATTCCCCTCCATGGCTATCGGCTGGAACATTTCCAATGAACATTTCTTCCAGGCAAGCCCGTTGGCAAAAGTGGTGAGCAACCTGAAATACCGCCTGTCATGGGGTAAGAACGGTAACGAAGCGGTAGGCGCCTACACTACATTGCCTGACCTTTCCACATTCAATTACCTGAAAGACGACCATACCCCAAACTACGGTTTCTATCCTTCCAAGCTGGCTTCTCCTTCGCTGGGATGGGAAACTACGCAATCCATCAATACCGGTATCGACTTCCAACTGTGGAACGGACGTATCCAGGGAACATTCGACATGTACTGGTCGAAGACAAGCGACCTGTTGCTGAACCGCTCCATCCCCACCATCAACGGTACGGGAAACATTACCGAGAATATCGGTGAGACCAAGAACCGCGGTTTAGAATTGCAGATTACTTCCAACAACATTGCCAAGAAAGATTTCGACTGGTCCACTACCTTCAACCTGTCGCACTACAAGACAAAGATCGTGAATGTAGGTCTCTACGATGCCAACGGCAACCCCGTGGATGACATTGGTTCCAGATGGTTCATCGGCCAGCCCATCAGCGTGAACTATGACTACCGCTTCATAGGTATCTGGCAGATCACCGACCCGTCTAATCCGAACGGACAGCAAGACCCGAACTATCGCTACTCCATCCCCGGATATATGAAGTACCATGACAAGGATGGTGTAAACGACATCACCCCGGCAGACAAGGAAATCATCGGCTCGGCAATTCCTAAAGTAACAATGGGTATGACGAATACTTTCCGCTACAAGAATGTCAGTCTGAGCGTATTCCTCAATGCCCAACTGGGACAGACAGCCAATAACTGGCTTTACGACGTATCTCACAACTCCTATCGCCAGAACCGCCTCATGGTAGACTTCTGGACACCGGAGAATCCTACCAACAAGTACCCGAAGAACTCACTGGATACTTCTGTAAACCCGATGAGCGCAGGTTTCTACGAAAAGACCGACTTCCTCCGTGTGCAGGATGTCACGCTGGCCTACCGTGTTCCTCAGCGTTGGTTAAAGAAGATTTCCCTGAACCGCCTCGAAGTATATATGAACATCAAGAACCTGGCAACCTGGACAAGCTGGACCGGCCTCGACCCGGAATTTATCAGCGACCAACAGTCCACTCCGCAGGTACGTTCATTCACATTCGGTCTGAAACTTGATTTATAAACCGCTAAAACAAAGAGAAACAGTATGAAAAAGCTAAAATATACACTGATAGCACTACTCGTGCTCTGCATGACCGGATGCAATGAATCCAGCTTCCTGGAAGAAGATCCGCGTGCTTCACTCTACCCTGAAAATCTGTTAGTAGATTACAGCGGGTTCCAATCCATGGTAACCAGCCTCTATGGAATGATGCGTAACGAATACCGCCGTGCCGATGCACTCGGTGGCGGTCTGCCGCTCGTTCTGCACTCTGCATGGGGTTGCGGTGTGGACAATTCATGGAGTAATAACTCACACAGCGACTTTAAATACATGTACTATCCGTCGCAAATCAACCAGACGGACTTGCAGATATTCCAGAACATCTTCCAATGGTGTTACCGCATCATCAACACGGCAAACATGGTGATTTCACGTGCCGAAGGCAGTGGCATCGACTGGAAAGGAACCGAAACCGAAGCTGCCGCCCACAAGAATAAGATCATCGCACAGGCCCGCTTCTTCCGCGCATGGGCTTACCGTCATCTGACGTATTCATTCGGTGCCGTACCTTTGTCCACCGAAGAAATTACAGGTATGAACTACCGTAACGACTGGGAGCGCAACTCCGTAGAATCCATCCGTGAAGTCATGGAGCAGGACTTTGCTTTCGCCATGAACAATTTACCGTTGCGTGAAGAAAACAACAGCAAGATTTCAGGAGCCATGGCACGCCACTATCTGGGTGAATTATATCTGGCAATGGACCAGCCCTCCAAAGCAGTCGAAGTTTTGAAGCCACTGGCAGAAGGTTCCGAATACAGTTTGATAACCAACCGTTTCGGCAAGAACTCCGCCAATCCGGGCTGTCCGTTCATCGACGTATTCCGCACACCGATGTATGCGGACGGAAACACGGAGGTTTTATACGCTTTTGTCAACACGGAACCGGAAAACAGTGCTTTCGGTACAGCCGAGGTTTATATGAAGAGTACATATAAGAACTATTACTCCAACGACGGTGTCATCAACAAGAGCAACAAGTACGATCCCGACTATACAAGCGGTGCAGCCACTTGGCCTCAGGTGTTCTGGATAAACAACGGTGGTAAAGGTGCCGGACGTTGCGTGCCTTCAAGAGGTGCTTTCCGTCTCTACAACTATAAAGATCAGGGAACTCAGGACGACCGCGTATCCGATTATGCAGTGGTATGGACTATTAACGAGAAGGGTGCCGACGGCAAGATTACGGAATTCCTTAACAACGGTAAGATGGTGGTAGACACCACTGTAACCGCCGCTATGCTGGATGATAATAAGACAACCATCAAGAAGTATAACTGGCCCACTACCCGCAAATGGGATTACGTGGCACCGTTGCTGGCAAATGGTGACAAGGATGGATGTTATCAGGATATTGTTTATCTCCGCCTCGCCGACACGTACTTGCTTTATGCGGAAGCCCTGCTGAAAAACAACCAGGCAGGTGAAGCCATCAAATGGATTAACAAGGTACGCAATCGTTCCAATGCCGTCAGCATCACAGAAGCTGAACTCACCGCAGGCGGCGTAGATTTCATTCTGGACGAACGTAGCCGTGAACTTCTTTCCGAAGAAGAACGCCGCCACACCCTGATTCGCGTAAGTCAGGAGAAAGGTGGAGATGAACGTGATGTGAACAATTACTTCAAACGCCGTATGCGACAATTGAATGAGATTGCAGGACGCGATGCACGAGGCATGAATTCGTATGATACGCCTGTGTTGTTCCCGATTCCGCAAGAGTTCATTGATTCCAATACAGGTCGCCAGTTGGAGAATAATCCGGGGTACTTATAAGACAGTAGAACAATGATTAAATAGTGCTATCCCAATTCTCCTCCTCTCAAAAGGAGGAGAATTGAGACACTTCATTTAATTCATTCCTGTCCCCGATCACTCTTCAAAAAACAAATTATAATCCAGAACCAATCAGATTATGTCAGTCGTAGCCTTCCTCCTCTGTATATTGGTGACCGCCGTCACCGCTATTTACCTCTACCGGAAACTGAACCCGCAAGGAGTTTTGATGCTGGCCGGACTTGTGATGTTGACATTCGCCCTCATTCTCAATGTCCAACCCATCATTCCGGATAAATCCACCGGCAGCGTTGTTTTCGATTTGGTGAAAGTGGTAGAAGAAACATTCATCGGCAACCTGTCCCGCGCAGGACTAATGATTATGACCATCGGCGGCTATGTAGCCTTTATGAATCACATAAAAGCCACCAATGCCCTGGTGCACATCTCCATGAAACCGTTGGGTTTCTTTCGCCGTTATCCCTACCTGGCAGCTACCGTCACCATTCCCATTGGCCAGTTGCTCTTTATCACTACCCCCTCGGCAGCCGGATTAGGACTCTTGCTTGTCGCCTCAGTTTACCCCGTCCTCATCGGATTGGGAGTAAGCCGCCTCACCGCATTATCCGTCATTGCCGCCGCAACGCTGTTCGACCAGGGTCCCGGCTCGGCAAACACAGCCCTTGCCGCCGAACTTATCGACCAGACCAACGTAGCTTATTTCATTACCCACCAACTCCCATTGGTTATCCCTACCACCTTGGTAGTCATGACCCTGTTTTACTTCAACAATAGGTATTTCGATAAAAAAGAAGCCGCCAGGCAGAGTATGGAAAATAGTGAAACAACAGAAGTCCCGCAGACCTCTGCCAAACCGGATATTCCATTAATATTCGCCATGCTCCCCATACTTCCGCTTGCACTTCTCATTGTATTTTCGCCCTATGTGGGCCTGTTCCAGCCTCCCATAACGCTCAATACAACGACCGCCATGCTATTTTCCCTCTTTGTCTCACTCGTATTCGTAGGTTGCCACACACGCAATATACGGAAAACCTTTGACGCCTTCTCCAGCTTCTGGAAAGGGATGGGAAATGTCTTCGGAAGTGTCGTGACACTGATTGTTGCCTCCGAGATATTCTCCAAAGGACTGATTAGCCTCGGCTTCATCGACTCACTGGTAGATTACTCCACGCATATAGGACTTTCCGGCATTGCCATCGCAGCAGTCTTCGCCCTGATAATCTTCTGTGCGGCCATGCTGATGGGAAGCGGAAACGCGGCTTTCTTCTCGTTCGGCCCGTTGCTGCCCGGAATTGCCGGACAGTTGGGTATGCCTGCCTATTCCCTCGTGCTTCCCTTGCAGTTATCCGCCAGCATGGGGCGTGCCGCATCTCCCATAGCGGGAATCATTGTCGCCATCGCCGGTGTGGCGGGTGTATCGCCCATTGAACTGGCAAAGAGAAACACCCTGCCCCTTATAGGCAGCATCCTGTTCCTGATAGCTTATCATTTCATAACACTATAAAACAACTCCGAATCATGTTCACACTCATTAAAAATGCAAACTTATACTCTCCGGAGCATCTCGGCATGAACGACGTTCTACTGGCAGATGACAAAATAGCCCTCATAGACCGGAAGATAGAATTGACCGGTATTCCATTGAATACCATAGACGCCGGCGGGTGTACCGTCACCCCCGGCTTTATCGACCAGCACGTCCACATCACCGGTGGCGGCGGACAAACCGGCTATGCTTCCTTAGTTCCCGACGTCTCTATGAGCGAACTGGTGGCTTGCGGAACCACCACCGTGGTAGGATTACTTGGTACGGACGGTTTCGTAAAAGAACTAACCACCCTTTACGCCAAAACCAAAGCCCTGGAAGACGACGGCCTCAGTGCCTACATGCTTACCAGTTTCTACGGATTGCCTCCCAAAACACTGATGTCCTGCGTAGCCGACGATCTCATCTTCATCGACAAAGTGATCGGTTGCAAACTCGCCATGAGTGACGACCGCAGCGCTTTCCCCACCGAACTGGAGATACTGCGCCTCATCAACCAGGTACGCCTCGGCGGTTTCACTTCCGGCAAAGGAGGTATTCTGCATATTCATCTGGGAGCCTTGCCCGATGGTATCACTCCGTTACTGGATATCGCCCGCAAGTACCCCACGCTGATTTCCTACCTCTCGCCCACCCACCTGATACGCACGGAAGCTTTATTCCGGCAAGCCGTAGAATTTGCCTGCATGGGTGGCATAGTAGATTTCTCCACCGGAGGAACCAAATTCGACGCTCCCCACCGCTGCGTCATGAAAGCCCTCGAAGCCCACGTCCCCCTCGACCGCATCACCTTCTCCAGTGACGGCCGTGGCGGAGTGCGCCGCACCAATCCCGAAACAGGAGAAACGACCTATCGCCCCGCCCCCCTGCACCTCAACTTGCAGGAGATGGGATTACTCGTAAAAGAAGGCCTTCTGCCTCTGGAACAGGCGCTGACCCTTATCACCAGCAATCCGGCACGCAACCTCAAACTGCGCACCAAAGGCAGAATAGCCGCCGGTTTCGATGCCGACCTTTGTTTCCTTGATTCCGAACTTCAACTGACGCACGTCATAGCACGCGGCAAACTCGTCCTAAAAGACAAGGAAGTCATTAAAAAAGGGAGGTATGAAGAATGAAAAGATTAATTCTACTTCTTACCATTGTCTTTCTGGCCGCCGGACTCCGTGCCGCCTCCGTGCTTCCCGTAGGTGAGGGCAAGTTCACCTACAAAGACTATCCCCCCTTTGCCGACCGTCCGGTAGATGTGCACTACTACATTCCGGCTTCGGGTGATGTGCGCCGTATGCCCATTGTTTTTGTCTTCGAAGGTGCCGACCGCGGTTACACCTATCTGCTCAAAGCCTGGAAGCAGGAGGCAGAGAAGCATAAATTCATGGTCTTCATTCCCCACTTCGATTTGGAAAGGTTTCCTTTACCCGATTATCAGGAAATCGGTGTCATGGACGACAAGGATCATACGATACGTCCGGCTGAAAAGCGAACTCCGGCACTGGTTGATAAAATCTTCGAGTACGTCCGCCAATCTTCAGGTAGTGAACGGAAAGGATATATGATTTACGGTCACTCAGCCGGAGGGCAGTTTGTGCAGCGTTTCATGCTTTTCCATGACAGCCCGTATGTGGAGAAAGCTGTTATCGGCAGTCCGGGATGGTACACTTTCCCCGATGCTTCGCAAGATTTTCCCTACGGAGTACGTAACATTCCGTATGTTACTCCCGAAACAATCAGGAAGTATCTTGCCAAACCGATTATCCTCCAACTGGCTACGGGAGACACCATCCGCGAATCATATTTAAGGAAGACTCCCGAAGCCGAAGCACAGGGATGCAATCGTTACGAGCGTGGCAATCAATTCTACCAATACCTCCACCGGATAGCAACCGAACACAACTGGCCTTGCAACTGGCAGAAAATAGAAGAACAAGGCATCGGACACCACTCCACCGGAATGGGCAGACGTGCCGTTCCTGTCATGTTGGAAGACTCTCTCCGTGCACTGTTCATAGGTAACAGCTACACACAATACAACCGTTTAGTCCGACAAGTGCAGGCCCTTGCCGCCTCCACCGGCCACAAGCTTTCTGTAAAATTAGTGGAACACGGCGGCTGGACATTGAAGAAACATGCCGCCAACCCTGAAACCCTGGATGCCATTCGTGAAGGAAATTGGGATTTCGTCATCCTACAAGACCAAAGTAAAGCGCCTGCCCGCGAAAAGGAATGGGTACGGGAAAATGTGTACAAGCCTGCCCATTCCCTCGACAGCCTGCGCCGCCTCTACAATCCAAAAGGAAAAACCGTCTTCTACATGACCTGGGGACACGACATCGACACGTATGCCGAAATGCAGCAACGACTGGCTGAAAGTTATTTGGAGATGACCGCACAACTGAATGCCTGGTGTGCCCCCGTCGGCATCGCCTGGAAGCGTGTCCGCACGGAAAATCCAAGCATCACGCTTTACAACAACGATCACAGCCACCCTTCCCGACAGGGTTCTTATCTTGTCGCCAATGTATTCTACAGCGTATTTTTTCAGAAACCCTATACAGGTACTTATTATGCCGGAATACCTGAAGAGGAAGCACTCTATCTGCAACGTATTGCGCAAGAAACCGTATTCAGCAACCCTTCTCTCTGGAATATCCAGCCCACGGTGCAGCCGGAAGAGGTAACCCGCCGCTTCTATCCCGAACCGGAACAGCAATATTCCACTCCCACCCTCGGCAAGCCGCTTGAAGAAGGTCTGGCTTCCTTGTTCGAGATAAACAGATATTTGAAGGATTTAGCCGACAAGCATCCCGGTAAGGTTACGCTGTCCGATATAGGAAAGACTCCACAGGGCAGGGATATCCCCGTACTCTATTTCGGAACTCCCAACGAGAAAAAGAAAATAAGAGTCTGGATACAAGCAGGACTGCACGGCAACGAACCTGCCGGGCCGGAAGCAACCTGTATGCTTGTCGATTATTTACTGAATACGCCCGAAGGTACTGAACTACTGAAAAAGGTGTCTCTTGCGCTTGTACCTGTAGCCAATACGGATGGTTATGCCATGCAAAGCCGTAAATCGGGCAATGGCTATGATTTGAACCGGGATCAAAGTAAACTTGCCGATCCGGTGACTCTTCTTCTTAAAAAAGCGTACAAGGAATGGAACCCCGAAATAGCGCTGGACATCCACGAATTCAATCCTTTCCGCAAGGAGTTTGAATTGCTGAGGGGTACTAAAGCAGCTACGGCCGCCGATGTCCTTTTCCTACCCAGCGGGCATTTGAACATCCCTTCCGGAATACGTACACTTTCCAACGGCTTATTCCGTGAAGAAGCAGAGAAGGCATTGGAGGCTAACGGTTACCATTCAGGCTTTTACTTTACACCCAGTGTCAGGAATGATAGTTTGTATGCAATGAAAGATGCCAAGAGCCCGCAATCCAGTTCTACGTTTCAGGGACTCACCAATGCGGTATCTCTATTCATAGAAATCCGTGGAATAGGATTGGGAAGAGCGTGTTTTGCCCGTCGTGCAGAATGTGGTTTTCTGGTATCCCGCAGTCTTTTGGAAACAGCGGCTCTTCATTCAAAAGAAGTAAGAAGCGGGATACGAAAGGCAGCGAAAGAGACTTGCAGCGGAAAGAGTGATATATCCGTCACTTTTCAATCTGTACGGACAGAGCTTCCCGTTACATTTATAGATCTTACTAAGAACGAACGCTTTACGGAGCCTCTGCCTACTTTCGATGCGCTTCAACTGAAAGCTGAGTTAGTACGCAAACGTCCCAAAGCATATATTCTGCCGGATACCTGCCGGATGCAAGCAGAAAAATTGCGGGCTTTAGGAATAGAGGTAGAAGAGATAGGAAAACCCTTCACCGCCACCGTAGAGAAGTATATGGTTACCGGATACAAGAAAGCCACCAAGGAATGGGAAAAGATTTATCCGGTCACAGTCTCTACACGGACGGTAAAGGAAAAGAAGAACTTCCCGACAGGTTGTTTCATCATTCCTCTTTCACAGAAGAATGCGAACCTTGCGGTAACGCTGTTAGAACCGGAGTCCGTGAATGGCTTTGTCAATTTCGAGGTGGTTCATACGAAGTTGGGGAAAGAATTACCGATATACAGGAAAAACTAAAGAGTTACTGATAGCCAGGGAAAGCTCCTGACCCCGTATTCTTTTATAAGACCGGAAAAATCCGGCATACCCGCTCCCCGATTTCCGGGAACTTTTCCTATCTTTGTAGTGTTGTTGCATTTATCCCGACAATTATGATGTATATGGAAGAAGTTAAACGAATACCTTACGGTGTGTCCAACTTTGTGGATGTCATTGAACAGAACCAGTATTATGTGGACAAAACGATGTACCTGCCTTTGTTGGAGGATCAGCCCAGTAACTTGTTCCTCATCCGTCCCCGGCGCTTCGGCAAGAGTATCTTCTTGAGCATGATGAGTGCATACTATGACATTGCGAGGAAGAATGATTTCGAACATCTTTTCGGCAACCTTTGGATAGGTAGTCACCCCACCCGCCTGCAAGGTACATTCCAGATTATGTCGTTCGACTTCTCACGAGTAGGAGGTAGCAGGGAACAATTGGAAGTGAATTTTCAGATTTACTGCACCGGAGAGCTGAACATCTTTATGAACAAATACCATGACTTCTATTCCGATCACATCCGGACTCAGTTCGAAGCAGCTCCCACCTTCGAGGCCAAGCTGCAAGTGATAGTGGGAGAAGCCCACCTACGCAATTATCCCCTCTATCTTATCGTCGATGAGTACGACAACTTCACCAATGTGGTACTGAACGAGCATGGCGAAAACGTTTATCACACCCTCACCCATGCCGACGGTTTTTACCGTAATGCTTTCAAAAAGTTCAAGGGTACTTTCGACCGCATCCTTATGATGGGCGTCAGCCCCGTCACACTGGACGACCTGACAAGCGGCTTCAATATTGGCTGGAACATTAGTACCAAACAGCAATTCAACACCATGCTGGGATTCTCCGAGACGGATGTACGCCAGATGTTCCAATATTACAAGGATTGCGAACAACTACAGGGTGACATCAATGAAATGATTACTGAAATAAAACCGTGGTATGACAATTATTGCTTCTCTGAAGAGAGCCTGAACCGTGACCCGAAGATGTTCAACTGCGACATGGTGCTTTATTATCTGAGGCAGAAAATAGACTTGGGATACTCTCCCAAGCAGATGATTGATCCCAATACCCGCACGGACTACAGCAAGATGAAGAAACTCCTCAACCTCGACCATCTGGACGGTGACCGTAAAGGCGTCATCCGCCGTATCGCGGAAGAAGGACAGATTGTAGCAGACTTAGCCCTCTCCTTTCCCGCCAAGGACCTGGTTAACCCGGAACTGTTCACCAGCCTACTGTTCTACTACGGTATGCTTACCATCATCGGTACCCGTGGCGACCGTCTTATTCTGGGCATCCCTAATAATAATGTACGTAAACAATACTACGATTATATGCTGGAGCAATATCAGAATAAGGAGCGCATCAGCCTGAACGACCTGAAGAACCTGTACGATAACATGGCCTTCGATGGTGACTGGCGTCCTGCCATGGAGAAGATTGCCTACGATTACAAAGAGAATTCCTCCGTACGCAGTCTAATTGAAGGTGAGCGTAACATTCAGGGCTTCTTCCAAGCCTATCTCAGCATCAATTCCTATTACCTTACTGCGCCCGAAGTAGAGTTGAACCACGGCTTTTGTGATTTGTTCCTGATGCCTGACCTACAACGCTATCCCGAAGTGGAACACAGCTACATTCTGGAGTTAAAATATCTTCCTGCCAAGGACTATGACGCCAAAGGCGAAGCCCAGTGGAAGGATGCCGTAGCACAAATTCACCGCTATGCCGAAGGCCCTAAGGTACAGTTGATGTGCCAAAGGACAACGCTGCATTGCATCGTGATGCAGTTCTCCGGCTGGGAGTTGGCACGAGTAGAAGAGGTGTGACTATGTCGTGAATTATTTCAGTCCTTCCAATGTCTCACCAACCACACCAAATCCCTTGTTGTCTCTTGAATCCTCCACCACAGTACTTTCAGCCTTGGAGGTCGGTGCATTGGCAAATACAGTCTCCACAAACCACTTTCCAGATCGAGGATAAAATACACTTTCCCGCGGCACATCACATAAAGAAAATCACCTTTCACAAAGGCACTGTACACGGAATCAAGCGGTAATTTACATCCGCATTTTTCTTCCGGAAAGTCTTTACAGGGAGGTTCCAGCTTGATGCTGGCATAGTCGGAGTCGAGCGTAAAACCATATTTTATACTTAATGGGTAGAGCACTTCCCATATCTCGTGTTTTCTCTGTTCTACCATGCAGTGGATGGCCTCTGTTATCATTTCATCCTTCGGGGTATTCATGTCTTCTTCGGATTTTAAATATTTAAAATCGCCCTCATCCCCCTTATACAAAAAGAAGTCGGACGTATAGTTCATATTTATCCAAGGAGAGGTACTGGTATACCCACAGAACCAATAAATACGCTTGCACGCCCGACCCTATATGGTCTGCGTGAAACATCTTTATTGAAGTTCTGTTTCTTGACTTAAATAAAATTACCAGTTTTCTCCTTGTCAAAAATAGCTTCATCACGCCGCATTTCTCTTCGGCTAATGCAAAGATAGATGAATTGCAGGGAATAGCCAAAAGGAAGAATGCTTTTTTATGGGATCAGAAAAAGAATAATACATTAACAGAATTCTTCCCTTGTTTAAATTCATAATAACCACTCCGCACTTGCAACAATATCTCAAACTTTTGAGACAGAACTAATAAAGCCCTTTCCATCGAACAGCTAATTTTGTACATAATAACCAAGTAAAATCAAACCCAAAACATCATATCATGAAAAACCTCACCTATCTCGGATTATTATCCGTTCCCTTCTGCCTTGGACAGCATGTGTCTGCACAAACCGCAGAACAAGCAAAGTCAGCATCCCAGCAAAAGCCGAACATCATTTTCATCCTCGCCGACGACATGGGCTATGGAGATGTCTCCGCCTACAACAAAGACTCGCATATCCAAACTCGCCACATCGACCAGATGGCCGCCAACGGCGTAATGTTCACCGATGCTCATTCCTGTTCAGCCGTCAGCACCCCCACCCGCTATGGCATCCTCACAGGACGTTACAACTGGCGTTCCAGCCTCAAAAGCGGTGTACTCTACGGCTACTCCCGCCCTATCATCCCCACCACCCGCAGCACCATGGCATCCATGCTGAAAGCAAACGGATATACCACCGCCTGCATCGGCAAATGGCATTTAGGCTGGAACTGGGGCACGAAACCGGGACATGAGAAACCCGACGCCAACGCCCTCAACGACGAAGACGTGGACTACTCCAAACCCATCACCAACGGTCCTGCCGACTTAGGCTTCGACTATTTCTACGGCTTCTGCGGCTCCCTCGACATGGCCCCCTATGTATATATAGAAAACCGCCAGCCCACCACCACTCAAATAGGTACCGTACCCGCAGGAAAGAAACCGGGCTTCTGGCGTGCAGGTGCCATAGCCAACGACTTCAACCACCAGGACTGTCTGCCCAACCTGACTCACCGCGCAGTAGACTACATCAACCGTCACGCGCAAGACGAACGCCCCTTCTTCCTCTATCTGCCCCTGCCCGCCCCTCATACCCCCATCCTGCCCGCCGAAGCCTTCAAAGGAAAAACCGGACTGGGTGATTACGGCGACTTCGTCCTGATGGTGGACGATGTAGTGGGACAAGTGCGCGAAGCCCTGCGACGCAACGGCATAGACTCCAATACCATCGTAGTTTTCACCACCGACAACGGTTGCTCTCCCGCCGGAGGTATCCCTGAGATGGCCGCTAAAGGGCATCATGCCAACTACATCTGGCGAGGCATGAAAGCCGATCTCTTCGACGGCGGTCACCGCGTACCCACCATCGTGGAATGGGTCAACGGTGCAGGTCGAGGCACCTGTGCGCAAACCGTCTGCCTCAACGACTTCTACGCCTCTTTTGCCGCCCTCAACCATTATACCCTGAAAGATAACGAAGCGGAAGACAGCTACAACATTCTTCCCCTCATCCGGAATCCGCACCACATGCCAACCATCCGTGAAGCCACCGTGCACCACTCCATCCGCGGAGAGTTTGCCATCCGTAAAGGAGACTGGAAACTGTTGTGTTCCCCCAGTTCCGGCGGTTGGAGTTACCCCAAACCGGGTGTTGACAAGGAAGCCATTGCCCAGCTCCCCCCGATACAACTCTATAATATGAAAGACGATCCCACCGAAAGCAAAAATGTATATCAGGAACATCCCGAAATAGTCAGCGAACTGAAAGACCTGTTGCAAAAATACATCCGCGAAGGCCGGAGCACTCCGGGCAAGGCACAGTCCAACGATGCCGTGAACAAATGGGAGCAAATCAAGGGAATCATGCACGACGATTGATGGATTTCCGGCAGAAAAAGACAACCGGAAGTACTCGTCTGAAAGCTAATTTTGAAGAAGAAATAAAAAAAATATCATTTTTTGCTTGCATATAAGAGAAAAGTATTACTTTTGCCACGAAATTAAAAACAAAAAGAAAACGAAAGTATGAATTTGTTTACTTATACATATTACTTCTTTTTTTACTTTTACTTTAGCCAGAAAGTAGAGCGGGAGTTTGTATGTATCAAGTGACAGTGATGCTTAAGAACTGAATAGAGAACTAAAGTAATATACTTAATCCCGCTCCATTGTATGGAAGCGGGATTTTTTATTTTAAAGAAACAGTATGAAAAGAATAGCCATTCAAGGAACATTAGGGTCGTATCACGACATTGCCGCACACAAGTACTTCGAAGGAGAAGAAATAGAGTTAATCTGTTGCGCTACTTTTGAGGACGTGTTTGCAGCCGTGAAGAAGGACAGCAAGACCATAGGAATGTTGGCAATAGAGAATACCATTGCAGGTAGCCTGTTGCACAACAACGAGTTGCTGCGGCAGAGCGGAACACAAATCATAGGCGAATACAAACTACGCATTTCACACAGCTTTGTCTGCCTGCCCGATGAGGATTGGAACGATCTGACGGAAGTCAACTCCCACCCCATCGCACTGATGCAATGCCGCGAGTTCCTTGCCCAGCACCCGAAGATGAAAGTAGTGGAAGCGGAAGACACCGCCCTCAGCGCCGAAATCATCAAGCGGGAGAACCTGAAAGGACACGCCGCCATCTGCTCCAAGGCTGCTGCCGAGCGTTACGGCATGAAGGTGTTGCAGGAAGGCATCGAAACAAACAAGCACAACTTCACCCGTTTTCTGGTGGTTGCCGATCCCTGGCAAGTAGACGAAATACGCCGCCATCCACACCCGGAAACCAACAAGGCAAGCATGGTATTCACACTGCCCCACACGGAAGGGAGTCTCTCGCAAGTACTGTCCATTCTTTCGTTCTACAGCATCAACCTGACCAAAATACAGTCACTGCCCATCATCGGGCGGGAATGGGAATACCAATTTTACGTAGACGTTGTTTTCGACAACCTACTGAGATATAAACAATCCATCGCGGCCATCACACCGCTAACCAAAGAACTTAAAATATTAGGCGAATATGCAGACGGAAAATCAAACATCTAAGATCAAGCCCGCCGACCGGTTGGCCAGCGTGAGCGAATACTACTTCTCCAAGAAGTTGAAAGAGGTGGCACAAATGAATGCCGAAGGAAAAGACGTAATCAGCCTCGGAATCGGCAGCCCCGACATGCCTCCCTCGGAAGCAACCATACAAACCCTGTGCCGCGAAGCACAAAACCCTGACGGACACGGCTATATGCCTTATGTCGGTATCCCCGAACTTCGCCGCAGCTTTGCCACCTGGTATAAGAAATGGTACGGCGTGGAACTGAATCCTAATACTGAGATACAGCCGCTCATCGGCTCGAAAGAAGGTATCCTGCACGTCACACTGGCCTTCGTCAATCCGGGCGAACAGGTATTGGTTCCCAATCCGGGCTATCCCACTTATACCTCATTGAGCAAGATACTGGGCGCGGAAGTCATCAACTACAACCTGAAAGAGGAAAACGGCTGGATGCCCGACTTCGACGAACTGGAAAAGATGGACATGAGCCGCGTAAAGTTGATGTGGACCAACTATCCGAACATGCCGACCGGAGCTAACGCCACCCCGGAACTTTATGCAAAACTGGTGGACTTTGCACGCCGTAAGGACATCGTGATTGTAAACGATAACCCGTACAGCTTCATCCTAAACGACCACCCCCTCAGCATCCTCAGTGTGCCGGGCGCCAAAGAGTGTTGCATCGAGTTCAACTCCATGAGCAAGAGCCACAATATGCCGGGTTGGCGTATCGGTATGCTGGCAAGCAACGCCGACTTTGTGCAATGGATCCTGAAAGTGAAGAGCAACATCGACAGCGGTATGTTCCGCGCCATGCAACTGGCAGCCGCCAACGCTCTGGAAGCCGAACAGGAATGGTACGACGGAAATAACAAGAACTACCGCAACCGCCGCCATCTGGCAGGGGAAATCATGCATGCACTGGGATGTACATACGATGAAAAACAGGTGGGTATGTTCCTCTGGGGAAAAATTCCCGATAGCTGCGCCGATGTGGAAGAACTGACTGAAAAGGTGTTGCATAACGCACGCGTGTTCATCACGCCGGGATTTATCTTCGGAAGTAACGGAAAACGGTATATCCGCATCTCGCTTTGCTGCAAAGACCATAAATTGGAAGAGGCATTGAAGCGCATCAGGGAGATGAAGTAATATATTTACAAAAAAGAAGTCCTGTAACACAAGTCACTCACCGTTTTAAAAAACGTGCCCGACGTTTTTAAAAAATAAGGGCAACGTTTTTAAAAAACGAGGCCTGTATTTATTAACACGTTCGAAAGGCTTTATCGACGGGGGTTGCAGAGGGCTCAGAAGACACTGAGAAATATCTATACAATAAAAATATAATTGAACAAAAATAAAAGAATATGGAACTTGAATTAGAATCGATTTTGCTGCCGGGTATTGAGGACAAACGTCCCATGGTAATTGCAGGTCCTTGCAGCGCCGAGACAGAAGAACAAGTAATGTGCACCGCCAAACAACTGGCCGAAAAAGGAATGAAGATATTCCGTGCCGGAATCTGGAAACCGCGTACCAAACCGGGTGGTTTCGAAGGTGTAGGCGTAGACGGTCTGGCATGGCTGAAAGAGGTGAAAAAAGAAACCGGAATGTACGTTTCTACCGAAGTAGCCACCTCAAAGCATGTATACGAGTGTCTGAAAGCAGGTATCGATATCCTTTGGATTGGCGCACGCACCACTGCCAACCCGTTTGCCATGCAGGAAATTGCCGATGCACTGAAGGGTGTGGATATTCCTGTGTTTGTGAAGAACCCGGTAAACCCGGATCTGGAACTCTGGATCGGTGCCCTGGAACGTATCAACAATGCCGGTCTGAAACGTCTGGCAGCCATCCACCGCGGTTTCAGCAGTTACGACAAGAAGTTGTACCGCAATCTGCCGCAATGGCATATCCCCATCGAGTTGCGTCGCCGCATCCCGAACCTGCCGATCATCTGCGATCCCAGCCACATCGGTGGTAAGCGCGAACTCATCGCACCGCTTTGCCAGCAGGCTATGGACCTCGGTTTCAACGGTCTGATTATCGAAAGTCACTGCAACCCCGACTGTGCATGGAGTGATGCTTCGCAGCAAGTGACTCCGGACGTACTGGATTACATCCTGAATCTACTCGTCATCCGTAAAGAGACACAGACCACGGAAAACCTCAGCGAACTGCGCAAGCAGATTGACGAGTGCGACAACAACCTGATGCAGGAACTTGCCAAGCGTATGCGTGTGGCACGTGAAATCGGTACGTTCAAGAAAGAACACGATATGACGATTCTGCAAACGGGACGTTACAATGAAATTCTGGATAAACGCGGTTCTCAAGGTGTGCTTCTGGGCGTGGATTCGGAATTTATCAAGAAGGTATTCGAGCTGATACACGAGGAGAGTGTGAGGCAACAAATGGAAATTATAAACAAGTGATTAGCGACTGGTGATAAGTGATTAATAGCTACGCTATCTTTCACTTATCACTAATCATTAATACCTAAACACTAAATTTATGCGTATTTTAATACTCGGAGCCGGCAAGATGGGCTCTTTCTTTACAGATATTCTAAGTTTCCAACATGAAACGGCAGTGTTCGACGTGAATCCGCACCAGTTGCGTTTTGTCTATAACACGTATCGTTTCACCACGTTGGAAGAGATAAAGGACTTCGAACCGGAGTTGGTAATCAATGCCGCCACGGTGAGATATACGCTGGACGCATTCCGCAAAGTGCTGCCTGTGCTGCCCAAGGATTGTATCATCAGTGATATCGCCTCGGTGAAGACGGGATTGAAGAAATTCTATGAGGAAAGTGGCTTTCGTTATGTATCGTCGCATCCGATGTTTGGCCCTACGTTTGCCAGCCTCAGCAATCTGAGCAGCGAGAATGCTATCATCATCAGTGAAGGTGACCACCTGGGAAAAATTTTCTTCAAGGACCTTTACCAGACGCTCCGTCTCAATATCTTCGAATATACTTTCGACGAGCATGATGAGACGGTAGCTTATTCTCTGTCTATTCCTTTTGTCTCTACGTTTGTTTTTGCAGCGGTGATGAAGCACCAGGAGGCTCCGGGTACTACGTTCAAGAAGCATATGGCTATTGCCAAGGGTTTGCTGAGTGAGGATGATTACTTGCTTCAGGAAATTCTCTTTAATCCGCGCACTCCCTCGCAAGTGGAAAATATTCGTCTGGAGCTGAAGAATTTGCTGGAAATTATCAGTACGAAGGATGCGGAAGGGATGAAGCAGTATCTGACGAAAATTAGGGAAAAGATAAAATAGACAGGTGGGATTAAGGGATTGAAGAGAGGAGGGGGTACGGAAAAGGAAGTGGGGCTTCTCTCTTCAATTTGTTAATAAAGAGAGGGGATGATATTTAGGATTGGGGGAGCATACTTATTTCTAAAATTATTAAAAATAGTCAAATATAGGCAGGAATGAAATAAAATTCTGTTGTAATTTGTTTCTCATCTTTGTATTTTTGAACCATTAGAAACAGCCTGTTGGCGTAGATACGAATATGCTCGATTGTTGTGATTTATTTTCATTTTAGTATCTTTGAACCATAGGAAACAGTCCAATCGAATGGGACCATGTACTGCTTCCTGTTGTGATTTGCTTTCATTTTAGTATCTTTGAACCATAGGAAACAGTATTCCGAATTTCGAAACTATTGCCGAGTCTGTTGTGATTTGCTTTCATTTTAGTATCTTTGAACCATAGGAAACAGTACAACCTACATTACAAATTGATTTTCAATTAGTTATAAACCATTTTTGAAATACAAAAACGATGCTGTTTTCAATTAAGAATCCCGCATTTAAGTGGGATTTCTTTTTCTAGAAAAGCTCTAATTGCTGACCGGGAGTATTTATATCCAAAGATTTTTTCCCATAAAACAACTCTATATTTCCAAATTGCTTATCTGTAATACACATAATTCCAACCTGCCCATGCTCCGGCAAGAAAGATTTAACTCTTTTTATATGAACTTCTGCATTCTCACTACTAGCACAATGACGAACATAAATAGAAAACTGAAACATAGTAAAGCCATCTTTCTGCAGATTCTTCTTAAAATCTACATATGCTTTCTTATCCCTCTTTGTTTCAGTAGGCAAATCAAATAATACAAGTACCCACATAATACGATATTCACTAAATCGGTTCATCTCACATTTCCGGATATAATATTCTACGCAATTCACCACTAAAGCATTTATACAAAGATGCAGTAGTTTGCCCCACCGCAACCATTAAAGGACTACGTTTACCAGAGATAATAACTTCTAGTGTAGGAATAGTAAGTAACTGAGCTTTTAACCCTTTCGTCAGTTCATTACAATTCATCCCCTCCTGCAATATTTTATAGACCAACTCATCAACATAGGGTCGATATGGCTCCATAATATCATCAGCCAGACAATAAGCATTATATCTATTATGATGATGTATTCCTAATGTAGGCAAAAGTCCACTGGCAACTAATCCACGTGCAACTACAGCTCTTAGAATCGCATATCCATAATTTAACAGATTATTAGGTGGAATCCCTTCCCTGTCTCTTGTAAACCCTTTTATTTTAAACAAATTTTTCCAATAATAGGCAGCTGCACGAGCTTCCAGATTATCAGAGTCCCCACTTTTCACATCAGCAGCCCATATAGTCATACACTTTACTTCTTCACCTGCGCATTTTTTCAATACAGCTGCTTGATTTTCAATCTTCATTCTTACAGTCTGTTGCCACAACTGTTTTATCAGAGGAAGAGAGGCATCCAACTGTTGACGAAACCGTTCATTTTGTGTCGTGTTTCCATATAAAGGAAGCATTAATCCAACCGGCATACTCTTACTGTCGCAAGTTATGATAGCACAATTGTTTTCAAGTAACGCTTCTAATACTCCTGAAGTAATAGTTATCTGCTTATTATCCAGTACTACTACACCAAGATCCTCTATTGGTTTAGTTACCTCTGATTGTTGTTTGAAGCCATCAGGTAAGGTGTCATTTTTCACAACCTCCGGCAATTTGATTACCAACTGTGCATTCCTCAAAGATAAATAAACAGGATTACCGAAATAAAGCGTTTTTTTAATCATAGTATTCTACTTTTTAAATTATCTACTACTCACTATCCGCTTCAAAAGACAATTGGGGCGGTTTTTCTCCTTTTCCTAAATTTGCTAAGAAGTTTCGAAAAGATATATTGCTTCTTCCTAACTCCTTCTCTGCTTGCTCATGAACTACTCTAGTTACATTCCTCCACGATTTACAACTTGCTTACTTTTTTAGATGTATTCGACTACTCTTTTGAGAGGATTTCCACTGTAACATGTTCGCCAAACATTGTGAAGACGGATAACTATACCACACGTCTGACAATCCAACCCTTAGGATAACCTTCTGCTCATAGAGTTCTTTCATATACTCTTGGGTAAGCTCTGACTTCTCTATCTCTTGCACACGTTCATCCCTCACCTGAGCTAGTCAAAGTTTAAAGTGTACTATTTTAGAAGAAATAGACTGTATAATACGAAATAATCCTTTATATATACTGCTTGAATTTTGCTCTTTTTAACATCCTATACTATCATTTGAACCGAGGTATAAAGTGTACCTTGGTTCAATGATAAACCTCGTCCCGTGAACACATTCGCTTTATATACTGTTTAAGATTAACACTATCAGTCAACGCCTCCGCCACATCGACAATTGAAAATTACCATTGTTGCTCTTCTTCATTCCACGCAAAATGGATTTTCTTATCTTGAAACAACCTAATATTATTCATTACCCTATTTTAATACTCACCTATCGATACTATTTGCCCAATATGATCAACTCTGACTTTCACTATTTTATCTAACCCCTTTGAACTACGAAAATCAGTCCATGTTATACCTTTTAGAGTTGAACTTGTATCTTTAATAGTAGTTTCCAAATGATGTCTAAAAACATAGTTTTTATAGGTAAACTTTTGCACCCTAAACAAATTAGGACTTATCATCGCATAATTCTCCGGATTCAATAAATCTACCTCTTTGGGATTGAATCCTGTCTTCTCATTGGGAAATACAAAATATTCATTTTGCTTCATACTAAACAGAAACTGCCATCCTTCACTTCTTCTATAATCCTTATCTATAATAGGTTGATCAAGATTTACCCGTGTCACCGCATCAAAGAAAGAAACCACTACTTCATCAAGTTCATACTTAGGATTACCTTCTTCATCAAGTACCATCTGTCCCACTTTGTCCAAGACAGGCTTTTTATAGACAGCCACATGATGGTTGTTACCAGTATTCACAAAATCCACAGGGATTTTCCTTCCTTCTTTGTCCAAAATCAAGTTACCGTCTTTATCTTTCTTCTCATGCAGCGATTGAGCATTACTAATTCCTCGAATACTCACACGTTTAATAGATATTCCTTTAGCTTCATTCAACCATATTGGATTTTCATCCAAGTTGACGAATGCCTTTTTGGCATCTCCACCATACTCTTTTAGCCTTTTCTCCAAAACACTACGAATTTTCACATCTACCACCTTATCTATACTTAAATTGGGATCAATCGGCTTTCGTATAGTATAAACAGTTTCAAACTCTACCGTCTGTACTTTTTCCGGAACCATTTCTGTTTGATTCTCATCAAGATAGAACGGATTCTTTTCCAATGTATTTTTACCAGTAAATGCTTTCTTTGGATCATTGCCAAAAGCCTCCAAACGTTTAAGTAAAGCATTCCGGTAAGCAAGTTTACTTACAGTAGCAATCTTAGCAGCATCAAAAGCAGCATTCACCTTTTCTATTTTCGTGGCATATTGCCGATGACTTCCATAAACAGTTTCTAAATGTAGCTGTCCTCTCGGTGTTTGTTGCAGTTTCCTGTTTTCACCATTTTTTTTCTTTGTATGGTTTACATTAGAAGTAATTACCTTATTTTTAGCCTTAATAGATACCAACAAGTTTTCCAAATGTCGTTTCGCCTCGGCGCGAAATTGCGCCAAAGGCATGGGAGCAAGAGCCTTTCCATTTTCAAAGTAACGAGCCTTTATACCTGTAATATTAGCATGTTCCTTGGAGGCGGGCATCCAGGCAGCATTCTTATTATTATAGAATTGAATAAATACATCTTTTGTGAAAGCTACCGTCAGAGCATCCACCGCATGATGCCGATGGTCATTTCTCTTAGTCCAGTCCGTTATTTTTTTGATCTTTCTCCCATCTTTGTCCTCAAACATCTCTACCATACCAAGCTTTTCATATTTAGGCAGATTCAATTCTTTCATAAGATCCACAAGTTGCCAATCCTCACGCAATTTATCAGTTATGGAACCAGTAGTAGCCACCACTCTGCGACTAATTTCATTCAACATAGCAAAAGCTTTCTTGGAGATATACTGCGTATTCCGCAAATCCCGATCGATAAATCCTTCCGGAATATCTTTCTCTTCCATTTTTAATTTCCTAAGCTTTGTCCTTTTATCCTTGAATAAGGTCTCGCAACGATTGAGAAACTTCTCTAAACCATCATTTCCATATTTCTCTTTTACAAAATCATAAGCCGTCTTATTACCTTTTTCTATATTGATAGCCCTGTATTCCAAAGTTTTATTAGACAGTGAATCATCGAAAAGGCGAGCTTGCGGAATGACATGTTCAATATCAATCTCTTTACTGAATATTTTTTCTCTCGGAATATACTCATTAGAATACAAAGTCTTATACCCGTTATCTTTTAATTCTTCATAGAGTTTATAACGTATAATATCATTACGGCTAACATTCATCATGCCAAATTCTGTTCGCAGTAACTGACGGATTTCATCATGTTCACGAGTATTTCGTGCTATGGATTTTGTTAATTCTTCTCGTTCTTTAGCATTTTTCTTTAGTTCACGGGCTAGTTCCACACGAATTTCATCAGATTTACCATAGGTATCAATGAGTGTATTAATCAGATTAACCATTTGGTTCAAAATCTTTTCAACCACAGGGTTACGCAGGCTATTCTTGGGAAGAATTTCCAATTTGTCCTTCAATATCTTATTTTCTATTTCATCTTTGGTCAATGAGGATTTGGAATGACGATACCCCGCATAGTCACATGCAACGTCATATTGATTACCTTCTTTCAAATAAGGTAGTATCTTTTTAATAGCCTTTGCACTCAGACTTCCGTAATCTTCTTGAAATGACACATTAGCAAGTTCTACAGCATACTCTTTTTCCACGTCACAAAGTTGCATAATTTTCTCAAGCAGTTTACCATTCCCAGTCGGTGTATTATCCCCCTCAAAAGAATACAATAAATGCCAAAGTCTGAAATAAGACTGCCTCTCAAGTTCTTTATCCTCTTTACTCAAATCAATAGAAAGTAGTTCTGTATTCCATCCTAAATTAGTGAATATGGTTTCCAGCTTTTCTATAATCTCATCTGCAGATTTCTTAAAATCCACAGGTTCATAACCATACTTCTCAATCATCTTGCTATATGCTGAGAAAAGAGCGAATCCTGTATGATTACCATCAATCTGCTTAAAATTCAGATCCAGTTCCTGGTAATTTTCGAACAACAGTTTCAGAACCTCAGCCTTTTTCATACTCTCTTTTACAAAAAGTTCCTTAGCTAGCAACTCTTTTTCTTCCTGATACAAAAACCGTTTTCCTTCTACGAGCAAAGCATCTTCCGAGTTATCAAACAATATAGAAGATTTATCCGCTTTCTTGCGTTTACTCTGTTTATCCCACGCAAAAACTTCAATATCATTCAAGGTCTGCCATATTTTGAACTCTTGGAATAACGGATGCGAACGGGGAATCACTCGGCAACCCACTGTCTTATTTTTTTTCTGCCATCCTCTTCTACTACAACTTCTCGCTTCTCAAATTCGCAGAAACTTATTAATCCTTTTTGACTCTTCAGACGACGTTGATAAAAAATAATGATGTCACGAATTTCTTTCTTTAGTTCCACAGTCAACTCCTCATGAAACTCAGCCTGCCTCTCCCATATCCTGTCAAATTCATCCAAATAATCTTGCCGATAGAACACTCGGTTGCGTAAACTTACATTAGGGTCTTTTTCCAACTCAGACATCAAATACTGTCCAACCGTCTGACGATTGAAGTAAAGCTGCTTACTACGATCGCTGATTGCCCCCAGATAACCACTAGAAGCACTTATCTGACCATTGATTTCTTGTAGTACAATAGCAACTATTTCCGGATTTAGTTGTTCAGAAAGAGCTTGTACACGCCAACGATAATTTTCCAATTTTAATTCATTCCCTTTGGTATCTCGTTTAAGACCGACAAGCTTATACTCCTTTACTCTTTCTTCTGTCCTTGCCTCTTTCTCATTCCAAACAGATTCTTTTTCTGACCAAACAAAGAACTTTGCTAGAATGGCCCAAGTCTGACTACGATTTTTACCTCTAACTTCTTCTTTCACTGCATCACAAAATAATTCCGGATTAAACTGCTTTTGGAAGTTCCAAATCCTGTCAAACTCATTCTGTAAATCAGAACGATAAAAATCCGGTAGATTTTTTTTTCCAGCTTCAAGTATTTGTAGGCAGAGTTCCCCTGGGGTCAAGCCCTCTTCATAAAGTTTTCTAGCTACATCCATACCATCAATCAATACACCATCTTCACTTCCTTTGGCTTTTCGGCTACTTTTATAACCACGTTTCTTGTTAATCATCAGTAACACTCGAGCAAACTTCTCTAATGAAATTTCTTCAACTGCAGCTTTCGCTCTTAGACGATATGTTTCAAATGTTGTTTTATTACCATGTTCAGAAAGTAAAACCGTGCTCTTTTAACACTTCAATGAGAGTGTCACGACGCAATTTATAACGTTGCAAATTACGACGCATACTTCTTTTAAGAGTTCTGTCAGCATTCGTGGTAATACTTTTTCCTTTTTCAAAATTCTGCATTTCATCCACAGTCAAAGGATTCACTCTTACACCAAGTTTGATAATAGACGATATTTCCTCAGTATTTTCAGCCTCATTGACCAATGCCCAACCAATGCTATTGCAACCTAAATCTAATCCTAATATTTTTTTCATGATATTATTTTGATGTTTTGTCAAATATAGTAAAAAACTTTCTATATTCTATTGCTTTTCCCAATTTATTTCATATATTTGTCAGACTAAAATGAAGCAAATCACAATAAGGATTATTCCGTTGTGAAAACATTAGGTTCCCTCGTCCTCAACGGGGGATTTTTTTTATCTTTGCATTCGCAAAAACAATTATCCAATGATAGACCAACCTACCATAGACAGAATTCTGGATGCCGCACAGATTGTAGACATTGTATCGGACTTCGTTACGTTGCGTAAGCGAGGTGTGAATTATGTAGGCTTGTGTCCGTTCCATGATGACAAGACGCCATCTTTCTACGTGTCGCCTTCCAAAGGGTTGTGCAAATGCTTTTCCTGCGGTAAGGGGGGCAATGCAGTGCACTTCATTATGGAGCACGAGCAGATGAGCTACCCTGAAGCTCTGAAATATCTGGCAAAGAAATACGGTATCGAAATCAAGGAGCGCGAACTGTCTAGTGAAGAGAAGCTGATGCAGAGCGAACGTGAAAGTTTGTTCATTGTGAATAACTTTGCACGTGATTACTTCCAAAATATACTTAAAAACCATGTGGACGGACGTAGCATTGGTATGGCATACTTTCGCAACCGTGGTTTCCGAGATGATATCATCGAAAAGTTCCAGTTAGGCTATTGCACCGAAAGTCACGATGCCATGGCTCAGGAAGCCATAAAGAAGGGATTCAAGAAAGAATATCTTGTCAAGACAGGGCTTTGCTACGAAACGGACGATCACCGCTTGCGTGACCGCTTTTGGGGACGTGTTATTTTTCCGGTACACACACTTTCCGGTAAGGTAGTCGCTTTCGGTGGGCGCGTGCTTAGCAGTGCGACGAAGGGAGTCAAGGTTAAATATGTCAATTCTCCCGAATCGGAAATCTATCATAAGAGTAGTGAGCTGTATGGCATTTATTTTGCCAAACAGGCTATTGTGAAACAAGACCGTTGTTTCCTGGTGGAAGGATACACGGACGTTATTTCCATGCACCAGTCAGGTGTGGAAAATGTGGTAGCTTCTTCGGGTACGGCACTGACTCCGGGACAAATTAAGCTCATTCACCGCTTCACCAATAACATTACGGTACTCTATGACGGTGACGTGGCAGGTATCAAGGCTTCTCTCCGTGGTATCGACATGCTGCTGGAAGAAGGAATGAATATCAAAGTTTGCCTGCTTCCCGACGGGGAAGACCCGGACTCCTTCGCCCGCAAGCACAACGCTACGGAATTCCAGAAATTCATACAAGATAATGAAACTGACTTTATACGTTTCAAAACCAATCTTCTGCTGGAAGATGCAGGAAAAGATCCTATCAAGCGTGCTGAGTTAATTGGTAATCTTGTACAAAGTATATCTATTATTCCTGAAGCAATTGTCCGTGATGTATATATTAAAGAATGTAGCCAGCTGCTTCGTATAGAAGACAAGCTATTGGTTTCGGAAGTTGCCAAACGACGCGAAACGCAGGCGGAGAAGCAGGCGGAACAAAGAAACCGGGAAACAAGAAAGAATAATGCAGCCCGCGACGCTGCACAAGCACCGCTTCCCGACGGAATGCAACCACCCTACCCTGAAGACATGCCTCCTTATCCCATGGATGGAGAAATGCCTGACGGTGGTGCACCGCTTCCACCGGAAGCTGCCGAATACGTATCTTATATCCCACAGGAAGGAAAAGAAGGACAGGAATTCTACAAATACGAGCGCCTTATCCTGCAAATGGTAGTACGCTACGGAGAGAAAGTATTGTGCAACGTTCCCGATGAGGAAGGGAAAGAAATTCCCATCACGGTAACGGAATACGTAGTCAATGACTTGAAGGAGGATGAACTGGCTTTCCACAACCCGCTGCACAGGCAGATGTTGACAGAAGCAGCAGAGCATATACATAATGAAGGGTTCACCGCAGAACGGTATTTCCTGGCACATCCCGACCCTATTATCAGTAAGCTAAGTACAGAGTTGATTGCCGACCGCTACCAACTGAGTAAGTATCACTCCAAAGCCCAAAGGTTGGTGACCGATGAGGAACGCCTATTCGAATTGGTACCTACGCTCATGATTAATTTCAAGTTCGCCATCATCAGTGAAGAAATGAAACACATGATGTATGCCTTGCAAGACCCTGCCGTAGCCAATGATGAAGAACAATGCACCTCTATCATGAAACGCTACTCAGAACTGCGTGAGATCAAAAGTATTATGGCCAAACGATTAGGAGACAGAGTTGTACTCGGTTAAATCACCTTACTCCTAATGAGAACGATAGTTTCCTCATACAGAAGCAACAGTTTCTCCTAAAGGAAACGCGCGTTTCCTTTAATGGGAACAACTATTTCCCTTCACGGAACTGTAGTTTCCTTTCATGAAATAACGTACGAGACTGTTATGTAAATGAATTCTGGCGAATGAGATTCATAAACTCTTCACGAGTCTTTGCCTGATTGAAAGCACCTGTAAAATCGGAAGTGGTCGTTATGGAATTTTGCTTTTCAACCCCACGCATTTGCATGCACATGTGCTTGGCCTCCACAACCACCATTACGCCCAGAGGGTTCAGTGTTTCCTGGATACATTCTTTAATCTGGAGCGTCATGCGTTCCTGCACCTGAAGGCGATGGGAAAAGATATCCACTACACGGGCAATCTTGCTCAGCCCTGTAATGTAACCGTTAGGGATATAAGCCACGTGTGCTTTTCCGTAGAACGGAAGCATGTGATGTTCGCAAAGTGAGAAGAAATCAATGTCTTTCACAATCACCATCTGACTGTATTCTTCCTTAAACTTGGCAGAGCGGAGCACTTCATGCGGGTCCATGAAATAGCCTTTTGTCAAACTCAGCATAGCCTTTGCTACACGTTCGGGGGTTTTCAGTAGTCCTTCGCGTTCGGCATCTTCGCCCAATAAAGTTATAATACGCTGATAGTGTTCTTTCAGTTCATCCAGTGCAGGAGATACGATTTCTTCTTTTCCTAACATGAGTAAGTTTTTATAAGGGGATATTTATCTGCTCTTTCACAATAGAAACTTCTTTGAATACGCCTGTGGCACGCAACTGGCGCATCATGGCATCCGCTTCTTCAATACTGCGGAAGTCTCCTACACGGCACAGCCAGCGGGGAGAGTTGAAAGAGGTATAAACAGAAAGTTCCGGGAAATATTCTTTGATTCGTGAGCCCACAGCGTGAGCTTCGTTCTTGGCTCTACTGGTATTGTTTCCGGCATACACCTGTACACGGAAACCCTGACTTTTAAGCACTCTGTTCTCCGTTCCGTTGGGGATATATTCCTGACCTATCAAGGCCTCGATGCGGGCATCCTGATGGATGGTTACCTTACCCTGTCCCGGCACATTGCGTTCCAAACTCTTCACAATGTTATTCTGCGCCGAAGCAAAAGCGGCGAAAGCAAAGCATGCAATTAAAAGTAAACCAAGCTTCTTCATAATGAATAATATAATAATAGACGATTGATAATATGATTATAGAGACTGATAACCGACAACCGGCACTTCACCGGTTATCAATTATCAGTCTTCCATTATCTATTAATTAAAAGCATCAATGATACCTTTGAAGTCCGCTACCTTCAGAGCTGCACCACCGATCAAGCCGCCATCAACGTCAGGATTAGCGAACAATTCCTTAGCGTTAGACGGTTTAGCGCTACCACCGTAAAGGATAGAGCAGTTATCAGCAACTTCCTTACCGTACTTGTCAGCAACTAATGAACGGATGAAAGCGTGGATTTCCTGAGCTTGGTCGGGAGTAGCTGTTTTACCTGTACCGATAGCCCAAACCGGTTCGTAAGCCAATACGATCTTAGAGAAATCTTCAGCAGACAGAGAGAATACAGAAGCCAACTGAGCGGCAACTACTTCATTCTGCTTGTTAGCTTCGCGTTCTTCCAACACTTCACCGATACAGAAGATCGGAGTCAGACCGTTAGCCAAAGCCAATTTAACTTTTTCTTCCAGGATGGCAACTGTTTCGCCATAGTAAGCACGACGTTCTGAGTGACCCAGGATTACATATTTAGCACCTGTAGAAGCAACCATAGCAGCTGAAACTTCACCAGTATAAGCACCTGATTCTTTATCAGCACAGTTTTCAGCACCTACGCCAATCTTAGCGGGATCTACCAGCGGAGTAACCGATGCCAGGTGGATAAAAGGAGTACAGATGATTACATCACAGTTAGGCTTTTCGTTAGCCAATACTTCATTCAGTTCTTTTGCAAGAGCAATACCCTCCTGAAGGGTTTTGTTCATTTTCCAGTTTCCTGCAACAATGTTTTTTCTCATTTTGTTTTTTATTTATTAAAAGGGTTAATGTATTTTTGATTCATAATTTGTAATTTATGGCTGAGGAAGCTCTTGCTTATCACTCATCACTCCATCGCTAATCACTTTATTTTTCGCTCTCTTCCTTTCCCTGCGCTTCACAACCAGGATGTCCACACCGATAACCATCAGCAACGGAATAATAAACCACAAAAGAACGTAACCAATCGTGCGCAAATCACTTTCTTGTTTCTGCTGACCGAGTTCCAGTTTATCCAGACTATCCGTCAGCACGTATTCATCCGGCAAGCTGTTATCACTCCACTTATTCAGAATGACACCATCCTTTATCAGCATCAGTCCGGGATTAGAACGAATAATGGTCTTCAAAGTGATGTCGTCCATCTGGCAGAAAGGATATTCTGCACCGGTCTTGTCACGCCACAACTCTATTTGTTCCTCCGGCGAAGAAGTCAGGGCATAAAAGCCGTAACCATGTTCCACACTATAATCATAGATCTCGTTAATAAGGTCTATATTGCTATCGTCAGCATTTTCAATACGATGAGCTACTAACAGGAATGTATATCCCTTATCTGATAAAATACTATCGGTCAGATCCTCTCCGGTTTCCAGACTTACAATAGAGAAGTCGTGAATCGGAGGCTCGTATCCTTTTTCCTTCAACACCGTACGTGTTTCAACAAACGTCCATGTGCTATCCGGGTAATTATCCAGTGTAAATTCCTGCTTTTTTCCGTCCTTCTCCAGAATGAACTTGCTCTCAAACACACTGGGTTTTGCTCCTTCGGGTATTTCCATGCCTTCTTTGATATTTTTTCCGATCTTGTAAGGACGGAAATCCAGGATAGGCAGATTGTCCAGACAATAGAACGAAAGCACAAATACGAAAAAGAACGTATACATAGAAACCATCCATGCCATCTTTGCCGTAATAAAGCGGATGATTTGTTTTCCACCTTTGAAGACAGATACGGCAGCAATAAACAATACTACATTCTTGCCGAACGTTTCCCAGTTTGTCAACACCCATGCATCACCGAAACAACCACAATCGGACACCGGATTCGCTAACGCCAGATACAGTGTCAGCGGTGTCATCACGATCATCAGCAACAATGCTAGAGTCGTAGCAAACCGCCGCCGTATACCGAAGAACAAGAATACTCCCACGGAGAATTCCAACGCCGACAATACGATGGCAAACAGTAGTTGCAAATATGTAGGAAACCACGCGGCCATTCCGAAAGCCGTCAGATAATCCTGAATCTTATAAAAAGAGCCTAACGGATCGACAGCCTTCACAAAGCCGGAAAAGATGAATACCGCCGCCAATAAAAAACGGCAAACATTCACCCAGCTCTTCCAGATTATATGTTTCTGTTTAGTCTCCAAATTCAATCTTAATCAAACCGAATACGGAATAATTAATCATGTCCATATAATTAGCATCCACTCCTTCCGAGACCAAAGTCTGTCCTGACAGGCTTTCAATCTGTTTCGTACGGTAGATTTTCATCAATATCAGATCAGTGTATGAACTGACACGCATACTGCGCCATGCCTCATCGTAATCATGATTCTTAGCAAGCATCAGATCCAATGAAGTTTTAGCATATTTGTCATACAACGCCATTGCTTCTTCATTCGTGATATCGGCTGATTCCGCATATCCCAGTTCCAGCTGTATCAATCCGACAATGCCATAGTTGACTATCGCAATGAACTCGGAACGTATTCCTTCGTCCACCAACGTCACTCCTTTGGTTTCAATACTCCTGATACGATTGGCTTTAATGAATATCTGGTCAGTCACGGAAGCCGGACGGAGAATACGCCATGCCGGACCGTAATCATGTAGTTTCTTGGAGAACAAATCACGACAGATGGCAATGACATGCTCAAATTGTTGTTTGGTATCTTTCATTTCCTTACAAATTGGTTGCAAAGGTAGGAATAATTAAAGAAAAAAGAAAAGAGGGCACTCTAAATTATATTAAAGTGCCCTCTTCTTTATGGGTTTATTGATATCTTACGAACAACGTAATACCTGTCCCGGACGTAAGATTGTTTTCCGTGTAATGCGATTCAACTGACAGAGCTTGTCAATAGATACTCCCTGACGGGATGCAATCTTAGACAATGTATCGCCACTCTTCACTTTATAGAACAAACCTTCACCGGAAGCCATGCTGCGAGCAGTTCCTTTTGAAGTCTTGGTCTTAGTAAAAGTATAATGATCAGCAACAACGTCTTGCTTTTCAAAGTCAAACATTAAAGCGGGGTCGATAGGAATTCCCAGGAAACGGGTTTCAAAGTGAAGATGCGAACCGGTAGAACGTCCCGTATTGCCACCTAAAGCGATAGGTTCTCCGGCTTTAACCAATTGATTAATTTCTACGATCTGTTTGGACAAGTGTCCGTAAACAGTTTCCAGTCCATTGTCATGACGAATAACGATATACTTACCATAGCCACGGCGTCCCTGATTCTTTACTACGCGTACTTTACCATCGAAAGCAGCTCGAATCGTATCACCGATGAATACTTTAACATCCAAGCCATAGTGCATTCTGCGTCTTCTGGGACGATAACCGAATACATCGGTAATCTTCGTATGCGTGGTAGGCATACAGAAACCTGTCAGGTCCACTTTATAACTTTCAGGAACGATAGCATCGCCATAAGCTTGTACATACTCATTGTTCCAAGTCGGATATAGACTTAGACCTGGATAAGCAGATTGTTCAGCACGTATCTGTTTCTGTAAAGCCAACGAGTCAACGCTCTTTAGTTTCCTGTCGATGGGGGCTTGTCGGGCAATCAAATCCTGAGAAAAAGAATTCAGGCTGACCATTGCCGTCGCAGCTATTAGGATCGTTTTAATGCAATTGAAATTCATTCCGTTTCGTCATTCTTTTAAAAAATTCTCCCAAAGGTAGTATTTCTTCTCTAAATGAAAAGGCTGTTCTTAACTATTTTTTCGGTAAGGGACTAAAAGGCACATATTAAATCACCTCCTAACTCCCTGTATATCGGCAAGATAAGGACTTATATGTTTTACAACATAAAAATGCAAATAAAGTGTATGTTTAACCGTTATTCAACTAATGGAAGCCCAGTTAACGTTAGTTTTCCGAAGTGCCTTTAGTTGGCGCCACAGGATTTCATTCTCCGGACGAATACCGGTAGGATCAGCATCCACCACTTCTTCAGCAACATTGCGCACATATTGCAGCAGTTGTCCATCGCGCGCTATATCGGCAATTTTCAGGTCGAAGGCAATACCGCTTTGCTGTGTGCCTTCCAAATCACCGGGACCTCGTAGCTTCAGATCGGCTTCAGCTATTTCAAAGCCGTCATTTGTCCGTACCATAATTTCCAGGCGCTTGCGGGTTTCCTCAACCAACTTGTATCCGGTCACTAAAATACAATAAGACTGTTCTGCTCCACGACCTACACGACCACGCAACTGATGGAGCTGTGACAAACCGAAGCGCTCTGCATTCTCAATAATCATCACGGAAGCATTCGGTACATTTACTCCTACTTCAATCACAGTGGTCGCTACCATTATCTGTGCTTCGCCCGAAACAAAAAGCTGCATCTGCGCATCCTTCTCAGCCGCTTTCATCTTGCCATGCACTTTGCAGACTTTACAATCCGGAAATTCCTCACAAATATGAAGGTAGCCTTCTTCCAGATTCTTCAAATCGATTTTCTCACTTTCCTTAATCAAAGGATATACAATATATACCTGTCTGCCCTCTGCAATCTGCCTATGGACGGATTGGCACAAGCTTACACGGTGCGCATCATATTTATGAATGGTCACAATAGGTTTACGTCCCGGCGGCAGTTCATCAATGACGGAAACATCGAGATCACCGTATAATGTCATGGCCAGCGTACGCGGAATAGGGGTAGCTGTCATGACTAGCACATGGGGGGGCTGTGCATTCTTAGTCCATAAACGTGCGCGTTGTGCCACACCGAAACGGTGCTGTTCATCTATCACGACCAGCCCCAGTGAAGAGAAATTCACGGTATCCTCTATCACGGCATGCGTACCGATCAGTATTCGTACATCTCCTGTCAACAGACCGGTGAGAATGGCTTCCCGCTTTTTTCCTTTCACAGAACCGGTTAGCAATTCCACACGTATATCCATTCCGTACAACAACTCGCGGATTGTTTCAAAATGCTGGTTAGCCAGAATCTCGGTAGGCGCCATCATACAAGCCTGGTAACCGTTATCCAACGCTATCAGCATACTCATCAGTGCCACCAACGTTTTTCCACTACCTACATCCCCTTGCAACAGACGGTTCATTTGCTTACCGCTCCCCACATCCCGGCGTATTTCTTTCAGTACACGCTTCTGGGCACCTGTCAGTTCGAAAGGCAGATTCTTGGCATAGAAAGTATTGAATATCTCTCCTACCGTTTCAAATACATATCCACGATATTTCCGTTGCCTGTCTTTGGCATAGCGGAGAATATTCAACTGTACATAAAAAAGTTCTTCAAACTTCAAGCGATATTGCGCTTTACGAAGCAATTCCGGATTTGCCGGAAAATGAATATTCATCAAAGCTTCCGTCAGCGGCATCAAATGATGTTCTGTCAATATAGCGGGAGAAAGCGTTTCGGGCAGCGGTTCGCGGAGTTGCTGCACTACGGCGCTCATCATCTTCTCTATTGCATGAGAATTGAGGGAACTCCGCTTCATTTTCTCCGTTGTATTATAATAAGGTTGTAATCCCATTGTCGAGAGCTTCAGTTCCGAAGCATTATCGATATCCGGATGAGCAATGTTAATCCGTCCGTTGAAGACGCTGGGTTTACCAAATACAATATATTCCTGATGTACCTTATACTTACCGACGAGAAATTTAATTCCCTGAAACCAGACTAAATCCACAATCCCCGTACCATCCGAGAAATGGGCAATCAGACGGCGTTGCCTACCTTCTCCAATCGTCTCAAAGCCCAGGATTTCGCCTTTCAACTGGATATAAGGCATCGTACCGTCTATCTCATGGATATAATAGATACGGCTACGGTCTACATATTTATAGGGGAAATAATACAATAAGTCGTGAAGGGAATAGATATTCAATTCCTTATTGAGTACTGAGGCACGTTGCGGCCCTACACCCGACAGGTATTTTATGTCACGAGAAGCTAAATCAAACATGAATCCAACAAAGCAGCGGCTATTTTCAAATCAAAGGGAGTCGTAATTTTAATGTTTTCCCGATTACCTGCCGCGAGGTATACAGATACTCCCATCGCTTCCACTACCGAAGCGTCGTCCGTAAAGAAAGAAGTATAAGGTTGTTCATAGGCCTGTTTCAGTAAATCGGCATCAAACACCTGGGGAGTCTGTACCAATTTATACTCATCCCGGCTGACGGTCACGCTTTCTTCTCCTTTAAGATGGCGTACAGTCTCCACCACATCTATCACGGGAATCACCGCCTTTTTTTCGGCAGCCAATTCATAACAACGGGCTATGACTTCCTGGGAAACAAACGGGCGTACCCCATCATGGACACCAACCAATCCCGGAGTAGTAACATAAGCCAATCCATTCTTTACCGAATGGAAGCGAGTTTCACCTCCGTCCGCCACTGTATGCGGCAAAGAAAAAGAATGCTCCGCACATAGCTCTGTCCAATAAGACTGCTGGCTATGCGGGAGCACTAATATTATATGTATCTCCGGATTGTAGGCATAAAAGGCTTCCAAAGTACGCATCAAAACAGGTTTTCCACCTATAGGCAGAAACTGTTTGGGAAGTTCGCCTCCCATGCGCAACCCTTTACCACCGGCAACTATCAGAGCATACTCCATCAATTAAAAATTAAAAATGAAAGTTAGATGACGCACATTGCCTCTTTCAATTCCTGTACCTTCTCTTTTCCGAGCATCATATCTACAACCGTCAGAGCAAATTCCATCGCAGCACCCGGTCCTTTTCCGGTAATGATATTACCGTCTCTTTCCACCGGAGCACCTGTACATTCAGCACCTTCCAGGTATTGCTCGAAGCCGGGATAGCAAGTTGCCTTGCGGCCTTTCAGCAAGCCAAGCTTACCCAATATCATAGGAGCGGCACAAATGGCAGCAATCGGTTTATTCTTTTCAGCAAAATCCAAGACCAGTTTCCGAAGTTCCGGGCACTTCTCCAAAGTAGCTGCTCCGGGCATTCCACCGGGTAAAAGAACTAAATCTGCGTCATAGAAATCACAGTTCACTACATTCTTATCGCAAAGCACCGGTACATCATGTGCACCTGTTACTATCTCATCGGGAGTCACCGTTATCATTTCCACGTTCAGCCCTGCACGTCTCATTACATCCACAGAGGTGAAAGCTTCCACTTCTTCAAATCCGTCTGCAAAAAAAACATAAACTGTACCCATAATTGTTCTCCTTATTATTTTAGTTTAAAGTAATATGTTATCGTTCCTGTCTGGTTATTCAAACCGCTTACAGCATTGAAACGCGCTTTCTTAGCAGCATCTTCAGCTGCCTTCCGCAAGGCAGAATTTATGGTATTGGTCTTCCGGTCAATACTGGTAGCAATAACATGTCCTGCCGGATTTACAGTAATAGAAACCACCACAATCCCTTCATCCTGCACATTATATGCCGGACGCGGCAAACCACCTTGTCCTATAGAACGTCCGCCGAGGTCAAAAGTTCCATAACCTCCCGTTCCGCTCGACGCACCTTCCGGCGCATTTCCGGTGGGACTTCCCTGGATACCTGTTCCCTCAGTCGTACCTTTGCTTCCCATTTGTGCTCCTTTTCCGAAGGCACCTGCCACCCTCTTACGGGCAGCCTCTTCCGCCTCCCTGCGTTCCCGCTCGGCTTTAGCTTCCGCCAACTTCCGGGCTTCTTCCGCTTTCTCGGCTTCCGTCTTCTCCGATTTTTCCGGCTTCTTCTTTACTTCTTCCTTTTTAGGTTCCGCTTTAGGCTTGATAACAACGGTTTCTTCATCCTCCTGGGTAAGCATCTCTTGTTCTACCGTCTCCTGCACTTTAGGGGCAACGGTCTCAGGCATCACATCCACTTTCACCAAAGAGGGATCAGCACTTCCAAATGCATTGGGCACTTCACCCAGCATTACCGGCATACCGTCTTCATCCTGCTGCTCCGGCAAAGCGAAGCCAACCAGTATCAACAGGAGAATGAACGCTACATGTACCAGCAGTGCACCTACCATTCCTATATATTTGCCTTTCTTCTTCGGATCCACCATTGCCATTTACTATTTAACCATTTACAATGTACAATTTACCCATCGTACATTTATTTCCCTTCAGGCGGGCGTGTAGCCAGCACCATCTTGAACTTATTCTCATTGGCAATATTCAGCACTTTCACGATTTCCCTGTAAGGCACAGCTTCATCAGCATAAAGCGCCACATACATTTCCGGTTCTTTCGCAGCGCACGATTGCAGGAAAGGAGTCAATTCTTCCAAAGAAATCGCCTGCTCCTTATCATTTCCAAACGCCGCGTAAAAATTCAGGTCCTTATCGATAATCACTCGCGTCAAGGGCTTAGCCGACGTCTGCTGTTTTCCCTGCGGAAGCAACACCTTGATAGCGTTCGGCGAAACAACCGTAGACGTGATCATAAAAAAGATCAGCAACAGAAAGATGACGTCCGTCATGGATGCCATACTGAAATTGGGCGATATTTTAGCTCTACGTTGTAGCACGCTTTAATTTTTAATTATTAGTTATTAATTGATTATGCGGGTTCATTCAAGAGGTCCATGAATGCCATGGTTTTAGCCTCCATCTTATTCACCACGCCATCTACCAGAGTCACGAGGTAGTTATAGGCAAACATCGCAATAATACCCACGATCAAACCACCTACCGTAGTGATCATAGCCTCGTAGATACCGCCCGAAAGCAATGTGATATCGATGTTGTTACCTGCATTAGCCATTTCGTAGAAAGCACGCACCATACCGGTCACTGTACCGAGGAAACCAATCATCGGCGCACCTCCGGAGATGGTTGCCATAATCGTCAATCCTTTTTCCTATTTCGCTACCTCAATGTTTCCCACATTCTCAATGGCAGCCTGCACATCATTCACCGGACGTCCCAAACGACTGATACCTTTCTCAATCATACGGGCAGCCGGAGTGTTTACGCTGCGGCAATAAGCTATGGCAGCTTTTATTTCTCCATCCAGAATATAATCCTTTATCTTATCCATGAACATCGGATCCTCTTTGCCGGCCTTCCTGATCACATAGTTGCGTTCGAACAAGATGTAGAAGCAAAGAATGGACAGCAATCCAAGAACGATCATAATCCAACCACCCTTGATAGCCATGCTCCATAAATTCATCTCTTCAGGACCAGCTACCGGAGTTAATACCGGATTGGCGCCCGCAATAGAATCGGTCAGCGCCGGAGCCACTTGGGCTAATAACAACATTGCATTCATCAACGAAGACAGTTTTTATATTCCTGAATGGTACGTTCCAATCCCAGATACAGAGCATCGCTTATCAGCGAGTGTCCGATAGAGACTTCATCCATCCATGGAATGTTTTGATATAAATAATTCAGATTCACCAAACTCAGGTCATGTCCGGCATTCAGACCCAGCCCCAGACTACGTGCCACTTTGGCGGCTTCTACAAAAGGCGCAACGGCTGCTTCCTTATTCTGCGGATAAGCGGTCGCATAGGGTTCGGTATAGAGTTCCACCCGGTCGGCACCAGCTTTGGCAGCATATTCTATCATCTCCGCATCCGCCGATACAAATACGGAAGTACGGATGCCTGCATCATTAAATGTTTCGAGTACTTCGGTCAGAAATTCCAGATTCTGCTTGGTATCCCAACCTGCATTAGAAGTCAGCTGAGTCGGACTATCCGGAACCAGAGTCACCTGATGCGGCTTCACTTTCAATACCAGATCAATAAATTCGGGGGCAGGATATCCTTCGATATTAAATTCAGTACGAAGCAACGGGCGAAGATCATACACATCCCTCTGGCGTATATGACGTTCATCAGGGCGTGGATGTACGGTAATTCCTTCCGCACCAAAGCTTTCACAATCCAGTGCTACTTTCACCACATTAGGAACATCCCCTCCACGCGCATTACGCAACGTCGCAATCTTGTTTATGTTTACACTTAATCTAGTCATAATTCGGATCATAGTTTGCCGCAAATGTACAAATAATAGCGATACATTGGCAGCGTTCTGAGAAAAAAACACCATATTTGCATTTCATTAAGAAAGTACAGACGATGAAATTTGCCATATTTGGAAATACTTACCAAGCAAAAAAATCAACACATGCGGAAACTTTATTCCGCTTGTTGGAGCGGCGTAATGCCCAGCTTTGCATTTGCAGGGAGTTCTATAACTTCCTGACTTCCGACCTGCACATGACTATCGCTTCCGCCGAACTCTTTGACGGAGATGATTTTACAGCAGATATGGTCATCAGTATCGGGGGCGACGGTACGTTCCTGAAAGCAGCCAGCCGGGTAGGCAAAAAGAATATCCCCATTCTGGGTATCAATACCGGCCGCCTCGGTTTTCTGGCAGACATTTCTCCGGAAGAGATGGAAGAGACTTTCGATGAGATTTATAATAACCACTACAAGGTGGAAGAACGTAGCGTGTTGCAATTACATTGTGATGACAAAAAATTGATGGAATCGCCTTATGCACTCAATGAAATTGCTGTATTGAAACGTGATAGTTCTTCAATGATCAGCATTCATACTGCTATCAACGGTGCCCATCTCACCACTTATCAGGCTGACGGATTGGTGGTATCCACCCCTACCGGTTCCACGGCTTATTCGTTGAGTGTCGGTGGTCCGGTTATCGTGCCCCATAGCAAAACGATTGCTATCACTCCGGTGGCTCCGCATAGTCTGAATGTCCGACCTATCGTTATTTGTGATGATTGGGAAATCACTCTTGACGTAGAAAGCCGCAGCCACAGTTTCCTGGTTGCCATCGACGGTCGTAGTGAATCCTGCAAAGAAACAACCCGTCTGCGAATCTCACGGGCCGATTACAGCATTAAGGTAATCAAACGCTTCAACCATGTTTTCTTTGATACGCTTCGCAATAAATTGATGTGGGGGGCGGATGTAAGATAAAAAAGAGCCGCTATCCGAACTTCAACTTCTCGGATAACGGCTTCTCTTCGTCTATCAACTATACTTAAAATGTCATAGCCTGCCCTCCAATCACACCTGCGATGGCAGTAGCAACAGCAATAATCACTTTAAAAATCACCTTCCAATTCGTTTTTTTCATAGCGATTCTTTTGATTTTCATTCTCAACTTTTACTTTTCAACTCTCCTTATCCGAGTGGATTCTCATCCAGCCCTCCATCGCCCGAGTTATCTCCCGATCCACCGTCCGAGCCGCCTCCCGCAGGAACGTTTGATAGACCTTTCAGATAATCATCCAAACTGACCAGATCCAACTTTTCACCGGCACGCGTAGCAGTCTTGGTTATCTTCAACTCTTTATTGGCTTGAAAGAATATGCGAACGCTGTCCACGCTCTTGGCAGTCACATCTTCTGCCTTTTCCTCTCCTTTCGACTTAGCAGCCAGCAAAAACACACCCAACCCGGCAATATTCACTGTCTTACCTTCCAACAACTGCTCTTTCAATTTCTCCACAAAGTTCTGCATGGTACTCTTGATATCACCAATAGAAAGTGAAGAACGATCCTGCATCTTCTGAGCAATAAACGCCAAATCTACAGTCTGTCCTAAAGTTATTAACTGCGGAAAATACTTTTTGGGAGAATTTTCAACCCGAGGGTCGGACGGTCTCTCCACCGTTCTAAAAATTACACTCATACTTTTTTCATTTAGAGATTTAAATTCTGTTTTTATTCACTTCGCTGATCAACGATGATGCAAAGGTGAAGATTAAATCTCTAATAAAAGAAGGAAAAAGGGCAGTGAGAGCAGTTTTTCTAAAAAAAAACATAAACAGTTAGAGTACAAACAGTTATACATACAGCTTGCATTATATATACCTTATGCATCTATCATGGTAAAAAAACTTATTGAAGTACTTTTCCAAAAATATATTTTTTCAACGACTATATTTCTGACAAGCTACACATTTTTCTATCATAACTGTTCTGAGCATAAGTAGAACCGTTATGTTGTTTCAACTCACTTCGCACATAGCATTCACAAAACGTTCCACCCTACTTTCACCACAGGTGGCATAGTTAAATTCCACAACCTACAACATTCCCAAACTGGCGGAAGCATCTGCCGCTTCACGGTCAATCCTATGTGGCTATTTCAAACATTCATACTCGCTGAATCTCCTTGATATAATATCATTCTTCCCATTTAGTATAAAATATATTTTCATTGCCTGCCACAATACTCTCGGAGCAAACTTCCTTTTTCCTCAACTAATTCTAGAAAATATGCCCTTCAAAAAGGATAGTAGTTTTTCCCGGAGCAAAGAGACCGCCTTTACCACCGGTTTCTACCCTTTGCACAGCTTTCAATACAGCTAATTCGCAATTCAAGAGCCAAGCGACAAGGCCAAAATCCCCTTCAGATAACCGCTTACTTAACTTCATGTCCAATGAGCAACAATATTTCCCAACTGCGATAATTCACTATATCATTGGCATCCAGTTGATGCTTTTTCTAGAAATCTATGACGGCATCTTTCATTTCATGTGTGAGCCCCAGCTTTCTGCTACCAAATAAGCTCCCCGAACTAATGCATAACAAAGGAAGTCAACTTAGTCACCTTCACAACCTAACTTAATTGTTTTCATGCCACACTTTTTATGCTCCATCTTTCCACAAAGCAACGGTTATTTTCCATTAAACACAACAAAATCACAACTTACTAATACAAAAGACAGCCGGAACCACTCTTTTTATAGAGTGATCCTGACTGATAAACAATTAGTGCTCAAATTAGAGTATTATCTTTATTTAGGCATTTTTCAAGCGCCTAAATCTAAAGGTGGCATTTTTTATCGACTTATTAACTATTGGCATGATGCCAATATTATATTTTGTGGTGTGAGACTAGAAAAATCGCTGCAACCATTAAAATATTGTAAGCATAAAAGATTATTTCGCATTTTTTTCTACTATTTATGCTTTTCTACGTTATAGTTACATAACAAAACTAGGAGTTTCCACAAAGTAAAACAACTTAAAGTAGCTACTTACATATTACTCAAATTCAACACTCGCTATCCTCGGTTCAATGCAACAGGCTGGACGAACACAGACTATTCTAACGCCGCTTGCACGCTGTGGGCCAACCTTCATAAAGGTGGCAAGCACACTCGTCTTACCATGAAGACCGAGAGGCCCAATATTGGCTTCATTCACACGCCTCGTAATTTCCTGCTCCATCTCACTTTGAAGATCATATCTACCATCCACTTGGGCCTGAAGCATCATAGATGTAGCCTCAAAATGGCTTCTCCCAACACCTACAGCCAATGTACACGGTGAACATCCGAGCTGAGCAACGCCTTCTGTCGCCCAGTTTACAATTTCATCCAACACTACCTGCATATTGTGCTTATGGAATACACGATAGGTTTTTGCTCTGATAGCAGGACCGCCGCCGAACATCAGAATATGCAGCCTGATGACATTGTCTTGACAGCGTCGTATTAGTATCGGGGCTGGCTCCACCCCTGCACTATCAGGATTCAAACCACCGGACTGGTCAATTCTACGACAGTCATCCCCCATAATGCCCATCGGCCGCCCGGGAAGTTTACGCAGACCTTTTGCAATTCCTTCCCTAATAGCATCCAGCATCCGACCGGTCACTGCCGCATCCGGACCAATTTCCAGTACTATGTGTGGAATACCGGTGTCATCACAGAGTGGACTATGGTTTTTCTCCGCAGCTTCCGCATTTGCAAGCACAGTCTCCAGAACCCACTTAGCCTTCTCATTATCTTCCGATGCAATTGCTCTTTTATAGGCTTTCTTCTTATCCTCTCGGAAAGTAGAGCCTGCTTCTACAAGAGTATTGCAAACAAGCGAAACAATCTTCTCATAATTCTTATTCATAGATACTCCTCCCATGTGCAGCCGCAATAATAGCTGGATATTGTACTACCTTCAACTGATATAACGCCTCCATGCCAAGTTTTGGAAAAGCTACAAGCTTCCATTCAATGGTTTTATCAGCAAGCAAAGCCGTAACTGGTGGAATAACCGCATAAACAGCATTATACTTATCCAGAGCTTCCACAGTTTCCTTATGGATTGCCCCTTTTCCAAGATGTAGTTTAATTCCCGCTTTACTCAGCGGTTCCATGCTACTCTCAATCTCCAGTTTATTACTAGATGTAGGTCCCACACCAGCAGGGCTAACTGCGGTATGGAAAATGACATTCCCTTGCAGAGAAATACCAAGCTCATCTACTTTGCCTTCTTTTACCAGTTTTATTACTTTAGGAAGTACAGCGTCGCGACCACAGAGAATATAACCAGTAATGGTAACGGTATCTCCGACTTGCAGGCTTGCCACAATTTCTTCTGCTATTGGTGTATATATTTCAACACTCATGATATTCTCCTCCTACTAAGCTCCCTTCCTACCCTTGATAATTAATAGCAGAAAGGCAGCAAGACATATTGCCACATTACTCGTTTACAGCAAACAGCTTAACATAAGCACCTTCATTCTCGATAACGCTAAATGCACGTGCCCTGTTGTAAACCTTCTTCGCCCAATTGGTGTGCGGTTTAATTTCATTCATCTTATTGCCACCAGAACCCTTTATTACCCCACCACCTGTACCGAGAATCTGGCAGGCATCATCGTACTCTTCCTGTGTAACCGCCATCAGTGCATTGACGAACTTCACATGAGTGGGGTGTATGACGGTACGTCCAACAAAACCATTTGCTTTATCCTGAATGACCTCCCGAAGCAGTCCATCAATCTCATTATTTACAATGGGAAGCCGCTTCATCAGATAATCTTCAATGCCATGGTGAGGAAGCTCCTCAAACATCAATTCCTTTGGAGCGCGAAAATACTCCCAAACAGGACCGGAAATTACATAATCATTGTCACGTCCACAAACGTTGATGATATCCGACAAGCATTCACGCACCGTCATTATATCGTAAATCGAATAATCGACACCACGACGCACACCAAATACAGAGCTAAAATCCGTTCCTCCAACACGAACCTGTAGCACCAGGTCACGGTACTTGTCCAGAATCTTTTTAATACCCATCAACTCAGTCATGCGAGTTTCTTTATAAGCAACCTCTGCATCCTCAATAATCGGCATACCATAGAGAATCTCATTAAAGCGGTCATTCAGATCTTGTAGATATGCATAATATTCATAACCATTCTCTGCATTAAATTTTGGAAAGTTAATGCCACATAAAGACTTAACCTCCTGCTTCGTCAGTCTTTCTCCAAATGCCTTGAACTGAGCAAGGTTACGGATACGAACAAAGATCAGCGGAACCTTATCGGCATCCAACGTTCCGTTTTCCACAGCTTTCGTTACTGTTGCCAATAGATGATGAACGTTCTCCATAGCTTCCGGAACTTTTTCTTCTGGACAAGCATCCTCAAAACAGAGAACTATCGTTGTCAGTCCAGGTATCGAGTTATTTAATATCTTTGGAGTAAAATTTTTAAACCCAGGCATATACATAGTTGCGCCAAGGCAATACTGAAGTAGCTCACGGTCAGTATACTTATTAAAATGCTCAGGTTCTACTACAAACTTGAAACCTGGATTATACATATGATGTCTCATGATTATTTTCTTTCTTTACTATTTACCAGAATAGCATTCTGACATGGATTTTATTGTCAAACAGTTTTTTCATTCATCTGAACTTCAATCTTAATTTTAAAGCAGACTGCCTCTTGGAGACCAGACCGCTTCCGGATAATACTCATCGATCATACGTTTCACAAGGCTGCACTGTTTTGCACGCTTACGTGCATCGTCCTCGGTGCTGTTCCAACTGTGAGTCGCAGCCACAGAACCGCCGGTCTTAAGGTAAATTGGTGCGGCAATGCGGATCATTTCCGGAACTTCGTAGTGACGGATAAAACCGCCTGTGGACTTCGGATTTTCAGTATGAATGTCGACCGGACAGTTCACCGCCTGGCGCATAGCCGCCAACATCTGGAGCTGAATGTCACGAACAGGATTTATAGAGTCTGCGCCAATACTCTCCAATAGCTTTGCAGAACAGGGATTTCCATGTCCCGCATGGGCGGATACCTTAAAGTGACAGTCCGCAGGAATCTCTCCTGCTTTGCGCATTTCGTTCAATGCCCACAGGCATCCTTCGTCATATACAAGAAAGCCACGGCATCCTAGGTGAGCAGCACGTTTCACATCCTCAATAGCACGGACAATCTGCTCCTGTCCACGCAGACGATACCCCATACGCACACCTTCCTCCGTATGTACCGATGCAGATGTGTCTGTGGTCGCACGTGGACCGATGGCAAGAATCAGATCGGTTTGCCATTTGTGGGCCAGCTCCATCATCTTACTGATTTCCTCATCTGTCAAACGCATAATACCTTGAGTCTGTGTTACACGGTGCAGGTACAGACCATACCCATCCATTGCCTCCAAAAGAGCCTGCATAACCTTTGGTCCTTGAATTCCGGGAACTTCAAAGCGGTACTGTCCGCCATCAGCAAACCGCTTTTCAGAAGTCGGCAAATCGTATGCATCCCCTTTTGGAAGACCAATTGAATGTAAAAATTCTCTTGTTTTCTTTATACTGTTCATGATTATATTCCTTTCTTCCGATTAATACGGAACTTTATTTTTTATCCATTGTAATTCTTGATTCGTTCAGGTTATCTATCAAAGCATCAATCACTTCTCGGTGGTCGAATATAACCGGTGGCAATTTTCTGCTCAAACCTTTATGAATTCGACAGTCAATGAAAGATGCTTTACCACAATTACGTAGAACCTCCAAAGCCTCCATCAATTCTACTTCCGTCGTTACAGGATGTCCAACCGTCGCATAATCGCATGCTTCCGCTATTTTTGTAAAGTCTACCTTATGACCAGCGGATGGTTGCCCACCCACAGACTCATGCGATCCATTATTCAAAACAACATGCATGAAGTTTGGAACATCAAGCTTGCTGACCATTGTCATCGCACCCATATGCATCATACAGGCACTATCACCATCCAAGGCAACAACTTTCCGCTCAGGTTTTTCCAATGCAATCCCAAGCGCAACAGAACTTGCGTGTCCCATAGAACCAACATTCAGAAAGTCATGCGCCTTTGTTTCGCTTCTCTTTTCCCTCAAGAAAAATAATTCCCTTGTTGCTCTTCCTGTCGTTGCGGAATAGATGGTATCTCCCGGCATGTTGTTCAAAATAACTTCCATAGCCTCTTCCCGACTCATCGGATAAGTACGATCCATGTTGTTCGGCTTATCGTTCGCCGCCATGACCCCCTTCGGTGCGATTAAACCGTAAGGCTGTCGGTTTTCTTTGCAATACTTGACTGCTTTCTCCACAGTATTAGCAAACTTCTTATCATCATCCTCAAGGATGGTGTAGGGAATATGCATGATTTCCAACAGTCTAGGTGTAATCTCCCCCTGTAGCTTATGTTGTGGATGATTTGGCTCTGTGTTTCCTTGCCCGCGCCAACCAACGAGTAAAAGCATGGGAACAGCAAACACATCCTTATCCACAAGACTTACCAGAGGATTCACCGCATTCCCCAGCCCACTGTTCTGCATATAGACAAGAGAAATCTCTTTGCTTGCGAAATAATGCCCTGAGGCAATAGCTATCGCATTCCCTTCATTAGCGGTAATGATATTTCTGTTTCCGCAATTATCTAGGGCATAGTTGCAGAAACCATTCAGATAAGAATCCGGCACCCCTGTAAAGAATGTAACGCCGTGCTTTACTAGTTCTTCAAACACTTTTTCTTGATTCAACATTATTTCTTCTCTCCTCCTACAGAGCCTTTACCTTGGTACAAAGTGAAGTATTCAGGACTGTCTACCTCGCTAGTCTGCCACGCTCTTTCAAAAGCATCTACAACAGAATATGGCAAGGGACCCGCTTTCACCGTTTCCATATTCTGCTTCAGATGATTCAGCTTAGATGCACCTATAATAATTGCATCTCCACGTTCTGTATCCAGCATAGAATGATAAGCAAGCCAACGATAAGTTGCTTCGATAATAGTAATACCCTCTTTTTCGCAGGATGATTTGATGATTTCCACAGCATCAAAATAGCTCTTTTTCCAATAGCGTCTCTGATAATTCGGGCGGTGCGTGAAACGCCCATCTGTCGGAGCATCTTCATATCTTCCATAACGTCCCGTGAGCAATCCACCTGCCATCGGATTATAGGCATAGAAACGCATTCTAAAATAATTCAGACATGCATTCAGCTCAGTTTCCGCTTTTCTGGTCAAAGGATTGTAAATGCCTTCGAATACTGTTGGCAATACCCAACCGTTTTTATAGCATATATGCCATACATCTGCTACCATCCACGCAGGAAAATTGGAAAGCCCCAACTCTCTAAATTTCCCTTCTTGATAGAGATTGTTACAAACTTCCAAAACGCTTTCCATCGGTGTTGCAGGATCGGGAAAATGAAGATAAAAAGTATCTACCGTTGGAACTCCAAGTCTTTTTAACGACCCGTTCAGTTGAGAATAGGCTGCTTCTCCGTCCAACTTGCCAGTAATTCGAGGATTAACTTTTGTTGAAATTTTATAAGGGTAGCGGAGCCTCGGAAGAACTTCTCCCAGCAGTTTTTCACTGTTTCCTTCGTTATAGACATATGCTGTATCTAATTCCTCATATCCTGCATTTAAAAACATCTCTACAAATTCACTTACACTCGGAGCAAATACGGACTCTCCGAATGTCATTGTCCCAAGTACTAGCTTCATCTCATACCTCCTCCTATTATTTCCATAACCTTCCGAATTTTCGCATTTTCTGTATAAATCAATTGATATATTTCGTCTCCATGTGCCTGATGAGCATACGTCATCAGGCTGTCATATCTATCCTTGAACTCTGCTTCATCCAGTGGATTCTCTGGTTCACCCTTTGGAAAATCTACACGCTTTGTCAAAACGCTTCCATCCGTCTTTGTTATGTGAACAATCGCCGCCTGAACGTCTGGAAACATTGCACTCAACTCATCGTCCGATTCAACATGGATTTTTTTTGTAAGATTAAGTACCTTATCTCCTCTAACAATTTCCTCACTAAACTCCTGCAAACCCACTTTTCCATAGATAAGTCCTGTTGCAGTCGCATAGGGAATGCTCATTTTAGCAGAATAGGAACCGGGAATATCGGTGTGATCATGTCCTGCAACTGCAAGGGAATAAGTTTTGACATCAATACGTTCTACATCTTCTATCCGCACCTGTTTCCTTAGATAAATTGCAGCTTCCACCGACGGATGCGTATAACGACAACTTGCATAAGGCTTAGTATAAGTTTTCATTATGGCATAGGTTCCGTTTAGTAATACCGACTTCAGTTCAGCCTCATCCTTGCCAGTCATCATCTTAATAAATCCACGCCCACCTAGTGGGTTATGATGGCCTTTAAAGCCAGATCTCGCCAACTGAATACTTGTCAATGCAAGTAACGCTGTCTTTGCTACATTATATGGTTTTAGTTCTGACTCATCATCCAGTACCTTGAGCATACCGCTTGCGGATACACATGCCACTGCAAACGCCTGAAATCGTTCCTCTTCTGTGAAGTCAAGCATATAACTGGCCGCTATTGCAGCACCAAGTACGCCACAAGTTCCTGTCGCATGATAACCCATTGCTTTATGTCCAGGCTGAATGGAAACCGCCACAGTGTAGGAAGTTTCATACCCAATTACAGCCGCTTTTAGCACATCATCGACTCCAAGGTCATATCGTTCAGCCAGTGGAAGCAATAATGAAAAAATCGGAGAGCCAAGGTGAATGATGCCTGAATTGGTACCATCATCGAAGTCCAAAGCATGGGCATTCAAACCGTTGAGGAATACAACCTCCTTCAAAGCAAGCTTCTTCCCTGTACCAATAGCATCGAATTCTCCTGTTTCTGGCATAGCAAACGTCATGTAATTATCGATTTTTTCTTTTTGGAAAGCCGCTCCAGCAGAACATACCGCAAGATAATCCAATAAAGATTCTCTTGCCCTTGCCAAAACCTCCTCCGGTATCTTCTTGTTCTGAAGTTCATTAACAGCCTTCAAGAATTCTATACTTTGATTCATTTACCATCCTCCTACGATATATAATTTATTATATTAATTAGCGATTAGACATTGTAAAAGTACACTTATACAAGTCCAACCATTTATGTGTAAGTTACACATTAAACAACTTCTATCAAGACGGCATAAAGGATCACTTACCGCCAATACAAACTTTCCTTACCTCTACCAGCCTCACATCTTTGCTCATCCAGTCAGTCACCCATTTCGATATGTCTATGCCAATACCTTATCTACAGTACTTTAACTTTTTCAGAACAATTTTTATCAAATCCATATTCACGAAGACTGCATATAAAATTGTAATAATAAGAGCAGCTATTTGGACTATTTTATGATTTGAATAATATGCTAGCGGAAGTAATGCCCCTATTAAGATAGAGGAAACTGCTACCTGACGCTTAATTTTCATTCTGACCATTCTATTAACATCAAAATAACGTATTATAAACATAGTAAGAAATGCAACAAGACTGGAAACTGAAGCTGCATATAATCCAATCTTATTAATACAAAGTAAATCAACCGCTAAATTAATTACAGCAGCAGAGATTGATGTTATAGCTACTTTATTAGATTGTTTCGTTGCAATATAGATACAACTATACATTCCTACTAAAACTCTAAACAGCATTGCATACATCAAAATCAATACGTGATTATATCCATCGATATATTTTTCATTTACCAATATTGGGAATATAAAAGGCATAACCGCCACTACAAAAAAACAAGCAGATGCAAACAATTTAAATAGCGTTGTCATCATTTCAGATAGAAAACAATCCCTATCCTCATCATCAAAATGAAGTGAAACTGATTCCGTCCACGATAAATTAACGACATTATAAAAACTGATGAACACATTAGAGAATTTACTTGCAACTGTGAAAATGCCATTAGCAGATATCCCTATAAAATGCGAAATTACCATCCTATCTGACGAATTAACAATCCACCAAGCCAAATTATTTGGTATCAATGGAATTGAATATTTTCTTACCTCATTAAACAGTTCAAGTTTTACTGCTTTGATTGAAAAAAATCGCCAACACTTAGTTACCATAATAAGATAGAATATTGTGAGTACTTGTGCAGAAATAGTCGCAATAAATAAACCTCTCAGCCCAAGTTTGAGTATAGCCAATGCCAATACATTCAATATTACAGTCGCTAATGCAGAAATAAAACTTGCCACAGCATACTTTGATGTCTTACCCAAACCTCTTGCAAACTGAAGAAACATTGCTGTATAAATATGAAGTATAACATAATATAGCAAGAAATCAGCGTGCTCTAAAGTCAAGAAAGGATAGATAATAAAAAAAAGTATACAGAAAACCACGGACTGTATCATGCTTGTCAAAAAGACGGTTGAGAACAAATACGTCTGCTTGTCAATTTGGCCTCTTACATCAAGCATAAATCGGAACAACCCTTGGTCTAACTGCCAATTCACCAAAGGTAATAATAAAGCAGCATACGTTACCAACAAATCGAACAATCCATATTCTGCTGTACTCAATAGCGACGTATATAATGGCAACATGAAGAAACTGATACTTTGAGTACATATTTTCCCAAAAGTAAGTATCGCAGTATTCTTCGCTAAGTCTTTAGATCTACCCATTATTGTTATCCCTACTTTTGAGATCCCCTAGCATTCTGACACAGCATACCAGATTTTATTTTAATAACTTTTGCTATTTTTAGAAGTTTCATTTTGATTCTTTTTCTTAACCCAAATACCGAATACTTTTTTAATGTATATTCCCCGCCATTTCTAACATAACAATTCCAGAACTCATCATAATTCTTAGGTTTTATGGGTGCGGTTCGAAGATTTATCTGCTTAGAAGCAGCCAAATTGATATCCCTTCTTTCAGTAAGCAACTGATCTGAAATATTTTTAAGTATCTCTGCGCCTTTATTGGTATTAACTTCTATAAAAGAAATTCCTATATCATCATCTATGGATTTATCTACAATACCCCAAAAATCTCCAAGAGTTATATCTGTAATTCTTTCTTTTGAGGCAAAAGCACATTCAAAACATGAAACTCTTATAATATTCTTCGCCAAGTACAACGAAAAGAACGGCTCATTATCTCTTCTTGCTCCTTCGTAAATTGAATGATTTAAAGTCACTCGAATATGATGCTGTTTCCAACCCAGTTTTTTTGTTCTGAAACAAACCCCCTGCGTCTTATCGTTTTTACATTTTTCAATATAGTTTAGATAAGACTTAAAGAAGCCAGGACTTACATTTCCTCCACATAACACATCACATAAAACAAGGTTGTCTGTCTTTACGTTCCTCAAAAAAATCTTTAAAGCCGCACATTGACATGGGGTTCCAGTAAAAAGTACACTTCGTCCATCTTCTAACTTTTTCTTTACGTCCTTATAACAGCTATTCATGTCACTTTGGATGTATTTGCTTTGAATCATCGCATCCCGATCTATACGCATATTTGACAATATATGCCTTACAGTAAAATCATTATTCCATACAACACCACAAACATATCCATTATTTTGAAGAACATATTCTGATAAGGCATAAAACACCCCACCCGAGGAACTTTTTCTACGGATTTCAGAATCAACATTCCTTGCCGAATACACATCACCTATTTTTACTGCACCACGAATTTTATTTAAATTATCATCGACTGCAGGGCATACTTTATAACAAGAATTACAGTTTTTACATTTACTTTGTTCTAAAATTGGATACATGAACCCCTGCCCGTTGCTTCCCATTTTTAATGCACCGAAATTGCATGAACATGCGCATGCGCCACAGCCATAACATTTTGTTGAATTAATTATCGTTTCTAATTTCATTTGCAAATTCTCTCCATACATTGTATTTTTACAAATAATTAGCTAAGTGCATCCAATAGATACTCCAACGACCTCTTACGTTCTCTCTCTAAAACCAATTCTACAGTTTCAAAATGTCTCTTCTCTACATGCACCAATGAACAATCGTTACCTATTTCAACATCTGCCAATTTTATTTTTTTCAGATATTCAAATATTCGGTTGTTTCGCGAGAGATGTCTTCCTTTTAACGGTATAATGTAAAGTTCTTTTCCATAAATCGACGAAAAGACTGTTGCGTGGAAAGAATTTGTAAATACCGCTTCGGATTCTACCAAGAGTTTTAGAAACTCTGCCGGACCTACAATGGATTTAGGGACTTCTGTATATCCCTTTACTTTAGCATATTTAGGTACTAAACGCGGATTAACAAGTTTCCACCCTCGCTTTCGTGATTCTTGCATTGCGAATTTTTCAAGCTCTGGCTGTTCTATTACAGGATAGTAAAAAGCATAAGGTTCTCTTGGACATACATTATCTGCCGAATTTAATAGATCCTGCCACCCATCCTTTTCTAATAGTAAAACAGGATCAAGAACAGTCTGGCAATAGCGTTCAGTAAGTCTTTCTATCAAGTTTTTATTATTTTCTTCTCTTATAGATAAATACTGAATGTGCTGCAATTTTTCTTTCAGTTCACCTTCCATTTCTTTACTAACACTATCCGACCTCATACCTAAACTCGGGGCATATGCAACCCGTTTAGAAGATTCATCAGCAAAACGCAAAAAAAATGAATCATCTAAGTCTGTGATATTAGGATTCCAAATCTGATCACTTCCGCATATAAATGCATCGTATTCTTTATTAAGTATACGCATTTCATCGCATGCATGATACTCTCCAGAGTTAACATCTAGTATTAGTTGGTGAAATTCTTCAAAGCGTTCAGTAACAAGTTTTAAATATTCAGACGTATCGAACAACAATTCGCTACACTCCGAACGAAGATTTTTTAATATGTTGCTGAAAGAATTATATTTCTCTTTTCTCCTGTATGAAGACAATCTTTCTTCAATCTTTTTGGTTCTGTAATCTACCAGATAAGCATCAAATCCCATATTTCGCAATTTTTTAACAAGAGCATATGCTTGAAGAGATGCACCGTAATTCTGCCCGTTATGAACCGTAATTATTCCAATTTTCATAATCAATTACTCCTCATATCAAACAATACAGTTCGACTGTTTTTAATATTATTTGTAATTAAATTCATAAACATCACTGGCATCCAAAACGTAAAATTTGAATAACCTGTCAAAAAAAACAAGGGAACAAAAAAAGATGTCATAAGTATAAAGATAATAAATATATTCCCTTTGCCTCGATTTAAAAAATGTAACAACATCCATACAATCACAATTGCACCTAATAAACCTTGGTCAGACAAAAGTTCAATAAAAGAATTGTGTACAGCATTTCCAACCAATGACCATGAATATTGCGATGCAGAACCAATCCCTGAACCAATCAAAGGACTATTTATAAATCCATTAATCCCAGCCGCCCATAACCTTATACGTACATCCGAACCATAACTTTCAAAGCCAGTCATTCTTTGGAACATTGTCAATGACTGAAACAAATAGTACAATACAAACACAGCAATCACCAACAAGAAAATAAAAATGATTTTTCGTACAATGCTTCTATCTTTAAGAAACATTTTTCCCACAACCGATGCTACAATCAAGAGAATTGTTAAAAAACTGCCTCTTGACCCCATAGTAAAAACTGCAAAAACAGATAAAACACAGAACACTATATTTCTAACTCTTCCCTTGTAAGAATATATAGTTCTACAAAAAACTATAGCAAATGCTGGAAGAAAAAATGCGGATAAATAATTCTGGTCTTTAAAAAAATCCCCATAATTAATACTAACTCTACCATATGAATCCACTCCAAATCCCAATATGTATCCCGCAACAATCAATAAAACAATCATAAACGACAGATCCATATAAAATGATAGTATTTTCTCCAAATATTCCTTTGAAATTCTAACACCACCAATCCAAGTACATATCGCACATGTAAGTAAAAAAGTCCAAACACGCGATTGAGAGAAATTGACCACATCAGAATTAACCGTTGAAATCAGAGCCAATATAGCAAGTATAATAATTAGGGAATAATATTTGTAGTCATGCTCATGTTTTGTAAACAGAGATGCAACAAGAACAATACTTATTGGTAAGATTGTCTGCCCAAATGGAGCGCCAAATTCATACCCATTAAATATATACAACACCAAAAACAAACAAAAACTTGCAGTGAATATGAATTGCTTATTTATTTTTGTTATGAATCTAATCCTCATTGATATCAAGTCTCTTGATAAAGTGCAGTTATACTTTTGAATTTTTTCTCCTCAAATACTCTACCTGTCCATACATTTTCAATCTGAGAAGAACATACTTGATCATAGCATTTCTTCCCAAATCAGTTATCCTTATATTCTTAAAAACAGACTTAAAAGGCTCTTCCTTAATAACATCATTAAAAGCTTTCCATCTCTTCCATGATGTTACAGGGTTCTTATCGTTATAGTAGTATTGTTTTAACATTAACAACATGGAAGTCATTCCACGCATATAAATGAGTCTTCTAAAACTATCAGATTTCCCAAATATTTCTGCAAATTTAAAAAGTTCTGATAGATAAATATTCTGTTCCTGTAAGGCATTTGGACGATATTTGTTTACTATGCTGTTTTCTGTGAAACGATAATGATATATAGCTTTTCCTACATATTCAACACTTTCTGCTTTCTCAAGTGCATACATGTAAAATATACTATCTTCATCGTAGGGAACTATGGGAAAACGTAAATTATGCCTCTTTATATATGCAAGCTTATACATTTTCGCCCAAGCAGAACTAATTGTAAGACCTTTTCTATTTCCATTTTTCTCTAAATGAATCGTACAACATTTCCCCTGCAAATATTCACGTTCATCATAATTCGAGAATCTTTTTCCATCTTCAAAATGTGGTATACCTATAACTTCTTTGTTGGGAAAATTCCGAAAACCAGAATAAAAATATATATCAGCTGCATTTGAGTACGACCTAATTCGATTCATAAAATGTTCACAAAAGTCCCTCTCTATCCAGTCATCTCCGTCTACAAATGTAATCCATTCAGACGAAGCCACTTCAATACCTGCATTTCTGGCATCAGATAAACCACCATTTTGCTTATGAACTACAATAACCCTGTCGTCCATTGATCCATACTCGTCACATATTTTCCCACAATCATCCGGTGAACCATCATCCACAAGGATTATTTCTATATTTCTATAGGTTTGATTTATAATACTTTTCAAGCACTCATGCATATATTCGTATGGCACCTTATAAAAAGGGACAACAATGCTAATATCAGCCATTTATACCCTCCTCTTGTAATAAACGTTTCTCATCAAACATAGTCAACAGCATATTATTTCCTTCTAAATCCTCAATCGTTAAATTCTTCTTTATATCCTTGATTATGGAAGTTATCTCTTCAATTGATTCCGCTGAGAACTTGATCATACCAGCCTTTTGTCCATTGGTCCCATTTTCAACAATTCTATTTCCGACACAACGCTTCATTGAAATATCATCAATTCCCTTTTTACCAACCAATCCAGAATAATCGATTTTTCCAATTACTCCGCCGTGCAAATAAAGACATAAAGTCGCAGAATATTGTGGAAAACATGGGTTGTCTTTTACAAGCGTATCGCCCATTTTACCGGTCAGAGAATATGAAACTAACATCTTTGAGAAATCTATTTCATTATACTTTCTAATTACCTTAAAATCGTCATTACCATTAACACGATAACCCATTTCAAAAGCTTTAATGCCACCCTCATTAGCGATAAACTGGAAATTCGCGACACCGTTCTGAGCGCCAATTGCTCGAAGCAAAACTTTGATTTTTCCATCAATTTCGCAAACATATTGCTCATAATACTTAGACGGCGTTATGACGAAAGCACACAACTTAGATGTTTTCTCGCTTTCTTTGGAAATATACTTATCGTTTAAGCAAGAGAGACTGATTTCTCCATCTACAATTGTATATACAGCGCATAATTCTGTACCATTAATATAATCTTCCACCACAACCTCGCCCTTCTTAGATTGTTCGGCTGCGGCTTGAATTGCCGTTTCCAACTCAGTTTGATTTGCGCATATGGAAATTCCTTTCCGACCACCATTATCCGCAGGCTTAACAATTACAGGATAATGAACTATAGTAGAATTTTCTCCTCTCAACAAATCATTAGCACAGTAATCCTGAGGAACTGGCACACCATGCTTTATACATAGCTCTTTAAATGCTCTTTTATTCCGAGTAATGTCAATCTGTTCTTCCGTAGCATAAAAAGGTCTTCCAATTGCCTTGGATATACGACAGGCAGCTAGAACACGATCCTCGCTATATCCTGCGATAATGCCATCGATACCTACACTGATGCATTTTTTTGCCACAGCATCAGTATCAGAATAGTCCATATCCCAAGCCTCGTCTGCTAGTGCTTTTGCAGGGCTGACTTTATAGTCTGAATATTTGTCACAGCATACAACATATACCCCCAACGCCTTAGCGGCTTCAACAAAAGATTCATCACTACTATCACTACTTACAATCAATAATTTTTTTCCTCCTAATCTTTCCATATTTTCCTCCCGGGCTAACTTTCATATTTTTTCTTGTTCATGCTTTACCATATCAGCTCTTACGATATAAAGACTTTGAGTCTCCTGTTGGTTCTCTATGATGTCACTTCTCTTCAACACTTTATAAACAGTAAGGAAAAGAATCTTTATATCAAAAAACAGAGACATCTTCTCTATGTACTCAAGATCGAGTTGAAATTTTCTTTCCCATGTTACATTATTTCGTCCGTTCACCTGCGCCCACCCCGTCAGCCCCGGACGAACATTGTGACGGACTCTTTCATTCTCATAAAAGTAAGGTTGATATTTCATTAGCAACGGCCGTGGACCAACGATACTCAAATCACCCTTTATTATATTGAACAGTGAAGGAAGTTCATCCATGCTGGTGCTTCTAAGAAACCTTCCAAACTTTGTGAGACGCTGTGGACCAGGAAGTAAAACACCATTCTCATCCATCTCATTTGTCATGGAACGAAATTTGTATATTTCAAACGGCTTTTCATCACGTCCCATCCGCTCCGATTTGTAAAGCACCGGTCCACCCATATTGATCCGTACAAGAAGCGCAACAAATGCAAAGACCCACCCAAATAACAACAATCCAACTAAGCACACAAATATATCAAGGAAACGCTTAACATAGCGATTATAAAATCCGCTAGCTCTGCTTTTTCCGTAATTTACATTTTTACTCATAGTATACTCATCCATTCATTTTAAAATTATTCCACAGTTCTTCTACTGAAACTCTATACTAATAATTCATTCGCAACCGTAATCTTTAAAATTACTCTTATATTTCTCACGCAGACCTCAACTCCCAGTCCCCTCCAATTCTTTCCAAAGAGAACGTTTTTTTATTATTACACTGCTGCAATACCAATATCATCTCCAATCAAATTAACATTGGCTCCTATAAAACAGTTATTTCCGATTCTAATGCAACCTACATCCTTATTTATGTGTTAACCTTTATCAGTTCTATTACACACAACAGCATAATAATCGCCATAAGTACAGAAAATAACATTTGACCCAATTATTACATTATCTTCCACAGAAATCAATTGATCATACAAGAGAATCTTCCGAGAAACATAGAAAGTTCCATCTTTATATATAAATATACATTATCAAAATTCAAATAATCTTCCCTTTTGAGTGGGCTGTTTATCACCCCAAAAATTAATTGCTGTACTAATCGTTTTCCTATTATCTTTGTTCTCCATATATTACCGAACAATAATTACTGAGTAGCTACAATAAATACTGTTATGTATCCCAAAATATTCGGGAAAGAATCCGACTTCTTTCATATACACAAACTTTTTATATAATTTCTTACCTAGTTACTTCACGCTTTCACTCTCAACTTCTATATAAAGGGAAAAAAAATGAGTCTTTATTAAATTCTTTATCATTCTGTTTTCTGTAGCTCAGCACTTCATTATATGCCTCTAGATTATGGATAATTTTAGAGATAGAAAACTGATTGCAAGAATTGCGATTGAAAGACTGTTTGAACTTATACAGATTATCTATACCAGAACCCACTCCGCCTCCCATATGGAAGGTCTTGTAACCCTGCTTCGCAGCCCAACAAGCTACTTTGTAAAGTAGCAAATTGGAAGGATTCAAGTTACGATATTCAGATAGTGAACCAGACAAATGATAGTGTACCTGCCTATTCACAAACAGAATGATGGACATAGCAATAATTTTATCCTCATGCACAGCATAAAACAATTCATACTTTCCTTTTAGCTCCACCGCAATGGACTGGTAAAACGCATCTTTAAAATAATAATACTCTTCGACATGGTCCCTATCCATAGTTTGGTTGTAAATTTCAACAAAATCATGAAAGAGTTCAGGGTCATCCGAATGTTCAATAGTTATTCCATTACGCTCTGCTCGACGAATGGTGTTACGATTCTTACTAGTAATATTTTGCCAAATGACTTCTTCCGATGTAGTATCCATGTGGATGGTACTCCCTAAATCAATCACGTCAATAATGCCACGCACCAAGTTTGCGTTCTGTAATACCGGATGCCAACGGACGAACTCCGCAATGATGTGCTCACTCTGATAACAGATAGCCAGTTCTTCGCAAATATTCTTTACAGACTTCTCATTCACATCCCCCTCAAATACTAAACCACCATATCCGTAAGGCGTAATTAGGTCGAAATACTTACCACACTCAAAGCCTTTTAGCTTCTTGTCATCAGCCACATCTCGTTTCATATACACCGACATGGCACGAGTAGCATCTTTCTCCACATATACCAAAATAGGTATCCCATCACCATGTAACATGAATGCATGCACATAGCCAGAGAGATAATAGACATCAAACCGTTCAAAAGACTGTACAATACCATCCCATTCTTCTCTTTGTTCTAATCCTATAATCCGAATCATGTAATTATTGATTGATTACTTGTTCTAAAATAGTTTTCAGCATCACCATTTCCTGCTCACTATACCTGCCATCCACATGCACCGACAGTATAGACTTACTTTGCTCCACAGCAGTCTTACATCTCTTTTCTGGTATCCTCCAAAGAATAGATGTATAAACTTGTCGCTTAATAAATTCCTTACGAGCTACATCACGTTTCTCCGTATCGTCAAAGTTCAACAGCAATGAAAACACATTACAAGTATTACATTCAGCATGCAATACTCGGCATCCCTGTAACTTCAGATCCTCAAATACCTTCAAGTTCGTTCTCTTTTGATTATACCAACGATTAATATCAAATTTGTGAATATATTCCTTGTCCTGCTCACAGATAGCCGACAGTGGCAAATGCCCAAATCGTTCTTCCGAATCAATATACAACTTCCGGAATACCTCTTTGTCGATGTCAGCTCCCGCTAAGTATTCCGCTTTCAACAGCATTGCGTCATAGCGCAGTGTTGCCATTTGTGTATTCTCTTTTGTGGCTTGCGGCATACATTCCAAACGATGTTGTTTAGGAGACCAAACCATACCACCTTCTACAGTAGGAAGTGTTTTGCGAATGGAAGCAATACACCAGTCTGCATCACTATACAAAGACCACCTCCCCAACAAATCATGCGAGTGATCTTCAATCACTGGTATAGGTAAAGATTGATTACTACGTCTTGTACGCAGTCCAAAGTAATTCATGCGCAGCAGTACATCTCCTTTTTTATAAGGGAGCTCAGAGACAATGTTTTGATCATATGCACCGGGATAATCGGGATAAAATAGCAGTTCAATACCTGTTTGACGAATAGTATCCACCACTTCATAACAAAAATACACTGGTAACCAAATACGTTTCCATTGATGCTGCGCAATCAATGCAACAATGGTCTGACGACCTGAAGCAAAAAATACTATATTCTTATAAATATCTGTCAAATGCGCTCTTCGTGAGTAAAATGAAGTGATCATGTGAAAATCAGAACCAAATTCCATCACTATTATTCGATTATTTTATTGTATCTAGTTGTTTAGAAACTAGTGTATTCGTTCACATTCTCTTTGGACATTCATTGTTAACTATTACCATTAAGTAACCATTAAAGAAATCCTCTATTTACATCATTTTTTATATAAAGTATTCTCCAAAAACTGTCATATAGAGTCATTCAAAACAAGCTCTGATAATCTCAATAATCCTATTCTGTTGTTCTGCCGTCATTTTATTATCCGAAGGCAAACACAAACCTCTATGAAAAATATCCATACCAACATCAAGAGATTTTCCGTCTTTTCCTCTAACACCACCACTTATATATGCATTTGTTTTTGCTCTGCCATTACCTTCTCTATTGACAAATCCATTCATCCGATAGATAGGTTGCATGTGCATAGGTTTCCAAATAGGACGCCCCTCCGCATTATATTGCGCTAGTTTTTCCAATATCTCAGTTGGACAGCTTTTACCAGATTCACTAATATATAAAGCCTCACACTCCCCACGTACTTGCTTACAAATAGCATCCTCATCAATCAATAAGCAAGACAACCAATAATTGGGTTCAGAATGTTTTGCGTCAAACGGATTCATTGTAACCGGAAGATCTTTGAGTCCCAATTTATATCTTTCATAAATAGCCTTTTTTTGAGCGATATGTTCTTCCAGATAGGGGAATTGCCCTCTTACGACCCCCGCTATCACGTTACTCATACGATAATTATATCCTAGTTCCTCATGCTGATACCATGGAGCATTCTCACGAGATTGTGTAGCCCACTTACGTACTTTATTGGCAGCTTCCAAATCATCTGTCAATAACATTCCTCCAGAAGATCCCGTAATAATTTTATTTCCATTAAAAGAAATAGCATTATAACTACCAAAAGTTCCTGTTTGTACACCTTTATAGAAAGCTCCCAATGATTCTGCCGCATCTTCTACGATAATAGCACCATACTTCCGGCAAATAGCTTGGATCTCTTCAATTTTACCAGGTGTCCCATATAGGTGAGCGACTACAACGACCTTCACATCTGGGTAAATTTCAAAGGCTTTCTCTAAAGCGCTAGGATCCATATTCCAAGTATCATATTCCGTATCAACAAACACAGGGATTCCGCCTTCATAAACAACAGGATTTACAGTCGCATCAAAAGTCATATCCGAACAAAAGACCTTATCACCAGACTTTACTCCAGCTAACCGAACTGCCATATGCAAAGCCGCTGTCCCAGTAGACAAAGCAACTGCATACTGGCAACCTATCTTCTCACAGGCTAAACGTTCTACTTCATTAATATTCTTACCTACGGTAGACATCCAATTACTCTCATATGCTTCTGTTATATATTTGATTTCATCTCCATGCATTGTAGGAGAACTCAGCCATATTTTAGAAGCAAACGGTGCTATCTGTTTTAGTTTGCAGTCTTGATCTTCTCTCTTCATATCTAATATTATTTCTTTTTCTTATTCTCCACCTCAAAACCATACCCATAGCCGTATCCATAGCCATAATGTTTGCCATAACCATAACCGTATTTCTTACCATAGCCGTAACCATAGGTGTTCTTACGTTTACTTAAATCGATCCCGTTAATAACAACTGCCAATTTATCAAACTTATGCTCGTCTCTAAGAGCATTAATGTAGCAGAAAGCGGCTTTCGGGGTCACATCCGCACGACAAACATAAACGCACATGTCGGCTACGCGGCTTATTATGGCCGTATCAGTTACCAGACCGATTGGAGCCGTATCCAATAACACGTAATCATAACGAGCTTTCAATAGTTCCACCGCTTTCTCTAATGTATCACGGGCTACCAACTCCGTCGGGTTGGGGGGGATTGTTCCACCTAAGAGGATATCTAAGTTAGGACTAATGCCGGAAGGCTGCACAAACTCAAAAAGATCCTTATCTTCTGGATTCATCAGATAATTAGATATTCCCTCCTGCCTTTTTGATAAGTCAAATACTCTATTTAAACCGGGCTTGCGGATATCCATACCAACCACTATCACTTTTTTACCCAAATAAGCCAAACTAACAGCAAGATTTCCGGTCAGAAAAGATTTACCTTCTCCAGGCTGTGTGGAGGAGAATAATATCACTTTTTGCTCTTTCCGTAACATAAAAAGTAAATTGGTTCGCAATCCCCGGAAGGTCTCTTCCATCATGTCATTCTTATTCTCACGCACTACAATCATTCCTTTATCGGAAGATTTATGATCACACAATGGTAATTCGCCCAAAATCGGTACATTCGTCAATAGTTCCACATCACTCCGGTTCTCAATTTTATATTTTAATAATTCAACGATAAAAATGATTCCTACCGGAATAAACAAACCTACCACCAATGCTGCCAATAAAAAGATAATCTTCTTCGGAGCAACTGGATCCTTCCCGGGTAACGGCTCCTCTACAATACGACCATTATTAGCCGTCGATGCCAACGTAATCGCATTTTCTTCCCGTTTCTGCAATAGCATAATATATAAAGTTGCCTTAATTTCTTGTTGACGAGAAATTGTCATGAACTCTTTCTCCTGTTTTGGAGCGTCGCTAATCCGACCCTCAAATTTACTGGCTTGACGCCCAATATCTTTCTGGGCAATTTGCAATCCTCGCAAAACACTGTTCACAGCCGTCTCCACATTGTGCCTCATCGCCTCAATACCCGTATTCATGTTTATCACCGCTGGGTTATTTTCCGAAGAGGTACGCAATAAACGTTTACGCTCGATTATCATTGTGTTATATTGCTCAATTACCCCAGATAGATTTTGATCCTGCAGTCCTACGTTTGCAGGAATTACCTCTTCCCTGTTGACCGGATCATTGATATAGGTACGCAGGAATTGAACCAAACTAATCTGCGTAGCATTCTCCGTACGTTGCTGCTCATACTTAGAGCTCTCTTGTAAAGCTAACCGGGCATCGCTTGTCAAGTCTGTCAGACCGGATCGTTGCTTGAAATCCGCCAACTCACTCTCTGCCGTACCCAACTCATTGTTAATGATACCAATGCGTTCTTCGATGAACTCAGCGGTTTTCTGGGCCACCTCATTCTTCTCATCGTTTGCATCTTGATTGTAGAACGCCACTAAACGATTAACAAAATCCACACCACGCTCCTTTACCGTATTATTCACACTGATCTTCGCTATAGTCGTGGTCTGGGAAGAAGCCGTCACGCTCAAATTTTTCATATACTCATCAGCAGTCTCTGTCGGTGTATTTATAGTAACATGTAATATATTTTCATCTTCTTTCATATGTAAGGTATCACCTTTCGTAAAGCTTATAATACCTACAGGGGTTGGCAACACCGCTGGCAGTTGATCAAATGTCCGTTCCATCTCATACTCTTCCTCGTCTTGCACATATTCAGTTTTGACTGACAATTTTCCCGCTTTTGTAAAAATGAGCTCCAACTTAATCGGCCCCTCTAATTTTTCAGCTTCTTCTGGTGTCATATAAATCCGCACCGGACTATTCTTATAAAGAGGCATCGCATAACCAAATGCTCGCTTTTCTGCTACGCGAACATATAAATTCAGGTCATTCACGACTTTTTTTATCAAAGTACGGGATTTCAAAATTTCCACCTCGTTATCAAAGTTATTTGTCATGGAAAACATTCCCAAATCTTGAATAGCCGCTAATGGATTGTTACCCGAACCACTTCGCTTATCCTGCTCCTTTATCAATACGGAACTGGAAATGTTATATACAGGCGTTTGATAACGAAGAAACAGGTAAGTAACGATACAACATATCAATATACTAGTAACAAACCAACGCCAATAAAAAAGATATTTGAATAAAAGAGCAACTAAATCGATCTCTTGTCCTTCGTTCTCCAAGCTCCTATTATTATTTATCTGTTCGTCTATCATCTCTCTTAATTTTTAACTTTCAATTCTCAACTTTCATTTATTTAAGTATGTTCACTAATAAACCGGCGATAGATACCAGAATCGAGAGCGAGCTCACCCAAAGAGTCGTGCTATTGCCGATATCAGAGTTTTTCGCCTTTGTCTTGTTCGGGGTTACGTAAATAATATCGTTTTGTTTCAGGTAATAATACGGAGAAGTCACAATTCCTGCATTGTTCAAATCCAGAGTAATAATTTCACGCTTGCCGTTTACATCTTCACGGATCAACTTAACGTTATCACGGACACCGTAAATCGTCATGTCGCCTGCCATCGCCAAAGCCTCCAACACATTCACCTTCTCGTTACCAATCGTGAAGCTGCCCGGACGGGCCACCTCACCCAACACTGAGATCTTGTAATTAGCCATACGAACCGTAACGATAGGAGTTTCCTTCAAATAAGGTTTCAAACGTTCACGAATCAACTCCTCTGCCTCGTTCTTTGTGAGACCACCCACCGCCAAGCGACCGATAACGGGGAAATCGATTTCACCCTTATTATTCACCAAATATTGTTGCATGGTCGGTTGCGTAGTCGTACTTATATTTGTCAAGGCTGCATTAATAGGAGTCTGTACCGTCAAATTGAACGGGGTTGCAGATTTCGGATCTGTAGTATTAACCGTAATGCTCAACAAGTCTTTCGGCATGATTTTTGCGTCATACAAAGGAAGTATCTCCTCAGAATCGTTCACTGCCTCTGGATTTTGGAGGTAAGGTACATTCTTATAAGAGGTGCAACTTGCTACCACCAGAGGTAGAGCCAATAAAAGTAATAATCTTTTAATTTTCATATTATTTTGTTATCGTTTTTATTTTATTGAATACATAAGATACCGATTTAACGAATATCGGATAAGCGGACCATGAAAGTAGAACAAGCGCTCTTACTTCATATTTGTTAGTTGTTTTTTAGTTAGAATGATGGTAAAATAAAAATTAAATACTTATTTCCCGAACAGGCGGGCAAAGAAACCTTTCGGTTTTTCCGGTTCTGATTCATACTCATATCTGCGTATGAGATCCTCATAGGTAAGTTTACGGTTAATCATCTCATAAATTATCCCCCAGTCGGGAAGACCACCAAGATTACGGTCATCGATAAACACATCCGCTTTCAGCTTACGAGAGAAATGATTGTTCTGATTCTCCTCCTCCTCTGGATAATCACGATTGACGGCATAAAACTCAAGGCCACGCTCACGACAAAAAGCAACAGCCTCATCAAGAAGCTTACCCTCACGGACACTCCAGAGGATAAGCTTATGGCGTTCGGAACTCAGTTTTTTTAAGGTATCGATGGCAAAAGGAATCTCACGACCAATAGAAGGATAACGATGCTCAACTATAGTACCATCAAAATCTACAGCTACAACCAAAATAAAACAGATTGTTTTAAGTTAAATATTAAAGTATACTTGACAACAAATTAGGAAAGCAAAAGGAAAAGCATGTAAACCAGCCCTGACACTGTCAAAAGCCAAAGCAGGAACAGAATTCGCATGCCCTTCTTTTTACTGATTCGGAAACATTTATTAATCATTATTGAGATGGTTTCCACCGACAGAAGTTCTGCCGACAAATCTTATATGCAATATTGAAAACCGAGGACGGGAACGCCTGAGGGTGATTTATATTTATTATGCGTAGAATACAGACGCTCCAAACAAAATCCTCGGTTATTTTTTACTAATCGACATATTCCCATGGATAGGAATTTTCTTCCATATTACGGAGTTCTTCAGCCGCCTCAATCTGTTCGGATGTAAGAGAAGCCTGTCCCCACCCATCCACAATCTTACGGGCAGACTGCAACAAAGCTTCTTCATAAGTCTCACCATAACAATAGGTCAACAGCCTGACTTTGAGCAAGGAGTCCGGAAGCCGTTCCAAAACATCACAAGCACGTACAAGAATCTCTTGCTTTTTCTGCTCCTTATCACCATAATTGTATATAGTGGCATTGTAACCCATCAAAAGAGCCAGACACAAGTTGGCCTCTTCTTCGATATCGGAACTTTTTGCAGCAAAAAGAGAATCGGATTTTAAGAGAACATCTTTATTCTGACGGCAAAAGTCATCAGAATAAAGAGGCTCACCATCCATGCCGAGATACATTAAAGTATGGGCGGCATGCTGAAGCTCAACAGCACGAGAAAGTAAAGAATTCATTTTATAATTGAGATGATATTATTTTATAAACTTTAGATAGGATTTGGGCACTTTGACGCTTGCGACCAAAACGCCCTTGATACGGATAACCACATAAGTTTTATTAGCTTCCGTAGCAACCTCACCTTCAATTCCACTGAAATCCCCCTTGACAACTTTCACTTTATCTCCAATAGCAAAAGGTTCGTTATCAAAGTTAACCCCATCAGGATTCAAATCCATCACAAACATGAAGTCTTCCATCTGCTTATCAGGAACAACCAACATGGAATGAGTAAATAGATCCTTCATGTAGAAAAGCTGGACATTATAAACATTGGATATGTCGCAAGCTGTTTGTTTAGTAGCACAGATGAAGATTAAATTTCGAATAACAGGAACCTCACTACGTTTACGGCGATACTTCAGCTGTGATATCACAATTCGCGTGGGAAGATAATAGTCAAGATCCAGCTTCTCTTCGGACTTAAGCTTATCTAAGGATTTTCGGACAGCAAACTCTTGCTTATCACGAGTGCGGGCAGCAAACCAATATTTTTGATTTTCAATCACTTGCAAAAAGAGAATCGAGGATTTTACTATAGTTTCGGGTGCGCTTCGCGGTTTGAACGAGACATATTCTCTTTCAAACCGTAGCAAATAGATATTTCAACTTAATGCGTTATAAACGAAGATATTAAATTCAAAAAAGCGTTTTTTAATCGTTCGTTTAATGGGCAACATTATCATGCCTTTAAAATGAAGTTTGAAGGTATAAAAATGAGAGGATATTAAATATATATATCATTAGTATTATCGTATTGATTATCAGTAATATAAGTAACAAAATTCGAAATAATAGAAATATTTTTATTAAACATCTTGCACGTTCAAAAAATACCTCTTATCTTTGCGCCCATTAAACGAACGTTTTTTGGACACCCCCTTTTTTTCGCTATACCATTCTAATTTACTGCATATTACATCTGTTCGAAAAGTATTTATTTCATTTTATTGTCTCTCCTCTATTCTGCACATCAACAATCCTTTTATCTTTGCGCCCCTATTTACAAATTAACTGTTTTTAATTAAATATTTTTTTCAAAATGAGTAAATCAAAAAAAACGCTGCTAAAAGCGAAGAAACAGGGTTAGTAAAACCAAGTGAACAAAGCAGACAATCCTCTGAACAAGCGGAAAATAAACCACACAGAGGCCGTCCTAAGGGTAAGAAGGTTAAAGGAATTAACAATAACCAGGAAAGCATGCTGGGAAATCTTTTGGATGAATACATCGAGGGTAATTTCTACGTTGGAAACAATGAAAAGATTCCACCCGAAAAACTCGAATTGGCCCCGTTTATAGAACGCATAGCGGAAACCAAACTCTTCCTAAATAATGACGGAATCCCTATGTCAAAGAGTACTTTAACCAAAATGGCAGAAAAAATGTGGCAAAAGGATAAAAGAGTACGACACAATGAAAAGCATAAGGAGAAATCACCCTACAGAAAAGACAGAAATTAAAAAGATACTGTCAAAACAGCAAGACCTACCTTTGCCCTCACGTTAACAAGACCAAGTCAGACCTCAATGAGATGCCGCTTCCTCTTATGCGAAGCGACATCTTTTTTTTATGTTATGGCATGAGCTCGAAAACGTAACCAACATTATTATTAATTAAATATATCGTAAGATGAAAAGACACGAGTTCAAAAATCCGGTTCCAGTCCGTGAAAGAATGGCAGAAAAATGGAAAAAACGGTTCATGTTCGAAAAGGGGTATTCTGAGGAATGTGCAGAATACATGGCACAAAGATTGATCGACCTCATTGACCACATGCAGTATGGCTATGCCCTTATTGCCTTTCACAAACAAGGCACAATCTTCAAAATGGTGAAAGCAACCCTCATACCCTATGAAAGTTTCTTTCACCGATTCTATGAAATGGAGCGCATAGAAAGTACTGTAGTTTACTGGGATGTAGAGTCACAGGCTTGGAGAAGTTTCCAGTTGGAGAATTTACTAGACTGGAGCCCCGTCTGCTAATCATTAATCACTTATCGTTTAATCACTAAAGAAATGGCAATGAATTGTACAGGGGTACTGTATTTCCCTATAGCTATAAGTCTACTCGAAGGAGTAGCAACAGAATTGATAGAAGCCCGGTTCGGGCTGAAAGGTGTAGCGGCATTCATAAAGCTACTCGGAAAAATTTATAAAGAAGAGGGATATTATCTGGTGTGGAACAAAGAGCAATGCATGCTCTTTGCCCACAAATTAGGAAACGAATTATCGGATGAGGAAATGCAGGAAATCGTAGAACTTCTGATAGCGAAAGACATATTTGACCGGAAAATGTATGAGGAACATCAGGTATTGACATCCGTACACATACAGAAAGTATGGCTGGAAGCTACCAAACGCAGAAAACGGGACTTGACTCCCCTCCCTTACTTCCTTATGGAAACCAAAGTTCCTAAAAACGGGAAAGAAGAAAATGAGGTACAGGATGTATTATTTCCACCCGAAAATGCATGCAATTCCGAACAAAGTAAAGAAAAGCAAAGTAAAGAAAAGGAAAACACTCCCCCTCTAACTCCCCAAGGGGAGAACGGAGGAGAAGGAACGGAGGGCTCTTCTTTCGGCATCCCGGGATATGCCTACAACAAGAAGACACACAATCTGGAAGGTTTGATGTTGGAGCTGCAACAACTTCATATCGTAGACCGAAATGAAATCAATGCCATTCTACGGCTATCCGACTACGGAAGACTAGGAGGGTATGTGTTTAAAATAATCAGTAGTACACGATGGAGTACTGTACTGGCAAAAGGAAAATACGTCATCGCCGCACTAAGAAAAGAGAAAACCGGAAACGGCTGATAATCAAGGCTAATATCAGCATTTGCCAAGGCTACACCCTTTGCCTCCTATAGCTACACCCTTTATGACAAAGGGCTACACCATACGGGCGAAAGGGTGTAGCCATCCTAAAGTACCCGTCAAGGCTTACAAAATATACATCAATATATATTTTTGAAATAATCATATACAGGTAGTACACGCACCGTTTTATCCCCAATAATAAACTTGTCATGCTGATTAAATGACAGCAATAATCCCTCAGGCAGATTAAAAAAGTTCAAGTGCAAATATAGGTATTCCATTCTAAATGGATACTCCTTTCCATTCTGAATGGACAAAAAAATAGCGGCTGACCCACAAAAGGAGTCAACCGCGAATATTAATATAAAAAACGCTTTCTTGATTAGAGAGCACCTACTTCTTTCAATGCAGCATTAGTTCCGTGAACAGCCTTAGCACTGGCAGCGAATTTTTCTTTTTCATCAGCAGTCAGTTCCAGTTCAACGATCTTTTCGATACCATTCTTGCCCAAGATAACGGGAACACCAATACAAAGATCAGATTCGCCATATTCGCCTTCCAGCAATACAGAGCAAGGAATCATCTTCTTCTGGTTGTGAATGATAGACTCAACTACATAAGCTCCTGCTGCACCCGGTGCATACCATGCAGAAGTACCCAGCAACTTAGTCAGAGTAGCACCACCTACCATAGTAGAAGCTACAACTTCGTTCAGTTTTTCTTCGCTCAACAGTGTGCTAACCGGTTGCCCTTTGTATGTAGCCAAACGAGCCAACGGAATCATAGTAGTATCACCATGACCGCCGATTACCATACCTTCTACTTCGTTTGCATTGCAACCCAAAGCTTGAGACAGGAAATATTTAAAACGAGAGCTGTCCAAAGCACCACCCATACCGATAACACGGTTCTTAGGCAGACCCAAAGATTTCAATGCCAGATAAGTCATTGTATCCATCGGATTAGAAATAACTACAAGGATAGCGTTGGGAGAATATTTCAATGCATTTTCAGCAACTGTTTTCACGATACCGGCATTCACACCGATCAACTCTTCACGAGTCATGCCCGGCTTACGGGGAATACCTGATGTGATAACAATAACGTCAGAATTTGCAGTCTTCTCATAATCGTTGGTGCAGCCTACAATAGTGGTATCAAAACCCAACAATTGAGCTGTCTGCATCATATCCATTGCCTTACCTTCTGAAACGCCTTCCTTAACATCCAGCATTACCACTTCGTCAGCCACTTCATTAAAGGCCAACACATTAGCGCATGTAGCACCTACGTTACCTGCACCTACTACGGTTACTTTTGACATAATCTTCAATTTTTTGTTTATATGTGTAATAAAGTTGCGACAAAAGTACAACGACATTCGTAATTAAGGAAATTTTTCCGTAATAATTTTAGTTAAATGATTATTAAGTTAAGGGTTGGTGATTAGCGATTGACGATTAATGCTTATTTTTGCGGCGGAATAGACCTAACCCTATTTTACACACCTATTATATTAATGAAACAATATGGCAAATAACAAAAATAAGCTGGTGATTATTGCAGGTACTGTATTAGTATTAGCCTTGGTGGGCGTCACTGTATTATTACTCACCGAAAAGCAGACCAACAAAGAACTGGTACAGGAATTTCAACTGGAAAAGGAAGACCTGGAAAACGAATATACACGCTTTGCACAACAGTATGACGAACTGAAATTAACAGTCTCCAACGATTCCCTGTCCGTACTATTAGAACAGGAGCAACTGAAAACCCAACGTCTGTTAGAAGAACTGCGTACCGTAAAAAGCAGTAACGCCGCTGAAATACGCCGTCTGAAGAATGAACTTGCCACCTTGCGTAAAGTTATGATAGGTTATATCAACCAAATAGATTCACTGAATAGGCTTACCGCTCATCAGAAAGAGGTGATCGCACAGGTCACGCAGAAGTACAACGATGCTTCCCGCCAAATCAGCAATCTGGCGGAAGAGAAAAAGAATCTGAATAAAAAAGTAACTCTTGCTGCCCAACTGGATGCGACCAACATCAACATTCAAGCCGTGAACAAACGGGATAAAGTAGCCAAGAAAGTAAAAGACGTGGTGAAATTCAAGATAGGATTTACTATCGTCAAAAACATCACAGCTGAAACAGGCGAACGTACTATTTATGTCCGCATCACCAAACCGGATAATGACGTGCTGACTAAAAACCCTTCCAATACATTCCCGTATGAAAACCGCGAGTTGGGGTATTCCATCAAAAAGTACATTGAATACAACGGTGAAGAGCAAAATATAACCGTGTACTGGAACGTAGAAGAGTATCTATATGCAGGTACCTATCGGGTAGATCTTTTCGCAGACGGAACACTTATCGGCTCGCAATCCTTTACATTGGACTAAAAAAGATTAAATTATTTTGAGGTCTCACTGAAAGCCTATACATTTGCATCGTTGTTTATGCAATTATTGTTGCATCAAAAACAACGTTTTAATCACCTTAATAATGTATAGACACGATGAGAAAGTTCTTCTGTTTCATTTGGTTGGTATGTCTGACCTTCTCTGTCGGTGCACAAGAGGTTTTGAGCCTCGATAGTTGCCGTGCATTGGCCATTGCCAATAACAAAGAACTACTGATAAGCCAGGAGAAAATTAACTCTGCACATTATCAGAGAAAAGCGGCGTTTACCAACTACCTTCCCGATATTTCCGCCACCGGTGGATATATGCGTACCCAAAAAGAGATTTCACTATTGAGCGATGCACAGAAAGGTGCATTAGGTTCAATGGGAACTCAAGTAAGCGGTGCCATGCAAAATGGTATACAAGGTATACTGACACAGCACCCTGAGTTGACACAGAATCCGCAATTCATGGCGTTGATCCAGGCGTTAGGAAGTGTGGACGTTGCCTCTCCGCTCAACGGCCTCGGAAATTCCCTCGTTGACGCATTTCGTACAGATACCCGCAACATGTATGCCGGCGCCCTGACGCTGACACAACCTTTATATATGGGCGGCAAAATCCGTGCTTACAACAAAATCACCAAATATGCAGAAGAACTGGCACGTCAGCAACATGACAGTGGTCTGCAAGATGTAATACTTAGTACCGACCAGGCTTACTGGCAGGTAGTATCACTAGCCAGTAAAAAGAAGTTAGCCGAAGGTTACCTCAAGTTACTGCAAAAGTTGGAAAGCGATGTGGACAAGATGATCGCCGAAGGTGTTGCCACCAAAGCGGACGGTCTATCTGTAAAGGTAAGAGTGAACGAAGCGGAAATGACACTGACCAAAGTCGAAGATGGCTTGAGCCTGTCCAGAATGTTATTATGCCAGTTATGCGGTTTGGACTTGTCCTCTCCTATCACGCTGAAAGATGAACGGGAAGACGATCTCTCTCCTGATCCGGTAGCAGCAAATGGAATTGATCTGAATACGGTTTATGCTACACGGCCGGAAGTACGCAGCCTGGAACTTGCCACAGAAATCTACAAGCAGAAGGTAAACGTCACTCGCTCCGAATATCTGCCGTCACTGGCTCTGATGGGAAGCTATATGATGACCAACCCCTCCGTTTTCAATGGTTTTGAAAAGAAGTTCAAAGGTATGTGGAATGTGGGTGTGGTATTACAAGTTCCTATCTGGCATTGGGGTGAAGGCATGTACAAGGTGAAGGTAGCCAAAGCGGAAGCCCGTATCGCCCAATACCAATTGGACGATGCTAAAGAAAAGATAGAACTTCAAGTCAACCAGTCCGTCTTCAAGGTTAATGAAGCCGCTAAAAAGCTGATTATGGCAGAAAAGAATCTGGAAAAAGCAGATGAAAACCTTCGATATGCCACACTCGGATTTGAAGAAGGCGTGATAGCTGCCAGCAACGTACTCGAAGCACACACAGCCTGGCTTTCAGCCCAGTCCGAAAAGATAGATGCACAAATTGATGTGAAATTGACCGACATCTATCTGAAGAAGGCGTTGGGAGAATTAAAAATTAATAATTAAAAATTAAAAGGGTGAGAATTCATAATTCATAATTCATAATTCATAATTACCTAAATGGATACCAAATCACAAAACAGTAACATGCTATTAGCGTTTTTAACGCTGACAGGCGTCATTGCCATTGTAGCCGTAGTAGGTTTCTTCATGTTGCGTAAAGGACCGGAAATCGTACAGGGTCAGGCAGAGGTCACAGAATACCGGGTATCGAGTAAAGTACCGGGACGTATTCTGGAATTCCGTGTGAAAGAGGGACAAAGCGTGCAGGCCGGAGATACACTCGCCATACTGGAAGCTCCGGATGTATTAGCTAAACTGGAACAGGCTCGTGCGGCGGAAGCCGCTGCTCAGGCACAGAATGAGAAAGCACTGAAAGGCGCCCGTCACGAACAGGTACAGGCTGCCTTTGAGATGTGGCAAAAAGCTAAAGCAGGACTTGAAATAGCCGAGAAATCTTATAAACGTGTGAAGAATCTTGCTGATCAGGGCGTGATGTCAGCCCAAAAGCTGGATGAGGTGACTGCACAGCGAGACGCTGCCATCGCAACAGAAAAAGCCGCCAAAGCTCAATACGACATGGCAAAGAACGGTGCGGAACGAGAAGATAAAGCCGCTGCCGCCGCCTTGGTAGACCGTGCCAAAGGAGCTGTTGCAGAAGTAGAATCTTATATCAAAGAAACTTATCTTATAGCCCAAACAGCCGGAGAAGTTTCGGAAATCTTCCCCAAAGTAGGTGAATTGGTAGGAACCGGTGCACCGATCATGAACATAGCCATACTGGATGATATGTGGGTAACATTCAATGTCCGGGAAGATTTGCTGCAAGGCCTGACAATGGGAACTGAATTCGAAGCTTTCGTTCCGGCATTGGATAAAAATATCCGCCTGAAAGTGAACTACATGAAGGATCTTGGTACTTATGCAGCCTGGAAGGCTACGAAAACAACCGGGCAATTTGATTTGAAGACTTTTGAGGTAAAAGCTTTGCCACAGGAGAAAGTGGAAGGCTTGCGTCCCGGAATGTCGGTGATACTGAAAAAGTAATTAACGGTTAGTGATTAGTGATAAGTAAAGGAATGGCACGAGATAAGAAATATATAGCTTTGTGGAACGTCATGAAACGGGAAGGCCGACGGCTCGTTTCCCGTCCGCTGTACCTGTTCTGCATGGTGATAGCGCCGTTGTTCTGCTACGTGTTCTTCACAACACTGATGGATTCGGGGTTACCGGTCAATATGCCTGTAGGGGTGGTGGATCAGGATATGACATCCACTTCGCGCCAATTGATGCGAAACCTGGATGCATTTGAGCAGACCGCCATCGTAGCCCATTATCCTACTATCAACGAAGCACGTGCCGCCATGCAGAAAGGAGAAATCTACGGATTCTACTACATTCCGAAAGGTACCACCGCCAAGGCGCAATCTCAACGACAGCCTACCGTATCGTTCTATACCAACAATACGTTGCTTATCGCCGGTTCTCTGCTCTACAAAGATATGAAGATGATGAGCGAGTTGGCATCGGGAGCCGCCGCACGCACCAGTTTGTATGCTAAAGGTGCTACGGAAGACCAGGCTATGGCATTCCTGCAGCCCATCGTCATCGATACACATCCGCTGAACAATCCGTGGCTGAATTACTCCGTATATCTGTGTAACACATTTGCACCGGGTGTATTGATGCTGCTTATATTTATGATAACGGTTTACTCCATCGGTGTGGAAATAAAAGACCGTACCGCACGCGAATGGCTGCGCATGGGAAATAATTCCATCTACATCTCCCTTGCCGGAAAGCTATTGCCGCATACGGCTATTTTCTTCCTGATGGGAATATTATATAATGTATATTTATATGGCTTCCTGCACTTCCCCTGCAACAGTGGCATCATGCCGATGCTTCTTGCCACCCTCTGCCTTGTACTGGCTTCGCAAGGGATGGGTGTATTGATGATAGGTACATTGCCTACCCTGCGTCTGGGACTGAGTTTTGCATCCTTATGGGGAGTGCTTTCATTCTCTATGTGCGGACTATCATTCCCAGCTATGGCAATGCATCCGGTTCTGCAAGGATTAGCCAATCTGTTCCCGTTGCGTCACTATTTCCTGATCTATGTAGATCAGGCCCTGAACGGTTATCCGATGATTTATTCATGGATAAACTATGTGGCGTTACTTATTTTTATGATGCTTCCTTTCTTTGTCGTACACCGGCTCAAAGAAGCGTTGATTTATTATAAATACGTGCCCTAATGAAACATCTGACGTTCAAACAGAAAGTAGTACAAGGTATCCACGACCTATTCTATATCTGGATACGGGAATTCCGCACGACCTTTCGCGATCAGGGTGTGCTCATCTTCTTTGTGCTTGTCCCGTTGGTGTATCCACTGATTTATGCTTTCATTTATACCAATGAAACCATACGGGAAGTACCTGCTGTGGTAGTGGATAACTCACGCAGTTCGTTAAGCCGCGAATACCTGCGCAAAGTGGACTCCAGTCCGGAAGTGAAGATTGTATCTTATTGCGCTGACATGGAAGAAGCCAAACTGATGCTGAAAGATCGTCTGGCTTATGGCATCATCTATATACCTGCTGAATTCAGTGAAGATATTGCACGAGGAAAGCAAACACAGGTCAGTCTGTATTGCGATATGAGCGGATTGCTTTATTACAAATCTCTGCTGAACACCAATACCAGCGTGTCACTGGATATGAATGCAGATATCAAAATGCAACGTGCCGGCAATACCACCAACCGCCAGGATGAGATTACCGCCTATCCGATAAAATATGAAGATGTTACCTTATTCAACCCCGCAAACGGTTTTGCGGCTTTCCTGATACCTGCGGTATTGATACTGATTATTCAGCAAACCTTACTGCTGGGTATCGGACTTTCTGCCGGAACAGCCCGCGAACAGAATCGTTTCAAAGATTTGGTTCCTATCAACCGCCACTACAACGGCACATTACGTATCGTATTGGGTAAAGGCTTAAGTTATTTCATGGTGTATGCACTTGTATCCGTATACGTGCTCTGTGTAGTGCCACGCCTGTTCAGTCTCATCCAGATAGCTCAACCGGGTGTGCTGACCCTCTTTATGTTGCCTTATCTGGCAGCATGTATTTTCTTTGCCATGACAGCTTCTATTGCCATACGCAACCGTGAAACCTGCATGTTAATATTCGTCTTCACATCCGTACCCTTATTGTTCCTTTCAGGTGTTTCCTGGCCGGGAGCCGCCATGCCGGATTTCTGGAGATACTTCTCTTATATCTTCCCGTCCACTTTCGGCATCAATGGCTACGTACGCATCAATAGCATGGGAGCTACACTCAACGAAGTAGCCTTTGAATACCGTGCATTATGGATACAGGCAGGCCTCTACTTCCTGACTACTTGCTGGGTATATCGTTGGCAGATTATCCAAAGCAGGAAGCATGTGATTGAGAAATATAAAGAGTACAAGAATAAATAATAATTTCAGGAGATTATTATCCATTCTGCAGGACATCTTCTTTCTCCGGAGCAGTAGGCTCCGGCCTCCTTTCAGGGGCAAACGGGTCAAAATAATAAATATCTTTGGTATCCAGCCAATGCAGGAAGAAAGGTAAACGTCGCATAAAACGACTATAATCTTTCCGTCCGGCAGGTGTCCAGGCAGCCTCGGCAAGTGCAATAAGACGTGGAAAGACCATAAAATCCAATCGTTTGACATCAGCCACACGTTCTGTCCAAAGTGAATACTGCATACCCATAATCTGGCTTTCGTACCCCTTAAACAGATGTTCTATCGAGCGAGGGAATGAGAAGACATCTTCTATCGGATTATATCCATCCCAGTAACGCCCAACATTGTGTGTGGAATACTGCACAAAGTCGCCATACATCGGACGACGCGGAGTCATAATAACACGATATCCACTTTCGAGAGCTTTCAATAACTGATACCTACGATCATGACGCCACCACATCACTACTGCCTTATCCGGCGATACACCGGCATCCACAATCTCATCCCACCCGATCATCGTTTTACCTTTGGCAGCAATAATATCTGCCACACGGCGTACAAAATATTGCTCCAATCCGGTTTCGTTCATTAATTGTTTATCTTTGATGAACTGCTGTATTTGTGGATCTGTAAACCATTCCTGATTACCGAAATGTACTTCATCACCTCCAATATGAATATAAGGAGAGGGAAACAAAGTGATCAGTTCATCCAGCACATCACTTATGAAACGGAACGTTTCTTCTTTGCACGGGTGAAAAGTAAAATCTTTCCATCGTCCTTCACCCCCACCAGACAATTCCGGATAAGCACGGCAAGCAGCAGTGGCATGTCCGGGCATATCGAACTCCGGCACCACCATAATGTGGCGGGCAGCGGCATAAGCTACAATCTCCTTAATGTCATCCTGGGTATAGAAGGTGGCGGGCGCATCCGGGTCGTGCCAGTTCCCTTTTGCACCGATTTGTGTCAGTAAAGGATATTTCTTGATTTCGATGCGCCATCCCGGTTCGTCCGTCAAGTGCCAATGAAACACATTCAGGCGGAGGGATGCCATGATGTCAAGCAGTTGCTTCACTTTCTTCTTTCCAAAGAAGTGGCGGCTCTCGTCAAGCATGAAGCCACGCCAGGCGTAGCGGGGTGCGTCATTGATGACACATGCTTTTGCCGTTCCTTTGCCTGAGCGTAAGAGTTGCTTCAGGGTCTCTTTTCCACGGAATGCTCCGGTGGCAGTGGCGGATTGGATAAAGACGGAATCGGGAGTGATTTTCAGATGATAGGCCTCATCAGCATCCATTGGTGTACTGCCCGAGATTACGCACTGAACTACCCTTCCGGGAAGCACATCCTGTGCCTCAAAAGCTTTTGTTTCGGCAGCAGTAAGTACAAACTGTCCTTTAGCCGGTCGATATTGCGTTGGCTCAGGAATTACATTTTGTGCAGAGAGGAATGCAGGCAGCAGAAGCATTGCTGCCTGCAAATAAAATTTGGTATTTTTCATGGCATATATTATTTCATACTAAACGTATTGAAAGAGTGTGCCTGCAAAGTTACATCTAAATATTTACTACCCAACTGTATGGTCAAATTCTTTGGCTCATCGTTAAAATTACCTGCCACTACCAGGTATTTGTTCTCCGGTGTCAGGAAAACGATAACAGGCAGATTGTCCTCACCTTTTTCTTTATACTGCAATACCTTCGTTCCCGAAACAACTTTATTACTAAAATGCTTTACTGCATAGTATTCCGGAGTATAAGTAGCAGCACCCGTCTTTGAGTCCACACGAATCAATGCATTCTGTTTCCAGCCCCAACCGCTTGTTCCTTCATCGCATAGGATAGCATTCCAGAAAGTATATTCTTCACAACCATTTCCCAGATAGTGATTAATCAAATTAAACGTATGTTCGGCTGCTTTCCAGTCGAATGTGCCCGAACCGCATTCGTTTTCAGTCTGCATATATTTGTAGTTGGGATACTTTTTACGGATTTCGGGCAGCACTTGTCCACCCCACCATTGGAAACCGACTCCCTCAACCGCATCTTTCATGCGAGGATCGGAAAGAACTTTATCAACCAATTCAATGCGGTTGGTATTGAGCGTACCCAAATAGACCTGAACACCGGGGTGTTGTTTTTTTATGGTCGGTGCCAAATATTCCACATTGAAGCGGATGATACCTTCAGGAGTCCATGCACATGCCGGATAAATAGAGTAAGCCCACGGTTCGTTCTGAAACATGACTCTGGATATCACAACTCCTTCTTCCTGATAAGCAGACACGAATTTACAGAAAAAATCGGCATACGTCTGCAAATAGCGGGGATCCTGAATAAAATAGTCATTGACTGCTACCTGCTTGGGATAAAATTTCTTATCCACATCATCAGTTCCTTCATAAAGAGTGATTTCTGCTTCGGCTGGCAACTTGTTCACTTTAGAATTACTTCTCACCGAATAATAATGGTTAACCTTCATCCACGAAGGAGGAGACCAAGGAGAAGACCAAAAAGTCATATCGGGATTGACTTGTTTAGCCCGCCTAACATAGGGAATAAGGGTTGTTTTGTCACGATTGACATTGAAATATTTCAGTTGGAAATCACCCGGCACTTCATCACAACTGTACCAGTCGCGGGCATAGTCATTGGCATTCATAGGGATACGCCCCATAGAAAAGCGTAAATCACCATCCGGTGAAAACAGATTGTCCAAAACAGTATTCTGCTGTTCCATCGGTAGCATATTGAGTGCATCCCAGCCCAATTCGTTGAAACAAGTCCCCCACTTCTTGAAAGTTTGAATATTTTCAGTGCCGTTTACCGATAATACAGGAGTATTCCGGCTACTGATTTGCAATTTGGTTTTTGCTTCTTTCCAAACATCATTGTCCGTACTGCTAATCCATGTAAAGGATTGAGCATACACACCTGAAAAGCCTACCAAAAGACTCCCCAACAAACATAATTTCTTCAAATTCTTTTTCATAAGTATTGTATTCTGTCTTGATTATTTCTTTATCGTAAACGTATAATTCCCCTTTTCAGGCTGCTGCTTAGCCTTGAATGAAAGGCGATAAATGGTTTTGCCCCATACGTTAGACAATCTGGAATCAGTCAATTCCTTAGGTTCGACACTCAATTCGAACTTATCTGCATCGTACAGCAACTGGGCCTTCACACTGTTTACCTGAATGGTCACTTTTCCCTTCTCCGAACTATCCACTTCACCCCAAGTCATGAAATTAATGATGTTGGAAGCAATCGCTTCTTCCAATTCAAAAGCATCATTGATTTGCACACTGTTGCCTTTCGTTTTGTAAGAGCGTATCCACTTTTTCACTTTTGCCTCCTCGGGATAAGCAGTCGCTATATTGACAGAGAAACTGTTTTTAGATGCTTTTGCCTCCGTCGCTTTATACTTCTTTCCGTATTTTTCAGGCACTCCGTTTATCATCGGCAGGTTATGATAGTTACTCTGCATCGTCCAAATGGAATAGCGCTCCTTGCTGAATGTCTGACGGGTATATGTTCCTACTCCGGCATCTATCAGTATCGGCGTTTGGTCGAACCATACCGAGCAAGTGCCTGCATCATTATGATTATGGCTTTCGTCATTGTATCCGCCTTTGGCTGCAAGAAACAGACCGTCCTTGGTGGAGAGGTAGCAGAATTCCGTTTCAGGATACCAAGTAAACGGCTGATTGATGTGTTGCGGAGCAGTCTGTTTCAGCTCATTGTCAATCTCCAACGAAGCCAAGGTGCGGAAAATATCCATCCCGCTCCAAGGTGCCGAACGTTTCTGGTTCATCAATGCCGCAAAGCCTTTCAGTTCATCGCTGTCCACAGCTTTTCCAAAACGATAAATAAGGTGAGAGTCTCCTCCTCCCTTTGCTGAAGCATCGGCAAAGTTCACAACCCAACCATCGCCTACGTATGAACGGGAAATGTATTCTCCCATGCTCTTAATCATCGGTTCTGCAAAGATATTCACCTTACCGCCGGTAATGACGGAAAGCATCTCCAGATAGTCCAGCGTCTTACCCGGAGCATGTCCCCAGTACGAAGGTCCTTCCTCGCAAGCACCGTCCGCCTTGATATAATTGAGGAACTCATCTACCGACTCCATCGTCATATACACGGCTTTTGCCAATGTATCCCGATTGTTCTCCAACAGCATGAAAGCTATCAGGGCATTGCTGTTGCACCATGGATTCCAGTTATTGAGCAGACGCCCCCTTTTGTAATGGCTGCCGCGAGCCATCCACCAGAAAGAGTCATCGTTCAAGTAAGTGTCGAGGATACGCACCTGCAACTCATGGCGCAGGCGACGCGAAATCTCCGGATCGATTTTGTCAAAAGAGTCCTTAAAAAAATAGTATGTCCACGACAACATATTGCCGATACCTCCCACCGAGAGATCGAATACGGGATTGTCATACGAAGGCAGTGCCCGGTTGGAACGCTGTAAAACCACATGAGCAGAATTGGCCCACGAACTCATTTCACACAGGAAAAAGACTCCGTTCACCAATTGATCTACAAAGCGTCCTTTACCTTCGGCAAGTTCTGCCATCAGCAAAGCGGCAACGGCACTATTGTTAGTTCCGAAAGGATTCTCCATAATCTTACGGTCGCCAGTACGCTCATAAGCAAGATAATCGGTAGCCTTCACCACCTGCCACTGATAATCGAGATACTTTTCTCCACGACGGATATACGCCTCCTTGGACGTACCCAAGAAGGTGTCCCACCCTTTGCGGTTGACATAATCAGGGTAAGTAACCCACTCCTGATTCAATATTAACATATCCTTCAGGCGTTCCATATCCGTCTGTTTTTGAAGAATATTACGTTCCGTATAGGCAAACGTAGTAGCAGCACACAAAAGTGCAAAAGTCAATACTATTATTTTTTTCATGGTACGATTGGTTTTAATAAATCACCCTATCAGGATATTTTCGGTCTCTTGCCCAACTGTCTTCGGATACCTTCAGCCAGTTGCCAAGTTCCTTTTTCAACAGTTTTGCCTGTTTGGCGGGTATGTCTTCCATCTGCAAAGGGCCCATCTGATACGGATCTTTCAAATTATCGAAAAGTTGATAACCGCCATCCTTCGTCACCAAATAAGAGTAGCGGTCAGTACGCACGCCTTTTTCCTTCTGCTGATAGAAGAACTGCGAAACGGGCTTCTTCACTTTTCCATATTTACCGGTAAGGATGCCCTGTGAGTAGTTCTTTCCTTTCACGGTTTCGGGGAGTTTGTTTTCAAGATTCATCATACCCAGCAGAGTAGGCATAATATCCGTGGCACCCAGCATTAAATCATTCACGCCCGGCTTCAACTTTTCGGGATAGCGTATGAAGAACGGAATTGAGAAAGACTCATCGTAAATCACACTCTTTGCCATACGTCCGTGGCTTCCCATCATTTCTCCGTGGTCGGCGGCAAACACTAAAATGGTATTATCCGTCAATCCTTCCTCGTCCAATACTTTCAGCACACGCCCAATCTCGTCGTCCACGCTTTTTATCAGAGAAAAATAAATTTTAGCCTCAAAAGTCAGCCGCTCCTTATTTTTCACCTGAGTTCCCTCGCCAACCTGCACATTGGGGCGCAGCAAGACCTCTTCTGTCTTCAAGTCCTTGTAATATTGATTGAAAACTTCTTCCTTACAGTCAGTAAGCCTGTGGTAAGGTGTATGAGGCGGGTTCACACTCAAGAACAAGCTGAATGGTTTGGAGGCATCACGCTGTCCTTTTCTGTTGCGCAAGAATTCAATTGCCACATCTGCTTCCACTCCCGTTGTAAACCTCCGATAGTGATACGCTTCACCGTCTTTTTGTCCGCCCACCAGTTCCGGACGATTGGAATAAGCCGTAGCATTAAAGTGGTTGTCCTTCAACTGCTGAAACCAATATTTATTACTCTTGCGTCCTCTTCCTTCGGGGATATAGGTATCATAAGGATACACATAATGTCCGCCGGGGGCTTCGGAAGTACCCACATAGTTGTTCTCCTTATCAAACAGCGGTTCCGTACGATGCCAATGGGTCTTCCCTACATAGGCAGTTTCATAACCGGCATCAGCAAGCACATCGGTAAAGCATATCAGGCTGTCCGGAATACCATTCCGGTTGTCCTTATGACAATTGCCCGGCACCCCATTCTTCTCCGGAAATGCGCCTGTCATCAGCATGGCACGATGAGGGCTGCTCAACGGACAAGTGCTGCACGCGCGGTTAAAGACAACACTTTGCTTTGCCAACCTGTCCAAATTAGGCGTATGCACAGGGTCGCCTACGGTATTCAGCACATCACGGTATGCAGGGTCGCTCCACAGGCTAAGTGCGTGAAGCCGGTATTGATCCGGGAAGATATATACCAGATTCGGTCTCTGCTCTTGGGCATAGACCTGTGCTCCTGCCAGAAGAGTGACAGGGAGGCTCCAAATAAATTTCTGCAATATAGTATTCATTTCAATTTAAAACTTTATTAATAGGTTTAAAAACAATATTTCCTTACTAAACCATACGCTATAAACAAGTTACACAGCCCCTGTACGCTATAAAGCCGCACAGGTCTGTGTAACATACATTCTCCTAAAACAATCTTTCCATCTTATGATAATGCTAAAAACTACTACCAACCCGGGTTCTGTCCCAAGTTAGGATTCTTATTTTGCTCTGTATTGGAAATCGGATAGAAGTAGAGATTATCCGTAATGGTTCTTTTTTCCATCAGGAATTTGGTATATTCATACTTACCTTCTCCGTTCTTGATGACTTTCACACCATAAATATCAGCTGTCTTATCCAAATCTTTCCAACGGCGTACATCCCAAAAGCGATGCCCTTCGAAAGCAAGTTCCACACGACGCTCGTTCTTCAGGCGCTCGATGAAATCATCTTTCGCCATACCGGCAGGGTAAGGAGGCATTTCCACTTTGCCGCGCGCACGCACTTTATTCACTGCTTCGCGGGCGGTCATCGGATACACAGCATCCTTATAGTCGGGATCGCCGAAGGCGTTTACCATGGCTTCGGCATAGTTCAATAATATTTCGGCATAGCGGAACAACACCCAGTTATGCTGCGCCTTGGTAGTAGTGGAACCGGATTCAAAGCTAATATTGGGATTCAGATACTTATACAGATAATATCCCGTAGTAGTGGCGTTGGTCAACGGGAGTCCGTTGGCACCACCTTCCCAAATCTGGAGGGGAGCGCCACACCAGTTCATGTTATTGTAAGCTACGGTCCGGGCCAGACGCGGATCACGGTTACTGTAAGGGTTGGCAACCATAGCAGGGTCGTCCCAGTCGAATTTGGAACCATCTTTCATTTCGTAAGCATCTACTAAGTTCTGCGTAGGGCAGGTAGAAGTTTTTCCACCCTCCACTCCCATAGGGAAGTTGGCTTTCTCAAAATCTCCCGTTTCACCTACCCCACGGGCCAAGATTACTTCAGCACATGTATTGTTCACTTTACGGAACTGAGCCGTAAGGTCATCCACCAGTTTATATCCTAATTCTGATACATTGCCAATGATTTCGTAAGCAGCAGATGCGGCCTTTTTCCATTTCTCGGCATTGTCTGCCGAATAAAGAGGACTTGCCAGGTAAAGTGCCACTCTGGACTTCAAAGCCAAAGCAGCTCCACGGGTGATACGGCCGATATCTTTATTGGCAAACCCTTTTGTATAGGTTATGGGCAGTTTGTCTTCAGCCGTAATTTCCGTAAGTTCCTCCATAATGAAATCCGCCACTTTATCACAACTTTCACGTTCCAGCGTATTCACTTCATCCTGCGTAAGAACAGTGGTAACCAGCGGCACATCATGATAACGTTTAATCAGTTCGAAATAATAGAATGCCCGGAGGAAACGTACTTCATAGGGAAAGTTATTGAACTCCTTCATCATATCCTTATACTTCTCAGAGTTCTCCCAATCTTCGAAAGTCTGTCCCTCAGCCTCCTTCAGATAGAGGTTTGCAGCACGAATGGCAGTATAGTATCTGCTCCATACATCGTCCACCAATCTGTTTGCCGACCAAGTGCCATTTACAAAATAATGGATGGCCGAAGACTTATATACATGCACGGCATCGTCCGTAGCAGCATCCTGCATGGCATCTGCCGTATTGCAAAAGTCGTGGGGCAAATAGCTGTAAATGTTGGTCACCATCTTTTTGGAACGTTCGAAGCTCGTAAAGATGTCTTCCTTCTGATAGTCGTTCGACTCATCGCAGTCCATAAAGTCGCATCCGCCCAATACGCAGACCGACAAAAGCAATGCTATATGTTTTAATTTCATAAATTTCATCTTGCTTAAATTATTTAGAAACGCAAATTAACGCCAAATGTATATTGAGTCATCAACGGATGATTGGCCCCTGTCATTTCAGGATCTATCACACCGTCCATCTTGTCGATGCTGAACAAGTCGTGAGCACGCATGAAGAGTCTCATCCGGTTCACACCGGGGAGTTTGTTCATCCACTTCTGCGGCAGGTTGTAATACACTTCCAGTGTGCGCAGTTTCAGGAACGAGGCATCGGCTACCCACAAGGAGTTGGTATTATAGTTGTTCTTGGAACCATTGTAAGTGAGTCGCGGATACTTAGCATCAGGATTATTCTCGGTCCAGCGGTTGTCATAGTAATGTTGCGAAACCGTATTGTTGCTCACCAACGGACGATAGACACTGCGTGTATCGAGCATTTGGCTGTAGTTGGCAGCTCCTTGAAACAAGGCGGTAAATCCAAGACCCTTGTATTCGGCACCCAGATTGAATCCGTAGTAGATTTCCGGACAAACGCTGCTGTAGCCTAATGCCACCTGGTCGTATTCATCAATTACTTTGTCACCGTTCTGGTCTTTGAATTTCAAATCACCGGGGCGTACTTCGTCCAACAGCTGTTTCACTTCGCGGTTCTCAATGTCATCCCAACTCTGATAGATTCCCTCCACTTCGTAACCGAAATATTGGTTTACCGGACGTCCGGTACGTTTCAGGTAATCGTACGGGCGATACACTTCGTTCATCTCCTTGATTTCATTACGGTTGAAGCTGAACTGGCCACCCAACTGATAAATAACCTCTCCTATCTTATCGTTCCAGTTGGCAGCCACTTCCACGCCATAACTGTTCACGATGCCGTTGTTGACATCCGGAGCAGAAATACCCAATACGGAAGAAAGAGCACCATCACCATCTACCAGAATATCCGTGCGATGATCATAGTAACCATCTACCGACAGAGAAAGGCGGTTCCAAGCCACGAAGTCAATACCAGCATTCAGTTTATGCGACTTCTCGTAAGTCAGTCCATCTACGGCAAGGCGAGACTCTTTCATACCGCCGATAGAAGCAGGTGTTTCACCGAAATAATAGCTACCACCTCCACTGTATGAACCACGGAAAAGTTGCACGCCATAATCGGCACGCCCCGCAATACCATACGAGGCACGAAGTTTCAACATATTCAGCCAGTCGGCTTTGAAAGCACTTTCTTCCGAAAGAATCCAGCCGGCGCCTACCGAAGGGAAGATACCCCAGCGGTCATCCGGATTGAGGATGCTGGATGCGGAGCCTGACAAGGCGAAATCCAAGAGGTAACGGTTCTTATAAGTATAGTGAGCCTGCCCAACAATGTCCATAAAGGCTCTGCCGGCATTCTGACCGCGTTTCGTCATCTTGTCCATGCTGTAGAGCACAGTAGCATTCAACTTATGGTCGGTGCCCCAAGTGCGGTCGTAATTCACCTGTGCATTAACAGTAAGGCGACGAACCACATCTTTGATACTGCTACTAAAGTCCAGGGCAGTCTCTTCTGTCAGCTTCTTGTAAGAGTTTGCTGCTCCGTCCCAGCCCATAGTAACCTGCTCGGTTGCGTACTTATGCTGATTGCGCTCCCAATAGCGTGCCTCGTTGTCGAAGCCCAGACGTGCCGTTGCGGACAAACCTTCAGTGATGAAACTCAAATCTTGCACAAAAGAGAGGTCGGCATAGAGATTACGGTTCTGCCCACGTTCATAACCCGTATCGGAAATCATGGCTATCGGGTTGCTGCCATAGATAGAAGTAGCTCCCCATCGGCCGTTGGATGTCTTGATAGGCATGGCACCCGAAGGAACTTTATACAACATATCGAAGATGTCGGCAGTAGTAGTGTAAGGACGATTGTCTTCCGCAAAGTTACCACGCATATTAAGTTGCAATTTGGTGGTATTTCCTAACTTGATGTCGAGATTGGTCAGGAAGTTCAGCTTGGAATACTTAAACTGTGTGGAATAACCTTCGTTCGCTTCGGTAGGTTGCAGAATACCTTTGTCGTTCAAGTAATTCAACTGGGTGAAATACTGCACGATATCGCCACCTCCGCGAATAGAGAGGTTTGCATTGTTACCAAAGCTGTGGTCGCGAAGTGCCTCGTCCATCCAGTCCACATTCGGATAGAACTCCGGATAGGTCTGGTTGTGGAAAGCATCCAGTTCACGCTGGCTGTAGCGGGGCGTTGTGATACCGTCGTTCTTCAAGCCTTCGTTCATGGCCTGTGCATACGTGTAGCCGTCCACAAACTCGGGCAGGCGATGCGGCGTACCCATCTTGAATTCGTAGTCGAACGTGATAATCGGTTTTCCCACATAGCCGCGTTTGGTCTTGATGAGAACCACACCGTTAGCACCACGTATGCCATAGAGTGCCAGCGAAGCAGCATCCTTCAGCACGCTGACAGACTCGATATCCTGTACTGCAAGGTTATTTATATCGCGCTCGTATCCATCAATCAGAATCAACGGACTTTTGCCACTGGTAGTGCCTACGCCACGCACATAAAGCGTAGCACCGTTTTCCCATTCATTACCTCCATTTTGTAAAACCTGAAGACCGGGAATCAGTCCAAACAAAGCGTTGGAAGCTACCGTACTGGTACGGTGGCTCAGTTCATCGGCGGTAGCCATGCCACCGGCGGTAGTCGCTTCCTTTTTGCTGAACGAGATGCCTCGTCCGTAATGCTGTATGCTGTCTGCTACCTGAGCCGCTGCAATGGAAGAACACAGCAGCCCTGCAATGATTAGCTTTATACTTTTTTCCATAAGGATAGTATGATTACTTTATTCAATGATAAATTATATTATTCCCAACCCGGATTCTGAACCAATCCGTAACCTTTGTTCACCTCTTTGGGAGGGAAGGCACTCAGATAGTACCTCGGAGAGAAACCACCGGCTTTCTGCCAGGCTCTTTCTTTCAGTTGAGGGAATTCACACAGATATTCGCCCGTATTCTTGTTTTTATAGAAATAGAGACCATGCAGGTGTTTGGTAAAGTCTGCCTCACGCTTCCAGCGAATAAGGTCGTAGAAACGGACTTCTTCGAAACCAAACTCACAGGCACGCTCGCGAAGTACCGCTTCACGGAACTCTTCCTTGCTCAAACCTGTCTTCAAGTCGCCCAGGCCTACACGATTCCTCACTTCGTTGATGTAGTAGTAGGCATCTGCCGTGCGGTTGCATTCATTCAGCGCTTCGGCATACGACAGATAAACCTCGGCCAGACGCAGCAAAGGCCACTGAATGACACGTCCATTCCATTCACCTTGACGATCCAGCAGAAACTTACGGGCAGTCAGACCATTGGTTGTTAGTCCTTTATCATCCAGACTGACATTCTTATTGTTATAATGTTCGCCTTTCGGATAGTTTGCTTTATCCTTCGAATATTCACGGTGTATAGCCGACACACCGCTACCGAACCGGTCGCCATCCAGCAGAATCGTTTCGCAGAGGCGGGGGTCGCGGTTAGCAAACGGATGCTTGGCATGTTCTTCATTATTCCAGTCAAAGTCGGTTCCGTCCGCCATAGGGAACATATCGAAGTACTCTTTGGTAACTCCCCAGGAGCCCCAGCGCGCTCCCTGCATGATGCCACCGATGCTTCCGGTCTTGTAATGGCGACGTACCGAAATCAACGACTCCGTAGTGCCACGGGTGTAGTAAGCATCGCGGAAAGCCATGCGCGGTTCGCCTTCAGTTACCAAATCGTAGAATCCTTCCTTTTTCAACTCATTAAAGAATTCCTCACCGGCCTTTACAGCATCTTCCCAACGCTTCTGGTCATAACCGCCAAACCAAGTCATCAGTTTCTCAGAAGCTTCGCCGCCATAATAGGGTGCGTCACTATTGAACAACGGACTTGCGGCAAACAGGCGGACACGTACTTTCAAGCCCATGGCCGATGCACGGGTCAGGCGTCCGCTCCAGTTGTCGGATTCTTCTTCGTCGATGTGCCACGGAAGTTCTTTGCAGCTGATGGCTTCATCCAGCAGTTTGACGATGAAATCCACCGTTTCCTGCAAAGTGCCACGAGCAGGCATCCCCAAACCATCTTCTGCGGAAATAGCACGATCTACAATAGGCAGACCGCCGAAGTGGCGAAGCATTTCGGCATACTGGGTAGCTATCACTACTTTAGCCTCAGCTTTCAGGCGCAACTTCTCGGCTTCATCCATATCGGGCACGCGATCCACATTCTCTATAAATACCCAAGCCATACGGATGCTCTGCCAGCTATTGCGTCTTGTAAATCCATATTTGGTACCTCCGGCACCATCGGATGCTTCCTCCGAACCGGCATTGTAAGCACCACTGTAATAGGCTTTATTCGGACCGTCCCAATCCAAAGCGGAATTACACAAATCTGTCAAGCCTTCCAGTATGCCATACCACATACTGGTGGTGTAGTTATAACTGTTGTTCGACCAAAACGCGTATGGCAGATTACCATAGCTGTTCCACAATACACGGCGCGCATATACCGCCGTAGAAAAAATGGTGTCAATGGTAACATCCGAACTGGGCGGTTTCTGAAGGAATTTCTCACCCAGTGCAAAGTCCTCGCATGACATTGTGGTAACCAGCAGTGTACCCAACATCAATCTTTGAAAATATTTTGTAAGTGACTTCATATCATTCTATTTAAAAAAATTAAAAACCTACTTTCAAACCAAAGTTGATAACCATCACAAGCGGATAAGTGGCCCTTGCGGCTGATTTTGATTCGGGGTCTATCACACCCAGCTTGTCAAACGTAAGCAGATTATAACCTGTAGCATATACACGCAGGCTGCCCAAATGCATTTTTTCCAAAGTCTTCTTCGAGAAACTATAACCTACCTCCACATTCTTCAGACGCAGGTAAGAGGCATCGCGCAACCACAAGTCGGAGTCATAGTAATTATTACTCTTGTTCACAAACGAGATGGCAGGATATTTGGCGGCATCTCCCTTCTGTGTCCATGTGTCGGTAACGAAGTATTTCATCAACGAGCGCTGGTTGGTCTGTCCGAAAGGATAGCGGAACACATCGTTCAGCATACGCGAGGTCTTGGCTGCACCCGCCCAAGTCATGCTGATATCGAATCCTTTATAAGAGATGCCATAGTTGATACCGTATGACAACTGCGGATAGTTTGTGTTACCGATAGCGGTAACATCGTTCTGGTCTATCTTTTTGTCATTGTTCAAGTCCATATACATCACGTCTCCAGGCTGGGGATTCATACCGTGGTCGGGGATACCTCCATGCCCTTCGGTGGCATAGCGGGCTACATCTTCTTCGGAGAAGTATCCGGCAAACTTACGACCGAAGTACTGGCCGACAGATTTACCGGTGCGCTGCATATAAGCATACGGATAGGTCACCTCGTCCATGTAAACAATCTTGTTTTTGTTACGCGAAATGTTGAAACCGATATTGTACTTCAACTTATTAACCTTATCCCTCCAGTTCACATTGATTTCATATCCTTTATTATCTACCTTACCGATATTAGCGGTAGGAAGTGTTACGGCCAGATAGCCGGGGTCGGTTCCGCGAGTGGTCAAGATATCGCGGCGATGTTCGATGAAGTAGTCGAAATTCACCTTCAACTTGCTATCGAAGAAGTAAGCGTCAACACCATAGTTCTGCTTGGCAGCCGTTTCCCACGTCACATTTGGATTACCTTTCTTTGCCTCGTTGGCACCCGTAGTGATAGAGCTTCCGCTACCGAAGAAGAAACCACCGTTAGCAGCATTATATACATCCGGCAGATAGAGGAAACGCGAATTATCGCTCACACGGTCGTTACCTACGATACCGTAAGAGACACGCACCTTCAAGTAGTCCATAAAGTTCTTTACCGGCTTCATGAACTTCTCTTCGGACATAATCCAACCTACAGAAAATGCAGGGAACAGACCGAAACGCTTGCCGGGAGCAAAGTTCTCCGAACCGTTGTAGCCCATGTTTACATCAAGCAAGTAGCGGGTGTTATAGTCATAGGTAGCGCGTCCCACCAAACCGATATAACTTCTCGGAATAGACAAGAATGCAGAAGGACCGCTGGGATAGTAGGTAATGGACTGATTATACATCACAAGTCCCGAAACGTGGTGCTTGCCGAAGTCGCGCTTATAGTTCAGAGCAGCTTCCACATACCAGTCTTTGCCACGGCCGATAGCCTCTTCGTACCCTAATTTATTCTCTTCGTCCACACGGCGGAGCAGTGTCGAGCCGTCGGGCTGTATCAGTGGTTCGTAGTGAGGCGTCTTACCGCGTCTTTTCTTGGTGAGGGATACGGAACTGTTGTAGGCTCCCTTCACATGCGCTTTCAGGCCCTTCGTGATAAAATTCAGTTTCTGTTCCAGCAGGAAGTCGAAGTTCAGCGTATTGCCGTAAGTCACGTCGTATCCGTGTCCATAATAAGTGTACATGGCATCGCGCATATCACCGAAAGAGCTGGAAATATTACGTGCATCCGCCCACACCCATTTACCGTCCACGATACCTGAACCGGAGAATGGGGTAGCCCAATAAATACCCCGGAAAATGGTTTCGATATTGGAAAGCCCCGATTCCCCGTCCACGCCCGGAGTATGCTTGTCGTTAACACGACCGCCCATATTCATACGGAACTGTGTGGTCTTAGTCAAATCTATGTCCAGATTCAGACGATAATTATATCGGTTGTAACTATAGTTGTCATCATAATCTTTCTGATAGCAGTTGAAAAGTCCGTCTTGGGTGAACACACCGAGCGAAGCAAAATAGCGCACTTTCTGCGATCCGCCGGAGATAGTCATATTATGTTGCGTCTGCAACGCTGTATTACGCACCAGATAATCCATCCAGTCCATATCCGGATAAGCTATCGGATTACTGTGTGTGCGGAAGGCCTCAATGGCTTCCGGCTTGAATGAAAGTTGGTCTTCGGTATATCCGTCGTGAAGCTGGGCATTATTGTATGCCATAGCATATTCGTAACTGTTGGCAAACTCGGGCAGACGAGTAGGGGTCTGCAATGCAAACGAGGTAGAGAAGCTGACCTTCGCCTTGCCTTCCTGTCCGCGCTTGGTAGTCACTAAGATAACGCCATTGGCACCACGCACACCGAACACTGCCGTTGCGGAAGCATCTTTCAGCACCGTTATGTCTTCCACTTCATTGGGGTCGAGCTGGAAAAAACTACGTTCTACACCGTCCACCAGGAACAAAGGCTGAGACATGGACTCGTTCAATGAGCCCACACCACGCACATATACCGTAGGGTCATCGCCACCCGGCTGACCGGAAGTCTGGATAGCGGACAAACCGGGCATCTTGCCGGCTAAAGCATTACCGATACTTGAAACCGGACTTTTCAGCACATCGTTGGCGGTAATGGACGACATAGCCCCAGTCACCGTCACCTTTTTAGTAGCACCATAGGCTATCACCTGCACTTCTTGTAGCTCCTGAACGTTTTCATTCAGTTGCACATTCAATTCGGCTTCGCCTTTGTAAACGATTTCTTTCTCTTTATATCCTATATAAGATATAACAATGGTAGCGCCCACGGGAACCTCCAGCTTGAAATTACCGTCCAAATCGGTAATGACACCCTGGGTTGTTCCTTTTACGACGACACTGGCACCAATCACAGGTCCGTAGTTATCCGACACTGTACCCACCACCGTCTTACGGTTTTGCTGTACAATAGCGCTGGTAACCGAATCCAGTTCCTTTACAAAATTTTCTGAAGAAAAAGCCGTCTGTCCGAACGCCAGAGACGCGGTTAGCAGCCATACCTGCTTCTGAGGTATCTTCATTGACATGAAGAAGTTTTTCATTTCATTTAAATTTAAGTAAAAAACAATAATTATTAATCCTATTTCTAAACTCGAATATCGACTAAACGACACTGCAAATATAACCGGATGCAACGAGGCACGCAGTCCTTAAACGTACCTCAAAAAGGTATAGACATACAAATTATCACTTGCCGGCATGTCTGAACTAAAAGCATACCTTTCGGTACAAAACTATCCCTTATCCCTGGCCGTTCCACCCCATGATTTCCAGCCTTTTATACCTGCAAGCACGTCATTCCATATCCCGTTTCCGCTTCAATGCCTCCAGAAAGTAATAGTCGGCATAGTTCAAAGGCACATCTATTTCATTCCCATGCGGAATGCTGCCCACCGAGTGCATCAGCAGGAATCCCTGATTATCGCCCAATTCGGCACGATAGGCAGAAGAAGCCAAAGAAGCCATTATCAAATCAGCCGTTTCCTTGTAACCGGCGTACCGTGTAGCACTACTCAATTCGTACAACGCAGAGGCCGTAATGGCTGCCGAAGAAACATCGCGCGGCTCGTTCGGGATATTCAAGGCATCATAATCCCAGTAAGGAACCAGATCTTCGGGCATGTTGGTATGCGTAAATATAAAGTCGTAGGTCCGTTCGGCTTGCTTCAGATAGGCAGGATTGTGCGTATAGCGGTAACACATGGTATATCCATAAATCACCCAAGCCTGTCCGCGTGCCCATGCCGATTCGTCGGCATATCCCTGCGCTGTGGAGCGGCTGCGCACTTCTCCTGTTTCAGGGTCGTAATCTACCACGTGGTAGGAACTTCCGTCTTTGCGGAAATGGTTCTTCAAGGTTTTATCAGCGTGAGACACCGCTATATTATAAAATGTAGAATCGCCCGAAAGCCGGGTAGCCTCAAACAGCAGCTCCAGGTTCATCATATTATCGATAATGACGGGGCACTTCCATCCCCGCTCCGACTGCCAGCCTTTCTGCGTATTCCAAGACTGTATGACTCCAGCTACCGGACGAAAGCGTGTCGATAACGATTTGGCCGCTTGCACCACCACAGGTTTGTATTTCTCTTCTCCGCCCATACGTATGCCGTTCATATAGCTGCATCCGATGATGAATCCTACATCGTGATGCGATGTATTGTACTGCATCTTCTCCAAAGCCTCGGTGTATTTCTCCGCCAAGGATTTCCAGTATTCCTCTTCTGTAAGATTGTACAGATACCAAAGGCTACCCGGATAGAAACCCGCCGTCCAGTCCCAACCGATAGAAGCATATTGCATGTTTCCATCGGGTTTCACCGTGCGGGGAATGCATATTTTATCACTCTTCTCCAGTTCCTCCATTTGCGCCTTGTATTGGTTAGCGGCAAATCTTATGTTATCTGCAAGAAAATCATGAGTCGGCCTTACCGGTTTGCATCCAACGATAACCCATAAAGACAGCCCAAGGCCGAGACCGGTCCAAATTGTATTCTTCATACCTACTTATGCTATAATGTTTATACTTCGAGAGACAAATATAGACGGCCGAAGCCAAAAGAATGGATTTCTTTTATACACGAAAAGGTAAAAGAGAATACGCATAGCCCAAAACTACCTAAATGTACAAAAATAGACCTTGAAATATACGAAAACAGACCTTTTTCTTCATTTCAGCCAATATTCATATTGGCTAAAAAGCTATATTTGCCAACGGTTTAGAGAAAAAAGAGCTATGAGAAACAGAAACATACTTATCCTCTGCTTCCTGTCTCTATATATGCTGGCAGGGCAAGCGCAGAACTTATCATTCAATCACTTGACGACAGACGACGGGCTGTCACACAACTCTGTGGTGTCCATCTATCAGGACGAACGGGGATTCTTATGGTTTGCCACCCACAACGGTATAAGCCTGTACAACGGCAAGGACTTTAAAATATATCAAAAGGAGAAAGAAAACCCGAAGAACAGCATTCTGTATAATGACATCTATCAAATCACAGGCGACCGGAAAGGGCATATATACATCATGACCAACAGGGGCGTATCGGCCTACGACATACAGAGCGACCAGTTCAGCCATCTCACAACTCAGAATATTCAGGCAGAGTTTTTTGCCGACTCCTTATATATAGCAACTTCCGACCAAATCTTCAAGTACAACGGCGAAAGATTAAGACCCATATACAAAATGCCGGCAGGAAAAGGGTATATCAAAAGGCTATACGTACATAATGACTCCATCATGATAGGCACTGACAGGGGGGTATGTGTGCTTACTCCCCAAAAACAACTGAACCGACTCATTTCGCAGGGAAACATTGTGGATATCTTCAGAGACAGCCACGGCAGTTACTGGATTGCAGCACGCACTGGTCAAGGAGCGTATAGGATAACAGGCCAAGAGATAACTAACTTTGTACATGACAAAGAGAATCCAGCAAGCATCAGTTCCAGCTTCGTGCACCGGTTCTGCGAAGACTTGCAAGGCAATGTCTGGATAGGCACTTTCAATGGCCTGAACAAGTATGACAGGAAAACCGGAACATTCCACCGATACAACAAACAGGAGAACCAAAAGAGCCTTTCTTACTCGTCCATCTGGAGTTTATTCTGCGACCGGCAGGGAACCATCTGGGCAGGCACTTACTTCGGCGGAGTCAACTACTTCCATCCGCAGAAGCAAATTTTCCGCGAATATCAGGCATCGCCCAACGAGAGCGAAGGATTAAGTTCCCCCATCGTCAGCCGCATCACGGAAGATGACAAAGGAAACTTATGGATCGGCACAGAGGGCGGAGGCGTGAACAGGTACAACGCTGAAACACAGACTTACAAACGATACACACTTGACAACATTCCCGGTGGAACGGCGCAAAACAACATAAAAGCCATCTATTACGATGCTCAACGGGAAACATTATGGTTGGGGGTACACATGGCAGGACTCTATAAACTGAATACCCAAACCGGAAACATCACCCCATACAAACGCCGGCAAGGGGATAAGCACAGCATCCTATCCAACAGCATTGAGAGCATCCTCCCCCATCAGGGCAAACTGCTGCTGGCTACCAACAACGGGATTTGCGTATTCGACCCCGAAACCGGTAAAAGCCAACCGTTCTTTAAAGACCCCAATATACACAGCAGAACTTTGTACTCCACCGGCTTGGTATGGGACCATAAAGGCATTTTGTGGATAACCGGAAACAACAACGGAGTCTATGCCTACCATCCCGATACGGATAAACTGACAGTGTACAGAGCCAACCATGCCCACAAACGCAGCATCAGCAGCAACAGTGTGAATTCCATCTTCGAGGACGGGCAGCAAAGACTGTGGCTGTGCACGAACGAGAACGGACTCGATTTATATCGGAGAGAGACCGACGACTTCGAAAACTTTGATGTACAGAATAGCGGTTTGGCAAGCAATGTGGTCTATAACATCTGCGAATTGTCTGCCGACAGGCTGCTGGTAACCACTGACAAAGGCTTCTCCATACTGGACTATAAGCAAAAGGTATTCAAAAATTACAGCCAGTTGCCCCTAAGCTGCCTCAATGAGAATGCACTTTACAAGAGCCGGAACGGGGAAATCTTCATAGGAGGAACTTCAGGAGCCATCTCGTTCTACGAAGAGGACCTGGAGCAGACACCACGCTCTTACAACATCCTACCCAGCCGTCTTACCATAAACGGAAAGGCAGTGTCGGTAGCCGACGAGAGCGGGGTGCTGGAGCAAGACATCAGTTTTACCAAATCAATCACCCTGAAAGCAGGGCAAGACATATTCAGCATAGAATATGCCATTACCGATTATCTGCCTTTCAATAAAGATGACATCGTCTATCAGTTGGAAGGATTCTCAAACACCTGGAACAAGTTGGAACAAAACACAATTACCTACTCCAATCTCTCGCCCGGCAAATACACACTGGTGGTGCGTGCCGAGAATACCGACCGGAATCTGGTTCCTCCCAGCCAGCTGACCATCCGGATACTGCCCCCGTTCTACCTCAGCATATGGGCGTATCTATGCTACATCTTACTTGCCGTGCTCATCATCTGGTATCTGATACGCGCCTATCGCGAACGCATCAAGATGCAGGAATCACTAAAATATGAAAAGAAACATGCCGAAGACATTGAACAGATGAATCAGGTAAAACTACGTTTTTTCACCAACATCTCGCACGAATTCCGCACCCCTCTATCCCTTATCATAGGGCAAATGGAAATTTTATTATCCCGCCAACTCGCTCCAGACATATACAATAAAATATTAGGTACTTACAAAAGCTGCCTGCAACTGAAGGAACTCGTCAATGAATTACTGGACTTCCGCAAACAGGAACAAGGCTATATGACTATAAAAGTCAGCGAACACAATATCGTAGGCTTCGTATACGAGCACTATCTGCTATTTTCTGAATATGCCAAACTGCATCAGATTACTTTCTCGTTTGAAAAAAGCAGCGATGACATCCGTGCATGGTACGATGCCAAACAGATGCAGAAGGTTATGAACAATCTGATATCCAATGCCTTCAAGCATACGAAAAACAATGGACATATTTCGATTTCAGTACGAAAACGGAATCAAGAAATCATTATTGAAGTTACCGATACAGGCTCGGGCATAGCTGCCAGGGATATAGACAGAATCTTCGACCGTTTCTTTCAAGCAGAACAACTGGACTCGCTAAGTAATGCAAGTACAGGTATAGGGCTGGCTCTTACCAAAGGCATCATAGAACTGCACCACGGCAGCATAGAGGTATCCAGCGAACAGGGCGAAGGTTCTACTTTCCGTATACATCTGAAAACAGGCAACGAACACTTCAATACCGAACAAATAGATGAGCGAAAGCAGCATGAACTACATGCGGATATTGATCAGGTAAACTACAATCACTGGAAGGCCTTCCTGAATAAACAGGAAATTACAAATCAGACGACGGAAGAAGAAAAGAAGAAAGAAAAGCATAAGATACTGATTGTGGAGGACAATGATTCCCTGCGCAATATGCTAATTGGAATCTTTGAAACTTTCTACACGGTAGTGATAGCTACCAATGGTAAAGAGGGATTGGAAAAGGTACGTTCGGAAATGCCGGATATTGTGCTGAGTGACATCGTAATGCCTGAAATGTCCGGTACGGAGTTATGCCAGATTCTTAAAAAAGATTTCGCCATTTGCCACATTCCGGTTGTTCTACTAACAGCCAAAACGGCTATCGAGTACAACATGGAAGGGCTTAGGATGGGAGCTGATGACTATATTACCAAACCATTCAACATCAATCTCCTATTGTCACGCTGCAACAATCTGGTCAACAACCGAATCATGTTGCAAGAGAAATTCAGCCAACAGCCACAAACCAATATGCAGATTTTGGCAACCAATGCCATGGACAAGAAGTTCTTGGACAAGGCAATGGAAATCTTTGAAAAGGAAATAGAAAATGCCGATTTCAATGTGGATCAGTGGGCCATAAAAATGGGAATAGCCCGAACCAAACTGTTCACCAAACTAAAAGCCATATCCGGACAAACACCGGGTGAAATCATGATGACTATCCGCCTGAAAAAAGCAGCTCATTTATTGAGAAATAATCCGGAACTAAATATAGCTGAAGTGTCGGATAAATCGGGATTCAATATCCCTAAATACTTTAGCAAATGCTTCAAAGAGAGGTATCACATCACTCCACAGGCATACAGAAAAGGGAATGGAGCACCGCGTGAAGAAAAAGAGGAAAGGTAAATCACTGCCCTCTGAGTGGGTCCTTACCAAACGTATGCGCTTTTCATTGGATTCGCTCCCATTACCCATCAAGAACTGCGCCAATTGCGAAAGCATGGCTATCCGCTCATCCATCTTGCTTGTCAACTGACGGCGAAGTTCGGAATTTACCGGATATGTTTTTTAATTAACGGATATAATACTTCCGCATAGCGCATAAAGCCCAGATCTGTAAAATGAATACCATCAACAGTAGCCTCACCATCGTGCCCGATGATATCCTTTGAAGAAAGAAGATAGATATTCTTCTCACCCGTTTTCTTCATTGACTGGAAAATAGCCGCAATCGTTTCATTTTTAGCTTTCACTTCCCGAGCAACCCTTTTATCAAAACGGGAATGAGTGAAAATAGGATCTTCTACAAAAAGTATGGGAGTATCGGGATGTTTGCTGCGAACGATAGAGTAAAATTTCTCCGCCCGTTCTTTCATCTGTTCCACTGTGGCGTTAGGAAGGAAATCAAGCACAAACATGGAAGCATCGACCGTAGCTATAAGTTCCGCAATCTCCAGATCGAGCAAAGCATTACCGCTAAACCCTAAATTGATACATTCACGATTGAGCCAACGTTCCAGAATATTTGTATGGGCCATTCCGGGACGGGAAGCACAACCACCCTGCAAAATACTGGTCCCATAAAAAACAACGGGCTTCTCACGTACCGGCAAATCAACAGTAGGCTGGTCAAGCGTAGAAAGGCTATCCACACCGATTGCCAATGAGGTGACCCCGTCATACAAAGAGAGATATAAAAGATATTCCCGTTCTTCAGGATCCATATTCTTCACGATAGTAGCTTCATTTACCTTTCCCTGAGGACGCCCGCTACCGGCAAAGACCCACTTACCATCTTGCAGGCAATACAAATCCAATCCCTTGATTCCGGTAGGAGTCATGTGGTTCATGCTTCTGTTATCCCTCACTTCCCACTTTGCCCCAATGCATGTAGAGTTGGAACGGAAGCGCAAAGCAAGTCCGGCACTATTGCGTCCTAAATCCCAAAGCGGTTTGCGGGAAACTGATTCCAAAGAAGCCGGAAGGCGTTCGTAACGGGTAAGAGTGGCATCCGTTGCCTTGCCCAACAAGGGGAAAACGGAAGCATCGCGATAAAGAAGTTGGGCCTGAGTGGATGCAGCCAGCAACAATCCCAAAATAAAAACTCTGATTCTCATGATTAGTAGATATTAAGATGATTCAAAGGTACACTGAAAAACTGCATTTATAAACAGTTTTACATCAATTAACAGGTAATAGGCCTCCTATTATGGCTCCACAGCTCTTTTGAGTGCATTCACACTTATTAACCGTCTGAAGTTTGCTTTATTACGAAATATTCGTAGTTTTGTATCGAATTCATTTTAATACTTTATTTCCATGGAAAAGTTGACTATACAAGAAGAAGAAGCAATGATTTACATTTGGGAACTGGGCAGTTGTTTCGTAAAAGACATTGTTGCCAAATATCCCCAACCGGCACCTCCCTACACTACCGTGGCTTCCATCATTAAGAACCTGGAACGCAAACAGTATGTTACAGCCGCTCGCGTAGGGAATACATATCAATACACACCTGCCATTCGTGAAAGCGAATACAAGCGTACCTTCATGAGCGGCTTCGTGCGTAACTACTTTGAAAATTCTTATAAGGAAATGGTTTCTTTCTTTGCCAAAGAGCAAAAGATTTCAACTAAAGACCTGAAAGATATAATAGATATGATTGAAAAAAGATAAACATAAAAAAGAATCGCATGAAATACTATTTTTCTTTATTAGCTTGTCTGGTAAGTTTCATTGCTCACGCACAGACTACTTACTCCTATAGAGTAGAAGGCGAATTGACAGATAATTCGTTTAATGGAAAAATGTTATACATCATGCGATATGATGACAATCGCTATATTGATAGTACCCGAGTTGAAAATCAGAAGTTTGCATTTGAGGGACGGACTGCAATCCCCTCGTTTTGTCGAATCGATGCAGGACGCAACTATGGCAACTTTATTTTGGACGAAGGAACTATAAAAGTCAATCTATATACTCATCTCCCTACGGGTACAAAACTAAATGAAGCTTTCAACAAGACGATAGCTACAGTCGACAGTATCCGAAAAAAAGGATTCGCACATCTGGCAGAACTTAAAAAAGAAAAGCCGAATGCAGAAGACTGGCAACCGGTATGGGCAGAATATTATGAGCAGAAAATCCGCCCATCACTCCTTGGATATCTAAAACAACAAATTATATCCAACAAGGATAATGGTGTGGGAGAATATGCTTTCAGAGATTATAGTATGGCATGTAATACCGATGAAATGGATGCTCTTCAGACAGAAATAGGCAATTGGCTGAATTCCTTAAAAACAGTACAGGCAATAAAAGCACGTTTCGAAGCACTAAAGAGCACTGCAGTAGGCAAACCGTTTGTCGATATAGCCGGTGAAGACACAGAAGGTAAAGAAACACGATTGTCTGATTTTGTAGGCAAAGGTAATTATGTTCTTGTTGATATGTGGGCAAGCTGGTGTGCTCCATGCCGGGAAGAAATACCCAATTTAGCAGAAATCTACAATACATATAAAGACAAAGGCCTGGTTATATTAGGTATTGCAACCTGGGATAAAAAAGACAGAATTATTAAAGCGATAGAAGATCTGAATATGACATGGCCACAGCTACTGGATACCCGACAAAAAGTAATGGAACTTTATGGCGTCAATGGTATCCCGCATATCATTTTATTTGCCCCGGATGGCACTATTGTTGCGCGCAATCTCAGGGGAGATGAAATGAAACAAAAAGTGGCTGAGATTATGAAAGACAAATAATAACAAAACAAATCAAGATGTTAGCTTATTTTCTAAAAATCAATGTAGCCATTGCGCTATTTTATGCGTTCTACCGGCTATTTTTCTATAAAGACACGTTCTTCACGTGGCGCAGAGCCGCTTTGCTCTGTTTCTTTGCCATTTCTGCCGTCTATCCGCTACTGAATATACAGACATGGATCACGGAACAGGAGCCTATGGTAGCCATGGCAGATTTATACGCTGACATCGTTTTACCGGAATTTACGATAACACCGGAACAGGCAACTTCCGACTGGAAAACCCTTCTGCTCCAAACGGTCGGTTTTGCTTATTGGGGAATGGTAATTGTATTAGCGATCCGCTTTTTCATACAGTTGGCTGGAATTATCCGTTTAGCTTTCCGTTGCCAAAAAGCAAAGATAGGAAATACGAATGTACATCTGCTCAGACAAGCAAGCGGACCTTTTTCCTTCTTCCACTGGATTTTTATCCATCCGACTTCACATACAGAAGATGAGCTAAGCGAAATATTAACCCACGAACAAACTCATGCCAACCAATGGCATTCCATTGATGTACTTGTCAGTGAGATTGTATGTATATTTTGCTGGTTCAATCCTTTTGCCTGGCTCATGAAACGGGAAATCCGCACTAATCTGGAATATCTGGCGGACAACCGCGTACTGGAAACCGGACATGACTCTAAAGCCTATCAGTATCACCTGTTAGGATTATCACACCATAAGGCTGCAGCAACTATCTATAACAGTTTTAATGTATTACCTTTAAAAAAACGCATCAAAATGATGAACAAAAAGAGAACCCGAGAAATAGGGAGAACTAAATACCTTATGTTTCTCCCCTTGGCAGCCTTACTTATGATAATCAGCAATATCGAAGCCGTGGCCCGTACCACGAAAGAGATGGCAAAAGATGTCATAGAAGCTGTAGAAGAGAATCTGGCGTCCAATTCAACAACGCCGGAGATGGAAGTTGCTACTGAAGCAATACCGGTGGAAACGCCCATATCACAACAGGATAAGGACAAACTCGTGACCTACAAAGGAAAAGTAGTGGATAAAGACGGAAAGCCGGTGGAAGGCGCCGAACTTCTCATTGATGGTAGCCACAAACTCCCTCAAGATCAATCATTTGTTACAGACAAAAATGGGAATTTCTCTTTCATGGCTTTTGAGAATGCCCATATAGGAGTCATATGGAATAAAAACGATAAATATATGCTGAAAGGAATCCGATACGATCAAAAAGAGAGAACCAATCTAAAGATCGTCATGGATGACCAATGGCAGAATCCGCCTTCCAATGATCCTAACAACCCGGTGTTTGAAGTAGTAGAAATAATGCCTGAATTCCCTGATGGCGGCATGTCAGGACTGATGCAATTCCTGTCGAAAAACATTCAATATCCCATTAATGCACAGAAAAACCATACGCAAGGTCGAGTTACAGTGCAATTTGTCGTCAATAAAGATGGCTCAATTTCTGAACCCAAAATCATTCGTGGAGTCGATCCGGATTTGGATGGTGAAGCTATACGTGTTATCAGTTTAATGCCTAAATGGAAACCCGGCATGCAAAAAGGCCAACCTGTCCGAGTTAAATATACGGTACCTGTTATGTTCCGCTTATCGGATGATGGTCAAAAAGAGGAGTATAAGCCTATACCTAAAATTGATGAAACCGTTGTTGTGGGGTATGCCTCCAAACAAGCTCCTGCAGAGGAAGACCCAGTTTTTGAAGTGGTTGAAAACATGCCTGAATTTGCCGGTGGCATGGGAGGACTGATGCAATATCTGTCTAAGAATATCAAATATCCGGTAGAGGCACAAAAAGCCGGAATCCAAGGACGAGTCATAATGCAAGTCATCATTGATAAGAACGGTAATGTAACCAATCCCAAAGTTACCCAGCCCGTAGACCCCTTATTGGATACAGAAGCAATTCGCGTCACCGCAAGTATGCCTAAATGGAAACCTGGTACACAAAGAGGAATGCCGGTCAACGTAAAATATACATTCCCTATCGTATTCAGATTGCAATAAAACAATCTCTTTTCAACATTAATTCTCTCTCACATAAAGATTATCTGCAATGTCCTACTCCTGATTTTTAACAGCACAATCAAGAGTAGGATGCAGATAACCATTTATTTATGCATCTTCACGACTTCTGTCGGTGCCATCTCCACATTCCGCTTATCTACCTGGCGAACCACGCTTGCCGCTAATTGCAGGAAAGCGCGTCCGGTCACGGTATTCTCGTCAAGTGCTACCGGAGTACCCTTATCGCCACTTTCGCAAATGCTTTGTACAATAGGAATTTGCCCCAACAAAGGCACATTCATTTCTTCCGCCAGCTTCTTGGCACCTTCCTTTCCAAAGATATAGTATTTATTCTCCGGAAGTTCGGCAGGTGTAAACCAGGCCATATTCTCTACCAAACCGAGAATAGGCACATTCACCTTATCATTGATAAACATGTTGATACCTTTGCGGGCATCTGCCAATGCCACAGCCTGCGGTGTACTGACTACGATAGCTCCTGTCAGTGCCAATGTCTGAACCACTGTCAGGTGAATATCACTCGTTCCGGGAGGAAGGTCGATTAAGAAATAGTCAAGCTCTCCCCAATTCGCATCCCCTATCAACTGTTTCAAGGCATTGCTTGCCATGCCGCCACGCCACAACGTAGCCTGATCAGGATCAACGAAGAAACCAATAGAAAGCAATTTGATACCATACTTCTCAACCGGTACAATCAGGTCACGACCGTCTACGTGTTCAGCATAAGGACGCGCATCCTCCACCTGAAACATCTTCGGCATGGATGGTCCGAAAATATCGGCATCCAACAAACCAACCTTGTAACCCAACTTCGCCAAAGATACTGCGAGGTTAGCAGCTACCGTTGATTTACCTACGCCACCCTTACCGGAAGAAACACCGATAATATTCTTTACTTGAGGCAATAATTTGCCTGGTTCAGGACGTGCCGCCTGTTTGCTTTCCGTTGTAATGGTTATTTCTACCTCATCAGATACATACGTATGAATAGCCGCTTCCGCTGCCTTTATTACAGATTTCATGAAAGGATCGGTCGGTTTCTCAAATATCAGTGAGAAACTAACTTTCATCCCGTCAATACGTAAATTATCGGCAATCATTTCCGCCTCAACCAGATTCTTTCCGGTACCGGGATATCGCACTGTGGCCAGTGCATCTAAAATTAGTTTAGGATAAAGTGTCATTACTCTTTTTTTATTTTGAAGTTTGCAGCCCACTCCGCTTACTGCGGTTATAACTGCGATACTCATCTAACTCTATTTCCACATCGGGTTCGTGCAGTTCGCCTTCCTTCGGCAGATGGAACTTGATATACTTGATGTTCAATCCACGGTCCAACCACTGTTGCTCGTAATAGGTTTTGATGCTGAGAATTTCATCAGCCATGCCGGAGTGATACAGATCTTCTGTCAGCACATCCATCGGAAGATGATTTTCCTCGATCATACAACGGGTATAAGTGAACATAAAGTTACTGTCTGTCTTGAGATGAACAATACCATCCGGTTTTAGGAATTTACGATAACGTTCCATGAAATAAGTGGAAGTAAGGCGCTTGGTAGCTTTCTTCATTTGCGGATCAGAGAACGTCAACCAGATTTCACTCACTTCATTTTCCGAGAAAAAGCGGTCGATTATTTCAATGTTCGTACGCAAAAAGGCAACATTCTTCATGCCTGCCTGTAATGACTCCGTAGCACCGGACCACATACGGGAACCTTTAATATCCACTCCGATAAAATTCTTATCAGGAAACAATCGTCCCAGCCCGACGGTATATTCACCACGTCCGCAACCTAATTCCAAAACAATGGGACGGTCATTCCCGAAGAATGACTCGTTCCATTTTCCTTTCATCTCAAAGGGCACGTTATCTACTGCTGAATAAGGATATTCGAACACATGCGGATAACTTGCCATATCGGCAAACTTCGCTAACTTACCTTTACTCATGCGTTATTCCACAATGGTTACCCAGCCATGCGTGTCAGGTTCGTCACCATATTGAATACCACGCAATTTGTTGTACAACTTCGTGCAGACAGGTCCCGGTTTGCCGTCCTTGGCTATTACATAAGAATGTCCGTTTTCAGGATCATCTATGCGCTCAATCGGGCTAATCACCGCAGCCGTACCACATGCACCGGCTTCCTCGAACGTAGTAAGTTCTTCTTCAGCCACCGGACGACGTTCCACCTTCATGCCCATATCTTCGGCCAACTGCATCAAGCTCTTATTGGTAATGGATGGCAGAATGGAAGTAGACAGAGGAGTAATATAAGTATTATCTTTTATTCCGAAGAAGTTGGCAGCGCCGCACTCGTCGATGTACTTCTTCTCCTTTGCATCCAGATAGAACTCTGCGGAATACCCTGCCGCATGTGCTTCGTGGCTGGCACGCAAGCTAGCTGCATAGTTACCACCGATTTTATAAATACCAGTTCCAAGCGGAGCAGCACGGTCATACTTACGTGTAATGACATAAGGAGTAGCTGCAAAACCGCCTTTAAAGTACGGACCTACCGGAGTAACAAATATCAGGAACATATATTCATTGGAAGGACGCACCCCCACCTGTGCCCCGGTTCCAATCAGCAACGGACGGATATAAAGGGAAGCACCGCTCTCGTAAGGCGGTATAAAGCGTTCGTTCATTTTCACCGCTGTCAGCACAGCTTCTTTGAAACGTTCTGTCGGCAATTCTGCCATCATGATACCACGACACGTAGACTGCAAGCGGGCAGCATTCTCTTCCAAACGGAAAATACGCACCTTACCATCTTTGCCACGGAATGCCTTTAAGCCTTCAAACGCTTCCTGTCCATAATGCAGACAGGTAGCTGCCATGTGCAGATTGATAAGTTCGCTACTGCTGATTTCAAGTTTTCCCCACTCACCTTCGCGGAAATTAATTCTCACATTGTAATCTGTCTTCATGTATCCGAATGACAGATTAGACCAATCTATTTCTTTCATATCTCAAAGTATTAGTAATCTCATTACGTACATTCTGCAACAAATTTAGTCTTTATTCTTCACTTTCCCGCTTCTCCGACAGTAATTTTTCGATTTCCTTGTCAGCTTTGGTCAATTTATCGCTGCAAAACGCAATAATCTCATTCGCTTCCTTTATTTTTTCGGCAAGCGCATCAATTTCCAATTCATTATTGTCTATTTGACGGACAATCTTCTCCAAGCGCTCCATGGCTTGGGAATAGGTTTCTTTTTTCTTTGAAGTAGACATAGGAATATTTTATGATTTATGATTTACGACAGAGGTCACTTCCCCCCGGTAAAAACGGGTGAGTATTTCATCTTTTTCATTCAAGAGGGTGGCATCTTTCACTACTTTTCCATCTTTCAAAGTAATGCTATAGCCACGGGCAAGCATTTTCTCTGGCGAAGCATCTACAAGACGCTGCCGCAACAAATCCAGGCGATGCTGCTGGCGCGCGAGAGAGGTTGTAACAGCCTGTGAGATATCCTTCCGGGCGGTAAGCAATGCAAGCTTGGCATCAGATACGCGACGGACAACAGCAGAAGGAATACGGTTTCTATACAAGCCCAGCCTTCGATGTTCCTCCGTCAAACGGGAAATCACGCTGTCGTGCAATTGAGTAATAAGCACTTCCAGTTCATCAGCAGCAAGATCCATGCAATTTATAAGATACTCTGCAGCAGCAGTCGGGGTTTTCACACGGGTGTGCGCCACAGAATCGAGTACCGTATCATCTCTTTCATGCCCTATTCCGGTAATTATAGGCAACGGAAATTGGGCACAAGCGGCAGCAAGTAAATACGTATCAAAACCAGAAAGATCGGAAGTTGCTCCACCGCCACGGATGATGACTACGGCATCAAAATCATTCTGACGATTTAAGATTAGATCCAAAGCTGCTAATACAGATTCTTCTACCCTATCGCCTTGCATCAAGGCGGGAAACAATTCTGTATAAAAGAAAAAGTTTCTTGGATTATTCTTTAACTGATGGCAGAAATCACCATAGCCTGCGGCTGTTGGAGAGGATATCACAGCAATGCGTTGCGGCAAAGTTGGCATTTCCAACTCTTTATTCAGCGTCAAGACACCTTCTTCTTCCAGTTGCTTCAGTATTTCCCGACGACGACGTGCCATATCTCCTAACGTATAAGTAGGATCGATATCCTGTACGGTCAGACTATAGCCATAAAGCTCGTGAAAACTGACAGTAACCTGAACCAGTACCTTAATACCGGAAACAAAAGCCTGCCCTGTCGCTTCTTCAAAATAAGGTTTCAGCAGCCGATAGACATTCGACCAGATAGTACCCCGCGCCTTTGCAACCAGACCATTGCTACGGGGGTCTTTCTGAATAAATTCCAGATAGCAATGCCCGGTACTGTTCGTTCGCACATCACTCAACTCTGCCTGTACCCAATATTCATCAGGCAGGCATTGTTCAAGACTGCGGCGCACCAAGGCATTAAGTTCCAGTAAAGATAATGCTTCCATATTGTTCAGCTACGAGTGACAAGCTACCAGCTACAAGTGACGAACTACGAGTAACAGCCTGTAATCAGTTATTTATTATTTGATTTATAATCATTGTATGCCTTCCACATATCAGGTACTCCATATCCGTAGATATTATCCGGGAAACCGGCACGGTCACCGGATCGGCGCACCAACTCAATCACTTCTTTTGCCGTCAACGTCGGGCAAGCCTGCCACAAACATGTCACCATACCGCACATGATAGGTGAAGAAAAAGAAGTACCGTTAGCCCGTCCCTGGTTACCATCCGTACGGATCACATCCGATCCAACCCCTACCGCAACCACATCCGGCTTCACGCGATGATCCGCTGTATTACCTACGGAAGAAAAAGTAGCCAGTACAGCTCTCTTGTCAATCGCTCCTACCGTCAATACATTATCAGCATCTCCCGGAGGAGTGATCTTTTTCCAGGAACCCGCACCGGAGTTGCCGGCACTGCATACCAGTATCATTCCTTTATCTGCAATATGGGAAGCCTGGCGTGACATCAATGCATGACGTCCATCCAGATCGCGATATTTATAATTCTTCGATTTATCATCAAATGAGTAGTATCCCAAAGATGTATTGATTACATCCACTCCCACACTATCGGCAAATTCAACCGCAGCCGACCAATAATCCTGTTCTACCAGGTGTTCCGAATATTCATCCTCACTGCGAAGCAACCAAAAAGAAGCTTCGGGAGCCGTCCCCGTCATTATATCAGGTCGGTTCATACCTATACAGGACAGTACACTCATCCCATGGCTGCTTTCTGCAAAGATATCAGCCTGTTGGTTTACAAAATCCTTTGTACCGAGAATACGGATATTCTGCATAGCAGTAATCTTATCGACATTATGGAATCCGGCATCAATAACCGCAATTGTCATACCCTGCCCTTTGAAGCCCGCTTCGTGTAATTTGTCACCGTTGCTCATCTGAATCTGAGTGATAGCACGCCCATAAATGCTATCCGGATGTATCGTCGGTTGGTTCAACACAGAATCACGTTCCGTCGCCATCGATGGTTTGCCGGCACCGGGAGAAATCCAGACTTTCTCTGTTGAAAGCACAAAAGGCAGTGCCGCAATACGATCAATCAGAGTCGTATCGTTGCAGGACACCGTTACAAAATTATCCCATTTCCCCGTTACCACAATCTTCACTCCCTGTTTGCGGATTTCATCTATATATTTACGGCATACCGGGAGATCTGTAGAATCAATCGGAAGGTTCTGCTTCCGGCGGCGCTCAATCGCTTTTGCCGACAAGTATTTCTCCGGTTTTTTAAAAGAATATTCTGTAGCAGCTTTATCTTTTAAACTAATGCGATACTTCAATGTATCTTGTTGTGCCGATGCCCCTGTTGCAAGCAGGGCAATGGCTAAAAAGGATATTAATTTTCTCATTCTATTATTTTATTACTTATTCATTTTCTGAAATAACCAGCCCGATACCCCGTTGGGAAGCAATGAAAGAACCACCTACTACCCGCCTTCCAATATAGAATACAGCCGACTGACCGGGTGCAATAGCCGATGCCTCTGACAGGAAATGTACAAACAACCGCCCATCTTCCAGCCTTTTCACCGTACAGGGAATCGGCTTGCTTCGGTAACGGATGCGTACCGTCAAATCGGAAGCCGAAAAGAATTCCTGCTCATCAATAAGATTATCCTGTTCGGTTAACATATATTCTGTCCGCAATTGTTCGGCATCACCCAGCATCACCGTATTTTTCTGCGGATTTATCTTCAACACATAAGCCGGTTTCCCTAAAGCTATTTCCAGCCCTTTCCGTTGTCCAATGGTATAATAAGGAAAACCTTTATGCTCTCCCAACTTCACTCCTTCGGAACTGACGAACCATCCGGGACCAATCGCACTATCTATTTCAGGAGAATGTTCGCGCAGAAAGTCCCGATAATCACCTTTGATGAAACAAACCTCCATGCTCTCTCCCTCTTCCGCCTTCAGTTGATAACCTTTCTCACGCAGATATTCCCTCACTTGCAACTTCGTATAGGTGCCCAGCGGAAAAATACAACGCCTCAGCACATCTTGTCCCAGTCGCCAGAGGAAATAAGACTGATCTTTCTTATCGTCATCTCCGGCCACTATATATATCTTTCCATTCTTTTCTTCCAGACGGCTATAATGCCCGGTAGAGATAAATGCGCAACCTAGTTTGTCTGCCCACTCTGTTAGTATGCGGAATTTAAAGGTAGGATTACACATCACGCAAGGATTTGGAGTCCGCCCCTGACAATATTCATCAATAAAGTTCTGCACAATTACTTTGCGAAAAGCCTCACGTTCATCAGCTACATGGTGTTCGATACCCATACTGCCGGCAAGTTGCCGAGCTTCCACAGGTTCGTCTCCCCACACCCACATGGTCAATCCGACTATCTCATACCCCTGTTCTTTCAACATCAGGCAAGTGGCAGTACTGTCTATACCGCCGCTCATACCCACCAATACTCGCTTATCAGGACTGTTCATTTTTAGATATTCATTCTATTAGCTTACAAAAATAGATGATTTCGGGGAGAAGAAACAGAAAAGGCATACCTTTTTCACATGACTTCACATCATTCTCTTTGTTTCTCCCTACCTTTCCGTACCTTTGCAGCTATGGAGAACTTACGAGTTGTACAACTCGCAAGTTCTCCGTAGTAAACAAAAATAAGAATAGTAATAAGTTCACAGCTTAGAAGTCAGCGTATCTAAAGTCTATTTCATGGCAGACCGCAACTTGCTCAAACGCCCCAAGAAAATAGACTGCTATCGCATACCATTGAGCTATTATCTTCCCAAAGAACTGTTGACACCCGAAATTCTGGAAGAAGAAAAAGGATTGAAAGAGGAAGGAATTATATAAGATATATACATAGACTTTAAACAAAATGAGTTTGCCATAAGCATTAATAACTTATGGCAAACTAAAGATTACATCGGCACAATAGTCACTCCCCACCGATACTCTTGGTTAGCAGGAATAAGATATTGTGAATCGGGGATAGCTCCCCAACTGTCATACCCGCCTACTCCCATTTGTTTCATATCAATGCAGACTTCCACAAAATTCTCAGGCGTTATATCATTGATATGAGTCTGGCGCGGTCTCACATTTTTAGCTGCTATAGTGTCATGTTTCAATTCTTCTTCGTTGCGGTTGAGCCATTGATAATCTCGCAGAATGGCCTCTTCACCGTCAAAGTCCTCTATTGAATTGCGCAATGCGGTAAAGCCCATTGTATGGTCAGCATAAATTGTCAGCCCTTTACCATTCTTTTCTTTCAGAGTAAGCCAGCGGGTATCGGTACGGTACCCATTCTCCTGTGGCCGTACATACGGAAAATACATCTGCTCGGCAGTATTTTGGAATAAATCTACAGTTACCCCGGCATTGCGATCTATGTAATTCTCTTCCGGACCACGCCCGAAATAGGTAATTAAGTTCATATCCACGAACAGACGGAAACGCATTCCAATACGTGGTACCACAAGTTCCGATCTTCTTTTCTGAATATCCTCACTACCTAAAGTAAAAGGATCTATTTCTACCTCTGCATCTCCTGTCCGATTGGTTTTCTGTTCCACAGGGGTAAAAGTATAATCAGCCTTTATTACACCGGAAGGATAGATACGATAAGTGGCAATATATCTGTTCCCGGCAGGTAATAAATAGTCAACAGTCAGTACGGCATCTTTACCATCCATTTTTACATTCGCATCTGCAACCTTGAAGTCTTTGCTGGCCTGTTTCCACGTTTGTAATCGTTTAGGCGACTGACTTCCATAATCATTGTCATTGGGTGCACGCCAAAAGTTGGGTTGAAAACCAAAATTATCCGTAAAATATTCAGTGCCGTTCATTCTATAGGAAGTAACCAGTCCTTCTTTCTTGTTAAATACAAAATTGACTTTTGACGATGCTACTTTCAACAATTCGTCTTCTACACTACAACTTAACGCCGGCCCATCAACTTTGTAAATACGCGCCAATGACTCTATTGGTAAACGAATTTGTTCTTTAGCTATTTCATAACCTACAGGAATTAACGCTTCCTGCTGAGTAGTCGTCACACTGAATTCTACAAAATATTCAGTACCCACTTTTGGTTTCAATCCACTCACATTCACGTTCAGTAATTTACTATCCTGAGGTGCAATATCCAAACATACTTTGCCGCTACGAATCGTTTTCGCATTTTCTTTCACCTTATAATGAATCACGTATTTCTTCAGATTCGTAAAATAAAATCGATTCTTGACGATGAATTCACCACGGGCCAGATCTATAGCCTCAACAGCTATATTCTGATGCACATATTTCACTTCGCTATAAGCCGGGTGAGGAGTGCGGTCAGGGTTGACAATGCCATTACAACAAAAGTTACCATCGCTCGGCATGTTTTTCCCAAAATCTCCTCCATAAGCCCAGAATGAACGTCCTTTTTCATCTTGGGTTAGAATCCCCTGGTCCACCCAATCCCAAATATATCCACCTTGCAGATTGGGATACTTATAAATAGCTTTCCACTGATCCCAAAGACTACCGGTAGAATTGCCCATAGCATGTGCATATTCGGATGGAACTACCGGACGGTCACTTCCATTCTTTCCGATGTTTTCCAACCAGCCTGCACTTGGATATTGCGGAACGTACAGGTCTGAGTTCCACTCCCACTGAGCACGTTCATAATTCACCGGACGATCCATAATATCCTTGTCCGCCTGCTTCATCCACAAATAGGTCTGATAAAAATTATAGCCGTTCCCGCCTTCATTTCCCAATGACCAGAACGTTAAAGAAGGATAGTTCTTATTACGTTCGAACATATTAATCGTACGATACATGTGAGGTTTCAACCATTCGGGGTTATTCCCCAATGTACCACCTTTTCGTAAATCATAGCGCATGCCGTGACTTTCGATATTGGCTTCGTCATAAACATAAAAACCATATTCATCACACAATTCGTAAAAACGCCGGTCTTGTGGATAATGGCACAAACGGACTGTATTGATATTGGCACGCCTCATCAACTCAAAATCTTTACGCATCAACTCTTCGGTAAGATAATGCCCGGTTTCCGGATCATGCTCATGAACATTCACACCTTTCAATTTCAACGGTTGTCCATTAATTAACAAAACCGTGTAATTCTTCCCATTAGCAGACTTTTGTTCTATTTCCTTGATTTCAATACGACGGAACCCCACATTAAATGGCACCACCTCGCTTGTTTTACCATTCTCCCTGACAATCATCATCAACTTATACAGATTCGGAACTTCTGAGGTCCAAGTTTCCACATCCGGCAATTGTCGCTCAAAAGTCACCGTGACCATACCTTTCGATTTCATGGACACATTCTTTTCTCCGGTAGCAACCACTCTGCCTGAGTGGCCAATCAATTCATATCCAATAGTCAGATCGGCATTAGTATCCTTATGATTCTTTAAATCAAGGGCCAAACGGAAAATCCCATTCCTGTAACTGTCATCTAAAGTAGAAGTTATGCGGAAATCTTTTATGGAAGCTTTGGGCTGCGAATAAAGAAACACGTCACGCTCAATCCCGCTCATACGCCAAAAGTCCTGACACTCCAGATAAGAACCGGTACTCCAACGAAATATTTTCAATACAAGTGTATTTTCGCCTGATTTCAGATATCTATTAATCAGATATTCCGCCGGATTCTTTGAGTCCTCGCTATACCCTACCTCATACCCGTTTATATACACATAGCATCCCGACTTAGCACCTGCAATATGCAAATAAACGTCACGCCCTTCCCAATCGGTTGGCAGAGTGAACTCCTTACGATAAACACCCACCGGATTTTCTTCCGGCAATTGAGGTGGCTGCGGATTACTTGATTGAAACTCATAACACTGATTAGTATAGATGGCGGTTCCATACCCCTGTATCTCCCAATTTCCAGGCACCTTGATACTCTTCCATCCGACCACAGCAGCCGTAGTATCCACAATATCAGCCGGAAGCTTCTTATAGGAATCCACATAATAGAATTTCCAAATACCATTCAAAAGTTTATAATACGGGCTTTCTTCATACCGCCCGGTCATAGCCTGCGCACGGTTGGCATACGTCATAAAAGAAGTTCGGGGATCTTCCGTATTTACAGAAGTCGTCTGAATATCTTTCCAATAAGGCAGATGCGAGTACTTGAATGAACGCGAAGGCACTCTTCCACGTCCTTTCACAAGAATAGAATCTCGAGTAATTTCTACTGTGGAGTATGCATTTTGCGTTTCCGTCTCTATCATGCCTTCCTGGGTAATCATCGGGATTCCTTTGTAATATCCAAATGCCCCGGCATGATGATGTCCTGAGAATACAGCTTTTACACATGGATATTTCGAAATCGTATTCAAAATTTCCATATTGTTTAAAGCAGTAAATTCACTCTGCGGATAAAGTGGATGATGTGTAAAGATCAGTACATTGTTATGATTTCTTTCACATTTTCCCAACAAGTCATCCAGCCATTTCATCTGCTTTCTGCTGATTCCTCCATTCCATCTGTAGGCTTGTTTTCCTCCAGTTTGTTTTATTTGCTCCAGCATCTCAGCCAATTCCTGTTCTTTTTCAGTTCCCGTTACATTAGCATAAGCTGACACTTCATTGGTGTTCAACATGATGAAAACCCAATTTTGCTTCTTGAACGAATAATATTCGGAAGGCATACTCAACTGTCGATAGAGAACAGAATTATCTGTCACTTCTTTATAATCATGGTTACCCGTAATATGATAAATCTCATTATTAAGATGAACGAGAGAGGACATTATCTTTTTTAAATCACTGTTCTTTCTGTCAATAATATCCCCCAGATTAATAGTAAACTGAACATTCTGCTGATTGAAATAATTGATGCAAGTATCCAGCTTCTGCAATGCCTGCCTATAAAATCGTGCATTTTCCGAGGTGCAATCTGCATACTGCGTATCGGCAAATAGTCCAAATTTAAGGATAGGAGAAATATCCTGCGCTAATGCACTGCCTCCCAGAAAGAACAAGCATGTAAATAGTCTGATAAACATTTTCATGGTAATTCATTTTATAGTTATAAACAAAACGAAGAATCTGTATACATAAACTTGAATGCTTACAGATTCTTCTACTTGTTCAGTATGAGAATACAATCAGGAAATTCCTGCATTTATAATCTCATTATCTAAAACCTATTGATTCAATTGGTTATATCTAAGTTACTCAATACTCCTTTATACATTTTAGCGTATACAATCTTTCCAATGAAAGGATTTTGTATTGAAGGAGTAGCCGTATCACGATAATCGCCACCAATTCCTAACAGATAATCAGGTGCTTGGTCTTTCTTTGGGAAATTAAATGTTCCGGAGACCTTGACTTCTTTCACTTTAGCACCATTAATATACATCCTAAAAGTTGTTTTATCGTATGTAACAACAGCATGGTAATAAATATCTTTTCCTAATTGAATGGGAGTCTGAAAATTATTATTTGGCAATACCCACTTATTATTTGCCCTATAATAAAACGCCAGTTGGCTACCGCTGGTAATTTCATACCCCAATCCACCGCTTTCCATTGAGGAGAATGGGTTTACTCCTCCATCAGGAGAAAATAGGATTTCCATAGAAAACATCCCTTTCATAGCCTTACCAATAGCATCTTCTTTACTATAAGGAATATAGAAGAAATTACTTCCATCAAAAACGGCTTCATATTTCTCATACGAACTATTCCAACGTGTTTCTATGGCATTCGTCGTTCCTTCTACAACGGGCAAAGAAGATATTTCTTCATTCATATTAGTAGCTATCCCCTTATCTGCAAATTGTACATCCATGATTAATTTCGGAATTTCTTCATTAGGAAAACCTATTATGAGAACGGTCAAATGACTGTATTTCTTTATTTTTTCATAAATGTCCGGTTCATTATAATAGATTCTATAATTCCACGAATATTGTCTTACGGGCCTGTTATTAACTTGCGCATTCTCAAAATTCGTTTTCATAGCCTGATAAACGTCAGAATCAAAACTTATTCCATCAACATTATTATCCTGCATAGATTTCAGCCAACCATCACAAATTTCCTTTTGCTCTTGTTCGGTTTTTCCTACCAAACTGCTCCAGGTTGAGTAAAAACTTACATGCCATCCATCATTTGCAAATGAGGTCAGATGCGTAATATAACGACTTTCAACCAAAACACGATGCTTTATATTATATTTGCTGTCTAAGCGATACAAGGTTTCACGAATAATCGCTTCATTCTCATCCGTACTCAAATCCTTAAAATCAAGCCATAAAAAATTAAAATCAGGTTTCATCACAAGGAGATCATCCATATATTCCTCAAAAGTTTGGCCTGTTGAAGTTTCCAATTCATGCCCAATCATCAAAACAGGAATACCACTCTCTCTGGAAACATGAATATCCACTTCAAAATTGCTTATTCCATAATCAACAGCATCCTGTAGCTTAACAACATCATTGCACTTATGAGCTCCCAAAATCATTGTTTGACCAAAATCGTCAGTAGAAAGAAGACTTCTGGTCATAGGGCCATCAACGTTAGTATTCAATAAATCAGAAGAACATGATGTCAATATCATCGTTCCTAATAATAAACCAAATAACATCTTTAATTTTTTCATAAACATATATTTTTAATTCAATTATTAATTCCACCCCGGATTATTAGGTTTCAAATCTGGATTCCTTTCAATTTCCACTCCCGGTACGGGCCACAACAAATCTTTCTCTGTGAATACGCGAGTTACCAGCCTCCGCCCGGTTATTCCGTATACATCTCCCGGCAATACCTCCAAGGCAATACCCCAGCGACGAAGATCGAACCAACGATGTCCTTCTGCAATAAGCTCAACGGCTCTTTCGTGTTTGATACGTGTCAATACCTCTTCTTTAGAAGAAGCTTTCAGCCATGCAGGGCCACTGTTAATAGCAGGCATATTGGTAGAAGGGCGTTGGCGCACTTTATTAATATATTCTACTGCCGTAGCTTGGTCATTCAACTCATTCTTGCACTCTGCATACATTAGGTACACATCTGCCAGACGGAGTATCGGAAAGTTAATAGGAGTATGTTCTCTATTATTTATCTCTCCATTCATATTACCTTCGGGTACAAATTTCCGGAAAATGTACGACTCTGTTCTAGCAGGGCTCAATCGAATAAAGCCGTTTGTTTCATTCGGAGCTATGTTCCGGGCAATTATAAACTCACAAGTCTTAGGCTGATTGTTTACCCATCCCGGATAAGTAGTATAAGGCATAATGATGGTTTCATTCATTCTCGGGTCACGTTTCGAATACATTTCAAGTAACTTATCTTTGTATTCGGGATAAGACGCAACCGTTTTACCTCCTTCTGCAAGTACCGATACAAAGGTTCTATCCTTCACGTCCGTACTGCTGAATCCTGGAATAACTTCTTCCCAATCAAAAGGTTTGCCATCTTTATACTCGTACATGCCTACCAGCGTGGCGGACGGTAGCACGACATTCCAGCAACTGCCATACGTAGCACGGCTGCCCATATAGAAAGTCATTGGCATACCATAATCTTTGCCTACACCTCCTGAGTTCTGAATAGCGAAAATCATTTCATCACTTTGATCGCCTTCCGGAGTGAATAACTTAGCATAATCAGCATACAAAGAGTAATTATATCCTTTGCCCGACGGATCCAATATAATTTCCTCGAAATCCTTGGCAGCTTTTGCATACTCTTTTGTATATAAATATACTTTTCCACGCAATGCATAAGCGGCTCCCAATGTCACGCGTCCATAGTCATCTTGTATCCTTTTTACAGGAAGATTGCTATTGACTGCGGCATCCAGGTCAGCAAGAATGAACTGTACGACTTGCTCTTCAGAGCTTCTGGGCTTCTTCAAGTCATTATAGTCTGTACTCAAGTTCACACTTTCGTCATACAGTGGCAATGCTCCATAAAAATTATAAAGTTCGAAATAATACAAGGCACGCAAAAATCTAGCTTCTGCCAAATACTGGGTTTTAAGTTCTTCACTCATACTTTCTATCCCAGGTACCTTCTGTAGCACCAGATTGGCTCTCATCACCCCGTCATAAAGCGACTTCCATTTATCCTCCACTAAGGCATGCCGATCACTATAAGTACCTAAGATAACCGGTCCAAAGCCCTGAGAATCATACCCCACACCTATATCCGACATACAATCATAGGCAAATCTCATCCCAAAAGCATTATCTTCTCTAAGAGCCGCATATACTCCCATTATCCCTTGTTTGGCATGGGTTTCCGTCTGCCAGAAAATGCCATCGCTTATTTGGTCAGCCGGATACCTATCCAGCTCATAACAACTATTCAAGCACATTGATGCAACAAATGCACCTAATAATATTCTATACTTTTTCATAAAACATCAAATTAAAATGAAAGATTAACTCCAATAACAGCCTGTCTCATAGAAGGGTAGTCAACACCAGACACTTCCGGATCGAGACCATCGTATTTAGTGAACGTAAAAAAATTCTCTAAGCTACCGTAGATTCTCACACGCTCTATAGGTAGAGATGGAAATGCCGTTCTCGTAAAGGTGTATCCTAACTGGATATTCTTAATTTTAAGGAATGATCTGTTCTGAATCCAGAAGTCACTAATCAATGTATTCCTGTTATCACTGAATTCCAGTAGGCGGGGATAGCGGGCTGAGCCCTGAATGCCTTCATACCAACGGCCATCTGCTATCTTCTTGTTGAGCTGATAACTGTGGCGAACAACCGGACGAAAATAATTATCCAGCCAATAAGTTTCCACTCCGGTGACTCCCTGCAAAAGAACAGAGAAATCGAAACCTTTATAAGCCCCTCCCAAGTTCACACCAAAAGTACACTTCGGAGTGGCTCCATTACCGATAATCGTACGGTCATCATCATTAATCACACCGTCACCATTCAAATCTTTATATAGTAAGTCTCCCAGTTCCGGGCGATTAGAAGGAAATGTTTTTTTAGGCTTGCCTGTACTTGGATCAATCGGAGTATTATCCACTAACTGCTGCACAAAGTCCAAATCCTGCTGTGTCTGCACAATGCGATCAACAACATAGCCATACTGAACATTTATCGAATAACCTTCTTTAATCATATCAGCATTAGTAATAGCACTTTCATTACCCTTGAACTTGGTTACCTTGTTATTTATAAAAGTGATATTACCATTCACGAAATAAGAGAAATCCTTTATCTTATCTTGCCAGCCCAAACTAATTTCCACACCTTTGTTCACCACTATGCCTGCATTTTGTCTTGGGATAGTTGCATTCCCGTTCACAAGCGGAGCCGGAAGATCGATCAGGATATCTTCCGTCTTTTTATGAAAATATTCGACCGTACCGGTAAAACGGTTATTTGCCAAACCGAAATCCACCCCTACATTAAAGATTTTCGTCTTTTCCCAAGTCAGGTTTCCATTAGGAATAGCCTGCATAGCTACTCCGGTAGCTATATTATTATTTAGGATATAGTTGGATGCCGAATATAAAGATTGGGCATCATAATTACCTTCAATATCTGCATTTTTACTTCTCAACGCATTGTTACCCAACACACCATACGAAGCACGCAGTTTCAGATTACTCAACGTCAATCTTTCTGAAAAATCTTTCACGAAAGGTTCTTCACTGATTCTCCAGGCAGCGGAAGCTGAAGGGAAATATCCCCAACGATTACCCTCCATAAAACGGGAAGAACCATCGGCGCGGAGATTCACTTCAAACAGATATTTGTTATCCCAGTTCAATTTCAGTCGACTGAAGTAAGAACGCATCACCCATTCCACTGTATTACCAGAAGACGAAGCAGCTCCGGTAGCGCCATCAATCACTCCCAGTCCCGGATCCAGTAAGTCCTGCTTGGTTGTCTTGAACCATTTATAGCGGAACAGTTCCTGACTGGCTCCCACCATAACGCTATAGTCCAGTTTGGAAACCTTATTCTGATAAGCAGCCGTCACATCCATCAGATAGTCATTCCATTTGTAATCACTATTCATGATGTGAGTTTTACCAATGCCAGTAGAAGCCACCACATCGTTCAGGAAATTCCATTGCTCCAGAAATACCGGTTGAGAATCATCCGTCTTATTACGATGCATATAGTTGAATGATCCAGTCAGCGTAAATCCTTTAAAAGGAGTCAATGTTCCGTAAAAACGACTTTTCACATACCGTTCTTGGATATCTCCTGCAGTATTATATAAACGATAAATAGGATTATTGGCTGCATTCTGAGCATCGTCCTGGTCATTATTGACAGAACCCAACCGACCATCAGGAGCGCGAAACACCATACCCGGAGAAGTAGCGGCAGCGTAAGTGAAGACATCTTCCATCTTATTCGTACCCTGCTCCGTAAAAGATACATATCCATTAATATTAGTTCCGACCTTCAACCAGGAAGTTACGTCAATGTCCAGATTAACGCGTGCTTGCGTTTTTTTATAACCAGAATTATCCATCACCCCCGGTGAATGCAGGAAGCCAAAAGAAGTATAAAACTTGACTTTATCCGAACCACCGCTAATTGAAACACTATGGTTGTTACTCAAAGATGTTTTAAACAACTCATCCATCAGACTTGTATTTGGATATTTCAACGCATCTTTTCCTTCATTGGCACGCCACAATTTGATGGCATCATCCGAGTATTTGGTTGGCAAGTTTGAATTGGAAAAACCTTCATTTATCAATTCCATATAATCAGCATAGTTAGACACTAAATCAAAGGTTTTTCCTACAGATTCCCAAGAGAGATAGCCATTGTAATCAACTTTTGTCTTACCCTGCTTGCCACTGCGTGTAGTAATCAAAATGACACCATTAGCTGCTCTCGAACCATAAATAGCTGCTGATGCAGCATCTTTCAAAACCGATAGATTCTCAATATCCTGAGGTTGCACGCTGTTTAATGAACCTTCTACTCCATCAATAATGACAAGTGGCGCTGAATTATTCAGGGTTCCTTGACCACGAATCATTATAGACGCCGTATTATCACCCGGTTTATTTGAACTGGAAGTAACCTGCACACCGGCAGCCATACCCGCCAATCCCTGTGATACATCTGTAATCGGACGACTTTCACTCATTTCCGCCATATTGATATTGGCGACAGAGCCCGTCAGGTTTACCTTCTTTTCAGAACCATATCCTACAACTACGACTTCATCCAGTGACTGCGCATCTTCCGTCAAAGCTATTTTCAGTTCCGTAGTATTGCCGGTAATTTTAACTTCTTTAGTCAGATATCCAATATAAGAAATCTGAATAACACTGCCGACCTGTACATTGTCAAGCGTGAAATTTCCATCAATATCTGTAATGACTCCATTGCTTGTACCTTTTATAATTACATTAGCACCGATAATCGATTCACCCTGTACATCCAGTACTTTGCCTTTAATCGTTTTTTGTTGTGTAATACTCTCTACTATATCAGTATGGAGTGACGTTGAACTGGCTCTTGTCGCCCATAATGATCCGGTAGCAATTAAAGCTAGTGATGCCCCCAATACCATTCTTTTGGGGAGAGAACTGCAATGTTTGAGTTTTCTTTTCATAAGTATTAAAAATTAGTTGTTATTAACGCTACAAGTTTACGCCTTTTCACTTTATAGGCATTATCCAAATCGTCCAAAGAAACGATGAAAATTATCCGTGGACATTTTTAATAGGATTCAGGAAAATTTTCATAGGTATACATACCATTCCTATTTCAATGTCACATCTTTGTAAAAATCATCCCCGACAATAATCATATATATTCCGTACAATAACTACAATCCTGTTTTATTTAATAGCACTAATATTGCAGCAATAATATTTCAAAAAAGAAGCAAACTATTAAAAGCAATTATTATATATGAAAACAAGAATTATCCTCTTAGTCGTCTTTTCTTTCTGCCTCTTGGGAGACACATTTGCAAAAAGAAAAGTGGAAGAACCTCCAAGCGACAGACAACAATGGGCTGACCTCTGTTATAAGATAGCACAACCCATTTTGGAAAACATGAGTAAAGGTGAACTGCAAAAGAATATGCAGTTGGAACTTAGCCCCACATGGGATGGACGTGATAAACGCGTAGCCTACATGGAGGCCTTTGGACGGCTAATGGCAGGCATCTCTCCCTGGTTATCTCTCCCTGCAGATAATACAGCTGAAGGGCAGCAACGCCGCCAATTGCAGGAGTGGGCACTACAAGCATACAAGAATGCTGTAGATCCCCAAAGCCCGGATTACTTGTTGTGGGAAGGACCAACCCAAATTCTGGTAGACGCAGCCTACATCGCCGAAAGTTTTCTTCGTGCACCAGATGCCACCTGGAAGTTGTTGGATGAAGTCACCCGGCAACGTTACATCCAATGTTTCAAAGGATTGCGTATCATCCGTCCTGCTTACAATAACTGGCTGTTGTTCCGTGCCATGACCGAAGCTTTTTTACTCTCGATTGGCGAGGAAGCTGACCGGTTTGCACTTACTGTGGCAGTGAACAAACTCAACGAGTAGTATTTAAGTGACGGCTGGTATTCAGACGGGCCGGAATTTGCTTTAGATTATTACAATTCTTATGTCATTCATCCCATGTATGTGGAAATATTAGAAGTTTGCAAAGCAAAAAAAATTCTGACTCCCGTCAGCACTGTACTGGCTATTTGCCGTATGCAACGGTTCAATGTTTTCATCGAACGCCTGATTTCACCGGAAGGAACTTATCCTGCCTTCGGACGTTCAGTGATATATCGCATGGGAGCTTTCCAGACGTTGGCATTAGCTAGCTGGAAATATGGATTACCAGAAGGGCTAAGTAACGGGCAGGTGCGTAGTGCACTGAGTACAGTTATGCGGAATATGTTTAGTATAGAAGGAAATTTCGATGATAAAAATTTCCTCAGGCTGGGTTTTGCCGGACACCAGCCAGAACTGGCTAACTACTACACCAATAATGGTAGTCTCTATATGACTGCATTGGTATTTATGCCATTAGCTCTGCCTGTTACCCATCCCTTCTGGAGTGATCAAGCAGCAGAGTGGACTTCCCAGAAAGCATGGAGTGGTAAACCATTCCCAATCGACGGACATCACTCACTACGTAACGAGAAATAAAAAGAATTCAAACAAATCACTAAAAATAAATATTATGAAAAAACTTTCATCTTTATTACTTTTGTTAGCCTTATCCATCTGCTGGAGCTATGCGCAACAAGCTAAATATGTATTCTACTTTATTGGCGACGGAATGGGCGTCAACCAAGTGCAAGGTACAGAAATCTATCGGGCAGAACTGGAAGGAAAAATGGGAATTACTCCTTTGCTATTTACTCAGTTCCCCTATTCTACCGTTGCAATTACCAATTCTGCCACAAACAGGGTTACAGACTCGGCTGCCGCAGGTACAGCACTTGCCACCGGCCGTAAGACCAAAAATAGCGCAATTGGTGTACTGAAGGATCAGGAAACCCCAATTAACAGTGTAGCTGTATGGGCGAAGAATAAGGGTTGCCGGGTGGGCATTGCCACCAGCGTCACCGTCAACCATGCAACTCCCGGAGCTTTTTACGCACATGCCGCTAAGCGTACCCTTTATCACGAGATCGGAAAAGACTTATATAAGACCGGCTTCGATTTCTATGCCGGTTCCGACTTCCGGGATGCAACAGACAAGAACAATCCCACGACTGACAACTTATATGAGATGGCTGGCAAAAACGGATATACCATCGCACGCGGTTATAAAGATTATCTGAAACAGAGCAAAAAAGCTGATAAGATGCTCCTACTGCAAACTGAAGAAGCCTCTAAACGTGAATTTGTAGCCATTCCTTATGCTATCGACCGTAAAAAGGGAGAGATGACTCTTCAGGATATCACCCGTTCCGCCATCAATTTCTTGTCGAAAGATTTATCCAAAGGCTTTTTCCTGATGGTAGAAGGGGGGAAAATTGACTGGGCCTGCCACAGCAATGATGCTGCAACTACATTTCATGAAATAATAGACTTCGATAATGCCATCAAGATAGCTTATGAGTTTTATTCGCAACATCCGGATGAAACACTGATAGTTGTCACTGCCGATCACGAAACCGGAGGCTTTGTACTGGGTACAGGCACTTATGACCTGAATCTGCAGGTATTGAAAAATCAAAAAGTTAGCGAAAACGGTTTCACCCGCATCGTCAACAAAATGCGCGCCAAGACCAGCAATCAAGTGAGTTGGGAAGCCATCCGAGAGGCCTTGAAGGACAATTTCGGTTTCTGGGATAAGATAGAACTAACTGCCGAACAGGAAGCCCGATTGAAAACAGTTCATGAAAAAAGCCTGATGCATCAGGAGATGAAGCTGGAAAAGAGCGAATATGCACAAGACGAACCGATAGCATCGGAAGCTAAACGTATCATCAATGAAATAGCTCTTGTAGGCTGGACCAGCGGAGGACATTCAGCCGGTTATGTTCCAGTATTTGCCATTGGAGCCGGAGCAGATCTGTTTCAAGGCCGTATAGACAACACAGAGATACCTATAAAAATCGCTCAGGCTGCCGGATACCCTATAGATTTCTAAATGATTATGAATTTATCTTAGGCGCGGATTAATCCGTGCCTAAACCTCCGAATCTTTTCTTTTCTGATAACTCTGTGGCGTACATCCGTACTGATTTTTGAAACAACGGCTGAAATACACCGGCGAACTGAATCCACAGCGATCGCTTACCTCCGCAATCGGCAAATCAGAATATCGGCGAAGAAGAGTTGCAGCATGTTTCAAGCGATAATTGAGCACAAAGTTATTAGGAGTCATGCCCGTCAAAGCTTTAAATTTGGAATACAGCAAAGAGCGACCTATACCAACTTCCTTACACAATTCCGGTATATCAAAATCAGGATCATCAATATGTTTCTCAATAATTTGTGACGTTTTGCGCAACATCTCCTGATCCAGAGGGTTGATGCTGGTCAAATCAATTTCCGACAGAGGTTTCTTACGAAGCTGATGTTGTATCAGCAATCTGTTCCTTACCAGATTATTAGCTCTTGCCAAAAGCAACTGTGCATTGAAAGGTTTGCTTATATAGTCATCCGCCCCACGATTCAACCCCTCAATACTCTGCTCCGTATTGTTGAGCGCAGTAAGCAGAATAATAGGAATATGGCACAAATCAACATTATTCTTTATTTGCAGGCACATTTCAATTCCAGTCATTTCAGGCATCATAATATCTGATATAATCAGATTCGGCTTATGCTCGTAGGCTTGAGCAAGCCCTTCTTTTCCATTATTTGCCAGGTAGACTTGATAGAAAGGTTCAAAAAGCTGTTTCAAGATTTGCAGCAGTTCTTTATTGTCTTCCACCAACAACAGTTTCCTGTCGTTCTCCTTTGCCGTTTCCTGCGATAGTGAGTCTACAGGAACTTCATAAAAAGAGGCTATTTTCTCGCCTAACAATGGTCCTGTAGTAGTCATCATATCAGATACACTATCAACAAACTGAATATGTTCGTCTTCCTGATAGATACTCATGTTAAGCGATAAAGCAATTGTAAAAGTGCTACCCTTCCCGACCTCACTTTCTACAGAAATTGCCCCATGATGTTTTTCTACGATGCTTTTGGTCAAAGCCAAACCGATGCCCGTACCTGGAGATTGTTCGTTTCCCTTCTGATTCCCGCCTTGATAAAAGCGGTCGAAAATATGGGCGGAATCCAAATCTGAGATGCCACTACCGGTATCGCAAATCTGTATCTTCACATTACCGTTATCAGTAGCAATTATCATACCTATTTTCCCTCCGTCAGGGGTATATTTAAAGGCATTTGAAAGCAAATTAAAAAATACTTTCTCCAATTGCTTAGCATCAAACCAGCACACTATCTCCACCGGATTGCACTGAAAATCATAGCAAATGTTACGTTGATGTGCAAAGTCACTGAACGAAAGAAATATCTCTTTCAGGAATTTCCCTATATCCCGCTTCTCTATTTGCAATATAAAGCGGTTCTGGGTAAATCGTCTGAAGTCCAAAAGTTCAGAAACCAAATTAGTCATCTGCTGTGCACTCTGCTTTATTTTCAATATCTTGTTGTATACTTGCGGAGGAAGCAGCTGATTCTGCAACAAAGTATCAATATGGCTGACAATCAGTGTCAATGGAGTACGGAATTCGTGACTCACATTAGTAAAAAATACCAGCTTAGCATGATTCATTTCTTCTATATGCTGTTTTTCGATACGCTCTTTTTCCAGCGATTGCGCCAAAGCCTGTTTTACGAATCGGTTTCGGGCATAGTAAGTGATGCCCGAAACAATTGTAATCATATAGAATATCCATGCCCACCAGGTGGCATACCAAGGAGTGGCAATATGAATAGCCAATTGAATAGGAAGCTGACCGGAAGCATACGCCATACGTACATAAAGTGTATAATCGCCCGGATCGAGGTTTGTATATCTGGCCTCCGGAGTCGGAGTAAATGTCCAGACTTTATCCAATCCTTCCAATTTATATTCAAAGCCTTGCTGCGCATATTTGTTCTGATAATCAGAATGGGCAAACTTGATAAGCAGGTTATTGTCCTCAGTATCCAGCATTAGCCTCTTCGTAAAAGGAAGCGCTGCAGTGAGTATTTTATTTTCAGGCGACGGTTTTATCAACCGATTGTTAACATGAAGAGTAGAGAAATAAAGAGAACTTATCTCTACCTGGGAAGCATGAAATTCTTCTTCCGCCAAAAGAGTAACCCCTTTGGTATCTCCAATATAGATTTTATTGTCCGAAGAGACATAAATCCCGCAATCCCGAATGATCGGAGCCTTGAGATAGACTTCTTTCTGTCCCAAGCTGGTAAATGACTGCTCTTTCGGATCAAAAAGTATGATTCCCCAGTCTCCGGTAAGGATAAACTTATTGCTGGCAGTCTGTTTCACATTGTAGCAATAATTGCTGGGCAATGTGCTGTTCTCCGTATTATAAACAATCATTTTCTTGGTATTCCGGTCGTAAAACAGCAATCCGCTTCCTAACGTACAGATATATACACCGTCTTTCGTCACCCGTACATGCGATATGCTGCCCTTATAGCCTATATCCTGCAGTTTGAGAGTACTTCTTTGAGTAACATCAGAAAGAGGGACGATCACAACTTTGTCTGCTTGGTTAGCATAGAAGTTTCCTTCTGCATCAATATCAAAATTTATACAGTAAGACTCCGGTTTGAACAGAAACGTAAAGTGATTAGTCACCGGATCGAGTTGAAAAACACCTTCACGGGAAGAAAGATAAAGTTTACCATTCCACATCTTGACCTGATAGATGAAATGGCGCGGAGCCGGAGTATTTTCCAACTGATGTTCCAGGTAATTATAAAAGCTTTTTTCCTGAAAATCATAACGTGACAATCCTCCTAAGTGGGTTCCGATATACAGATAGTCATTCTCCCGGTCATAGCAGATACTCTTTACATTGTTATGCGGAATAGAGTTCAGTCCCCCTGCCGTAAATTGATGTACCAGTTCCCAGTTTTCATTTATGCAACCTAAACCTCCTCCGTCAGTACTGACCCAAAGATTTCCATGTTTATCAGCCGTCATCTCACCAATGTATGAATAATATAGGTTGGAAAGATTTCCGGCCTGGTAGTCATAATGTACAAATCCACTGCGGTCGGGAGTAAAATAGTTCACTCCTCCATAGAAACTGCCGATCCAGATAGTTCCCTGCCGATCGGTGTAAAGAGAAAAAATAGAAGGATGATTCAAGCCCCCCACATACTGAGGTATCTGTATCAGTGTATAGGTTTGCTTCCGGACATCATACTTTTGTAAACCAACGAAAGTTCCAAACCAAATATTATGCTCATCATCCTCGACAAAGGCACGTATCTGCATATTGCGGATTCCAGCACTTCCGGTAAGTGCATAAGGAACTTTTTGCAATACATTATCCTTGAGCCGATACAATCCTTGCATGCGAGTGCCTATCCACACTTCTTCGTCCGAACTCTCGAAAATACAATATACATCTATATTTTCCAGTAAAAACCGGGATGGCTGGAGTGTGTTTTGAGGAATGATATACATTCCTTCCATCATGCCGACATATATATTGGTTTCGCTAATTGCCAGCGTGTTTACGGTATAAGGAGGAAGTTTCACTTTCGACCGGACGGTATGCTGTCGGCAATCGTAAGCGAAAAGAGAATCTTTCCGGGCATACCATATTTCATTCTGATAGACAGCCAAAGCAGTAGTAGCATTGTCTGTCGTATATTGCTTAAATGTGGAGGTATGAATGTCATAGCCAAACAAATTATTATCAGCTATGAAGAAAATATCGCCATCGATATCATGAACAATGAAAGGTACATAATTACCAATCCAAAGCTTTTCCCCATCCGCATTTGTAATTTCGCCCTTGACATAAGTAATTTGCTCTCCATCATACATATTAATGCCTTCCTGCGTTCCAAACCACATTCGCCCCAATCCATCCTGGGCAATACTCAAAACCGAAGGTTGTGATAGTCCATTTTGTAAGCCCAAATTACGGAAATATTCGGCAGTTGCCGGAAGTGTGCTAAATAGCAAAAGAAATAGAGATATGATTCTGTTTTTCATTAGTATGGTTTCCGCATTTTATTATGAATGCAAAAATAAGGAAAAAAGAATATAGCTCCTACTAAAACAAAGTTTATTGTTGAAAGAACTGCCCCCAAAAGTTAGACACAAAACTTTAAGAGTGCAGTTCATATCCAACTTTTGAGGGACTTCATGTTTCTCTTTATAAAGCTATACCCTTATTTGAAAAGTAACTGTGCCATGTGATACAAACTCCTGCGCCAAGTCAGGAATTCATGGGCCGTATCGGGAGAAACGAAAGACGTTGCCTTAAAACCGTCTGCCTTGAGGTCATTCACGGCTTTAGTCACACCATCCGGATTCTCCTTGCTTCCGCAACTGATGAAAATGGATGCCACCTGCTTTTTATCCGTGATGTCGTCCGGTGCATAAGTCCCACCGCTCAACAGTCCATAGTAATTGAATACTTCCGGACGGCGCAGAGTAATCAGTTTCGTCTCAAAGCCACCCATAGAAAGTCCTGCCATAGCACGGTGCTTCTTGTCGGCCTGTGTACGGAAGTTACTATCAATATAAGGTATCAGTTCGTCTACCAGCACCGTTTCAAACTCCTTAGCCGTGAACTCTTTGATATGTCCAAATTTCACATCATTCGTCATACCATACGTCATTACAATGATGAACGGTTCAATCTTGCCTTCAGCAATCAGATTGTCCATAATCAGATTCGCATGTCCCTGGTTGGACCATGCCGTTTCATCTTCTCCCCATCCGTGCTGCAAATAGAGAACCGGATATTTCTTCTTATCCTTTCCGTAAGTGGGCGGTGTATAAACAAATGCACGACGATGGGTATCTGTGCTCTTGGAATAAAAATAAACCTGTTGAACATTTCCATGAGGCACTTGCTTCATAGCATAGAAATCCTCATCATGAGCCGGAATTTCAATACCACTTTCCCATCGGCAAGAGCCGTAATAATTCTTAGTACCCGGATCATTAAACACACCACCATCGATAGTCAGGTGATAATAATGGAATCCCTCATCCATAGGGCCATCTGTAGTACCTACCCATACACCTTCTTTATCTTTGCGGAGAACTGTGCCACCACGACCGCCTAATCCAAGACTGACAATGACTGATTTGGCATCAGGAGCAACTACACGGAAGCGGGCGTATCCTTGCGAATTGACCATAGGATATTGCTGTCCGGGCTGATTAAGTACAGAAGGACGGAAATCCTCTTTCACTACAGCAGTATCGCTTGCCGGATCAAAATCCTTAATGATACTATAGACACGTTTCGCCTTATAATTTTCATCATAAGGCAACGGATAGTTACGTGCACCGAGCCATGAATCGCGGTCGGAAAGATTCCAGAAAGTAACATTGTCTACCACATCCTTATGTTTGCGAAGTACTTTAAACAAGCGAGCATACTGATCTTCCTGAAGCGTTTTTACTACCTGACTGATGTTGCCGCCGTCACGACTGAAGTTGAGCTGTCCTCCCATCTCCTGATTGGCACGAATATCCAACTCAGTAATATGGATATGTTTCACTATAGTAGAATATTTCGTCAGGGCAGCATCTACATCTTCCATGCTCGGACCATAGACATTGTAATGTCCCTGCATGCCAATACCATCAATGGGCACACCTTCTTCCTTCATGGATTTCACCATATTATAGATGCGATCGCGTTTTCCAGGATCAGCAGCATTATAGTCATTGTAGAAAAGGAGTACATTAGGATCGGCCTCACGGGCATAAATAAAGGCTTTCTTAATAAACTCGTCACCGGCAATCTGATAAAGAGGGGAATTGCGATACGGACTTGGGTGTTCTCCCATGCCTCGTCGGCCACCCTGCCAGCCACCATCGGAGATTGCTTCATTCACAACGTCCCACGCATATATCACGTCTTTGTAGCGTTCCACGATAGCTGTAATGTGATGTTTCATATTTTGAAAAAGTTTCTCTTTCGACACTAAATCCCCTTTTTCATCTTTATACATCCATTCTCCTATCTGGGCATGCCACATCAGACAGTGCCCGCGTAACTTGATTCCGTTGCTACGGCAAAAATTGGCAATTTTGTCGGCATTCTCCCAATTGAACTGTCCGTAGGCAGGCTCGGTGGGTTGCGGCTTCATGTCGTTTTCTGCCGTAATACTGTTGAAGTCTTTTTTAATAATGGCAATCTGTTCAGGATTCGAGATGTTACGCATATTAACAGCCACGCCGATAGAGAAGTAATCTTTATAGGCATCCTTCAGCCCCGTTTCTCCGCTTTGTGCGAATCCGGTATTTGCGCCCATGGTCAATGCCAATGCGCAAAGGGAAAATTTGAATAAATGTTTCATCTGATAATTATTTAAAAGGTTTTCATAGTATATCTATTATCTACCATGTATTTGTACATGCATATCACTCACTAATTGGAAACGGTTACAAAAGAATGCTTTTTTCAGAAAGATTCTTCATATTTGTGTAACACGTTTTTTCGCTTATGTTACCTCCTTTAGTAAAAGTGAAAGAAAATGGATTCTCAAGGTCAGTACCGCCACTGAAGTAAAGAGAAAAAGATGTTTGTAACCAAAACGAAACATACATGACACAAAAATATAACACACATGTCTGAACTTTGCCGCCATAAATTAATCGACTACAACTAATGATTATGAAGAAAAGCGCATTCATGCTGCTCATCATCCTGCTGTCACTGACAGCAAACGCTCAGACTCCGTACCACAACGAGGACGGAAAGAAGATTGATAAAGAAGAGTTGGAAACAAAGGATTACCTGCCGGAAATACACGGTACTATCCGTACTAAGTTTGAGTATCAGACAGAAATGGCTGCCAGTCGTTTCGAAGTACGCAATGCACGCATCAGCATTACCGGAAATGTATTGCCCATCGTAGCTTATAAGGCGGAAATTGATCTCTCCGATGAAGGACAAATCAAAATGCTGGATGCCTACGCCCGCCTTTTCCCAATAAAAGACCTGACCGTCACCGCAGGACAAATGCGAGTACCATTTACAATCGACGCCCACCGCTCTCCACATCAGCAATATTTCGCTAACCGTTCGTTTATTGCGAAACAAGTTGGTAATGTGCGTGACGTTGGTGTTACATTGGGATATAAATTCGGCACTGGAATACCTGTAACCTTAGAAGGCGGACTCTACAATGGTTCGGGACTGACTAATCAAAAAGAATGGCACAAAGAAGTAAACTATTCCGCCAAAGCACAATTCCTTTTCGCCAAAAAACTGAATCTGGCTTTAAGCATACAGAGCATCCAGCCACAAGAGGTAAGGATAAACTCGTATGACATCGGTGCTTTCTATGAATTCGGACGCTTCCATATTGAAGGAGAGTATTTGTACAAAACTTATGCAGACAATGCCTATGACAACGTGCATGCCGTAAATAGTTTTATCAATTACGACCTCCCCTTACAAAAAGTATTCAGCAAGATGTCCTTTCTGGCACGCTATGATATGATGACCAGTCAAAGCGATGGTAAAGCCATCAACGAAGAAACCGGAGCCTTGACTACCACCGACTACAAACGCCACCGTATAACCGGAGGTATCACTTTCAGTCTCAGCAAGGCATTCCGCACAGATCTCCGGCTGAACTACGAAAAGTATTTCTATGCCAAAAACAGTATTGCCAAAGAGTCTGAACAAGATAAGATTGTATTGGAACTGATGGTTCGGTTCTAACACCTCACATGCACCTGCCAACAACAGGTGCATCGTCCGGTAAGTACTCTTTGACTCTCTCATTCATCCTACTTAAACCGTTTCAAATCCTTCTTCTCAAACACCCATTCCGGAGTGTAGAGCTTACCTTCATCATTGTCAGACAGCTCATACCAAGGCGATAATCCACGGTTAGCGGGATTCACCAATATGTGAATCTGTTGAGCCAGCATATAGCTCTGTGCCAGCAGGAACACTTTCTTTCCTGTTTGAGGGTAAATCGCCACATCCACTACAATGACTGCGTGCCCCGGTGATCCGCCTTTGATAAACACATCTCCGGGTTGTAAAGATGTATAAGGAACATAAACACCAGGTTTTAAATACCTCCAGAAGCATCTGTGACGTATCAAAGCCGTACCTGCTCCGTACCCGCTCCGTACTTTCTTCGTGTAGAAGTACCTTTGACCGAAGAATGTACGGAGCAAGTACAGCCCTGATACGGTTCGGGTACGGTGCAGATACAAAAAAGACACATCATAACGAAAGTATGAATTGTATAAAAAAGAGATTAACAGTCATCCTTTTCATGACCAACAAATAATACAAATTCAATTATTTTATTGAATATACATTATCTCTTCCTAAACTTTTCCATACAAAACTTGATTATTTACACGAAAAATCGTATATTTGAGTAAATAACTCAGAGCTTATGGCAAATCCGATTCTTCCTGGTATATCAGAAGCTGAACAAGAACTGTTGTACAAGAAACTAAATGAATACAATCAGGGAAGAACCTCTTACAAAGAGGCAGGTGCTTATCTGGTTGTACTGCCCCGTCCGGAATCTCCCCGTTACTCCTTATGGGTGTATTCTCCTCTTCCCGAACGCCAGTCCATTTTTTACGTCCAGGACCTTTCTACAGACATCCATGAAAGTCTGCGAGCGGCAAGCAGCCTATGTTATTATTCTCCACGTTGCATTCTGTTGGTAGAATATAATGCCAAACGTATGCAGAGTAAGGGAGACGACATTATCTCTTTCGGAAAGTATCATGGACATTTCCTGCACGAAATCTTCCGTATCGATCCGGCATATGTGAGTTGGATTGCTTATAAGTTTACTCCACGTATACCTAAACAGGAACGCTTCGTACAAATAGCACAGGTGTATCATTCCGTCCATCTGGATATTCAGAAGCGGCAGGCACATCAGAAATATTCTACCAGCCGTTTTCTGGGGAAAGAAGGAGATAAAGTGAAAGAACTGACACTGAAAGTACTCCGTGTCCGGCTGGAAGACGATCCTTACAAAACCACCGTGAAAGGAACGACTCCTTATTTCTATGTCCGGCAGATACTGACTTTGGAAGATCCTATCGGCAACCTCGTCACTTTCCGGACCAACTCGCGTACGGCAAGCCGGGAATCGTGCCAGGTGCCCGCTACGGAACATGCCTTCGAGCCCGGAGAATCGGTATATATTGCCTCGGCACGCATCTCTTGTACCTTTACTTCGGGAAACAAACAATACACCCGCCTCAATTATGTCAAGTTTAAATAAACTTAAAAGATAGAGCGGTATTATTCCTATTAAAAACATTCGTCCTTTCTTTGTCGGCAGAAAAGGGGGTGCTATAAAAATAGCTGAGATTATACCCAATGAACCTGATACGGTTAGTACCGTCGAAGGGAATTTTCTTTCTATATTCTACTATTCGTTTATACTACTATCCCTTTCTGTAAGTATAATTTCTAAATTCAGAGTTTGAATGTTTGACGTACAATTCATTACGCATTTTACGGCATCCATTTCTTATTCGGACTCCGCACGCATAGCCCTTGAAGGGGGATGCCGCTGGGTTCAGCTTCGGATGAAGGATGCTTCTTCAGAAGAGCTGAAAGCCACAGCCATGCAAGTGCAGGAGCTCTGCCGTCAATACGGAGCCACGTTCATCATTGATGACCACGTGGAACTGGTGAAACAGATTGGCGCGGACGGTGTCCACTTAGGAAAACTGGATATGCCGATAAAAGAAGCAAGGGAAAGACTGGGCAAAGATTTCATTATTGGCGGAACAGCCAACACGTTCGAGGACATCCGGCAACATGCCACTGATGGCGCCGACTACATCGGTTGCGGTCCTTTCCGCTTCACAACTACCAAACAAAAGTTATCACCCATTCTGGGGCTGGAAGGTTATCATTCCATCCTGACGCAAATGCGCGAAGAAGGAATAACAATTCCTGTCGTTGCCATCGGTGGAATCACACGTGAGGACATACCATCCCTGAAAGCATCAGGACTGAGCGGAATAGCATTGAGCGGCGGTATTCTGAAAGCTGAGAATCCGGTACGTGAAATGGAAACAATTATACGACTGACCCAATAGAAATCAATTAGTGAACCATGGAAGATAAAACAAAAATTACTTATCCCGAATCCGAGAAAGTCTATATGCAGGGGCAACTCCATCCTTATCTGAAAGTTGGGATGCGAAAAGTGAACCTTACCCCTACCGTAGTAGTGGAAAACGGGAAAAAAGTTATGACGGAGAATGCGCCCGTCTACATATATGATACAAGCGGCGCATACAGTGATCCGGAACAGAAGGTAGATTTAAAGAAAGGTTTGCCACGCCTCCGCGAACCGTGGATACAGGAACGGGATGTAGAACGGTTGACGGAAATCAGCTCCGAATATGGAAAGATGCGTCTGGCAGACAAAAGTCTTGACTCCCTGCGTTTTGATCATATCACTTTGCCTTATCGTGCCAAAGCAGGCAAGCAGATTACGCAGATGTACTATGCCAAACAGGGTATCGTAACACCGGAAATGGAATATGTAGCCATCCGTGAGAATATGAACTGCCAACAGTTGGGTATAGAAACTTACATCACACCGGAGTTTGTGCGTGATGAAATTGCGGCAGGACGTGCTGCCTTACCCGCCAACATCAACCATCCCGAAGCTGAACCTATGATTATCGGTTCAAAGTTCCTCGTAAAGATTAATACGAATATCGGAAATTCAGCTACCTCTTCCACGATTGAAGAAGAAGTGGAAAAGGCCGTCTGGAGTTGTAAATGGGGTGGAGATACGCTGATGGACTTATCTACAGGAGAAAATATTCACGAGACACGGGAATGGATTATCCGGAATTGTCCTGTTCCGGTAGGTACTGTTCCCATGTATCAGGCAATGGAGAAAGTACACGGAAAGGCGGAAAACCTTACCTGGGAGCTATTTAAAGATACACTGATCGAACAATGTGAGCAAGGGGTAGATTATTTTACAATCCACTGTGGTATCCGCCTGAAAAATATTCATTATGCCAATGACCGCCTTTGCGGAATGGTGAGCCGGGGAGGAAGCATTATCTCCCAATGGTGTAAAATCCATCAGAAAGAGAGTTTCCTGTATGAGCATTTCGATGATATATGCGATATATGCGCACAATATGATGTGGCACTTTCATTAGGTGATGGTTTGCGTCCGGGAGCTATCCGTGATGCGAACGACCGGGCACAGTTTGCGGAACTGGATACGATGGGAGAACTGGTAGAACGCGCCTGGGCAAAAAATGTACAGGCATTCATCGAAGGTCCGGGACACGTACCCATGCATAAGATCAGGGAAAATATGGACCGGCAGATTGAGAAATGCCACGGAGCACCGTTCTATACTCTCGGTCCGCTGGTTACAGATATTGCACCGGGATATGATCACATCACAAGTGCCATTGGCGCAGCACAAATCGGTTGGTACGGAACAGCGATGCTTTGCTATGTGACACCCAAAGAACATCTTGCATTACCGCAGAAAGAAGATGTACGCATAGGAGTGGTAACTTACAAAATTGCCGCACACGCCGCAGACCTTGCCAAAGGCCATCCGGGTGCCGAAGTACGTGACGATGCCTTAAGCAAAGCCCGCTATGAATTCCGCTGGAAAGACCAGTTCAATCTGAGTCTCGATCCGGAACGCGCCTTGCAATATTACAAGGAAGCCAACCACCTGAACGGGAAGTATTGCACCATGTGCGGGCCCAACTTCTGTGCCATGCGCATCAGTCAACGACTGAAAGATTGTGATTATGATGCAGAAATAGAAAATACAGAGAACGAATAACTTTTTAAACTTATAAGAAAATGATTGAAACAAAAGTATCCAAAGGTATCATCAGTACCTATTTTGAGAAATTAGAGAGGAATCTTGATCTGGACGTTGCCATTGTAGGTGGTGGTCCGTCGGGCATAGTAGCCGCTTATTATCTGGCAAAGGCCGGGTTGAAAGTAGCGCAGTTCGACCGTAAGCTTGCTCCCGGCGGCGGAATGTGGGGCGGTGCCATGATGTTCAACCAGATTGTGATTCAGGAAGAAGCGATTGACATTGTAAAGGAATTCAATATCAACCACGAGAAATATGAGGACGGCTTATATGTGATGGACTCTGTAGAGAGTACCTCTGCATTGCTTTATCATGCCGTACATGCCGGAGCCACCGTATTCAACTGCTATTCCGTAGAAGATGTTATCTTCAAGAATAATACGGTAAGCGGAGTAGTGGTAAACTGGACTCCTGTATTGCGCGAAGGTATGCACGTGGACCCGCTGAACATCCTTGCAAAGATAGTAATAGACGGAACAGGCCATGACAGCGAAATAGCCGCTACCGTAGCCCGCAAGAATGGCAGCCGCCTGGCTACCGAAACCGGTGGTGTAATTGGCGAACGTTCACTGGATGTAATTGCAGGAGAGGAAGAGGTTGTAAACGGTACGAAGGAAATCTATCCGGGACTTTACGTTTGCGGTATGGCTGCTTCCGCCGTTTCGGGCACTCCACGTATGGGACCGATCTTTGGAGGAATGTTGATGTCCGGTAAAAAGGTAGCTGAGGAAATTATAGCGAAGCTGAAGAAGTAATCTCTCAGAAGCCACTATTTATCAAGGTGGACAATTTTTTCACCACAGATTACACAGATTTTCACAGATTATAAATATTGAGAACCAATTCCTTTTTCTTTTTATCTGTGAAAATCGGTGTAATCTGTGGTGATCTTCGGCATACTCTTGTATAGACTTATCCTGCAATCTTTTTCAGCCTCCTGAAATGAGCAAGCAACTCTTCGGCATCTTTCCACGTATGGTAACGGTTCCAGATATCTCCTAATAAAGCTGCACCGCCAAAGCCAAGAGACTTTATTTCCGCAAGGTTCACCTCACTTATTCCGCCTAAGGCTACTACCTTTTCATGGATGACTCCGCTTTCCTGTGCTTGTTTCAACTCATCCTTTGAATATCCCGAACGATATCCCTGTTTGGAAATGCTATCGTAAACAGGACTCATAAGCACATAATTGAACCGGGAGACTGTAGTTTCCACTTCTTCCAAGCTATGACAGGCACGACTCAGTATTCCCTCATAATTTGCAGGTGCCTCCGGATGACGGGAATTCAAGTGAATTCCGCCTAAAAGATACTTATCTTTTAAAAAGAAAAAATCATGAATGACAATCCGGGTTCTATATTCCGGAGCAATACCTTGCAGCAGATTTTCTACCGCATGAACATCCGCATCCGGTTTGCGTACATGCAGCAAGTCCAGTCCGGCTTTAAATAACTCAGTGACGATGCGTGCTTCATCCGGAATAAAATCCGGAGAGGTGATAATAATTAGTTTCATTTTTCTATCCTTCATTTACCGGAGGCGTCGGAAACGGGAAATGCCACAAAGGACCATTCCCCTGCCCTATACGTAAATTCTTCCCGGCTTCAATAGCACAGGAAATGTATTCTTTGGCCTGTTCCACTGCTTCATACAAGGATGATCCTTGCGCCAGAAAAGTGGCAATGGCGGATGAAAGCGTACATCCCGTACCGTGCAGGTTGGCGGAATGAATACGCCTGCCACCAAAAATATTCAGTTCTTTTCCGTCATAAAGTACATCGCACATTTCATGACCGGTCAGATGACCTCCTTTAATAAGAAAAGCACAGTTATATTTTTCGAATAACCGGCATGCGGCATCCTCCATTTCATCAATCGTCTGAACCGGTTGTTGCAACAATACTTCTGTTTCGTGCAGATTAGGAGTTACGAGAGTTACTTTCGGAATCAACTTAGTACGAATGGCTTCCAATGCCTCATCCGTCATCAGACTATGCCCGCTGGTAGAAACCATCACCGGATCGAAAACCACTTTCCGGGGAGAATAGCGACGCAGTATCCGTACTATTTCATAAATAATCTCTACGTTTCCAGTCATACCTATTTTAATGGCATCCGGTTGCAAGTCTTCCATCACCGCCTGCATCTGTTGGCCTACCAGCTCTGCCGCAACAGGATGAACAGCTTGCACACCCAATGTATTCTGCACTGTAATGGCTGTGATAGCAGTAGCTGCATAACCTCCAAGTGCCGAGATAGCTTTTATATCTGCCTGTATGCCCGCGCCACCGGAACTGTCGGAACCGGCAACGGAAAGGACGATTGCTTTCTTATCCATAAGCCAAATTACAACTTTATAACATTCCCCGTACGGCTACTCTCCCATGCCGCCTCAATCAGGCGGATAACGCCAAGCACTCCGCACGCATCACTTTGCAACACCGCTCCATTCCGGATATGCTGATAAATATTCTCATAAAAAGCAGCGTAGTTTCCGGGAAGGGTCGGATAAGGTTTCCGCACCACATTACCATCTTTTTCCGTATGGAGTATTCCCCATTGGGATTCATCCTCTTCTCCCCAATGCGGAGTATCCGGCAACACACCTTTAGTCAGATCCGCCTCTTGAGGATCAAGACCATACTTCACATAAGAGCCTTCCGTTCCATGAAGAACAAAGCGAGGCTCATTCTCACACATCAGATAGCTGGCTTTCAAGGTGATTTTCACTTCCGGCATCCGGGCAGGTTTCATCAGATGGATGATAAAATAATCATCTACTTTACCACCGGTACGTAAAGTTGCAATATCAGCAAATACAGCTTCGGGCATACCAAATAGTTGAACAGCCTGGTCGATGACATGGGCACCCAGGTTATAAGTCAGACCACCACCATTCTCGCCGGTTTCTTTCCAGGTATTCGGCTTGATGAAATTCCGGTAGCGAGGAAAGGTTGATTCAAATTCGACCAGACGGTCCAACAATCCCTGAGCCAATATTTCTTTCACGGTCAGGAAATCACAATCCCAACGACGATTCTGGTAAACACTTAAGGTCAGTTCTTTTTCCGCAGCAAGGGCTACGAGTTCTTCACCTTCCTCTACAGTAGTGGTGAAAGGTTTTTCAACGATAACATGTTTTCCGGCTTCGAGAGCACGACGGGCATATTCGTAATGGGAACTGTCAGGGGTATTCACTACCACCAACTCCAGTTCTTCCATCCCTATCAACTCATCAAAACTACGCACAATACGGGATTGCGGATACTTCGCCCGTGACAATTCTTTACTACGCTCAGTGACAGCAGTCAACTCAAAATGAGGATTTGTGGAAATAAAAGGAGCATGAAATACTTGTCCCGACATTCCAAAGGCAGCCAATCCGGTTCTTATCTTATCCATATCTTTCATTTTTTCTTTCGGCAAAACTAATGAATTTATCGCTGATGTACCACACATGAAGGAATAAGGTTTTACGAAGAAAGATAATTTAATCCTTCGGAAGCTCCTTTTTCAGTACAATGAGAGCCTGATTCATCTCCACCGCCTTATTCCATATCTGCTGCAACTGTCCATAATATTCGGAAGGCACGACCGAGGAAGACAAAATGAATGTATAATTCACAATGACGTTGTTCCTGTTTCTTTGGATTACATATTTGCATTGCAGCTTGCCGTCTTCAGTCTTTATCACTTGCGTGTGGGGGATTTCTTCCACCTCATAGCCTTCAGGAAGCGTCAGCGCACAAGAGAGAGTGACTTTTGACGGATAAGGGAACTCTACCGGAAGGATCCGCTCCGATTGTATAAACGGGTTCTTTGTCAATTGCGGAAAAAGAATCGGATTAATATATATATGGTCATCCGACTTTTCCGCCTCAAGTACAAAATCAAATTCTTCCTGTATAGTTGTGAAGTCATCTTCCTTATCTGTTAACTTCAGATTGGTAACCGTCAGTTTTTCTTTCATCAATTCCTGCTTATTCACAAGAGAGTCTTTCGCCTGGTTCTCTTTCCGGTGTTCTAAAGCTTGATGTCCCTTCAGAATGGTAGTCCGACGTCCGGTTATCAGATTCTCCCGGGCATTAGCACTGATTTTCATGAAAACTTGATTGGTAGATATTTCCTGCAAGTTCACCCACTTTTGTTTTTCCGGTATATCGGCAGAAAGCATACGTGCTTTAGTCACCGACAATTCAATGGGTAGCACATTGAGAGCCGGTACCTCCATCGAACTATCCAGATAAACATACTTTCCTCTTGCCTCATCATAAATAGCCACTACGAAAGTGTTCAATTTCTGAAGAGAGGGAAAGTTAGACGGCAACATTCCCCCGGAACGCCGGCTCATGACCACAGGATAGGCCTTGATGCCGTAGCTTCTGAGCATACTGATAAAAATAAAATTCAAATCGGCATTACTGCCGGTTCCGGCTTTAAGTACCTTCTCCAGATTCTCACTGTAAAGTTTATACTCTCCATTCCAAGACAACTTTTGCTTCAGCAATTGGAAAACACCTATAACTTTTTGATTAAAAGTCAAATTGCCCGATTGGTTGAGTTGCCGAATCTCTTCAAGGTACGGGCTTTTCCACAACAAGTGTTTACCAAAGCCTTCGTTCTCCTCCCGGGTCAGTTGTTTATCCACATCCTCCCAGTTCTGGCTGTAAGGTTTGTAGCCTTCATCCGGATAATTGGTTCCTTGCAAATCGAAACTAACCTGTATTCTATAATCTTCCGGACACCAGCAAAAAGATTCATCCTGGCGGATGGCAGGCAGATTTTGGGAAGTAAACGTAAGCTTCTGTGCCGAAATAGTAAAGTCATGCGACACTCTCGCTACGCCACTTGTTGTATGTTGTGCAGCTTGTACCGAACCTTTCTCTTCCAGAACATCTATATATTGGCGCCCTCTAAACTCTATGTTATATACAAATACATGAGGAATAGTTATTTCGTATTGATTGTATATTACGGGAATTTCTTCCTGCATCATCCAGTTGCCTATGTGTACGGAATAGTCGGAAGTCATTTTATAGTGATATTCGATAACTGTCCCGACCTTGACAGCAGGCAATGAAAACTTCAGTACTCTGTGATAGGTATTCAGCCTCTCATCGGAAACGAGCTCCCGCTTCAGACGGGTTTTAACAAGTTTCCCATTTTCCAGATTATAGGAACATCCGTCCAGATCGGAGATGCGGTCTTTCTCCTTATCTCTGTCAGAAGGCGCATAATAAGGAATGGCTACATCAGCTTGTGAAACACCTTGCGGCTTCAATATCTTGATGCGTACCCAATGTTCCGTATACAATTCAAATTTATCATTATAAGTAAAACCGCTCTTGCCTTTATGAAACAGATAAACTGCCACTGCGGTAGTGTCAGGAGCGTATGTCTCCAGTGATAGTTCCTCCTTGGAGGGTTTGCCATACTTCAGGTCAGGCTTAATTACAGTAGTAGCTTGTTGTGAAAAAGCCATCGGGAAGCATAAAGAAATAAGCATGCAGAAAATAAATAGCCCGTGTTTCATGATTTGACTTTTTAAGATTACCAATTGTACAAAAATAATAATTAATACAATACAGCGGCGTTGATCTTACAAAAAAAACAGGTATTTTTGCCACACACATTATTTATATTGAATACCATGAAGAAATTAGCTTTTTTAGCCTGTCTACTCCCCATTCTATGGGCGGCATGTAGCAGCACTGCAACTACCCGCAAAGAATCCGGTGAATGGGCAAAAGTTCCCGAAATCCTGAAGAACATTGTTCCGCCTACTTTTCCGGACAGTATATATGACGTAACTGCCTACGGGGCAAAAAGCGATACGAGTTTTGACAGCCGACCTGCCATATTGGAAGCCATCAATCAATGTAATACAAATGGTGGCGGCACCGTTCTCATCCCTGCCGGAAACTATTTCAGCAAAGGAGCCATCTTGCTGAAAAGTAATGTAAACCTGCACGTTGCAGATGGCGCACGTCTGGAATTCTCGTCCGTGGCCTCTGACTATCTCCCCATGGTATTGACCAAATGGGAAGGAACGGAATGTTTCAACTACTCCCCTTTCATCTATGCCTACCAGTGCACCAATGTCGCCCTGACCGGCAAAGGCACGATTGACGGCAACGGAGCTGTAACTTTCAATGGTTGGCACGCCCTGCAAGGGCCCGCCCTGGATCGCTTGCGCCAGATGGGTATCGATTCCATCCCGGTATACGAACGCGTATTCGGAGAGGGATATTACCTGCGCCCATGCATGATACAATTCTACGGCTGCAAGAATGTACTTGTAGAAGATGTACAGATCTACGATTCTCCATTCTGGATTATCCATCCTGTATTCTGCGACAATGTCACCGTACGCAATGTATATATAGACAGTAACAACTACAACAACGATGGTTGTGATCCGGAATCAAGCACGAACGTACTGATTGAGAACATGGACTTCAATGTGGGAGATGATGGTATCGCCATAAAATCAGGACGCGACCAGGATGGCTGGCGCATCGGCCAAGCCACGGAAAATGTGATTATCCGTAACTGCCACTTCGCCCGGTGGGCCATTACCATCGGTAGTGAAATGTCCGGTGGCGTACGGAACATCTTTATCGAGGATTGCAAGATAGACAGTTGCCGCAACGGTATTTACTTCAAATCAAATCTGGACCGTGGCGGTTACTTTGAAAATCTAAACATGCGCCGGATAGAAGCGGACGTCTGCCTGTGGGGAGTGATTAATTTCCGTACGAACTACCACGGATACCGCGGTGGAAATCATCCGACACTCTTCCGCAATATCTGCATAGAAGATGTAACTTGCAACCGCGTGGACAGCGTAGCACTCATGGCAAACGGATTACCAGAAGCTAAACTTTATAATATCACCCTGCGGAACATAAAGGTAAAACAGGCACCGAAAGCCATACAGATGGACAATGTAGTGAACTTAACGCTCGACAACGTAGAGGTGAACGGTAAGCGGATTACTTCCGCAGAACAAGAAGACTAAGGGTAAAGACATAGAACATTCTGAGGCTTGATGTAAAAGATGCCATCTTTTGATGTAAAAGGTGGCATCTTTCGTTACATAAGATGGCATCTTTTGCTGTTAAAGATGGCATCTTTTGCATAGTATATAAGAATGTTCTCTTCAGAAAGGTTACTCCGTAACCAACGGACGTTTACGCCAGTCATCCTTCACATAGCTGTCGGGATAGACTGTTTTATCTTTTAACTCACCACCTTTCAGGCGTATCCAGGAAGTAAAGGTACGTTCTCCCTCCTTCAACACAATTACGCGTGCACCGTTAGATAAATGGTTATATTCCGTATTACCACCTGTGAAACGTCCATAAGCCAGTACGATACCTTTCCACATGACTGAATAGTCATTATCATGGTCATGTCCGACAAAAGTACCCATTACATCACCTGCTTCCTTCATAGCGGCAAACATACCGGTATTAATAGCAGCTGAACAAGCTTTCTCCATACGCGTACCATAAAGGATGGCGTTCTCATCAGAAGCTGCTTCGTTGTATTCGGACAGCGGGATGTGGAAGAATGCCAAAGCAGGCAAAGGCTTTCCGTTATTCTTAGCGGTAAAAGCTGCACTTTGTTGACGATACCAGTTCACCTGATCAAAGGTAAGCCAGTCATACCCTTTCACATCCGGTAATTTGGAGTACGAGTGAGAATCCAGGCAATAGAGCACTGAAGCATCTTTCCTACCATCCGAAGATTTCACGGTAAGGACGTAGTCGGGAGACTCAACGCTACCACGGTCGGGCTGGATGTTGTAAGGCATGGAACGGATTATATCGTATAATTCGGCACGCGTTTTACCTTGTTCGTTATCATGGTTACCGAAAGTCACGACAAAAGGTATCTTACGGGAGGAAGCACAATCAAGTACGGCTCGCATGGCTGTATCAGCAGGCGGTGCATAAACTACATCTCCGGTAAAAACAATCAAATCGGGACGTTCGGCATCCAGAACTTCATTGATACGCTTCAAGGCAATGGCTGAAGCTGGATTGTGATACTGAAAATGGATGTCGGTAAACTGGACGATTTTAAACTCTCCGTTCTTGTTAAACTTTAAGGGGGCAACCTGTGCCTGGCAGAACAGAACTGTCAGAAAAGCCAGACAAAGGGTTAAAGAAATTCTCTTCATGTTGTTAGTAATTAGTTTTTAGGTAGTTTATTAGGTTGAAATCAGTATTATTCTTTGGTTATCAAAACTGTTGCATAAGCTGAGATACCTTCTTCGCGACCGGTAAAACCAAGTTTTTCCGTAGTAGTGGCTTTGATGGAAATGTCGTCTTCATCTATTCCCATTACTTTGGCAAGCGTCTGCTGCATGGCGGGAATATGGGATTTCAGTTTGGGGCGTTCTGCACAGATGGTTGCATCAATGTTGCCCACGGAATAGCCTTTGGTTGCAATCAGTTCTACGGTTTTCTTCAGTAATATTTTGCTGTCTATGTCCTTGAACTCTCCTGCGGTATCGGGAAAATGATAACCGATATCACGCATATTGGCGGCTCCCAGCAAGGCATCGCAAATGGTATGAATCAGCACGTCGGCATCCGAATGTCCGAGTAATCCTTTCTCATGCTCCAGGCGGATACCGCCTAACCAGAGTTCACGTCCTGCCACCAACTGGTGTACATCGAAGCCAAAGCCTACACGTATTTTCATATCGTTCTTCTTTTATTTTATTGGATGAATGCACGAAAGTACGGAAAAAAAAGCAAGTGGGGAATAAAGACAGAACGCAAATTACACAAATTACGCAATTTTTCGTCTTATATAAGGCAACCGATAGGGGCCTGAAAGAAATTGCGTAACCTGTGTAATTTGCGTTCTATTCCGTATTCCTTATGATTTACGGTCTATCCGGCAGTTGGGACAACAGGTCTTTGTAGAATGCCCTGACGTCCTTCCAGTGATAGAAAGGAGCGATGTCGGTCTTCACCGGGATACTCACTTCTTTCTCGTTCAGCATGAACTTCACGATGATATCGTCTGCACTGCCTTTCTTACGGAAGAAAACAATCTGCACATTGGCAGCCATAGGCACCATTTTGAAGTTACACCATGCCTGATAGAATTTAGCTGGATCGGACTCTTCATTATAACAGTTCTCCAGTCTCAGCAAGCCTACCAGAGGAATAACATTACCGTCGTGTCCGAAGCGGAAAGTGGCCGAGTTTGTACCGGAGGCAATCGCCGCGTCTGCCGAATCCATAATATTCTCAACCAGAGATTTAGCATTTGCCAGCATCAGTCCGTTCGTCATGGGCGAAGGGCCGTCGCATACATAGTTCTTATAGTTATGTATCTGCCAGATATCAAATAATTCCTGCTTCTCAAAGATATCATAAAAACAAACCTCCGGTTCCACGTTCTGCATATCAGAAGCAACCCAATACAGACCGCGCATCAGTTCTTCAGGATTCACATTCTTACGAATATACTCTTTGCTATTGAACAGTGTATTCATCAGACGTTCCGGACGGACATGTTCTTCTTCGAACTTACGGAATTCCTCATACCAAGGCCCTTTGCGTGAAGTAAACTTCATAGCTTCCTGTGTATGGAAATTTAGGTAATCCATATATTTATTGCTGGATTCGCGCTCAATCCGCATCTTCGGGTTGAATTCCTTCAGGCGTTCGCAGAATGCATCCATGCTGAGCACGCAACGGATAACTACGGTAGAGCGGGCAGACATTTGCGGTTCGCCTTTAAATACTTCAGGGAATGCCTGATACATACGTTCGGCAATGCCTCGTTGTTGCTTCACTCCTACCGGACTGAGGTCGCCGCCGTGTCCTTTGGCATCTGCCCAGACAATGTCCAGACGTTTACGGACATCTTCGCCCAAATCGGTTAATGCTCCGGCTGCATGGGCTTTCTCAAATACTTCCATCACGCGGACGTAGTCTTCATCCGCAATTAGCCAGCGGGAACCATGACGGCCATAGTGACTGATATAGAATGGTTCATAACCTTTCGGAGCCTTGGTCTGGACGCCCGAAGGACCGGGGTAAGCGTAATATACACCACCTGTCGTTGCAATATCATTGAAGATTTCTTCGCGTGTAGCTTGTGCATATAAGCCTTGCACAGCCAAAGCGGCTAACAGGACGATTGAAAAAAGAGTTCGTTTCATTCTCATAAACAAGTTGTTATTTTTAATGTATTTATTATTGTATGAGTAAAAAGGAATGGTAATGAATCAACCTTCATCCTTATTTCTGATAATCCGGATTCTGTGTCAGATACGGGTTCGTGGTAAACTCATCCTGCGGAATGGGATACAATTTGTACTTATCGTTCACATCTTTACCCACATACGTACCAACTTCACCGTCGCTGCTACCTTTCCAGTCCCAGTTATATCCTTTTGTGAATTTGCCAAAGCGGATCAGGTCTGTGCGACGCACCAACTCCATATTCATCTCACGGGCTCTTTCATCCAGAATGAAGTCCAGATTCAACTGGCCGTCGGTAATACGACCGGATACCCCGTCACCATAGTTGCCGGACATATAAGCACGGTCTCTGATTTCATTCACATAACCCAGCGCCTCAGCACGCGTGCCTTCCGCAGCCCCGCGAAGAATAGCCTCAGCAGCCATCAGGTAAGCATCTGCCGTACGGAACATCGGGAGGTCTACAGACGAATACTTAGTACCGCCATCTACCAATTCCTTACGGTCCTTGGTTACATTTCTCCATTTGATGCACGCATAACCATTCTCAAAAGTCTTCTGGAAAGCCTTACCTTCTACCCAGGTTTCCTTTGTATGACCGATAGTAAAGAACTGTGCACGCTTATCCTTCTTATTATCTCCCCAGGGATCATTTTCATAGAAGGTTTGGTCAGCCTCATCAAACTTATCTACAAGCGCCACCTTCACACGGGCATTACCCCAACCACGGCTACCTACTCCGGTTTTTACATAGCTATCCATCGGACCATTCATCAATGCTTTAATCAGAAAGTTGGTTCCGGCACTGCTCTGTGCATAGTCAGCATCCTGCACCAAAGGCCAGATGATTTCGGAGCAAGTATTGTTATCTGCCAGGAAGATGTGACGGTAATCAGAAGCCAACGGATAATTACCTTCCGTAATCACTTTCTTGGCATATTTATAAGCATTGGTATATTCATTCTTGCCTACCCATGTTTCGGCATTCAGATAAACACGTGCCAAGAGAAACCAAGCCGATACACGATCCACACGGCCATATTCATTCCGCTTCGGTTCTTTCAGCAAGGTTGTCAGTTCTTCTGTTTCGGAAATCACATAGTCGTAGATTTCCTGGCGGGTCTTCTGATGAGGAATCGTACCTACATCCATCGTTTCATCAATGAAAGGACCCGAACCGTACAAGTCGCAAATCATGCTGTAGCAATAAGCACGGATGAAGCGTGCTTCGGCACGGTAATAAGGCATTTCAGCCTGCAAAGCATCGTATACGCCACGGTCTTTCAATTTTCCTTCCGTACTTTCGCGCAAGAACTCATTACAGTAGTTAATGGCCATATACAGACGATAATATGAATAGCAAATAATCTTTGTCGAAGGGTCCCAGTTCATATACAACAGTGACAAACTTCCATGACTGCCACCGGAATGGAAAACGATCTCATCCGTACAAGCCTCTTGCAAATAGAACAGGGCACGTGTATAACCACTATAACCTTCATCAATACCCGGCACGTCACCGTTTCCGCCATCACCACCCTTTTGTCCGGTCTGGATAAGGCTGGCGTAACACTTTGCCAATACTCCGATGTATCCCTCAGGCGTAGAATAAACCTTCTCGCCCACCAATTCATTGTCGTCCAAAGGCAATGTATCCAAATCTCCCAGACAAGAAGAAAGAAGGAAGAGAGATACCAGACATATACTTGCTAACTTGAAATATTTCGTTTTCATTGTTTTCTGATTTTTCATGAATTAAAAATTAAGATTTACTCCCAGCATGAACATACGCGGGCGCTGATAGATGTTCTTATCGATGCCGCTATAAATTTCCGGGTCAAGACCGCTATAGCCTGTCAGTGTACATACATTCTGCACGGTGAAAGAGAGACGAAGAGAGGTCTTTTCGTTCCACAACTTATCGAAGGTATGTCCTAACGTAATGTTATCGATACGGAAGAAGTCGCCTTTCTCCAGGAAGTAATCGGTATAGATGCGATCCTGCGTAAATCCGGTTTCAAGGGTAGAACGCAGAATATTGCTGGAAACGCCGGTTCCGCCATAAAGTCCGTCCAAAGAATCGGAGGCTTTCACATAGTTATAAACATAAGCACCGAAGCTTCCATGTCCGTTGATACCCAAATCCCAGTTCTTGTATGTCAGACGGGTAGAAAGACCGCAGTAGTAAGGAGCTTTGGAGCTTTTGCCGGTCACGTACTTGTTGGCATCTTCTTCGCTGCTGGTGACGGAACCATCTTTTGCGATATATTTGCCATCCAGCGGCTTACCATTATCATCATAAGCCTGTTGCAACAGGTAGAAAGTATTCGGAGTTTCGCCTACCATGTGGACTTGCAGATATTTACCCGTACCGCCGGCATTACCTGTCTTCACATAGTTGTCTTCACGGTCAATGGTGTTCAGCTTTGTAATTTCGGAAGTATTCCAGGTAAAGTTACCGCTGACAGTCCATTCCCAATCCTTGTTCTTCACAGGAATCACGTTGATACCGATTTCCAGACCTTTACTCTTCATATTACCGATATTGGTTTCAATCATATTGGTAAAGTTGCTTCCGGCAGGAACGAATATCTTATTCAGCAGGTCTTTGGTAGTACGCCAGTAGTAATCAATCGTACCGGAGATGCGGTTGTTCAGGAAACCATAGTCGATACCGATATTATAAGTTTCGGTAGTCTCCCACTTGATGTTGGCATCGTAGCCATTGGGACGGTAAGTAGTGTACCATTGATCACCGAAGTAATAGCGGGATTCGTCATAAGATGCCGTATAAGTCGGCAGGTGCTGATAGTATGAACCGATGGATTGCTGACCGGTCTGGCCGTAGCTCAAACGGAGTTTCAAATCGGACAAGGCTTTGAAGTTAGAGAGGAAAGCCTCTTCGTTCACACGCCAGGCTGCCGCAACTGAAGGGAAATACCCCCAACGGTTATCGGGAGAGAAACGTGAAGAAGCATCTGCACGCAGAGTAGCCGTCAACATGTAGCGTTGTTTCCAGGAGTAGTTTACACGTCCATAGAAAGAAAGTAGGTAAAGTTCGGCTTCGGCATGCTGGGGGGTAGCCAGTTCTTTGCCTTCGGTGTCGGTGGTTACACTATTATTCTTATACCAGAAACGTTGCCAGCCATAACCACCCATGACATTGATGTGATGATCTTTCAGTTCCTTATCGTAATTGGCATAGAAATCGAGCAAGGTGTTGCGCTTGGTCTGATGGTATTTATAGCGTTTGCCCGTACCGTCATTCTGATTTCCAGTGTACATGGAGGGAGCAAGATCGGGCACATTTTCACGATTGTCATTCTTCTGGATGTCATAGCCCATATTCAGATTGAAGCGCAGGTCTTCCAATCCGTGCACCTTGTAGTCGAGGGCAATGTTACCGATAGAACGTTTTGTTTTTTCGAGTTTGTCAGCCAGTTCCAGATCGGCAACCGGATTCGCAGCGGCCAGCGTGATGGGTTTACCGCCATTCATCCATGTATAATATCCCAGACCTACATTACCTTCATAGTCTTCGTAAACAGGACGGGTAGGATCAAAAGAGATGGCACTGCCAATCACGCCTGTTGAAACCGGTTGATTATTCTCAATACTTCCCTTGACGTTGATATCTACAGAAAGATGTTTATCAAAGAATTTCGGAGACAGACCTACACTGGCGTTGATACGCTCGTAGTTATTATTCTTCAATGTACCATTCTGGTTAGTATATCCTACGGATACACGGTAAGGCATATTCTTCAAAGCTCCGGTCATGGACAAGTTATGATCCGTACCCAGTGCCACGCGGTAGATTTCTTTCTGCCAGTCTACATCTGCATTGCCCAGCTTGAAAGTCTCCGGAGCATTGGCATGCTCGGCAAAAGCCTGACGGAATTCTTCAGTAGACAGTACATCCATATACTGATATACATTGCTTACTGTCATGTTTCCGTTATAGTTGAAGGAGGGACGGGAGGTACCGTCGGCACTTCCCTTCTTGGTAGTGATGATGATGACACCATTGGAAGCACGCGAACCGTAAATAGCTGTGGCAGAAGCATCCTTCAATACTGTAAAGGAAGCAATGTCGTTCGGATTGATGGCACTGATAGAAGTATTGCTTACGGGTACTCCATCGATAACAATCAGCGGATCATTATCTGCCGACAAAGAGGCTCCCATACGGATACGGATGGTACCGCCGCTACCCGGTGCACCATTGCCCGGCACGATATTCACACCGGCAACTTTACCCACCAGAGCATCTTCAGCAGTCAATTGCTTACCTTTGTTCAGCTCATCCGGTTTCACGGTCAGCAAAGATCCGGTCACGTCGCCTTTCTTCACCTGTCCGTAGCCGATGACTACAACTTCGTCCAGCAACTCGCTGTCTTCCTGCATGGTAACTACAATGAGAGGTTTGTCTGTCACGGTGATTTCCTGTCCTTTATAACCGATACAGGTGACGGTAAGTACATTTCCGGTAGCCGCCTTCAGTGTAAAATTGCCGTCCACATCGGAAATAGTACCTATAGAAGTACCTTTAATAAGAATGTTAGCTCCGATAACCGATTCACCGGTAGCATCCTTCACATGCCCTTTCACCACGATGTCTTGTGCTGAAAGCGACAGGGATAGTAGTAATCCCAACAAAGGGAGAAGTCCCTTGACAAGTCTAAAAATGTTTTTCATAAGGTTATTATTATAATTAATAAAAAAATAATTTTCTCTTACCTCTGTACCTGTAGGGGCGAATCTCTGTTCGCCCGCACACGGCACAGACTTTTTTCTATAATCCTCGTGTAACCTGTTTACCCGATAAAAACCAATACCCAAAAAAAATCTATTGTTAACTTTAATTTCTACGGCAAAGGTAGAGCATAACTTTCCGGGTAAGAGAGCTGAGTAGATACGTAAAGTAGATATAAGTAGACGCTTTAAAATGATAAGTAATTGAAATACAATATAAAGCCACTTTCCTACATGAGTCAGGAAAGTAGATTTAAGTAGACATTTGAGGAAAAAAGAAAGAGGTTTTATTAGCCTATTTGCTGCACAGCTTCCATAAATTCATCCTTGGAAAGCAAAGATTTGTTCCGCACTTTCAGACGATAGTTGTACACCGTCTGGGCAGAATAATGAAGGAAGTTCGCAATCTTCCCACTATCTGTAATACCCAATCTGATCAGAGCAAAGACGCGCAACTCGGGGGTCAGCAATTCACCTTCCTTCGGACAGATGCGTTCATCTTCCTGAAGTAAAGTATTGAACTGTTCTATGAACTTAGGATAGAGTTTCAGGAACACACTATCGAACGTGTAGAAGAATTCTTTCAACTCATTGGCAACAAAAGAAGAGGAATTGACAGTCTTATACAAATCATCCAATTGCCCGGTTTTGATTTTACGGGCAAGCATTTTCCGTTGTTCTTCCTGCTTGTTGATATATAGAGAGCACATATTGAATACATAGCCGATATATTCTTCCTTCACCTGATTGGATTCCTGCAACTTATCATTCAGTGTATGCAGATCAGAATTGATATGTTTAAGTTCCTCATTCATAGTGTTCACCGCTTTCCGGGCTACATTCAGCCGCTTCATCTGATAGAAAATGAACATTAGAGCAATCAGCAATATGATCAGCAGGACAGATGTCAGAATGACCAGGGCAACCATTTGTGTTTTCTCCTCCTTCAACTTGTTTTCGTACGTCCGACTGATAACGGGAAGCAGTTCCGAAATCTCCTGCGTACGATAGCGTGCATTGCAGAAGGTGGCATCTTGCATAGAACATTCTATATAGGTATAAGCACGTTTTATATCTCCTTCCTGAAACAGAAGGTTCGCTAACTTCCACAAGGAGATGTATTCCTTCGTTGCCGCCTGAATATCGGCAATAGCCGAAATAGCCAGATATTTCTTCTGCAATTCGGTATTGCCCATAAAGGCATAAGCATTGGCGAGGCCGATAGAAGGAATGGCAACACTGTACCCCTTCTCTTCATGTGTCTTGTAGCAACTTTTCAGTATCTCTATGGCCTCATCATACTTTTCTTCATACAGTAATTTCTCACTCATCATCAACAGATAACCCTGTGAACCGGGACGGCGCATACTGATAATAGAATCTTTATATTGGTATGCCAACCCCCGGTAATGTTCTTTCATCTGATCAGAGAAAGCATAATCCGCCATCAGCGTATAAACCTGGTGATACTGATAATAATAATAGGAAACGCCGGAAGCGTCCAGATCAGCGGACTTGATTCCATCCAGTATTTCCAGCCCTTCCTTATACATGGCCACTCCTATCATTACTTCGGCTATATTCAGTTCAGCCGAACGAATGTAAAGGGGATTCTTCATGCGCTTGGCAAGTTCTACGCGCTGATTGGCCACCCATAGAGCCGAGTCCATACGGTAAGAGCGATATTTGCCGAATAATTCGCGGTAAAGATCATAACGCTCCTGATCGGAATGAGACAGCCGGAGTTTTCGTTGCAAGGCATCTATTTGTTCCTGGCGTTTCAGGGTATATTGAGGACGGTTTCTGATAGACATATCAAGTTCACGAAGCAAAGAATCAATTTCACTGGGATGGATATGCAGGGATAGGGATGCTAACAAGACTGCCAAAAACACCTTTAGTTTCCTCATACGGATTTCTTTCTCGGTTTAACAATAGATCTTCACGGACAAAAATACGGAATAAATATCTGAAATGGAAAGTTTCATGAGGCTTTTGGCAGGAATTCACCGGAAACGTTGACGTACGGTTCTGAATAAAATGAACCATCATCCGACACCCTCTATTTTTGAAAAAAACTCTTCCCGTTCTTTCAGTTCTCACTGACTCCCCCTATTCATCGGCATTCCGGCTGAAACTTCCAGCTTTATAGCTGTTTCAGGTATATTTCAGCCGGAATGCCGATGAACAGGGAGTTTGAGATAAGCTGAAAGACTGAAAGAAGAAAAAAACTCAATGTATTGAATAACATCTGAAAACAAGCAGTCTTATGATCCAGAATAAGCAATGTTATGAATGATTAGATTGCTTATTATCATCCACAACAAGCAATCTAATTTCAGGCAAGTCCGATTCCTCTTTTAGCATCTATATATCGGTAACGTTGGATATATAGATACTACACATCCGATATATAGGTGCAACGCATCCGGTATATAGATGCTGCGCGTCCGATATATACAGCTAATAATACACTACACACCACTCCCCCCTTCTGCCGCAAGGCACTTGTAGCCCGTAACGCGTAGCTCGTAGCTGATTCATCTTCTGCGACGTCCGAACAAGTCCTTTATCCCATCCAGATCAAAACCTAACGTAAAACGAAGTGTCTGGTCGAGCGGATTGCTCTGTGCCGTAGATACCAGATAAGCAGCATCTAACGAGAATACGCTCATCTTGAATCCTGCACCAAAAGAAAAATATTTGCGGTTTCCTTTGTTCTCATGTTCCCAGTGATAGCCACCACGAATGGAAAACTGTTCGTGATAAGTATATTCCAATCCCAAAGACCACTGTATCTCCTGCAATTCTTCCTTGAAGCCGCCGGGAGCATCACTGAAAGATTTGAAAATACCCTTAATGGGAGAAATATCATTATAATCACGATCCAAACGCTCTTCATATTCTTCCTGCGACTCATCTTCTCCACGAACAGGACGGGTAGGAACCATATACTTATTGGCATCAAAACTAACTCCGATTGTATTATAATCATCTATCGGGAATAACAGGGAAGCACCCAAACGTAAGTTAGTAGGCAAGAACTGGCTGGTATTACCACTATCATAAGAAATCTTCGTACCGATATTGGAAGCATTCAGTCCGAAAGAAAGCATACACTCCCGTTGGGCAAGTATGACGTAATTTGTATAATAGAAGGCAATATCGGCAGCAAAAGCAGAGCCTGCGGAAACTTCTTCATCTTCCCTGTATGCCAGGTCGGAATAAATGTATCGCAAGGCAACCGCAGCAGAGAAATGTTCGGAAAGCATGCGGGAGTACGCCACATCCACCGCCATTTCATAAGGTTTAATGGTATATCCGGGAGAATTCTCATCCTGATATGCTACGGGCACTTCACCCAAAGAGAAATAACGCAAAGAACCGCTGACAGCCTGATAATCTCCGATACGGTAGTAGCCTGCCAGATATGCCAGATCAATATCATTCACCAACTTGCGCAACCAAGGTGTATAGGAAACCGCTACTCCGGCACGGCTGATCGTAAACGGATACTTAGCCGGATTCCAGTATTGAGAGTTTACGTCCGGATCTGTAGCCGCACCCACATCTCCCATACCACCGCCACGGGAGTCAGGGGCAATACCCAAAGAGTTAACACCGGTATTAACGGGATTAAACTGATTCTTGTCCTGGGCAAGAAGGTGTACGGACAAGAAAGCTATGAGTAATAGCAAGATGTATTTCTTCATACGATATTATTTATAATACGATCTCAAATATAAAAAACAAAATCTAACTAAATTCCCCTCCTTTTAGGAGGAGAATTTAGTTACTCCTTTCAATTGAGATACTTATGATTTCTAATAACAATACTAATAAAACAGAGAATCCCCCTGTTTATTGTGACAGGATAATGATTTTCTGTGATTTCGTACTTTCGCGACTACCGTCGGAGACAATAGATGCACGATACAGATAAACACCCGGTGCCAGACGTTGCCCGCCATTACTGCACAAGTCCCATTCCACATAATAAGTTTGTCCTTCGGATACTCCCTTCTCCAGATGTGTCCACATTTCCCGTCCGGCAAAATCGTATACGGACATACGGACCGCAAGCGTGGAACCGGGGCGATTGTGAGAAAGAACGAATGTAGTACTTTCACGGGCAGGGCTTTGTGTACAAATAACAGAGAACAGACCGGGACGCAATCCACGAACCACCTCAAACTCCAAAGTCTTTGTAGAGGAATTATTCAGCAAATCCCAGGCACGGAACGACAACGTATGTTTGTCCTCAGTGAGTTCGGGCACAGAAAAGTACACCGTTCCCCGGGTATAGTCTCCCGCTACCGGAGTATAATAATCATTCAGATTATAAGTCAGCACCGCACTGCCGTCGATACAAAGCGAAAGATCATGTCCGATACCATTGCCAACCGTATTGATACCATCCGCATCTTCCAATTCCGCCACAAACAACGGGGTGGTATTGGTTTGTCCACCAGGACTAAAGTCCGGCGTATTCAGATAAACGGTTATCTTAGGTCCTAATGTGTCCGTCAGAGAAACACCATCATCCGTTCCACCCACCAGGAAGCGGTCGAAAGCTCCGCCGGCTTCATGAGAATGAACGGCATCCAGAGCATAAAGGCTCAATAAACCTTCCTCATCGGAATAGTTGATATCCAACGGCACGGGGAAAGTAAATTCAAACCGTCCCTGACGAACCGAGTCACTGCCCGAGAAAAGAGTTTTACTGCGCTCGGTATAAGTGAAAGCTCCCTCATCACGATTATCAAGAGTCGTCACTTCTTCCTTACTATCCAGCACAGTAGGATGCACTGTACCGGTAAAGTCTTCAGCCAAAGCTCCTTCGGGAGTCAGGATACGTCCTTTTACTGTAATCTTGCTACCGGCTTTCACCTGCGGATAGACGCTCGTTTCTTCTGCCACATTCACCCCCGCAAATTCGTCTACCTGCACCTGATAATCGGGATATGCCAAAGTCAGGGCAGGATCGCCAATCAGAGAGAAGTTCAGTTTATTCCTATCGTTAGCCAAAGATTCATCGCACTTGGAAAGCCGCATGATGTCTCCAAGGCGTAAACGTTTACCTTCGGGACGCGAAAAAATATGACGGAGGAAAGCCTGATTCAACGTGGAGTTTTGCGAAGCATACACCACCCGAGATGTAGTGAGTAAAGCTATAGCACCACCTTTAGTATTCAGGAAAGCCTGCTCTCCGGCAGAAGTTTGTATATCATCAAAACGGGTAAAGTCACAGGTGGCGGTAATCCATAGAGGAAGGCGGGGAGACGTCATTTTAGTGATGTCAGCCATCGTCAGCAGATTCTCTGCCGCCCATGCAGAAGTACTTCCATGACCTGTATAGTTGACTACCAACATTCCCCTGTTAAATAACTGCAAGAGGCGTTTCGTAGCATCAGGATAAGTTTCTCCGGTAGCGGAAGATTCACGATGGAAAGCATCGGCATAGATCCGGTTGACAAGCAGGGAAGGATAGTTTTTCTCGGTGTAACTTGCCAATAATTCAGATTGAGAAGCATGCAGATTCTTATCTCCGTCATCAGCTACATAGCAAACTGTATGTTTCCACGGACCCGCCTGTTTATTTTCCATATAAGCAATTGTCTTATCTACAGCAGCTTTTGCCTCAGCCGCTGTACGAACGGGGAAACGTCCGATACCAATATCCAACATACCGGCTGTAAGATCATCCCCTTCTTCATCATCAAGAAAACCGAAATAATCGTCAGTTACATAGGAGGAAGTCTCTTCCAGAGAAGCTTCCGATTGGTAAGACAGCAGAAAGTTTTCAGGCCGGTAACTCTTCCAGGAAGAAGTCAACATACGATTATCGTAACTGCAATCTCCGAAGAATAACAGATATTTGGGACGTTCAGCTTCATTCGGGAAGCGATCATACAACATCTTCATCAGACGGCGATAAGCCGTTCCATCCGGTGTACCGGAGGAAAACTCATTGTAGATTTGCGGAGCGGTAAGGACAAGGACGGACAATCCGTCTTTCTCACGATGGGCTTGTGCCAGTCGTTCCGCCTGTGCCAGCAGGTCTTTCCGGTCGGGAGCAATGATAATCATATCCGTAGCTTCCAGAGAATGCAGATTCTGGTTCGCAACCCCACCTACGTTTTCCACTGTATCAAAGCCTCCCGCTTCGGGAGTGATGGCAACAAACTCACGCAACTCTCCTGCGGGAATGGTAAATGTATAGGTGCCATCGGCAAAACTGCCTTCTATTCTACCAATGTTTGCAGGATTGGTGACATCCCACACAACAGTAGAAGCTGTGGCACCGGAAAGAACGAACGTTGTCTCCTTATGAATGGAAGCCAAAGAGCGAAAAGTAAGATAAGGAGTGTTCAACGTAAGTGCACGCATGTAGTTTAAGGCAATGTAATCCAGACGCCCCGATGTGCCCGAAGGGCGGGTATGGGTGATGGTTACAACCGTATTTTCCGACTTAGTCCCTTGCCAGGAAGCATTTATCGTTGCAGAAGTAGCTCTGGTATAATATTGATTATCTGAATCAATGGATACCAGTGTGATATTGCCTTTCGGTTCACCATTCACTGAAACAGAGTAGCTGGTAGACGCATCAATGGAGCGGGCGGCAAAGACAGTAGTCAACCATCCGGCAGCTTCCGGCACAATACCCGGCAAGTTCAATGTATAACTTTTCGTATTTCCGGCCACATAGTCATAATCTTCATAAAGCTGCCTGCCGGTACCTGCCCAACTATATGCATCTTTTTCATAGATAGCAAAGGAATTGAAAGTCGTCAGTCTGTTGGCCGAAGTCTCTTTCAACGAAGAGAAAATTTCAGTTTCCATTTCCGGAATATCCTCCCGATCAGTCAGGAAGTAATACCCTTCATCGGAGTAGAAGTTGCGCTCGCGAACAAAGTAAGTATTTTGGCTATCCGGTGTCCAGGATACAGTGCCACGACCATAAAACAACACACCATCTGACAAACGCAACAAAGGCACTTCGGGTAAGTCAGCTGCCGGATGTTCATTAAAACGTTGGGACAGCAAATAACCGCCATAACCAAATACGCGGACTTTTTCGGGTCTTGAGAATCCCATCTTTTTTAATTCGGAATTCGTGATTTTAAAGACTCCGGTATTTCTCACACTTATCTTCGCCCAACGGCCGGAAGCAAGAAGCGATGTTGTACAATCCTTTAGAGATACTTCGGATAAAGTTGTTTTCAGATTTCGGGTAGCTGTTTCCTCCCCTATTCTATCTTTCTTAAGAAAAGAATTCACGGATAGTTTGAAAGAATTCAGCCGTTGATAACTTCCTTCACGAAAAACAACAGGAACAAAGCTTATGGAGAGAAAACCACGATGTGCGGAAACTTTAATGAAAGAGTTTATCTGTGGAGATGCCGGCAAGCCTTCCCGGAAAGCCACATTTTCATTGGGTAGCTGACGTAAACTGTCGAGTCGCATCTCTAATGCCGCCACCTCACTTCGGTTTAACTTCTGATATTCCGGAAACTCTATTTCCACCTGATAGGTGAAGGAACGGAAGTCTTTCCCCAAAGGGAGTTCACGCGTCACTACGGGAAGCGTTTGTGCAGAAGACAATTCCTGCCAGTTCAGCGTAATGAATTCCTGCGCTGAAACCGGAAGAAGAAAAGCGATAAAGCAACAAAGCAACCAGCAACGTTTGATAAACATATCGTAATAAATTGACTCAACGAATATAAAAGTCGAGCAACTTATCTTCTCCGAGGTATCCTTCCAAATGCTGTCCTATCTGTACCGGACCTACGCCTGCGGGAGTTCCCGTAAACAACAGGTCGCCTATTTTCAGCGTCATAAAGCGGCTGACGTATGCAATGATCTCATCCACTTTGAAAAGCATATCCGAGGTATTGCCATGCTGCACTTCCTTGCCATCTATTTCCAGACGGAAATCAAGCTGCTGCAAATCGCCTCCTGCCTGCTCCAAAGGAACAAAAGTTCCGATAGCTGCCGAATGATCGAACCCTTTGCAAAGTTCCCAGGGATTACCCGCTTCACGGAACTTACGTTGCAAGTCGCGTGCCGTAAAGTCGATGCCTACAGTCACTGCATCATAATAACGATTGGCAAAGCGCGGCGCAATGTTTTTTCCCAAACGGCAGATACGTACCACCACCTCAGTTTCGTAATGAACCTCATCCGAAAAATCGGGAATAAAGAAAGGCTTTCCGTCTTTCAATATAGCCGAGTCGGGCTTCATGAAGATAACCGGCTCTTTATTAACTAACGTATGCCCCAGCTCTTTATTGTGCAGTGCATAGTTCATTCCGACAGCAATAATCTTCATTATTCGATTTCGTTAAAATTCAGGCGGTTGAACATCACCGCCAAATGAGCATATAGAGAAGTATTCTGAACAACGATATTTTCCGGCACACGGATACGGAACGGGGTAAAGTTCCATACAGCTTTGATGCCACCCGCTATCATGGTATCCGTAATGCATTGGGCTATCTCGATAGGTACAGTCAGCACACCGATGTTCACATCATATTCGCGCATCTTCTGCTCGAATTCACTGGAATGGAAGATCGGTATTCCGTTCAATGTAGTGCCTACCAATTCCGGGGTCACATCAAATGCTGCTACAATTTCCAGCCCGAAGTGCTTCAAACCGGAGTCGCGCAACAATGCACCACCCAGACTACCTACTCCAAACAGAAATGCTTTATGCATATCGGTAAATCCGAGGAAGTCTTCCAGTACGGCTATCAGCGTATCGACTTCGTAGCCTACACGCGTACGCCCGGAGATGTTAACATACGACAAATCCTTGGCTATCTGTGAAGCATCTATATTGATTTCTTTAGATATCTGTGTAGAAGAGACATACCGTTCGCCCCGCTGCTTGAGCAGCTTAACATTCGACAAGTACCACGGCAACCTGCGCAAAGTAGGCTCCGGCACTTTCATGCTATCCTTATATTGAATTGCCTGGTTCGTGGTCATTTTCTTCATTTCTTTCGGTTACGGGTGGACAAAAATACGCTTTTTTTGGAAAAGAATACTCCAACAGAAGAAAGTTAACATAATTTCCACAAAAGTTTTACTTGTCAGCAAAGAGGGATAACGGCAAACTAAGGGAAACTCCCACCGAATGGAACTTCAGGCAATCGAAACCGGCAAAGACTCCTATCCGCGTCCTATCGGAAAACCCGATCGAATATCCAATCTCCGTATAAGGGCGCCCACCATATATCACGATGGAACGAAGATGCAAAGCTTCATCAAATGCTTTTCTTGACAGAAAAGGAAGATGTTTCAAAAGCAGATATGGAGTATACCAGGAGACATTAGCCTGTGCCCAGCGGGTATTAGTGGACAAAACGTAGTTGTCCAGTAAACTAAACCCGGTATCGAAAGAACGTTCCGTAACCAATATGCGGGTAGAAGCGAAATGCTTAAAGTCGGGGAACTGAAGATTCTTTGCATCAAAGAATGAGCCTGCATTCACTGACCAATGCAGGCGATTGAACATTCCGAATTCGATTTTCTGTTTAGCTGAGAACTGCATCAGGTGGTACGAGGTAAGATAACGGCTTCCGCTCATAGGGAAAGCTCTGTCATATTTCAAGGCAAATGTAGGATAACGGGAAGCTTCATACACTTTTTTACCTTGCGACATGTGATAGTAGTGAGCCGGAGTGTACTCCAACTCAAAAGAAGCTTTCAGGATATCATTCTCCGGCATTGGTCGGAAAGCAGTGTTTTCCGGAATATTCGGTTCGGCATCTCTTTTGAACCAACTTTTACGGATATGGTTATCCAGCATCTTCCTGCGTTGCCAGGAAAGTGAGGAAGAAAAAAGTAATCCGTTAGCCGGCTCTATCGCATGGTCAACTGTGAAGAAGGTATTCTCGTAAAGCTTCAGATGGTTATGACCGAACAGCGAGCTGGACATACTGTTAATCAAACGGGATTCTCCACTTTCCGAATTATAATCAGCGGACAGAAGACCTCCGGAAAGAGATAAATAACCACGGTTTCGGGGAGCATAATCCAATGTCAGTTCTCCTTGTCCAATCCAGTTTTTGCGGGCAGTGGTATAATAGAAAGAAGGCACAAAACGAAGTGTAGAAGATTCCGATAACTTCACTCCTGTCTTTAGCTTAACTCCTAACCAGAAGCCATCCACAAAATTATATTCGGGAATATAAGCGGAAAGACCAGGTAAAGTTAACCATGCATTTTTATTGGAAGTTCTGAAAGTCTTTCCCCACATAATGGTATTCAGTACTTGCCCGACCGCTGTTTTCTTCTCGGATTTTTCTCCGGGTGATAAATCTTTCAGCGCAAGCTTTTCTTCTTTATATTGATAGCTCTGCACTTCTTCCAATCGCAACGGCACACTACGGATAGTGGTCCAATAAAGAGAATCCCGCTTATCGGCAAGCGAATCAACCTGAGTATCTTTGCGTCCGATCCGTGCCGGACGTTCAAATTTATGTTTCTTTGGCTGCGCTACTGCATTGGCAGTTACAGGTTTTGCCGTTTTATCCGTACTGGTCTCCGGCTGGATATCCGTTTTTACCTCTCTATAGTGTATTGCTGCCAGATAAGAAGCCTCTGCCTTGAAACCCATTATATCAATGGTAGAAGAGGTCGTAATAGAAACCGGCAGAAAAACAGAAGACTGTACTTCCTTGCAAGTGATCTTAATCTTTGCTTTCAACCCGGTAGCGCGAACATTGACATCAGCAGCCGAAATGCACCACAAATCTTCTACAATGAACAGGTCTCCTTCCAGCAAACGGTTATCGTCTTTCTTGGGAATCACACGGATCTTATTTATCATTTGTCCTTCTTCCACAAAGCAAGCGTCAAGTTTGAAACGATAGTACGAGAAAGCATTTTTATTTAACGGGGAAACTTTACCGAAAAGCTCGGGGGTATAGAGATTAATCGTAGTTATACCCATGTCCACCCCTATTTCTTCTGGAAAAGAGTTCTTATTGGCTAATACCTTATTATTCCAGACATTGGGGGCAGTAAAGTTCACAATCTGCTGTTGCTCCAAGACAAACAGCTTTCCAAGCCATTCTTTTGCATCTTTCCGCACCTCTTTGGATAGTTTCAGGACAGCAGGAATAGCGGTCCCTTTACCGGTTCCCTTCAGATACGTGCCGGCAGTGTAGCTTTTTATCTGAGTGCGATAATAAGGAGCACGTGCTATCGCTTTACGCATCACTGCATAGGCCGGATCTTCATTTCCCTTGGTGATGTTTACTTCCGGCAGGCTATAGGTACGTTCGGCAAGCACTATATCCTTCTCATAATCACGATTCAGCATTTGAAAAGTAAAGGTCTGGGATATGAATCCTAAAGAAGAAACCTCACAGGTATATTGTCCGGCAGATAATTTCGTTTGAAACCGCCCATGCTCATCGGTAGTTAAACCGGACTTCATTTCTCTCAGATAGAGAGCGGCATAAGGAACCGGCTTTCCGTCAGTATCTGTAACAGTACCTTTGAAAGATTGTGCAAAAGATAGTATAGTAACCAAAGACAATAGGAATAGCCAGATGATTCTTTTCATATTTCGTATATTTGAAGCTAAATAGCGTTTTCTATTAGACGACAAAAGTCCAAAAAGATTGCAAAGTTCCACGCAAAATATTACTTTTGGTTCTTAAAACAGAACGAATATGAAGAATAATGATTGGAAAGAACGGTTGAATGTTGTTTATTCTACCAATCCGGACTATAGTTATGAAATGGAAGATGATGGGGAACAGGTTACCCCGGAAGCTTCTAGGCAGAAGTTGCGTGTTCAATTGGATCGCAAGAATCGAGGAGGAAAAGTAGTCACACTTGTCACGGGTTTCGTAGGTACGGAAAATGACCTGAAGGAGTTAGGTAAATTACTGAAGTCTAAATGTGGCGTAGGTGGAAGTGCCAAAGACGGAGAAATCATCGTACAGGGAGATTTCAAGCAGAAAGTACTGGAACTACTTAAGAAAGAGGGATATACGCAGACTAAACCGGTCGGATAATCCAGACCATTTGTTTTCAGTAGGCATATCACTTCTTTCAAAAACAGCAAATATGCATAAAAAAACGACCGCTACGGAAACTCCGTGCGGTCGTTTTTTTTTATATATTGAGTTGTATTATTAATCTTTAAAAATTAAACGCTTGAAGTATACAATATTAAAATAAGGGTAAGCTGCAGCCAACACTTCACTTACGGTCT